>Ga0256833_1002196_pt1 | contig 13908 bp, 8 predicted proteins | sample 356284metaG_FD_190535 | JGI IMG/M metagenome (GOLD analysis project Ga0256833, IMG submission 190535) | Hydrothermal vent microbial communities from Mid Atlantic Ridge, Atlantic Ocean - 356-284 | ecosystem: Environmental > Aquatic > Marine > Hydrothermal vents | place: Atlantic Ocean: Mid...
CTGGATCTTTACGTCAAACCCGTCGCTATTGACATTTCTGATCCGGACCACGCAGGGGTCGGGATCATTTTGGGAAATGATCTTGGCGATCACCACCGGGTGGGTAAAGGCACTGCTGAATGCAACATGAACCCAGTTCTGCCGTACTTCCACTTCTCCTGCTTCAAGGGGGAGTTTTATACTGTTACTGATGGCCATGTAGCCTATATTTTCACTGGTATGTCCGATCTCGTCATCGGCTGATTGTTCTTCCTCGATTTTGACATCCATTCCCGTTGTCGTCACACTCCTGCTTCGCGCCACTGCGGTATCCATGCCATTTGCGGTCAGCATGCCTGCAACCACCACTGGCACCTCCGGAAAGGCGGCCCTGCTCTGGGCCCTGAAATCAGCCCTTTTGAAGCTGCCTGCAACTGTTTCTCCCGTGGTCCCGACGGAATACGTCAACCCGTTGATTGTTCCATCTGAACGATCCCAGACGATATAGGCGACTGTCTCGTTGACATGGCCGTCATTATTGGCCTCCTGTTCCTGCAGCAGGTAGTCAAAGCCGGCGGAGCTGATGTTGCGATGCCGTCCGGTTACGGTATCTCCACCATTAAAGGTGGTGATGGAAGTCATGAGCACAGGCAGGGAATTGTAGCTCTGCTTGAAATTATGGTGTTCAAACGAGGTCGTCCCCGAGGTGGCAAATGTGTCCGCCTCTATATGGGTTCCATCGGCAAGTTCATATGTTCCCTTTTCCATCACAAGATAGCTGACAACTTCATTGCCGTGCACACCGTCCAGGTAATTCCATTCCTGGATCTTTACGTCAAACCCGTCGCTATTGACATTTCTGATCCGGACCACGCAGGGGTCGGGATCATTTTGGGAAATGATCTTGGCGATCACCACCGGATGGGTAAAGGCACTGCTGAATGCAACATGAATCCAGTTCTGTCGTACTTCCAGTTGACCTGCTTCAAGTGATGGAAAACCTATAGATGTTTCGCCAACCAGATAATGTAATTCTTTAGAATAATCGCTTTCCAATCCTGTTGCCGTACAGGCTGTAACAGCAAAATAATAGGTCTGACCGGTAACTAACCCAGATACCGTGCCATATACCCTGCTGTCTACAGGATTATTATCTATTTCAATATAATCCGTGTAGTTATGGGAACTGGTGCCGTAATATAGTCGATAGCTGATAACTTCCGGCTCACTGTTTGGCTGCCAGGAAAATTTTATTTCCTCAGAGCATGCGACCGAGCTGCAGAAAAAGAGAAAAAACAGGCCCAGGAAAAAGCGTGCATAAGACATGGAAGTATTATCCGATAAAAACCGATAGTTGTAATAAAGCAGGAGGCGGGAAAAAAGTTTGGGGGACCACGCATGATGCTATACCCTTCCGTTGGACCTGCAAACGTCGGACCGTTTTCCTGAGGGATTTTATTTATGATCGAATATGTGTTTGCCAAGCCACGCACTCATCGTAAGCGCTCACAGGAGCCGCATCTTTGCACGGTCGTGCCTGCCCCCGCATAGGTAGTGTCTGTCCAGAAATGGTATTTTTGCCCGATTTCCGCGTCGCTACGAAAATTGAAAATGCTCACAGAGCCTGGCCAACCCTTGAGAAAGGGGATGCATTTTCAATTGACAGATTTTGACATTCAACAGAATTCTTCCAAACCCATTGAAAAAATGCTCTTTCTACCAGGAGACCTGAAGTTTGTCATTGCCGGGATCCTTCCTCTGTCTCTTTTTTGAGACCACGTATCCACTTGTTTTATTGTACTATCTTGACTTCCAGCACTCATCAAGTCTTGAAAAAAAGACAGTCAGGTCTGCACGGTCCTAATCTTTCGGTCGCAAATGCTGTGAGGGGTTACAGTCAACTTGCTATTGAGGAAATTCCCCTCGATATATTTCAATACCAATGCAATCCTTCTGTTTTTGGACTAATTTTTTCTTTATTAGCAATTTCTTAAATATTCCACCCGGATCACCATGAAATGGTCGTGTGTAGATGAACCAGAATTTTTTATTCTTTGTATTGTTCTCCAGATCACCAAGCGCCTTCCGCAGTCCTTCCCCGTTCTTTTTCACGCTGTGCAATGCATAAACAGGCCAGGAATCATCCAGGTAATATGCCAGTGGCTTTGCTTCGGATTTATGCTGAACAAATGCAGGGGTACCTTGTGGAGAATGCGCCATGATATAGGCTGCCACTGAACGGACATCCTCGTTCATATATCGCCCGACACATCGCCTGTTATACAAGGAAACCGCAAAAAGACAACAGAGGGCAAGGAGGGCAAATTTCGCCTCGGTATACCGTGTCCCTTCGGCAAATCCCATAGCCAGAAAAATGTATACGGGGATGGATACCCAGACAACATAGCGACCATTGTACCCTACCTCAAAACAATACCCGAGTAATCCGCAAAGTAACAAGGGCAGTATCAGAAGTATGCCCAACCGTTTCTCCAGTTGATTATTCTTCTGAAAACCCTTGCACCAGGATCGGACCAGGCCAAAAACGACACCGGCCGACAGTACAAGCCATATCCATATCTGTGTAATGACCGTCGCCATGCGAGGCGTATGCAGCTCACGCATCGACGGACCAAGGGATAATCCTCCCAAAAAGGCAAAATACGTATAACCCAGGGCGTAAAGGTCAAACGGTCGTTTTCCGGGCCAGTTTTCCTGCAGGTTCATATCATCTTGTAAAAGTACAACAGATGGCATACAGAAAAAGCCAATATGCAGGAAAGCAAGCATGGGGTTTTTAAGTTCACTCCATCGGTGTCGCTCGGTAAGAACAATGAACGCACAGCAGATCAACAAGACAATAAAATAATAATGGCTGTAAATTCCTGTAACACCGCAGATGGAAAATAGAAGCCAATGCCGGCGGCGATTATCGTCCATTGCCTTAAAGAAAAAATAGAGGGCCAGGGCGGCAACAAGATAGAACAGGGCGTAGGCCCTGGCCTCCTGGGAATACCAGATGTGATAGGGGGAAACAGCCAGTAGAAATGCCGACCAGAGGCCGATACTGTTTTTTTTGCCGAGTAAGCAGCCAAGTTTGTATATCACCGGAATGGTCAGGCAACCGAAAATAACGGAAAGCCACCGTGCCGATTCAGCGACATGAAATCTCCCCATCCAGGCCGAGAGCAGAAGATGATAAAGGGGGGGGAAGCCGTCTTTCTTAAAAATAATTTGCAACAGAGGCAGACCGGCAATATGAATCTCCGTCACCTCGTCCATGCTCAGGCTCTGAATCTGAAGTCCTGATATTCTCAGTATGATGCCAATGAGGCAAATGCAGAGGAAATAGCTACTATTTTTCTGGATCACGAAGAATACCTCGAGCGCAAAGATCTCGGAAAACAGCGCCGGCAACCGCCCGATGCCCCTCTTTGTTCCAGTGCCAGGAACCGGGGAAATAGACCGGCTGGCCGGGATTGTCTTTGAGGGCCTGAGTCAGGTCCACTACGTCTATTCCCAGTTTGCCGGCAATCTTCCGCAAATGCCCTATTGGTTGATTCAGGTCGTAAATGGATTGATCATGAATATTCTGATCCCATGGATAATGGGCAATATATTCAGGAGAGGAGACGGTAATGGCTGCTGGAACAAAATAGATAATAAGTTTGGCTCCTGTTTCCTGGCATGTCTGTTGTATCTGTCGAAGATAATTACTCAGTTTATCAAGATGTTTTTTGCCATACAATTTTTTGCTGTCGTCTTTCCGGTAAAACTGGAGCTGGGCATTTCTATAGCGCCAGCCGCCGGTCATCTTTTCCAGGATATGAAAAACCTGCAGAGCATACCGGTGGAGCACACTGTTGTCGGCATAGTTGCGGATAAAGTGATCAGTTATTGCGTACATGCCTTCACCAAGATGCCTGATAATCTGGGAATATTCAATCAGGTTTATCTGTTGAAGAGAATAGAGAGGCTCTAACCCGATTCCCTGCCTTCGCCTGACTGGAGTTGTATTCACCTCCGAAAATTCATTGACGAAAAATTGATAAACAACAATATCGGGCTTGAAAAGCGGGGCAAGTTCTCTTAGCTGGCTTGACTCCTCCACCGGACCATATCCTGTTATCCCGCCGTTGATAACCTGCACCGGCCTTGGCGCCAGCTTGCTGTTGAGTAATGCTTCAAGAAGGGCGGGATACGCATCCTTGTATTCAAGGCCCTCGGGCATTGAAAAGGCATCGCCGAGAATGAAAATTCGTAACGTATCCGGGGTAGGCCGGGTCAAGGGTCTTTCCGGACCAGGCAATCCCATGGAATTGACGCGAAGCACATAATCGTAATCGTCATATTCGAGGTGAACCGTCTTCCCCGGCTTAAGGCCGTAAATTCTGGTGGGATGCGCTTCAAGTGCCGCTAGCTCCCCCCACTTGCCGGCACTTAACGGAGCCACGAAACCCAGAGACAGTTCTCCGGTTCCAATGCAGAAAACCAGCGCGATTACTCCCCACAGGGGAGCAGCCTGTCGGGTCGGACGAAACCGCAGGAAGAGAAGAGTGGAAAGTGTTACGAGTATGCCGAGGACACATGAAATGATACTGCCAAGCAGTGTGGGGAAGAAAAAAATTTTCACCAGCACGGCACACATCAGGCCCCATTGCGCAGGAAGCCAGGCATTGCCATTTTTCCTGGCTGTGGCGGCAAACGTTGCCAATCCGAGAAAAACAAGTAATACGCCGCCGCCAAGGGAGACCATTTTATGTTGCCAGCCGGAGAACCGATCCAGGCTGACAATACAAACAATGGCAGCAAGATTTGCGACGAATATAATTTTTCCCATGGCTGACCAGCTCTGCATGTATTGCACACTGTGCAAGGTTTTATCTACGGTCTGTTGAATAAGCCAGGCTATGGGAAAAGAAAGCAATACCATCATTATCGCCGCAGTGAGATGCAGCCCTGAAGAATCGGGAAAGAGCATTGCTGTGAATTTCAGCGGCGGCTGATGAAACAGGTATATGGCCAATGACTGGCCGCTGATCCACCATAGGATACCGGACAGGAACGGAGATCTTCGGAAAAAGGCCTGCCAGGCCACATAAAAAAGGCCGGCCATGCCAAGGGTGACCAAAAGATTGGAAAATAGCGTTGTCGGCAGGGCAATGGAACAACAAATGCCGGCCAGGTAGACCGGCAGGGCGATGACCATGATCTTTCCAGGAGAATAGACCGTTTTTCCATGTTGTTTCATCAGGACAGCGAGGGCCATGCCTGCGGTAAATTCCGCCAGCCTCGTGCCGAAAAAAATTCCGGTCATCCAGCTAAAAAGAGAATATGGCAGCAATTGCGGATACAGCACCCCCAACGCGCGCGAAATAAATGTCAGAAGCCAGGTGATTGAAAGAAAGAATACTATTCCCTTGTGCCGAAGAAAAATGTACAACAATGGGAAAATAAGATAGAGTTGCAGAATCAGCCAGATAAACCACCAGGAAGGTGAAATGAAACCAAAGAAGAGTTCGTCGGTGCAACGTAGCCCGAGCATGCTGAGCAGGGTATACGGGCTGGCAAGAGTATACCTGAATACACTGATTTTCTGAATCATCCTGTCCGGGACAAAGACAGCGCCGGCCAGAAAAATCAAGTGCATGGTGATATACAGAGGGTAGATCCGTATCGCCCGCCGCCTGAAAAATGCTGGAACTGCAGATTCTTCTTTTTGTTTATGCAGCATGGACCATGTCAGGCCAAGACCGCTTGCAAAGATAAATACCCCTGGGGCGCTGTCACCGAGCCAACCTGTAAACTGTATACAGGAAACCGGGCTGGGGAACCCATTGGGAAACAGGTGGGTCAGGCGCGTCGGGAAATCAGGCCAGTGCGCCGAGGGATTGGTAAACCAGGCTCCCGGGCCGAATTCCTCCACGAGATGATTGAGCAGAATCGCAAGCAGGGCTAAGGCCTTGACCGGTGCCAGCCAGTCAATGGAGATAGCCTGCCTTGAATGTCTGGAATTTTGATAGAGGTGCAAAGCATGCATAGGAAGAATAATGGAGACCGAAACTGAACTTTATGGGAAATGGACCCTTGAATCCAAGGACCGACAGCTGGATCTCTGCACATGTTTCAAGATAAATGAGACAGCACTGTCATAAATTAGCGTTGAACCGCAAGGCAATTATCTTGTTTGTGTATCCATGTTGTTTTGGGTAGTATAAAAATTTGTTTACTCACCATTGATGGACTCGTAAAAAGTCCATCACACTCTAAAAATGGCTAAGCATAAAAGTTCGATATACAAGGCGTAGCGGTGTCGGCCAAGCGGAGGCGTACATGGAGTACGTCGAGCATTGGCCATACCTGCTACAACGTAGCAGATCGGACTTTTTGCGACACCATCACCATTGCCAGTCCTTAAAAGCTGATTCAGGAACTGGGGCACAGTGATACCAGAATTTTCCGATCCTATCCAGGATCGCTAACCAGGAATTCAGCCAATACCAACGAATAGACCACAGCCCGTTGGCAGTGATGACACACGTATATACTGTTCCAGGGAAAAGATGTCGCATTTTGGCATCATGGGAGGGCCGACAATAGAAGCATCTCCTGGCAGAGGTCAACAAGCTGATTTTTTCAGCCGACATCCTTATCCCTTTCTCCTGTACCCCGTCCCTCACAAAACGAAACGGTTCGCCGCGATTGGCAGCCATTTTGAATTACAGTTTGGGGCAGCAATCCCATGCAAGACTGTATCTGATAATATATGAGGAGGGTATCATCCGATGACATCAAATCTTCTTCCTTTACCATCGGACCAGGACCACAGCGGAAGAACTCTTGCCGCCGAAGAAGTTGCGGCAGTCGCCCGGGCTATTGCCAGCGGTACATTGACAAGTACCAAAGGAACCTTTGTCAGAGAGATTGAACAGCAATTCTCGAGACAAATAGGGGTTCAACACTGCCATGCCTGCACATCAGGAACGGCTGCCATTCATCTTGCCGTTGCGGCCATTGACCCTGAACCGGGTGATGAAATTATCACCACCGCTATCACCGACATGGGCGCTCTCACCCCCATACTTTACCAGGGGGCGATTCCTGTTTTTGCCGATGTTGATCCCGACACGTACAACGTCACTCCCGAAAGTATTGAAGCCTGCATCCATGAACGGACCCGGGCAATCATTGTAACGCACCTGTTCGGCAATCCCTGTAACATGAAAGGCATCATGACAGTCGCAGAAAAGTATTCCATTCCTGTGATTGAAGACTGTGCCCAGGCGTATCTTGCCGAAACGAACGGCCGGCGGGTTGGTTCAATCGGAACAATTGGCTGCTTCAGTCTGCAGCAGGGCAAACATATCACCACCGGTGAAGGCGGCCTTGTCACCACCAATGATAGTGATCTCGCCCGCAGGATCTTCCTGCTCATCAATAAGGCCTGGGGATACGGTGATGCCAGTCCCGACCATTATTTCGCAGCGCTCAACTACAGGATGAATGAACTGACCGGGGCAGTCGCGCTAAGTCAACTGCAAAAACTTGCAGATATTGTTGACAGGCGTATTATGGCAGCGGATCGACTTACCGGACAGCTCACATCTGTTGATGGAGCAGGGACACCGGTCATTCGCAAGGGCGACCGCATGACCTATTGGAAATATTGCCTGAATATCGACAAAGACCTGGTTCCCGGCGGTGCAGTGGCCCTGGCCGGCAAACTTAAAGAACGTGGCATTATGTCCGCCCCCCGCTATATCCGGAAACCGGCTTTCCAGTGCGCGGTTTTTCGTGATCAACGAACTTTCGGAACAAGCCGTTATCCTTTTACCCTCGCCCGACCGGAAACTGTCGATTATTCCGAGGAAAAATTTCCTGGTACATTCGCAGCCCTTGAACAGGTTCTGGTTCTGCCGTGGAACGAACGATATTCCACTGAACACGTTGATTATATAGCAGAATCGATCAGGGAATCGATTGATGCCATGCAAAAGGGGACTACATAGATGTCGAATCAAATTCGCTTTGCCATTGTCGGCGCCGGCGGAATAGCCCAAACCCATGCCCAGGCCATTTCAGAGATCGACGAAGCCGTACTTGTCGGCGTCATGGATATCTCGACCGAAGCCGCTCAGTCAATGGCCGAAGCATTCAACTGCATCGCCGTGGAATCATCCGAGGCACTGATACGGGAATGCTCCCCCGAAGCGGCTCTGATCTGCACTCCACCTGTGACGCATGCGGACCTGTGCCGAACCTTTCTTGAACACGAAATAGCCGTACTTTGCGAAAAACCCCTCTGCCTGGATTCAGAAACGGCTAAAATGCTTAATGATCTTGCCGCAGCAAAGGGTGTGCCCTTTACCATGGCGTCAAAATTTCGTTTTTGTGATGATGTGGTTCGGGCCAAATCCATTATTGATTCCGGACTGCTGGGAGAAATTCTCCTGCTTGAAAATGCCTTTACGGCGCATGTCAACATGGCGGGACGATGGTACTCCGATCCGAAAATAAGCGGCGGAGGAGTATTGATTGACAACGGAACCCATTCGGTTGATATCATCCGTTACCTGCTTGGACCGATTTCCCAGGTTCAGGTTGTCGAGGGCAAAAGGGTGCAACACCTTGATGTTGAGGATACGGTTCAGATCTTTGCCCGGACCGATTCCGGCGCACTGTGTACTGTTGACCTGTCATGGACTTTTAACAAGGAACTGGACACCTTTATCCAGATCTACGGCTCCCAGGGAACAGTACGGGTGGGTTGGCAGGAATCCAAATATCGCCAGCCGAACAGTGACTGGATTGGATTCGGGACCGGGTACAATAAAATGGATTGTTTTAAAAACATGCTGATCAACTTTTGCAATTCAATCACGGGCAAGGAGCTCTCCAGGATTGGTCCGGCAGATGCGCTGGCGTCGGTTCAGGTTATTGAATCAGCTTACAAATCACTTGGTTCGGTTAACTGGATTGCCATAGAGAGAGATTGATTGCCATGTCCATTCATCCAACAGCTATCGTCGAGGAGACGGTTGATATCGGCGAAGGCACCAGCATCTGGGACAATGTTCACCTGCGTGGGCCCAGCTCAATCGGCCAGGACTGCATCATTGGTGAAAAGTCGTATGTGGCCTGCGGAGTCTGTATCGGGGACCGTGTTAAGATCAACGCCTTTGTCTATATTTGCAACGGGGTGACGATCGGGGACGGCGTGATGGTCAGTGCCGGTGTCATCTTCACCAATGATCGCTACCCACGGGCCGCGACCCCTGATCTCACGACATTGCGCGGATCGGACCCTGATGAACATACGCAGGCGACACGGGTGGCTCAAGGCGCCACCATCGGTGCCGGTGCCGTCATCGGTTGCGGAATTGAGCTGGGTGAATTTTCCATGGTCGGCATGGGATCGGTCGTCACACGTGCTGTACAGCCATTTCATCTTGTGGCCGGCAATCCGGCCCGCACAATTGCCCTGGTCTGCCGTTGCGGGAATCCTTTTTACCATCTCAAAAAAAAGGAAAAAGATTTGCCGGATATCAGAAAAGCGGCTTGTGATCGATGCGGGCTTGAATATGCGGTACACAGGAATGTCGTCCAGGAGCTGACGCCTCCCGGCAGGAAGGTATTGCCTTGAAATGGGGTATTGTCGGCGGTGGAGTAACCGGGCTTACTCTCGCGCTCAGGCTCCGCAGCCAGGGGCATGAAGTTACACTCCTGGAAAGCGCGCCGCTGCTTGGGGGGCTTGCACGCCCCTGGGAGGCCGGCAATATCACGTGGGACCGTTTTTATCATGTTATCCTGCTTTCGGATAATTACACTCGAGGTATTCTCCGGGACATCGGCGTAGAACGTGATCTTCAATGGGTCGAAACCAGAACCGGGCTTTATGCCGACGGTCACCTGACCTCACTGTCCAATGCCGCAGAATATCTACGCTTACCGGTCCTTAACCTTCTCGAACGATTGCGGCTGGGCCTCACGATCCTTTATGCCTCAAAGGTTCGCAACCGGGAAAAACTTGAAAAGATTCCTGTCGAACAATGGCTCACACAACTTTCAGGCAAGGGAACCTTCCAGAAACTCTGGCGCCCCCTGTTGCGAGCCAAACTGGGAGAAGGCTGGCGCAAAACATCAGCGGCCTTTATCTGGGCAACTACCCAGCGCCTTTACGCTGCCCGGCGTACTGGTCTCAAAAAAGAAATGTTCGGTTACCTGCCCGGAGGTTATGCCGCCATATTCAGAGAGTTTGAGGATCATCTCCTGAACATGGGCGTCACTATTCAGGTCGGTCGGAACGTCGATCTTGTAAAAAAACATGGCAACCGCTTTATTATCCAATCTGCGGGAGAAAAACAGGAATTTGACAGAGTTGCCCTGACCTGTTCCAACTCCCGGATTGCCGGGCTCTGTCCACAGCTTGCCCCGGATGAACAAACGCTGCTCACCAACACCATTTATCAGGGTCTTGTCTGCGCCTCGGTTCTTCTGGAGAAACCGCTGGCCGATTATTACCTTACCTACCTGATGGATGACGAGCTGCCCTTTACAGCCGTTGTCGAGATGACAGCATTTATTGATCCGCAACAACTCGGCGGTAAAACGCTCGTCTATCTGCCGCGCTACATTGATGCTGACGACCCTTTTTTCCGGGCATCTGACGAGGAGGTCAGGCGATCTTTTCTGGCAGGACTCGAGAAAATATACCCCGCCTTTCGCAGGGAGGATGTTCTCGCCTTCCAGGTCGCCAGAGAGGGGGAAATCTTTCCTGTACCGGTCCTGGAATATTCCAAAAAAATCCCGCCGATCCGTTCGAGTATTCCGGGGCTCTATTTTGTCACTTCAGCGCAAATAGTGAACGGAACACTTAATGTCAATGATTCGATTCGAATTGCCGAAACCGCGCTACCCGTTCTACTTGCCGACGTAGCAGATCATCCGGCCAGAGGCATGCGACAGGAGTGAGGACTTGAAGCCACCGGCCACCATCTCCATAGATATCGATAACCAGTGGTCGTACATGAAAACTCATGGCGACGAAGGCTGGGAGGCATTCCCAAGCTATCTCGATGTTCTCATCCCGATAACACTCGATTTTTTCAGCAAACACGATATTCGTGCCACCTACTTCATTGTCGGCCAGGATGCCGTGCTGAAAAAAAACGGCCCGGCCCTGGAACGTATCACCAGGGCCGGCCATGAGGTGGGCAACCATTCCTTCCGGCACGAGCCCTGGCTGCATCTTTATAACGAGGAAGAAGTTGAAACCGAGATCGCTGATGCCGAAGCCGCTATCGAAAAAGTGACAGGCAGCCGTCCGGTGGGCTTCAGGGGTCCGGGGTTCAGCATATCGAAGACGGTGTTGCGTGTCCTGAAACGGAGGGGCTATCGCTTTGATGCCTCAACCCTGCCGACGTTCCTCGGCCCCCTTGCCCGGGCCTACTATTTCATGCAGTCTCCAGATTTTACACCAGATGAAAAAAAACAGCGTCAACTGCTCTTCGGCAAGGCCAGTGAAGGATTCCGGCCGGTTCGCGCGCACCGGCTGAACCTGAACGACGGCGAATTGCTCGAAATCCCGGTAACAACATTTCCCCTGCTCAAGATCCCCTTCCATCTCAGTTATGTCCTCTATCTCAGCACATACTCGCCGACTGCAGCCAGGATGTATTTTAAATCAGCATTGACCGCCTGCCGTCTCTGCAATGTTGAACCTTCGCTGCTCCTGCACCCGCTTGATTTTCTGGGCGGGGACGAAATCAAAGCCCTGGCATTTTTCCCGGGCATGGACATGAAAGGCGAAGAAAAACGTATCCGTATTTCAACCTATCTCCATGACTATAAAAAACATTTCCAGGTGCTTCCCATGGGAGAATACGCCGAGATGCTCCTCAGGCGCGGCAATGTTGCTCTCCATCCCTGCCGTTTCCCGGCAGGGAGGTCCGGGCAAACCATGAAAAAAACGTAAAAGCAGCTGTATTTCCAGGTCGTTGCCGAGAGCGGTGCGCTGTTACAAAACAACAACATGACAAGCACAAAAGAAAAAAAAATTTGCATTCTCACTCTTTTCGGGACCAGACCCGAGGTGATCAAGCTTGCACCGGTCATCCACGCTCTCGAGAAGCGGCCTGATGTTTTCGAAACCCTTAATGTCACATCCGGGCAGCACAAGGATATTCTATATCCTTTTATCCGCCAGTTCCGAGTACGTGTGGACTACGATCTTGCGCTCCTCCAGACAAACCAACTGCCCATCGAAATCTGTTCCCGGGCTATTTCCGCCCTGACCGATCTTTTTTCCAGGAAAAGGCCGGACATGGTTCTGGTTCAAGGTGACACCACCACCGCCCTTGCCGGTGCGCTGACCGCTTTTTACCTGCAGATCCCTGTAGGTCACGTTGAGGCAGGGCTGCGCTCCGGCGATGAGAACAACCCGTTTCCGGAAGAGATGAATCGCCGTTTGATCACCCGTCTTGCCCGTTATCATTTTGCAGCCACGGAAGATAATGCGAAAACACTGGGTGACGAAGGGATACCCATGGAGAGCATCATCATCAGCGGTAACCCTGTTGTTGATGCTCTCAGGTGGTCACTGAACGAAAGCCGCCCCTCGGAAGCCACAAAAAAATTGCTGGATAGCACCTCGGATAAAAAACTGATTGTGCTGACCAGCCACCGCAGGGAAAGCTTTGGCGACCTGATGCTTGAGCGGCTCTCCAGAATCGCCGCTTTCATCCGGCGTCATGAGGATGTGGCCATGATCTTTCCCGTACACCCGAACCCTGCTGTCCGGGAAACCGCCACCAGGGCATTTGCCGGCGTACCCCGCGCCGTGCTGATTGATCCTCTTGACTATTTTGATTTTATCCACCTGCTTTTCCATTCGTGGCTGATCGTATCCGATTCGGGCGGGGTACAGGAGGAGGCACCGACCCTGAAAAAACCCCTTCTCATCCTGCGGGAAAATACCGAACGGCCTGAAGCTGTGGAATCGGGAGTGGCGCGACTGGTTGGTCCCTCACCGCAGCGCCTGGAATCCATGCTTGAAGATATTTACCAGACCGGCACCTGGGCTGAAGAATTACAATTCATCAACAATCCCTTCGGGTCCGGGGATGCCGGGCAGAAAATTGCCGATGCCATTGAGTCCTTTCTGGGGACAGCATAAGCAGATATGTCAAAACACACACAGCCTCACTTGCTGACAATTGCGGTCGAAGACTACTTTCAGTATACCGCAATGGGCAACCTGATCCCTGAGACACGATGGAACCGTTTTGAATCACGGATCGAAAACAACACGCTTCGCACCCTTGACCTGCTTGATTCGCACAAGACCAAAGCGACTTTTTTCGTATTGGGCTGGATCGCGGACAAAATGCCGGAGATACTTCTTGAAATCTCGCAACGTGGTCATGAACTTGCCTCCAAGGGGTACTATCATAAACCTATCCAGCGTATGCTGGTTGAAGAATTCCGTGAAGATGCCAGACGTTCCAGGCACGCCATAGAAGATGCGAGCAACAGGGGAGTTTCCGGTTATCGCGTGGCGCAGGGGCACTTTGCCCTCCAGGATCTCTGGGCGCTGGATGTGCTCAGTGAAGAGGGATACAGCTACGATTCCAGTATGTATCCACGTTTTCGCTCCATTGCATCCGAACCCTGGCGCCGATTTCCCCATGTGGTTCACTCACAATCGGGTGATATATGGGAAATGCCGCTTTCAACCTGGGGCACAAATACGTTTCTTCTGCCGGCGGCAGGGGGAAATTATTTCCGCCAGGCGCCACGGGTCCTTGTGCGGAAAGTATTTCATCAATGGGCAACAACGTACCAGTCCCCTTTCAACATGTACTTTCACATATGGGAACTGGATCCGGACCTTCCGGATATCTCTGCGGTAAGCTGGCTGACCCGCATCCG
>Ga0256833_1002197_pt1 | contig 13907 bp, 23 predicted proteins | sample 356284metaG_FD_190535 | JGI IMG/M metagenome (GOLD analysis project Ga0256833, IMG submission 190535) | Hydrothermal vent microbial communities from Mid Atlantic Ridge, Atlantic Ocean - 356-284 | ecosystem: Environmental > Aquatic > Marine > Hydrothermal vents | place: Atlantic Ocean: Mid...
CCCAGCTGCCGAGCCTCAACAGGCCGCCCACGAGCCTACCCCCCACGGGCCCCCTGGGAGGCTGCGTGCTCGATGCCGCCCCGACGCCTCCCGGGGCCTCCGCGGTAGTTGCTGTGGAGCCCATCGAGGCTGCTGTAGGGCTGCTTGAAGTGCTCCAGGCCGTCCCAGGGGCCTGGGGGGTCCGGGGTGTGAGGGCTAGGTACGCGGCTGCAACGATTATGACCCCAACCACTAGGCCGGCTGCGAGTACCCTAACAGCCGCGCCGCGGGTATACGCCGCCAACACCCGCCACCAAGGCCCCTAGGGCGGGGGGCCCTGTTAGAGCTATGCCTTGGAACCCCGCGTTCGAGGGTCTAGACTCATAATCGGGCAGGCCCACGCGGAGGGGGTGAGGCGGCATCTCTTGAGCGGCAGGGGGGAGGGGGGAGCCCCCGAGGCCGGCGTGGACCCCCTCGAGGCCCTCGGGGGCACGGCGTTGAGGGTCTACCTATACCTCCTAGCCAGGAGGAGGCCCGTGGGCGTGAGGGAGCTCCAGAGGGCCCTAGGCTTCAGGAGCCCCAGCACGGCTAGGCACCACCTTGAGAGGCTCGCCTCCCTAGGCCTAGTCGAGAAGCTGCCCAGCGGCTACAGGGCTAGGAGGCCCCGGGGCCTCTTGGGGGAGCTGGTCTCGGTGGCCGGGGTGGTCCTCCCGAGGAGCCTATTCGTCGCAGGCCTCGCCCTAGGCGCCGCAGCCGCCTACACGGCGCTACCCCACCCCGACCCCAGGGCCCTAACCGCACTCTGGGCCACAGCGGCTGCAACCCTATGGCACGCCCTCAAGGCCTACCTATCCGTTAGGAGGCTCCTAGGATCCCCCGAGTAGGGACCGCCCGGCCCCAGCCGGGGCTTGCTGGCCTAAGAACCCTCGGGGATCCCGGGAGGGCCTGGGTGCCTCGAGTCCATGCAGGGTGGCAGCGGGTATAGTGTAGCTGCTATCCTCGGCATAAGCCCCGGGCCCCTGGCGAGGCTCGAGTGGGAGGCTCGCAGGCTCCTCGGCGGGGACCCAGCTCATGGGTGGCCCCACGTCCTGAGGGTTGCCAGGTGGGCCCGGGGCATAGTAGCGGGGGAGGGGCTGAGGCCCCGGTGGACCGTCCTCTACGCAGCTATAGTCCTCCACGACGTTGGCCGCGCCACGGCCTCGGGGGGAGAGCACCACGCCGTTGCGAGTGCCAGGTATGCTAGGAGGATCCTCTCGACGCTCATGAGGCCCGACCTCATAGGGGAGGTGGAACACGCCATCCTAGCCCACAGCTACAGCCTAGGCTTAGAGGCCAGGAGCGTCGAAGCCAAGATACTAAGCGACGCAGACAAGCTAGACGCCCTAGGCGCCGTAGGGATAGCGAGGGTCTTCCACACAGGCTGCAGGATGGGGAGGAGCTTCGAGGAGAGCATAAAACACTTCCACGAGAAGATCCTAAAACTCCCGGACCACATGTACTACACCTGGAGCCGCCTGCAGGCAGAGAAGCTCCTCAGGAGGGTCGAGCACTTCCTAGCATGGTGGGTGGACGAGGCAGGCAACCAACAAGAAGACAGAGCCACCAAAGACTAGAACCACTCCAAACTACGAAGGCGCCCCCGGGGGTCTCGGGCGCCGCTCCCCCTAGGCCGCTCACGGCCCTCAGGGGGCTCGCGCCCGCGGTTTCTCCTCACACCCCCGGGCTTCGCTGGGCTACCTGCCTGGGCTTATGTAAATATGCTGTCACCGACTCCGCTCATCCTCTCCGTGACCTGCAGCCCTGCGGGCTTATGCGTGGCTGGTGCTCTCGGCTGAGTTAGCATGAGACCCTGAAAGGCCATGCCTCCACTTGCCGCTCACGAGGCGGTAAGGCTGCGCGCCACACACTAGTCCACGCACGGGAGGAGCGGGTATCGGGTATGTAGCGCTACAGCACCCTCACTCACACGCCCCCTTACAGGGATCCACTCTACATTCACCGTTAGTAGAATGCGTTAGTGGCTTCTCCATCTAGAAGGCGAAGCTGAGAGTGGGGGTCGTGTATAATGCGCTGCACGCCTTTCCAGCCCAGCCGAGTTATCGGTGCGGGCGAGGTAAGGGCGTGAAGGGTACGTGTAGAAGCAGTGTCACCGTTATCGACGCCGTGGTTGAGAGGGTTAGGTGTATAGGAAGAGCCTGTAAGTCGGGGGAGAAATCAACTCCTCCCTCGCAATTTTTATCCTCCTATCCTCGTATAGCATGCCTCCGCTCGGCTCTAGTTCTGATAGGTTGATTAGGGTCACACCAGTGATGCCCCTGTAAAGCTGTGCCACCTCATCTGCCGCCCTACCGGGATCACCTTTAACTCTAGCCTCGAGGGAGAGACCCTCAATTATACTCTTCGACCTCGCAAAGTAGTCCAGGACTAGGATAGTGTTACCGTAGAGCATTAGGTCGCAGCGCGGGAAAACCGCCGTGGGGAGCCTGCTACCCTCCCCAAGCAGGTACAGCGAGGTGTAGTGGACGGATCCCCGGAACCCATAGAGTATGTACACGTGATCCTCCCCGGAATAGGCTTCGGGGAGGAACCCACAGACACCAAAAGGGCTCTCCAAAGCTATCCTAGCACACCCACCAGGAACCTCGCAGGGGGGTAGCCTCTCCACCTTACCCCTCCAACGCCTAGCACAGACATGGCCTATGCACAAGCACTCCACACCCGCCACTCCTACACCCCATCAAGGCCTTAGGTCACAGTCCTGCTCATTTAACTCTATGGGTTGAAAACAAGGCTAAGAACTAATCATCTTAGATTAAGATGGCGTATGGGGATAAGCGTAGGAGGTACCGGGTGTGGAGGCTCCTCAGGAAGGTTGAGAGGCGGGGCCTGCTCGATCCCAGGGCCTCCAGTCTCTATGGAGGTAATGTTGCAGGGGGTGGAGGCGGCCATCTTGCAGGCGGTGACACTTTGCAACATGAACCCGAAGACAGGCCAGGCGACCCGAAGATGGAGCCGTCACTGCCAGCCGAATAAGGCTGTGGATAGGTATCAGAAGGCGTATCCAGGCGTGGGCTCAGGCATCCTAGTGGAGAACCTCAGGGCTGGCGGGGCTCAGGTATGGAGCACTAGGGAGATGGGCAGGCCCGCCAGCCTCGAGGAGGCCCTAACAGTGGCAGTCCTCAGGGATAGGACCTGGCCTGTGGAGCAGGTCGGGCTATTCAGGCTAGGCGATAGGAGCCTGAGGGAGAGGGCCCGGGCCCTCAGGCGCCTGGGCTGGAGGCTCACGAAAGTCTACCTCAACGAGGAGCAGGGCCTCAAGATAGAGCACCAGTTCTGGAACCCACCACTCCACGCCAGACCCGGCGACATCGAGGCCTGGGCAGAGCTGGCGAGAGAAGCCACACTCCTAACCCTACACCTAGCCACGCAGACCCTCGACTAGCCCATGTTGCGGCGTGGGATCGTAGGCGTGCAATGTGGGGGTTTGTTGTTGTGTTGTTTTATCTCCTGTTGGTGATTGCTGGTAGTAGTAGCAGTGTGGCTAGAGCTAGAACTCGGAATAGTATGTGGGGGGCGTCGTGGGTTAAGTGGCTGATTATTCCGCAGGCTTCGGGGTCGCATTGGTCCCAGTGTATGCAGTATTTGCCGTTGTGGTGTCGTACGTGTATTCCTGTGTTGTCGGGGAGTGGGAGTCTGTAGTGTCTTCCTGGGCCCTCGCCTAGTGATGGCTTGAATCCGGCGGTTTCTGGCGGTGGTAGTAGTGTGTCTGGGTAGCATATTTCCTCGTGTGGTGGGAGTCTATACCTGGCATACCATATCACATCTCTCCACTCCACGGGACTCACCCGGTACCCTCTTCCCTAGGAGAGCTAATATGTATTTAGATATGAAATCATTAGCGTTTATTGTTGGTTCAAGCTGGTTAGAGATGGATGGCTTAGATTTCCGGGGTTGCTTCTCTAACTCCCGGCTCGTGTCGTGGTTTATACGTGTTGTCCTCGTGTCTCGAGCTGTTCCGGGATGTCGGGTGGTGCCCGGATTGTGTTGCGACGCATTGTGGTGTGGGTTAGTGGGTGTCGGCTCTGGAACTCCTTAGGCGCATGCCGGGGTGAGTGGTTAGAGAAGTCCGGGTTAGTAATGGTTAAGTGCTTCTCTAACTAAACGCTTAATGTCTTCCCACCGCCTCTACTCGGTTGGGCTCGGAGGCTTGGGTTCGAGGCGGGAACGCGGGCTGGGGGCTGGTAGTGGTGTCTGAGGCCCGGCTCCGGGTCCTGGCTCTCCAGGGGCCTCTGGGGCCCCGCGAGCTGAAGGCGCTGCGTAGGCTCCTACGGCGGCACAACGGCAGGATCCTAGCTGTGGCAATAGTTATCGCCCTTGAGGATCCCAGGCAGGCGGGGCCCCTAGCCAGGGCATACCACGCCAGGCCCCTACAGGTACCCCCACAACTCCTACTCGAGCAAGGCGGGGGCTAGAGGCCTAATAGGCCCCCGAGGCCCTAGCTGCGTGTGGGTGCTGGTTAGTGGCCAAGGCGGGGGCTGAGGGGATCCCTAAGGCCTGGCTAGAGGCTCTGGAGAAGCATGGAGTGAGGTATGTTATCCACAGGGGCGAGTTGTTCTATGAGGACGGGGAGATATGGAAGGTTCTACGCCTCTGTCGCGAGGGCAAGCTCCCCAAGGGCCTATGCTAGCATGGGCCCTCGTAGATGTTCTCCCTTAGGCCTACCGCCACATGTACACGACCCGTTCTCCTCTCCTAACCTCGTAGACTAGCCGGAGCTCGCCGACCCTTAGCTTCCAGAGCCCCCTGCAGCGGCCTCTCAGCGGCTCGCCACGGTAGGGATCCTCGGCGAGAAGGTTCCTCGCCCTGCCATACACGGGCGCATAGTTCGGGTGCCTCAGTAGCCACCTGGCTACCTGCCTGTGCTCCCTAACCGTCCATCTCTCAACCGCCATTCCCGCCACCCTTCCCGAGCCAGAGAGCTAGTGCTCCGAGGACTTGGGGGCGTTTGCGCACGTAGAGTCTGACCTCGCCGGGGATCCTGATCTCGATGTTTGACCCGTTAAGGCGGACGTTTGCCCTCTCCATTATACGGTTAAACAGGCTGATTATCTCCAGCACCTCTTCATACGTGTAGAAGCCCCCTATAGTATTGTCCTCGGTTTGCTGGTCTGGCGTTTGCTCCTGGGCCCCGGGCTCCACCCTCACATGCTGGGGTAGCCTGTCGAGGTAGCCCCGGGCGCCTGGGTCTGCCCTGGCTAGGGCCCGCCACCTCTTCAGGACGGCCACGGCGCGGTGGACGGCCTGCCAGGTGGCCTCGGGGTCGTTTGAGGTCCACAGGCGCATCGAGAGGTCGTGGAGTGCAGCGAGGCCCGCCGAGCCCACCAGGGGCCCCAGCAGGCGGAAATCTTGGGGCTCGTCGGGGTAGCTCTTGAAGAACTTCAAGACGGCCATACGCCGGAAGGTGATATCCACTAGGTGGTACACCTGGCTAGCGTGGATAGTCAGCAGGAACCCCTGGAAGCCTTGGGCCTTCAGCCGGTGGCGTATCATGATGTAGGCCTGGCTCTCGCCCACATTCTCCCTGCTCAACGCCCGCCTTCCGTGGCCCCCGCTTGAGGCGGGGGCGTCGTCGTTGAACACGTACAGGTACAGGCACCTGGAGAGGTCCAGGCCCCGGGCCGCCTCGATTAGCCTCTGCACGCCCGCCTCTTTCCCGTACAGGTAGCATATGCTCGAGTCGTCCACCCCGTACTCTTCTAATAGGAGCCTCACGACCTCGCCGAGCTTAGCCTCTATGAACGTGGTCTTACCCGAGCCCATCTCCCCGACTATCAGGGCCGACCGGTGATGCAGCGGGGCGGCGCGCACGAATGAGGGGGGCGGGGCCATGTACGCCAGGATCCGGCCACGAGCCTTACCCTCGGGGACCTCTTGAGTCACACTCTCAGCATTCACAGTTATAAGCACCCCCAGACAATAACATGGCTTGGGTGCGAGGAATGGCTAAGGGTAAGATGACGTGGGAGAAGGCTTTAAAGAAGGCTTTCCAAGAAAGGGCTAGGGAGCTTGATATCCTGCGTGAGCACGACCTGAAGGCCAAGGCTAGCCGCCCCACCGCTTCCTCTTAGCCCTGTAAACGCGTAGGAGCCACCGGTGCACATCTTCCTGGCCCCACTCTCCGGCCGCGACCCGCAGGGCTGCGCCCGCGATATTCCTGGGCCTTGGTAGGTTATTCCTAATTAGGAAGGCGTCGAGTAGTAGTGTTGCAAGCCTCTTATTCCCGTCTACCAAGGGGTGTAGTGTTATTATCTCGTAGAATAGCGCTGCCGCGGCAGCTAGCTTCCTCTCGTAGCAGGGCCTTCCGCGGCTGAACCTGAAGGCCCACCTAGCCGCTGCTATGGCCTGCTCAACCTGCTCCCTGCCGCCCCCCTTCCACCTTATACTATCGTGGGGATACCTGCCTACCAGCATAGAAATAGCCCTCTCTACGTGCCGTACTGTTGGATAGTAAACCCTGCACGTTTTCTTCGTGGCCATGGCTACCACTCCTCTTCCAGCCTAGACCGCCTCACGAGCAGGCCCGCCTGCTGGAGTCGCCTCGCCACCCGCCGGTACACCTGCATTATCTCATGGTAGCCCCTAGCCCTGCGTAGGGCCTGATACTCTCCATCTACTCCACCTTTGAGGACCGGGTCGGCCAAGTCTAGGAATACCTGGACCGCCCCCTTCAGCTCTGCTAGGACTTGCTCCTGCCGAGCCCGGGGAGTACGCCAGTACCGGGTGGCAGCCTGGGCCACCCTCTCAATCTGCTGGGTGAGGACCCACGTGTAGTCAACTTTATCCTTGGTTACCTCGTACGCTATAGCTCCTCACCCCCGCCCTCGCCCTCTTCGCCTTCTGCACCGGGACTTGAGAGGGCCTCGAGGAACTCCTCGTCCACCGGCAGGCCCTCACGGCATATCGCGGCCATGAGTATCTCCTTCTTCTGGCTAGGCGGCAGCCCGCTGGGCTCGTAGGCCCACCTCAGGCCGAGCCAGGCGAAGTAGCCGTCTAGCCGCATCTCTACCTCGTCACAATCCCTGGCGCCCGCGAGTATACCGGCTAGTTCCGCGGTAACATCGTCCCCCAGGATACGCCTGAGCCGCTCCACCAGCCTGTCAACCGAGCGCTTCCCAAGCCTATACGAATAGACGTCGAAGCCCATGGGAGACACCCCACATGCTTATAAGCACCTAAAGATGGTGGGTGATAGTGGTGCCCGCCTGTGGGGCAGAAGCTCTCCGTCCCTAAGGGTGTTATAGAGGCGCTCAACAGGTATGGTATCAACTACTGGATAATAGATGGCGAACTCTACCTCGATGGGAGACAGACGGTGAAGATTATTAGGCTCTGTGACGAGGGAAGGCTCCCCAAGTATGTGTGCGGCTAGCATTACTCGCACCCCAACTCCTTGTAAACGTTCTTCCTAAACCCGAAGGCCACAATAACGACCAGGCACCCCTGAACGTAGTATATGAGTCTAATATCGCCGCGCTTATGCCTGCGGTAGCGGCTGCATTTACCCTTCAATCTGGCATAGGCGTATGGATCCTCGAGTACCTCATTCTTCATACGCTGATATAGTGGTAGGTAGTTCCTATGCTTCCTAAGCCACCCAATCACGCGTCTGTGCTCGGCGACCCGCCACTCCCTGCAGGCCACGCATGCCACCCCATAGTGTGGAATAGAAAGAGGGGCCGGGGCTAGACGTCGCTCCAGGCCTGCCTGAGGATTCTACGCCAGCACCGCCTGTTCTTCTTTGGGTGCCCGCACTTCTCCCAGGCCTCTCTGAACGCCTCTCTTAGCTCGCTCCTAGACGCCACGCCCTCGGGCTTCCTCTCCCGCCTACGACTGCCATGCTTGGCCATCAACTGTCACCCCCTGGTCTTCAACCTCACTATCATGTGTTTGACTATTGCCTTGGCGTCTCTCCCGGCCACTCGCCTCGGGAGCTTCTTCCGCTCGACCACCCTCTCGACTAGGCGTTTGATCACCCCTAGCTCGCGCCTAGAGGCTCCATGCCTGACTGCGAGCGCGTAGATGTAGCGGAGCCGCCTCTCAGCCAGAGCCCAGGTCATCCTAGTCTTCCTGCAGCCGTCGCTGTCATACGTGTAGCCGCGCCTGTAGTCACGCAGCACGGCCCAAGCGAGGGCTACCGCCTCAGCTATGGTATCCACGCCCGGATGCTCTATCCTACGCACATACCAGCCCTCACGCCTAGCCATACACGAATCCACACCCTGATACACCGGCACCCCAACACCACCCCCTACCTACGCGCGAGTAGAAGCAAGAGGAACGCCAGGGCGCCCAAGCCTAGGAGCAGGGCCCGGCGGTGGGATGCAGAGCCCGGCCCGGGCGGCACGGTAACGGTCTCCACGGTCGTGACTACCGTTGTCTTACCGCCCGGCCCCGTGACCGTCTTAGTCACCGTAGTAGTGTACGTGTAAGTCCTGGTGACAGTCTGGGTCTCAGGTGGGGGCACCACGACTTGGCTCGCGTTCCCTATGTCATTGTACACCTCTAATGCACCAATGCGGGGCCCGTGGTCGATGCTCGCATTCGTGCTTACAACTGTAATGTTCTGCTGCCCAACCTTGATGCTTACTTCGTACCCAACTACATAGGATTTGCTTGTGTCAGCGTAGACTGGCGGCTTTATATTAGTAGTTGCGTAGACTACTAGAGCGCTCAGTGTCAGCGTGAAAAACACTAAAAGTGCTAGGCGCCTCAATTCCCAGCACCTCATGGGAACACGATCTTGTAGACAACTGTTACAACATCACCATTGTTAACGGTGAGCGGCTGCTGCAACGTATCAACAAGGATTAAAGCTGTATTCGATGGATCATTCACAGATTTATGATCGTCCAACATCCATACGAGCCCGATCGAAGTAATATTTGTCGTCATGTTTGATGTCCACGTCCCTGTGAATTGTAAAGCAGAACCCACGACATCCGCGTGTACCTGTATGACTGCTATTTCACCGGGCATCTGCGTCATCGACCTATCAAAGGTTACCGCCGCGTTCGAGAGAACGACACCGGCACCGCCGACCTCATAAAGCTGTGTGTTAGCAGCATCTTCGAGATCCAATTTCGACCCATCCATGAATGTAACTGTGTCGTATTCATCATTATCATTGTCTAGAATAGCCTCAAGCAAATGAAGGAAGTTCGTTGTAACCGGATCGTCTGGGTCATAGTAGGCCAACCTACCATTCTTATACACGTATAGTTCTATGTGCATCGCGTTGTCAGGCTGGGGCGCCTGCTGGTTCTGCGTGGCGCCTAGCATGTAGCCCCCCACTATCGCTGCGAGTACCGCGGCTAGGACGGGTACCGCCAGTAGGACCCTGCGCCTACCCACTCTCCTGCACCTCTATAGAGGACTATAGAGGTGGTAGGGCTAACTCTCTGCACTCCGGTGCAGAATATATAGTCTATATAATCTGCACTGGATTGCAAGGTGAAAGCCCCAAGACTCTATAGTCCTCTATAGAGGTGCAGGGGCGTGAACAGGCTGGGCCTAGCTGTCCTCGCGGCCGTCCTCTCCGCCCTACTCGTAGCTGCCCCGGCACTCGCGGCCGTCGCGGCCCCCACAGCGAGTGTCACCATCAGTACATACACAAAGAAGGTCTCGTTCTATGTTCCGGTTGTGGATGAGAACGTGAGTATTCCGGCGAATGCGACGAAGGCGTTTAATGTAACGCTGCCGCAGTGGAAGCCTAGTGATGTTGAGGCTGTGATAGTTGTCGTCAAGACGGATGCGAAGCTGGGGCTGGCGGCTAAGGATGTGAACGGCTCGGTGCTGGCGACTGCCGACGTTGTGCCCCTCGGCACAGCGTATACTGTCACGCTGCCGCCCACCACTACCACGGTCGAGCTGTCGGCCCCGCCCGAAGAGGCCGCCAACGCCACGATACAGGTGTACCTTCAGAGCAATGACGCAGAGTTCGAGCTCACACCGGAGACTAACAGCGTGACGCTGACGGCCGGGCAGGCCGCCTACGTGGCCTTCACTGTTAAGCAGCTCAGTGGCCCCAGCGTCTTCGTCTACTTCAACACGGTGTACCCCAGCAGCGTAGAGGGCTTCACGGCTAGCATGCTGCACAGCGACAAGAGCAGCAGCTACGAGGGCACGGCTGGCGGCGTATGGACAAGCGGCTCTGGCTGGACTGATACAGCCTATCTCAGACTATACTGGGACGGGAGCGGGCAGGAGACAAACGTCAACGTCGAGGTGATACTATACGCTGACCCAGACGGCCCAGACGGCCCCGCTACACCCATGGCGGTCGCCCAGGTAAACCTCTCTATGCCAGCCAGCCCAGCCGCTGCAGCTGATGTAGCGGCCCACCTGAAGAGCATAGACGCTAAGTGGCTGGGCATCGGAGTCATATTCCTGCTATTCCTATTCCTACTCGCGGCAGGCGGCAAGCACGGAAGGAGAGGCACGGCAGCCCCCGGCGGGGTTCTACTATTACTGTTCCTGCTCGCGGTGCTGGCGTTAGCAGCTGGCTTCTTCAACCTACATGCAGATGTGGGTAGCATCGACTGGAAGGCCGTGGGCATCGGCGTGGTCGCCCTATTGCTCTTCCTCATGCTAGCCAAGCCGCATGCGGTGAGGAAGGTCGCCAGTAGGATAGGCCTCTAGTCCCGCCTAGGGGGTGACCCTATAATGCGTCCGGCGCTCCTTTTTCCAGCCATTACAATGCTGGCGGCATTAGCGCTAGCAGCGCTGCCTGTCGCGCATGCCCAGGGCGTTGTACCGCTCGAGTATTATAATGGTGGGTACCTGAAGCCGGGGTGGGAGTACAATTATAGGCTCCACGCCTTCGGTATGACTGCGGTTCCCATCCCGGTCTCGCACGCGTTCGCCGACGCGGGTATCCAGCTCGATACACACAAGTACGGGATCGTGGGGGACGACGGGGGCGGCCCGACCGGCCACGTCTACTATCTAATAGACGGGGAGCAGATCGAGGTTGACACGTACCATTATGGAAAGCACGAGTACGACGCTGAGATCAAGATAACAGCGTACTGCCCGGGCGAGCAGCCCGAGGGGGCGCCCTCTAAGCCTGGCGAGGGCCAGTTCTGGGTGAAGGTCGAGTTCCAGGGCGCATATGGGAGCTATGTGAGGTGGGATCTACTGGAGCTGGGCGGCCACGGCAACACTGGCGTGCCGATACGCCTCTTCTACGAGGCTACCCCAGGCCTTAAGAGCTGGGTCGAGACGGGAGAGGTCGTCAAGTTCAGTAACTGCGGAAGCGGAGTCATAGGCCCGAACCCAGAGCCGGGCCAGGGCACCAGGGACGACAATCACAATCATAATGGCCTGCCCTGGAAGTGGCTAGGCCTTGCAGTTGTCATACTCTTGATAATCTTGCTTATCAAAATCTAGGGGTGAATGAAATGATTCGCCCCGGGCTAGTAGCGCTGCTACTTGTCGCGCTGCTGGGCTTCTCGCTGGGCCTAGCGCCCCTAAAGTCGCATAGAATACTCGAGGACGCGTACAGCCAGGTCTTTGTAGTGGCGTGTGATTCGGGGTATGGGACGGGCTGGTGGGTGAATAGTCAAGGGTATGCCGTTACTGCCGCCCATGTCGTGGCGGGGTGCCAGCACCTCGTGGGGATCCGGGGGGCGTGGCGGTCCAATCTGACCATAGTCGCGATCAACACCACATTAGATGTGGCCGTCCTGAAGGCCGAGAACGTGCCGGGATGGGCGAAGGGCATACCGCTCTCGTTCAAAGTGGCGGTGGGCGACCCGATCTATGTTGTGGGGTACCCGATACAGTTGTACCAGGAGACCCAGAATCTTGTGGCTATGAGCGAGATCCCCCGCGTGGCCAGCGGCACGGTGAGCTGGATACACCCCACAAAGCCGGTGTTCCAGTTTGACGTGGCAACCGACGCGGGTAACTCCGGCGGCCCGGTTATCAGCCGGGAGAGCGGCGGGGCAGTCGGCCTGGTAGTCTACGCGAGGCCTGGCATAGTCTCCGAGGGCTACTTTGGCCTTAGAATGGACGCCCTAGCTTCCTTTCTATCCCAGCACCATGTTGAGTACCATGTGGCCGGGGGCCCTTCCAGGATGTGGTTGCTCGGGGGGCTCGGCCTGGTGGCGGTTCTCATATTCTTAGAGATTAGAGGTGGGAAGCGTGTACCTAAATACTAGTATTATTGAGAATAGCCTGCAGGTAGGCGGTCTAGCGTTAGAGTTAATTCTAGGCCTGGTAATCCTGGCTTTGCTCATACTATTGATCCGGGAGAGGTATCGGGGAGAGAGGGTAGAAAGGAATAGTATGCGGCCCGTACAGCCGCAGAAGCCCGCACAAGCACAAGTAATGCTAGGCATAGACCGGGCCCTGGCGCAACTGTTCTATAGGGATCTAAGGAAGGCGCTGGAAGAGGGCAAGATCCGGCCCGCCCTGGTAAGCGACGAGTGCCCGGGCGGTACTGTTGCGTTTGATTTTGCAAGGCAGGACTGGGTCTGTGTAGAGAAGGACGGAGCCACGCACCCGCTCGGAGCGGAGCCAGCCGGGGAACAGCTGGAGCTCGAGGACCTAGAGGGGATAAGCGATGAGTGATCTGACAACCACGCTCCTACTCCTATTCATATCATATATCATAGGATACGGGATAGCCGACTATCTCGTGCGTAGCAGGTGGGGTACGAGAAACTGGCTCTGGCTCACGGGCGGGGAGAAGTTCAGCTTCTACCAGTGGCCCCGGCCGCCGCTCAACGTGGTGCGTATTATTACTGCTGATGGTAAGAGCTTGCTGTTCTATAATGTGAACGTGAAGGAGCACCGGGATCGGGTCGAGGTTGAGACGCCGATAGGCAGGATAACGGCGCCTGAGAAGGCTAGTGTGCCCCTGCCTCTGACAGCTATCTATGTGCCGGGCCTGCCAAACCCGATGAGCCTAGTCGTCTACGTGCTTGGCGGGCTGATAGGCGCCTGGCTCGTATTCTACTACGGGTACCTACTGATGGGGCTCCAGCCAGACGCGATATTCGCTGTCCTATCGCTCGTTTTCATGATGTATATCTACACGTGGTACCAGGCCGCCTCGAGTTCTGCCATGACCGAGTACCATGAATATATTGTTACTGGAATAGCACCACCATACCATCACGCCATACCCAGCCCAAACCTGGTAAGCCTGCTGAGAATAGCGAAGTACCTCAACATGCCAGTCATAATCCGGGTCACGGATGGGGCCCGCAGAGCCCTAGAACATATCAAGAGAGCCTTAGGAGTAGAATCCGACTCACAGGTCGCCGAGCTCCTCGCGTCTGCTGAATTCTCTGATATTATCATGAGGAAGGCTGTGGATCTCCGGGTTGAGTCGGAGAGGGTGGCGCAGGCGTTCCGCTCGTTCCAGGTTCTTAGCGGTATAGGGCGGATCCGGCTGGGGACTGGGATTCTGCTTGTCATGTTCTTGATCATTGGGATAATAATCGGGTATCTGCTCGGGGGCCAGGTCGTTGTCGGGCCCCCGCCAGGCAACCACACATACATGTATGGGGGTGGGGTACCGTGAGGGGAAGGCTAATAGTTCCGATCCTAGCGGCACTATTACTGTTCCTGGCAGTATTGGCGGGCCCAGTTATGGCTTCCAGCAGCGTTCCCCATAGGTCAAACCCGGTAGTCCTGCCCGGGCCCGGGCAGAATGTTAGTCTGCACTATACTATGGAGCTCCGCGAGATGCCCGGCCTCTACGATAAATACGACATATTATGTAGTGCCGGGCCCAACAAGTGGAAGGTAATATTTTACAGTCTAGGCGATGATGGGTGGGTCCCGGGCCGGTTCGGCATAGGCATACTAAAATATAATGGATACAACTATGGGATTTACAGTATAATCCATGTTTTCAA
>Ga0256833_1002198_pt1 | contig 13904 bp, 6 predicted proteins | sample 356284metaG_FD_190535 | JGI IMG/M metagenome (GOLD analysis project Ga0256833, IMG submission 190535) | Hydrothermal vent microbial communities from Mid Atlantic Ridge, Atlantic Ocean - 356-284 | ecosystem: Environmental > Aquatic > Marine > Hydrothermal vents | place: Atlantic Ocean: Mid...
TAGATGATGGAGGGTATAGTGACTGGAGATTACCTAATATCCATGAACTCTACTCTATAGTTGATCCTAGTAAAAATAACCCAGCTATTTATAGTACCTTTATATCTTCTAAAGATTCTAAATACTGGTCTTCAACAGCTTCAACTGATGGTAAGATTTATACTATAAATTTTGGTTCGGGGCATGAATATAAAAGTGATCCTACAGGTAGTTCTTATAGCTCAATATATGTGCGTTGTGTTCGTGATGTAAATTAAACTTGCATATATTTCATAAGGTGGGGAAATCCCACCAAATTTTACTGTGTTATCAATCTAGCATTGATAGGTTGTACTGGTCGGTTGTTTGGGTGTCCTATCTCTTTTGCAATTGCATTTATCTGTGCTTTTGATGCTGTTACTGGCTTTTTGAATACAGCCCATAGTACACCTTCTGAACAAGGAGGTGTAGTTAGTGAACCATTAAAACGGTAATAATCTACATCCATTGGCATGAGTGCTGATGCATTGGCCTGGTTTTTGAGTGGAGTATCTACACCCATTTTAGGGGATAGTGATGCGATGATCTTATCTAGTTCAGGATTTGCAGGACCTTCTTTGAACATGACTGCAAGTACTGCTAAGTTACCATCTTTGTCCTGGTGTACAAAATGTGCTTCCATTGGAAAATGTTCACCATTTACAGTATTTTCTGAAGGTGTATGGAAGTGAAATTGTTTGAGTTCGAAGGTGTGTCCATCTATAGTGATAAAGCTTCCTTTTTTATAGTTTACTTGTACGGTATGACCGTTATAGATAACATCTTTTCCACCGATAAAGTAGCGAAACTGGATATGTTTTTTAGTGATATTTCTTGCATCTGTGATATCTACAGGGGATTGATTTTTACCCTCTTTGCACATGAAGTATTCTTTTTTCAGATCACCCCAGTGTAATGGTCCGCTCTCACCTTCATAACTCCAGTGATGTGTGGCATGAAGTGCGTGTAAATCTTTTTTGACTACAGCTTCTTTTGAAGAACAACCTGTTGAAAGTAGAAGTGCACAACTTAGACTTAGTAGAAAAATACTTTTTTTCATAAAAAAACTCCTTAATAAATTTTTCGCTGACATTATATCTTAATATATTTTATATGTTACAATCTTTTTATGAATACACTAAATAAAGTAATAGAGTTATTAGAAAATCAAAATGTTTTTTTGACTGGTGGTGCTGGTGTTGGAAAGAGTTATCTGACCAAAGAGATCATTGCTTACTATAAGAAGGAGTATCAGGGGGTTATTGTACTTGGCAGTACAGGGATTTCGGCTGTCAATGTTGGAGGACAGACGATACATAGTTTTTTCTCATTTGGTATAAGTTCAAATCTTGAAGCATTAAGTTCGTTTGATCGATACAATAAAAACCGTATCAAAGAGCTTGCTAAGTTGTTGCAAAATACTGACTTAGTTATCATAGATGAGATATCGATGGTCAGTGCAGATTTGATGGATATGATTTTATATCGCTTTAGACAAACAAAATATAGTGGAAAGTTGATGGTTGTGGGTGACTTTTTTCAGCTTCCTCCAGTACAAAAGAAAAGTACACCAAATCAAAATATCTTTTCTCAAGATATTTATGCTTTCCAAAGTAGTGCATGGGAGAGTTTTTCTTTTGTGGGAGTTGAACTGACAAAAATCAAGAGGACTTCTGATGAAGCTTTCATGAAGATACTTGAAAAGATAAGAGTAGGTGAAGGGGATGATGAACTTTTTACTTATCTTTTACGTTTAAGAGAAAACAGCTTTGATGGTGAGAAGGATGCGACTATGCTTTTTGGTACAAATGCCCAGGCAGACCGTCTAAATGCTCAAAAAGTAGCATCTGTAAACAGACCAGAGATTGCACTAGATGCACAGATAAAAATCAAAGATCACACGATAGATCAAAGAAGGATAGATAGCTGGAAGAAAAATCTACCTATTATCGAAAACCTGAAACTAAAAGAGGGGATACCTGTCATATTTACAACAAATAAATGGGGTAGTTATCACAATGGAGAGCGTGGTGTTGTCGAACATATAGATAAAGATAGTGTTGTGGTAGAAAAGCGTGGTAGATTGATCAAAGTTGATCGTTTTGATTTTGATTTGTCTCACTCTGTAGTTGGTGATGATGGCATGTTAGATGATGAAGTTGTCTGCACACTTAGTCAATTTCCCCTACGTCCTGCTTTTGCTATTACGATACACAAATCTCAAGGCATGAGTATAGATAAACTCATTTGTAATGTTGATAATATTTTTGCTGACAGCCAATTTTATGTAGCACTTTCAAGAAGTGTTGATCCAAAGTATCTGAAGATAAATTATAGTAGAAATGATTTTGAAAATTATATAAGAAGAAGTATATCCGTATCCCAGGATGTAAAAGATTTTTATGAAAATAGCGACATGATTAGATTAGAGTGATTTTTATATTAAATTTTTTCATCAGGTTATAAATAAATTTTTTAATTAGACGATTGTTAGCTGTAGAAGATAAATATAAGGCTAACATTATGCAATATAAAAAGGTTTTAGAATATACAAAAGATTTGAATGTTCTTTATGTTGAAGATGATGACTCTTTAAGAGAAGATACAGAAGAGATTTTAGAGGATTATTTTGCTAATTTAGATCTTGCAGTACATGGATTAGATGCACTTGAAAAATATAATTCATATTATAAAAATCATGGGGTATATTATGATTTAATCATTACTGATATCAATATGCCGTTTATGGATGGTCAAACTCTTATTAAAGAGATAAATGAAATAAATGATGAACAAGCTATAATTGTTGTATCTGCACATAGTGAATCTTCAAAATTGATTAATTTGATACAAAATGGAATCACTAATTTTTTGCTAAAGCCTATAAATCCTACACAACTTATCAATATACTTTATAAAACATGTAAAAATATAGTCTCAGATAAAATGGTAATTAAATATCAAAAAGAGCTTGAAGAGATAAATAAAAATCTCAATGAGCGGGTATTAGAATTGTCAAATGAGATTATTTTAACACAAAGATTATCTGTAGAAACGATAGGAAATTTAATCGAGAGCTATGATGATGATACAGGTTCACATGTAAAAAGGATAGAAAATTTTACTGCACTTATTTTGGACAAACTACCTGAAGCAAGAGAGTATACACCAGATTATAAAAAATTAGTTGCCTTTTCATCTTTACTTCATGATATTGGTAAATTGGTAATACCTAAAGATATTTTACAAAAAAATGGTAAATTGGATAACGAAGAGTTTGAGATTATAAAATCCCACTCAAAAGTAGGCGGTGAAATTCTTCTTAAAGTAAATGAAGATTTTAAAAAAGTATTCAATAAAGATAGTTATTTTAAAATTGCATCAGATATTGCATATTATCATCATGAGAAATGGGATGGTAGTGGTTATCCAAAAGGTTTAAAAGGTGAGGAAATACCTCTTTGTGCGAGAGTTGTATCACTAGTGGATGTCTATGATGCTTTAAGAAGTAAAAGACCATATAAGGAGGGATTTACACATCAAAAGGCAATGGATATCATCAAAAGTGAGAGAGGTAAAGCTTTTTCTCCTGAAATTGTAGATCTTTTTTTAGAATTAAATGAAAAGTTTGATGAAGTATTTCTTGCAATCAGCGATCAAGAAGTTGTTGAAGTTTTATAAATATGATAAATACATTAAAAAAATTTGATTATGATCGTGAACAGATCGAAAAATTATTAAAATCAAAATTACCTACATTTGGTGGAAATTTACTTTTGCCGATCATCTTTTTTTATATGTATAAAAATATTATTCCTTTAAATATTTTATTGACTTGGCTTATTTTACAAATTATAGTATTTATAGTTCGTATAACTATCATGAGTAAAACACTAAAAGTAGTTAATAGCATTGATCAAACAAGATTATATAAAAATATCAAACTTTTTTTAATAACACTTTTTTTAAACTCTTTCCTTTGGGGAATTTCTACTATTTTTATTATAAAATATAGTTCAAATGTAGTAGATGCCTATATTATGTTTATTATCTTAATAGGAATGGGAACTGCGGCTGCTTCGACTCTAAGTGCAGTTTATCATGCACAATTTATATTTATTACCAATATTATCCTTGTTCCTACTTTTATTTTTATATTTTTAGGTAATTCTTCTACTTATTATCTACTTGCTATTTTTGGAGTGATTTATTATGTATTTACAATTGTTACGAGCTTTAGTAACTTTGTTTATATAAGAAATAATATAAAACAGAGAAAAGAGTTACAAAAAAGAAATGATAATTTTAAAAATCTTTTAGATATTACGATGGAAACGATTGTGATGTCTGATAGTGAGCATAAAATTATAGATATTAATTCATCAGGAATTAAACTATTTAAGGCGAATGATAAAAAAGATGCACTTGGAAGAAGTATTATAGATTTTGTACCAAAACACTCTTTACCTATCATGTTCAATGCCATGAAACATGATATCCAAGAACCATATGAGCTTGATCTAATAAAGATTGATGGTGAACAATTCCCTTCTCTTATAAGTTCTAGAAATTTGATTATTGATGGAAAAAATGTAAGAATTGCAACAATTTTGGATTTGACGCAAGTTAAACAGAAAGATAAACAACTCCAGCAACAGTCTCGCCTTGCTCAAATGGGTGAGATGATTAGCATGATAGCACATCAATGGAGGCAACCTTTAGGTGCTATAAATAGTTCTGTAATAGCTATCGAATCTAAACTATCCATCGGCAGATATGATTTGGACGATAAAGATGATAGAGAGAAATTTTTTAAGTTTTTACATAAAAAGCATAAAAGTATTATTGAGTATGTTGAGGGATTATCAGAAACTATAGATGATTTTAGAAATTTTTTCAAACCAGATAAAAATAGAGATTTAGTTTGCATTGATGATCCCATAAAAAAGGCACTTAAAATTGTTAATGTTTCTATGAGTAGTAAAGGTATTAGTATTGAAAAAAGTTTTGACAATGGTGATAAAATTGAACTTTATCAAAATGAAGTTATGCAGGTAATATTAAATATTTTAAAAAATGCAGAAGATAATTTTATAGAAAAATCTATAGAAAACCCAACTATTATGATTGAAACACTTAAAGAAAAAAATACCCATATTATCAAAATAAGTGATAACGGTGGAGGTATACCAGAGAATATTTTACCAAATATTTTTGATCCATATTTCTCTACAAAAGATGAAAAAAATGGTACAGGTCTTGGTCTTTATATGTCAAAAACGGTTATAGAAGAGCATCATAACGGAGAGTTAAAAGTATCAAATATTGACAATGGAGTATGCTTTGAGATAAAGTTTTTTCAATATAAAGAAGATATCTAACTATTATGTTGCAAGATTGATTTTTCTACTCAAGCACATGGCAAATCCTTTTTCATAATAGGCTGCTTCATTTATAAAAAGAGCAAAAAGTGGCTCATCTTCCTCATAGTAAATCGTTTCTCCTTTTAGAGTTAAAAATATTGGATCTCCTTTTTTTAGAAGTTTATAATCTTTATCTTGCAATTCTTGATGAACCATAGCTATGATATTACCCTCTTTATCTCTGGGATAATCAACCAATTTCACATGATCATAGATATCTATTTGTTTATTTTCATCTTTGTAATCGCCTTTATTGTAACTTTCAAAAAAATCAAGCAGATGATAGATAAGTGTAGCACTCTTTTCAAATAGATCTGCTCTAAGTACGCCTTGTGGAATTGCTCCTACTTCTATTGCAAATCCATTAGGTGAGATAGAGTCTACAAATGCATCTTCTTCATCTCCCATCCAGCGATAGACATGAAGTGTTGGTTCTTTTTCACATAGATATCTAACTGCTTGCCAGGTTAGTTTACTTTTAGAACTAACTACAAGGCTAAGTCCCATATTCGCTGTTGTGGAGTGAAGATCTACTATAAAATCAACTTCTGTGTTTTTATCTCCTTTTGGTCCTAAAAGTGCATTTAGTTTGTGTGCTCGTCTGGCTTCATAGTTAGTAGGATTTTGAGTGAGTATGTCTTTGGAAAAAGAGCGGTTGAGGTCTTTGTCTATATAGCGTCTACACTCTTTTATGGCTTGTGGATTGGTATGTAAAAGTATTGTTTCAAAGTTTGATCTTTTTACTAAATGAGGTTGATCTTGCCATTTTTTGATGAGATAGACACCTGTAAGTTCATTACCATGAGTACCACCTGTGATAGCTATCTTTTTGATCATGTGCGATCCTTTTTAGTTGGATTATCGCATGATTTTGATTAAAAATTTAGAGCTATAATGCGATTAAGTTAAGCAGTTTTTCGGAAGTCTTGCTTTAGCTAGACCTTAGTTAGATGGGACTAAAGTCACCATTTTCAAGTATAAAATCCTTAGCTTAATGGCATTGTAGGTGCCCTATAGAGTTTTATTGATGTGACGATAGTACTTTAAAAAGGAATTTTTATGAATCTAAAACCTGTTAGATTATTACAATTTAGTTTTTTTGCTGTTATTGTTACTTTGATTGGTACATTTATGCTCTATTATGATTTTCACAAAGATGATGTTAAAACATATCAAGCTGTTTTAGCAGAAAATAATTCACAAGAGTTTTCTGAATTTTTATATGAGAACAGAGGTAAATTTGTTCATTTGAGTATTGTTTTAAATGAACAAATGAAAAAAGATGTCTTAAAAGGTATGGACAAAGATGGAAGAATTGTTTTTAGAGCACCTATAAATCAAGATGAAAAAAAATTAACTACATATATAATACGTTTGCCTGATGATGGAAGAGAGGATTTCTCTTTTGACAAAACAAGTGGTAAACTTGAGGGATATTTTAAAACTTATGAACTCAAGGCAAAAGATGGAACGGATCTTATTAACTTAGTACCGATAAAAGAGGCTTGGCTCCCAAAAGTAGATGGAATTGTCAAACAGGGGTGAATTTTTTTAAGAGTTAGACGATAATACTATTGAGAAAAGTATTGAAGGTAATGTTATGAGTTTTATATCTTTAAAAAGAGTGATTGGTTTAATTTTTGTTTTGATGTTTTTTGCTACTGTACAAATTCAGGCAGCAGCTAGTTGTACATCACCCACAGCAACACTTAACCTAAATAATACACTAACAGGGCAGAAAATAGATAAACCTTATATTAATGGATTTCCCTCTAGCGGTGAATCCCTCTATTATAAAATCAATATTACAAATAGTGGCACATTGGTTCTTCGTACAAATATTGATTCGACAAATAGTAGTGACAATGTTGATACTTTTGCACAACTACTTGATAGTAATTGTGCAAAGATAGAAGATGTCCCTATGATCTCTAATAATCCTCGTTTAGTGAAAGAGGATAAAGCTTTAAGTGCTGGAACTTATTATCTCAAAGTTTATAATGAGATAAATATAGATGGTGGTTCAGAAAATGCAAAGGGATATTTTCAGTTAGAAAATAGTTTTACACAAGATTTAGCTTCTTATAATATATCTTTTTGGCGAGATAATCTTCCAAGTGTCTCTTCTGGAGCTTCTTTTGTCCAACACTTTTATATCAAAAACAGTGGTTCAACTTCTACATCAAGTGTTAAAGTAACAATTCCATCATATACACCAAGTGGGCATTTGACTTTTATCTCAAATGAAAGTTCTACAAATTGGAGTTGTGATAACAATGATCCTATGGTTTGTACGCTAAATAGTGGAACAATAGCTACAAATGAAACAAAAGAGTTACAGTTAAAATATAAGGCTGATTATCAAACTTATGATAGAACAGTAAGTAACACAGCCACTGCTGATATCACTTTCACCGATAGTAATACAACACAAAAAACAAAATCATATAGTGTTTTGATTAGAAAAGAGACTCCGGGTATTAGGATACGAGAGCTACCTAGTAGTACTACTGTTATTCAGGATGATACTTTTACCTATACATGGCAAGTTGATAATAATGGTACTTTAGCTGATGAAAATGTAACAGTAGTTAAAACAATAGGAAGTGATTTTACTATCGCAGGGGGATTAAATTATGATTCATCTGTATGGAAAAACTGTACACTTAGTGGTAAAGATATCTCTTGTGAATTGATTAATCCTCTTCAACCTAATCAGTCACAGCACTTTAGTCTTAGTGTGAAAGCTACAGGTGATCCAGCTAACCCTGAAACACTAAAACATGAAGCTGATGTTTATGGAGATACATTGCTAGGTCATGTAAGTGATAATTCTTATGAAGATGTTACTATCATCGCAAAAACTTTTGAGCCTCATATAACAAATGTAGCTAGTAGTTCAAGTGTGATAGTAGGTCATAGTGCTTATTATACACTTACTGTGTCAAATAGTGGTAATAGTGCATTAAGTAATGTGAGAGTAACTGATCTTATACCTTCTAACTTAAAATTAACTTCTTTATCGCTTACTAGTGGATGGGATTGTTCGGCTTCTGATACATCCACAAATAGTGTAGACTGTACTCTAAGTAGTGATCTTGGTGCAGGTAGCAGTAAAGTGTTACAAATAAATGTAGATGGTAAAACAGTTGGAAATGATATCAACAACACTGCTACTATGAGCAGCTCTGAAGCATCTGATGTCAGTAGTTGGGATACTATAAATGTCATAGCTGCTACACCATCAATCAAAATCGTAAAAGATGCTCCTGAAACAGTTGATAGTGTACATAAATTTTATTATACTTTTGATGTGACAAATGATGGCTCTGAAGTAGATAGCAATATCACTTTGAGTGATACATTTGATTCACAGCTGGTATTAGATAGTGACTGGAATGATGCCATATCTTCACCATGGAGTTGTAGTAAAAGTGGGCAGAATGTTACGTGTAGTTATACAAGTAATCTAAATCCAGGGCAAAATGCTACACAACTTCTCATAAAAGTGAAAGCTCCTTATGTAACAGAAAATACAAATATAAACAATAGTGTTGATATAGATGCTATTGGTTCAGGTACATCTGTTCATGATAGTAGCTCTGTTAGTATTCAAATCAATAAACCTACTATTGGGATACTTTTAGAAAAGAGTGCGAGTTCTTCTACTATTAATTCAGCAGCAAATTTTGTCTATACGATTAAAGTAGATAACAATGGTTCACTTGATGAGAGTGATGTTAAAGTGATAGATGATTTACCAACTGAACTTGATGGTGATGGAGTGATTGACCCTTCAAGTGATGCAGATTTTGATTGTTCGGCTTCTAGTGGAAAACATATCGAGTGTACTTTGGCATCTTTGCCATCAGGTACACAAAAATATCTAAAAATAAAAGTAAAAGCACCTATCGTTACATCAAATACTACGCTAAGAAATGATGCTACTTCCACAGCCAAAATAATTGTACCAGGTGATTTAGATACAACAACTACTGCAAGTGGTCATGTTAATGTGACTATCATCCCACCTGCTTCAAATTTATCAATTCAAAAAGATGTCTCGAAAGATATTATTTTGGAAAAAGATCTTTTTGATTATAGTATCAAAATAAGAAATAATTCTATAGCAGATGAACAAAATCTCACTCTTACAGATGATGTCCCTCATGAATTTTCTATAAAAAGTATCAGTGCTAGTGGCTGGAGTTGTTCTAGCTCTGGAAATCTTGTGACTTGTAAGTTAAATACACTACTTGCAAATACGCAAGCTCAGGATATAAATATATCAGTAAAAGCACCAAATACAATATCTACACAATCTACTGTAACAAATAGTGCAACGATTAAATCTGTTAAAGAGAGTATTGGCAAAAGTGATCAGGCAGATGTGACACTTGTTCCAAATACAAAAGCTCTCACAATGCATATAAGCAGTAATCCTCCTACTGTTTATGCTGGGGATGAATATTATTATAAGATATTTATGTCAAATAACAGTGGTCGTGATATTGATGATATTAATATCACTGATATTTTGCCAGCAGATGTAACTTATGTACGTTATGAGAGTGGGGGATGGAATTGTTCGTATGATAATGGCAGCAGAAAATTTGCCTGTGACAATAATGGCACAAAATTCACAGCAGGTAATAAAGAAATTTATCTATATGTCACAGCTCCATCTTATGAGACAAATGTAACAGACACTGCCTCTATCGTTAGCAATCTTTCTGATGTTGTTATTGACGATAATGTTACGACAGCTGTACTTGGTAAAAAAGCTGATTTATCATATCAGAAGATGCAAGTTAATCCCTCTAGTGTTAAGATCAATGAACCTTTTGTTTATACTGTAGCTGTAAAAAATACAGGTGTAGCACCATCTTCTGATATCAATGCTACAGATATCAATGTCACTTTCACTCTTGATGATAATCTCTCTATATCTTCATACTCTGGAGTAGACTGGAACTGTACGCAAAATGGACAAGAGTATAGTTGTATTTATAGTAAAGCTTTGGATTTGGGTGAAATAACATCAGATATCAACGTAACATTAAGTAGTAATACACCTGGTCAAAAAATCACTTATCTAACAACAACAGCCAGTCAGATGCAAAGTGCTGTGAGTGATTCTCTTAGTGTTGATGTCAAAGATGTTGTACATACAGATTTATCAATAACACTTGATGATAGTGTTGATCCTGTAGATGCTTTGGATAGTTATAGCTATACAGTAACTGTAAATAATCCTCATGTCAGTAAGTCGATAGAGGGTATAGCTGTTGATATCAATACAACAAGTAGTGATGATTATACGTGGATAGATTACAGTGATACTTCTGTATGGAGTTGTACACATAGTGCTTATCATGTACATTGTTTACTTAAAAATGATTTGCCAAAAGATAGCAATACTACACTTACTTTAAACGTAAAAGCACCAAATAGTGCAACAACCATAGATCTAAATGCTAGTGTAAGTTCTGAATATGTTGTAGATTCTGATTCATCTAACAATCATACAAGTGAATCGACTGATATATTTTATCTGAATATAAGTGGTAACAATCCAAGAAATTTTACTAAAGTGCCAATTTTAGGAAATGAAGATACCAATATTTTTGGAGATATAATTACAATAGGTAATCAATCTATTTGTCAAAAAGATAAACTACATAAAGAGTGTCATGAACCTAGTCAGCCTAACAATGATCTTATAACACAAGAGTATATTAATTTAGATTCAACTTTAGGTAGTGGCTATAAAAATGCAACCAATGCCTCTTTTAGTATAAATGCAGATGACGAAATCCTTTGGGCTGGTCTATACTGGATGGGAAGAGTTGTTAAAAATCAAAGTGGTGCAACTAGCAAAATGAAAGCTGCACATAAAATCTACTTTAGACATCAAAGTGATTCACAATATCATCAATTTTATAGTGAAAATCATGCTCAGGCGATTGACAATAATGGAACAAGTATTTATGTAGATAAATTTAATTATATAAATAGTAGTGATTATTTTGATTATCAAGGCATGGTGGATGTTACATCTTATGTAAAAGCTCACAGAGATGGTACTTATTGGGTTGCAGATGTTCAATCTAGTGAAGGAGATAACCTTTCAGCTGGTTGGAATTTGGTTGTAATTGTACTTGATAAAGCTAATGTTCCGACAAGGCACTTGAAAAATATTACGATTTTTGATGGGTTCTTAGGTGTTTGGAAATCACCAGCAGATAGTGAGTATCCAGATGAGGTGAGTCAAAGTGTAAGTGGCTTTTTGACACCAGCAAATGGTTTGATCGATTCTTCGCTTTCGATATTTGCTTTTGAGGGAGATCGTATATTTGGAGACAAAATTCAAATCAGTGATAATGCATCTATCTTACATGACTTATCAAATGCTAATAATCCTAAGCTAGATGTAGTTAATGGAACGATATCGAAATATGGTTCTATCATGACAAATCGTGTACCTAGTTTAAGTAATACTTCTGGTATTGATATCGATCAATTTTATCTTGGAGATGTTAATGGTACATTAGGTAGTGGTATTATTAAAAATAATCAAACTTCCACTGATATTAAAATTGCATCTGAGGGTGATAGATTTTTCCTTGGAATGTTTGCCTTTTCTACATCTTTATATGATCCAGTCTGTTACAATCAAAAGATATTAACTCCTGATTTTTCACAGCCAATTTCAAGCGAAGTACATTTAGGTGATGAGATAGGTATAGAAGTTGAGTTTAAAAATAAAGAAATTCAGAACTTAGAAAACTTCAAAGCTCTCACAGATATAGACACAATTTTAAGAGATGATAATACAAGTTTTGAATTAAAAAATATCGATAATAGTGGGCATTTAGAAACATCATTTAGTAAGCAGGATAATCTGTTTCACTTTTCAAAGATTGACGTTGGTGATGCCAATCAAACAGAAGTAATTGTTAATGCAGGTCAAGGTTCAAATGCTAGTGATGGTGGTAAGTTAGCTCCATCTAATAGTATATTTTTCAGATATAAAGCTATTGTTGATGATTTTTATGATGAAAATAAAACACATAGTATCTACAAAGCACTCTATGCCCCGGCAAATAAAAAAGTCATGGTTCCTCCTTGTGGAGTACAGACAGATTTTCCAACAGTAAAAAAGAACAATGTAAATGGTTTTGCTATCACACATCCAAATGGTACATCAATTGATGGTACTTTAGATGGGTATCTAAATGGTGATACATCAACACCTTCAAATGAAAATAATCTCTTTACACAAGTTGCAGATACAAATTTTTCTATAGATATAGCTATACTTGATGATACCAATAATAAAATCTTAAATACCAATCCTTATAAAGGTATCTTAAAATTAGATATTGTTGATAATTCTGATAGTAGCAAAACATGTGCTCAATATCCAGTAATAGGAAGTAATTATATATCCATGAACTCTATAGTTTCATCACAGACACTCTCTTATCATACTGCAAATAAATCAGTTGCATTCAGAGCTAGTTATCTTGTAGATAAATATGGAAAATATATATCTTGGCCTAATTTAGCAGATAGTTTGAGTACTTATCAAAATATCTTACAAAATAGCTCTTTTGGGGATAATCGCTGTAAAAGTGAATGTATTATCTCACCTAATCTTAATAGTTGTAAAGAGTGTTTGTATAAAAGTGTAGATAATGGAGGTTTGAGTAAATTTACATGTTCTTTGGATACTTTTGCAATAAAACCAAAAGAGATTTCCATTGATGTAAATACAACTTTAGCAAATTTAAAAGGAGGTAAAACTTATCAGTTGGATTTTAACGCTTCATTTGCAAGCTATGATCAACTAATAAATACCACTACAGGATCAGTAAATCAAGCATTAGTTGTACCATCTGGATGTAGTTTGAGTAGTTCAAATAGTACTATATTGCCATTAGGTGGTCTTTCGTTTAATGGCGGTGTGGGTTCGATTGGTTCATACTCTTTTCCAAATGTAGGTGATGTAAATATCTCTTTTACAGATCATACCTGGACTATTTTAGATCAAAATCAAAGTGATGAAAATCTGAGTGACTGTGTGGTTGGAAGTAGTTCAAATGTACCAAATGCACAAGGAAAAGTAGGGTGTAATATTGCATCTGATAAGTTACTGCATTTTGTCCCAGATAGTTTTAAAAACAATATTACAATACAAGACTTTAATGGTAGTGGATTTGTCTATCTCTCCCCTGGAGATTCTCATATGGCATCTACCATAGCAATGCAAACTACTGCCATGTTAGCTAATGGAAATATAGCAACAAATTATACTAATGGTTGTTTTTCTAAAGATGTCAACTATCAATTTAGTTTTTCAAATCCAACTATACCTGCAACTGCTGGTGGTATTATCTATTTTGATGATTCAAATGCTACATCAAGTTATCATGGTACGCCAAATACAGGTGATTTTGA
>Ga0256833_1002199_pt1 | contig 13901 bp, 7 predicted proteins | sample 356284metaG_FD_190535 | JGI IMG/M metagenome (GOLD analysis project Ga0256833, IMG submission 190535) | Hydrothermal vent microbial communities from Mid Atlantic Ridge, Atlantic Ocean - 356-284 | ecosystem: Environmental > Aquatic > Marine > Hydrothermal vents | place: Atlantic Ocean: Mid...
AAAAATTTTATTTAGACTACATATATCTTCAGGAGCTACACCGTTTTCGGATATATCCAGCCAGATAGAGAAATGATCAGCCAAACTACTGATATTTGAAATCACAGGATTTGCAATTTTTATATCATTTTTTTTGGTTGTAGATATGGGTGAAGATGATCCAAGTGTGATATCATCAATACCTGCTTTATTGTATATATTTGCAAAATCTATAGACTTTGCAACACCATCAAAAGATATTCCAACAAATTTCCATATATTATATGCATCATTTCCATCTCTATCAGGATCTACATTTGCTTTTAATGTAACTTGCCCTATGGGGCTTCCTTTTGCTTCCAACTCATCATAGATTGTTATTGTCAAATCTTTTGAAGAACTATACCAAAAGGATATACCGTTTCTAATTCCATCAGGAGCATTTAGAACGATTTTTTTAGATTTAGTAGAAAGTGTAGTAATGGGAGATGGCTCATTGATAAAATTACCATTCCCTTGGTTTTTTTTACCAATTATTCCATATCCATCACCTATAAAATATATATGATAGTTTTTCCCACTATGTCCAAGACTACCTGTTCCATTATTATAAAATCCATTTACATACTCATTATCAGAAAGTCCTTCAAAATCTAAAGTGATAATTTTAGAATCTTCTTTTAATGATCTACTTTTTTTACTAAAACTTTGAGTATATCCCAAATCAGGATTTTCATTTTTATTAATATGATTTATATTATCAGATACAAATCCACCACCCAATAAACAGTGTGACCAAAACAACAGCAAGATTAAAAGCAACTTCTTCATGACAATACTCCTTAAATATTCTATAGCCATATTAACATAAATACAAAATAAATAAAACTAATTATTTTTTTAAGAATTTAATATTTTTTATTATCTATTAAGATTTATGAATTTTTTGAAAGTTTTATTAAATATATTTAATATTTATTTTTATATTAGTTTTAAAATATTCTACAACATGTTACTACATGTAACATGTTGTAGAATGAAATGTTTCTAAACCAATCCAGTGCCTAATAAACACTAAATTCTTCAGCCTTATTTTTGATTTTTCTATAAATATGACCACCTTGTTTTTTTATCAGCCAAAATGAAGTACCACTACTATTTCTCCAAAGTACATCATCTACTCCATCACTGTTGAAATCCCCTATACCTACTACTTTGTACTCAAGTGGCTTGTTAACTTCTCTTTTATAAATATGCCCTCCAGCCTTTTTCATATACCATAATGAAACACCTTTACCATTTCGCCATAGTATATCATCTACTCCATCACTGTTAAAATCCCCTATACCAACTATTTTGTACTCAAGTGGCTTGTTAACTTCTCTTTTGTAAATATGCCCTCCATCTTTTTTCATATACCATAATGATGTACCTGTTCCATTTCTCCAGATAACATCATCTACTCCATCACCGTTGAAATCTCCTGTGCCTACTACTTTATACTCAAGTGGTTTAGCTGACTCTCTCTTGTAGATATGTCCTCCATCTTTTTTTATATACCATAATGATGTACCTGTTCCATTTCTCCAGATCACATCGTCTACTCCATCGCCGTTGAAATCTCCTATACCAACTACTTTGTATTCGAGTGGCTTATCTGATTCTAGTTTATAAATATGACCACCTTGTTTTTTCATATACCATAATGATGTGCTTTTTCCTCTCCTCCATAATATATCAGATATACCGTCATCATTAAAGTCACCTGTTCCAACTATTTTATAATCTGTTGGTTTATTAACTTCTGGTTTATATAGTCTATTACCGTCTTTATCCATATACCACAACCCATTATTACCTTCTTTATCTCTCCAGAATATATCAGATATACCATCACCATTAAAGTCACTTTTAACTTTTTGAGTCTTTGGTTGAACTGTTTTTGTATCTTGACTTGGTTGGACTATATACTCTGCTAGTTGATTTGGTAAAGGAAAATACTGATGACTCTTATTTGGGTACATAAACCATATAGAAACAGAATCATCTTTTCTCCATAAGATATCATCTTTACCATCACCGTTAAAATCACCTATTTCAACAACTTTGTATACTTCTGGTTTATCTATCTTTTTATACCATATATGTGTTCCATCCGTATTCATATACCATAAAGAGACACCTACACCATTTCTCCATAATAAATCATCTATACCGTCACCATTAAAGTCACCTATACCTGCCACTATAAAAGATTTTTCTTTATCAGATTTTTGCGATAACTCATGTGTACCATCTTGATTCATATACCATACAGATACACCCACGCCATTTCGCCACAATAAATCATCTATACCGTCACCGTTAAAGTCACCTATACCTGCTAAGTGAAAAGATATCTCTTGATCTGATTTTACAGACAAAGTATGACTACCGTCTTTATGCATATACCATATCGATATATCAGAACCTTTTCTCCACATTATATCAGCTATGCCATCGCCATTGAAATCACCTGTTCCTGCAACTATACTTGATGTAGATACTTCACCTTTTGGTGACCATTCATGACTTCCATCAGTATTCATATACCAAACAGATATTTTTGTACCACTTTTCCATAGAATATCGCTTTTACCATCGCCATTAAAGTCACCTAAACCTACCACATTATAATCAATGGGTTTTGATACTTTTTCTATATTTTCATAAGAACCATGGGCATTTATAAACCATAAACTATTTTTGTCACCATTTCTCCAAAAAATATCAGAAATTCCATCACCATTAAAATCATTTTTAGTTTTATTTGTATATTTACTTGTAACAATATTAGTTGCATTTCCCACACTATCTATAGCTATAGCTTTAATAGTTTTTGTTTTTTCAACAATCATAGTAGTACTATATTTTGTGCTATTTTGTGTTGGAGTAGAACCATCTGTCGTATAATATATATCAAATGTATGAGAATCATTTGCTGTTATAGTCACACTATCTTGTACTCTTTTTATACGCAGATTTTTTGGAGCACTGTTATCCACTGAAAATGTAAGAGAAGATGGACTAGATTGCCATCTGTTTCCATTACTGCCTAGTAAATAAAATGTGTAAATACCATCTGTAAGATTCGATAAATCTAATTTTTTTGATATTGGCTGTAGTGCACTATATAATTGATTGTTTATTTTATATTTATAATAAGATACATTTGTACCAGCAATCGTAATAAAAGTTTTTTGACTATTCAACATATTTTTTTTAGTTGCAACAATAGTGCCATTTGCTACTTCATTTCCAAAAGTTGCATTAATTGTTGGTGGTGGTGGAGTTGGTGATGGTGATGGTGATGGTGGAGCTGTAATTGTAATAGTAGCACTACTGACTTGACTTTGTACATTGGCATTATCTATAACGATTGCCTTAATTGTTGTTGTACTTGTTATCGTAAAAGGAGCATTATACAGAGTACTTGAAGATGTAGGATTATTCCCACTTACTGTATAATATATTCTACCTGTTGTGCTACTAATTGTTATTGTTTTATTTGATGTATAGGAACCAGATGATGGTGATATTTGAGGTGCTTGTGGCGGTATAGCGACATTATATGTTGCATGAGATATACTACTTTTATTACCTGCATTATCATATGAGATTGCTTTAACAACCAAAGTACCATTATGTGCATTTGTGATTTGTAATGTATCACTTTGTATTGAATTTACAGTGGGGTCTGTTCCATCTATCGTATAGTATATTTTATCAGATCCATCAGCACTTAATGTAACTGTACCTGAACCTGTTAGAGAACTACCATCAGACAAAGAAAAAGTTAAATTCTGTGGTGGTGTATTATCTACAGTAAAGGTTAAAGTCGTAGCACTTGTCTCTTGTTGCCAGTTTGTACCATCATAACCAATGATAGATATAGTATGCTGTCCATCAGAAAGGGAAGAGATATCAATCTTTGTACTAACTTCTGTTTGTTCACTATATGCACCTGAATCAATTTTATATTTATAATGTGTTAATGAAGAAGAACCTGTTACACTTATCACTGATTTAATATTATCTGAACTACCATTATCATTTGTTGCAATAATATCTCCAGCAGATACTTCATCTCCAAACTGAGCGATATTTCCTGTTGTATTTATAGTAAAAGATGAAGATTTTACACTACTTTCATTGCCTGCAACATCAATAGCCATAGCTTTGATGGTTTTTGTTGAGTTAACTGAAATAGCTTCTGTATAAAGTGTACTAGAAGCTGTCGGTACAGTACCATCAAGTGTATAGTATATACTATATCCATGTAAATCTGAAGAACTAATAGTAACACTTTGCGAACTAGTATACGAACCACCATCAGGACTAATATTTGGTGTAGAAGGTGAAGTAGTATCAATTTTTATAGGACCAAAATGTGTAGTAGCTCCTATATCACCATTGGTAGCAAAAGGGGCAATATGAAAATAGTAATCTCCATCACCTTGAGATGCTGTTACATTTAATGTAGTTGCACTTTTAGCTAGTTGTGTGTTTCCACTATCCATAAGTGTATTGCTATTTTTATCAAGTTTATAATAATAACCATTTAATTCTGTACCATTTGTTGTAGATGGTTGACTCCATGAAAAGCCAATAGCAGTTACTTTGGAGGGGTTAGTTACATCATGTGTACTAGATGATACATTCACAGTATTAAATGCACCAAATAGTGTAGTATCCATCAAAAGTGTCAATAAAATTATTTGTAATATTTTAATTATTTTCATTCTAGCTCCTTTCTTTTTGTGTGCAGATATCTATTTTTATAGATATCTGCCAATAACTATTTATTAGTTTTTTGTTACGCTCAATGATACTTTATTTGTATCGTTATTAATTCCTGTTAAAATTATTGCTGTACCTGAATTATTATCATCAACTGGTACTGTCGCTTTATAACGAGTAAATGTAGTTTCACCAGTTGTTTCATTTCTATCCCTAGTACCAACACAAACTGCATATTTGTGACCATTGATAGCAGGTACAACATCAAAATTATAGTCATGGTTTTGTTTATTTGATAATGAACTGTTAGTATCTTTGATAACATCCCAAGTTGTATTGTTATCATTTACATCAAGTAAAAGTACATATATTTGTTTATTATCTCCCGCACTATTATTTATAACAGTACCACTGATAGTAACAAGCTCTGTTGGTTTTTGAAGTTGATAATCTGTAACATTGTTACTAATATTGACATCCTGAACAGTGATAAAATCATCACCATTCCATCCCCAATACTCTAGTGTATATATACCAGCTTGTAAACCTTTGATTTGGAAAGTCCCATCATCATTTACTTCAGCACTTCTTTGATCATTATCATTCCATGCTTGTATCCATCCAGCTTCGATATTTTCATCGCCTAAATTAACAGTACCTGATATAGATTTTAAATCTTCATTTGATGGGAGTGATATTGTATAAGACTGATTACTGCTTATCTCAACTTTATCAGCTCTATCCCAATCCCATACAAAATGTGTGATATTACTATCATTTGAGAGAACATCATTACCACTATTATTACCATCATTGATCAAACCACCTGGATGCTCTTGAGGATTGATGATTACTCTATAATTACCATCTGGAACTTTAATAGAAACCGTATTATTATAGGTTTCAGGACTTGTTGTCCAGTCAATATTGCTTTCAGTATACCACTCATCCGAATCTATTTTTTCTAAACTGATAAAAATCTCTTCATTATGTTCTAGGTTTTCAACATTAAATGAAATAGTTCTTAAAGTAGGAGGTTGTAATTCTCCAAAATCCAAATCACTATTTAATTCAAAGAGTGTACTACTTTTAGGTCCCCATACATCATTTGAACTAGACCAAGAATTTTGATCTGTAATAAGACTATCATCATTTCCATTAATTTGTTGATCAGATCCAAGATCAAATACATATCCTTCTTTCATATCAGATATATAGATACTTGCTCTATATTTAATATTACTTTTATATTTTACTGATAGTGCGATATTGACATTTCCACTTGAATCTGCTTGAAAATTATCCCATACTGTATCAAATTCACTACTTTTCCAAGCATTATCATCTGTTTGTTGCCACGAATCAATAAAAAAATCTATATTTTTATTTGCATACTCATTACCCAACTTCAATACTGCATTTATACTATGCCTATCATTTGGAAGTTCTAATGATAGATTTAAATCATCATTTATACTAAAACCATTTATATTTGGTTCCCAACTAATAGGATCAGTATCAGTACAAGTATAAAGACTATTTTTCCAATCATCACAGACAGAATCATTTTGCTTGCCAATCCAATATACATCTGATTTTAAACTATTAGTATCACTATCATAAAAATATGTACCTATACCCTCTATATATATTTCCATTTGATAGTCATCTCTTAATTTTAAATCTCTAAATACAACAGATGCCAAACCATTAGCATCAGAAGTTATAGTTTTAAACTGACCTATAGGTTCATTTGGAACATATATATTAATATTTATAGATTTATTTGTTCCAAGATTAGAAAGAGAAAGATTTAGATCATACAGCGTTGGCTGATAGATAGATATATCTCCAACAGACAAATCATCAGTAATATCAAATATAAATTGTTCACCATTATTCTCTTTAGGTGCCCAATATTTTTCATTTTCCAATGTATCATCATATAAATGGCTTTCTAAAGAAGTTCCATTTTCATCATATGGTATCCAAGTTACATCCATACTATTTACTGCTCTGTTTTGATTTGATACAATATAGTGATAAGAGTGTCTTACGTCATTATCATCAGTAGCATCATAATCAATTTGTAAAATGTATTTTCCCTCTTTGATATTTTTAAATGTAAATTGACCATTTTCATCAATCTGTGCATCATTACCATTATACGTGACAGGATTATAAATACGTATATTAATCCAGTTAATATTGTCTGGTAATTCTGATATATGTCCAGTAATAGTATATGATACAGGTGGAGTGTAGCTAGCAAAATTAATATTTCGTATTGTAACAGTTTCAGTTAGTGTTATTGCATCTATATTAGCGGGAACCCAATAATTATTCCCTCTATCTTGATCTGTCTTCTCTTCATAACTTACATCCATCTCATCAACAAAATCTTCACCATTTATGAAGTAACCCCTCCACCAACTATTTTCAGGATGATTTTCATCCCAGTGACTTTGATTTAGACGCATAAAGTAACCATCTGCACTACTTTCATTTGTACCTAAATTCAAGGAGTAACTACAACCATCATCACTACACATTACTGGAACACTTGTCACCCAGGCACCTGTTTTTGCATCAATAATCTCTATATATAAATTATTAGAGTTATCATTTAGATTAAAATTTGCAGGTACAGTAATATTGCCTTCAATTACATAAAAGTTGTTTCCAAAGTTAGATATATCTATATCAATGTTATTTATTGATGTATCAACTATAAAATAACCTACTTTATCAGGATTTGGTATAGACATATCATTACCTCTTGCAATCCAATCTATGCCGTTACTACTTACAAAAACGTCATCGTCACTAAATTGATGATCTCCTCCATCTTTTAGATACAATTCTTCTCTTTGATCATTACCATTTTCATTACCAGTAATTTTTTCTATATAGATAGAACAATTTGAATCATCTTTTGGAATCTTTAATTTAAAAGGATAACTATTATTTGTTCCTATTCTTGAGATATATGTTCTGTATCGTTTACCTGTTGTCATACTAATAGCTGTTATTGCAACAGTTTTCACACCTATCTGTTCTTGATTGTCATCCAAAATTGCACCTGGTACAAAATCTTCAGAAAGTATTACACTCCCAGATACTATCCACTTATCACTATCTAAATCGTTTAAATCCATATCTAAAGTTGTTTGAGAAGATTCAATATGTAATGGATTGACTTGTGGTAGCATAGGACCATTTGATTGCTCAATCCACTCTACTTCATTATATCCTTTGTAAGTATCTCTATTTTCATTATTTCCATTGATAGCATAATCATCGCCAAAATCTAAAAAAAACGATTCATGTATACCATCTATATCCATAATAATATTAACTACAACATCAATTGAGTCATTAATATCTAATCCCCCAAAATGTAATATGTATGAACCATCTGGATTAACATTAGCATTACCAAGCCAAGTACCATCTTGTTTAGAGAAAAGTTCAATATCTATTTTATTACAAAATGTATTGTTTTGGCACTCTTGTGTACTTGAGAGAGTAATATTTTGAGGTAGTATTACTGTTCCCCTTATAGTTGAAGAATTTTCTCCTTGACCATTATTTTGACCTTGATTACCATTAGTAGAATCAGGATGTAATATTTGGTTAATTTGGTCAATCAATGATTGAATCTGTGTAGCTTCATCATCTATTATACCATCTTCAACAAGTCCATTTATTTGACTGAACATATTTTCTACATTTGTTCTATCATCACCTACTAAGTCCATATTACTATATTCATTTTGTAACGCTGTAATCTGATCTGTCAATGAACTATTTGCTTCACCACCTTGATCTTGAGAATTAGTAGAGAAATCAAAGTCAGTCATATTTAAATCTATAATCTTATTAGAATAAGATGCTTGTGTGATACTAAGAGGTGTTGTATTATTAATGTTAGTTACTATTTGATTAGTTGTGAAATCATAATAATAAGTATTATGATTAATTATTGGTCTAATTTGTAAGTTCAATTGTTTTGTTTCATTTTCATCAACATGAGGCAAAAATAATTCATAATGATTACCACTATTTGATAAAAGAAAAGCGGTACCCCAATTTACATTTGAAGTATCAATTAAATCTATGAAAATTCCATTACACTCTGCTTTAGTATTATTATTTTCATCAAAACAATCCTGAGAATCACTTAAAGAAATACCATCTGGTAATATGATATTTCCACTAATTGTTGATTGATTGTTTCCTTGATCTGTTTCTTGGTTATTAACTGTTAAAAAGTTTTGTGCTTCTTCTTGGTTAAAAAACCAATAAACACCCTCTTGACAATTTACAATTGTAGTTAAATTACTTTCTGAACACACTTGTATCATGCTATCATTTTGATCGAATATTTTAAGATAAAAATCTGTATTTAAATCATCAAAACGTCTTACTATATAACCATTATCATCTACAGTATAATTAAAATCACTAAGAACGCTATCATTAATATAATGAGCTTGTTCAGTATCAAATAGTATAACATTTCTATTTAACCAAACACCATTTTCTATATCAAACTCCACTTGATAAAATGTACTTCCATTTAAGTCATCAACTGTAAATTGATTATTTTCAAATGCACCAAACAGACTAGATGATACACTCATAAAAATCAAAAACGATACTAAGACCTGTTTAATAAGATATTTTGTTTTCATTCTGCTCTCCTTTATATTTTCCTTCTAAATATTGTTTTTTCTGCATATACTTCAACATTTTAGTTTGATAATGCACTGCTTGACTATGTTGCAATCTTTTATAATGCTCATAAATATGAATATTTTTTTCTCTCATAGCTAATTTTTTAAACCTTGATTCCCTATTTTCCTTGATCCTTAATAATTTTGATTTAACACCTCCCTCTCTTATAAAATCTAATTTTTTTTGATAAGTCAAATAGCGACTATATAATGTTTCTTTAATTTGATAATCTATTTGTGAATGTTTTGTTAGATTAGTAATTTTTACTAAATTTTTACTCTTTTTATGTGTTTTCTTTTTTGGAATACTTCCAAGCTGTTGATAATTTTTATTTTGATAATTTTTTACAGAATATGATTTAAAATTATTTTGTTTATATGTAGGCATTGTTGATTGCTTAAATAAAAACATAAAACTAATCAACAAAAACAATATTATAAGAAAAAAGATTTTTTTATACATTTTAATAACCTATTTTATTTGATAACAAAATAATATCTTATAGTATAATTATTTTCAAGTACTAAAATATTTAATAATGTAATATTTAATAAGCAGTTAATTTCATATTATTTATAAATATACAATTAAATTTAATATATTAAATTTAATATAATTATTCATTCAATTATTTTACAAGGTATAAATCACATATGTATTTTACAATGCTACGATATGTAACATGGTTTATTATTTAAAAGTTTTTTTAATTTATTTATAAGTATATTTTTAAATAAAATGATTTTATCTAAGTAATATATATATTTTTATTTTAACTCTTGTTTTACTATTTGATAATCATTTATTTAAAATAAATAATTTAATTTTAAGACTTTTGTAATGAAAAGTTATGTTCAAACAATTTTTACTTCAAGCTCTAATGTTATACCAAAGTTTTCAAAAACTTTTTCTTTTGCTTTGTTAAGTAACTCTATAGTATCTTCAAATGTTGCATTTCCTAGATTAACTAAAAAGTTTGCATGGATTTGGCTAAATGCTGCGTCTCCTATGCGGTAGCCTTTCATGCCGACTGCTTCTATCAAGCGTCCTGCGTAGTCATTTGGTGGGTTTTTAAATGCTGATCCGGGGCTTGGGTCTTTTGGTTGGTTGGAACGCATTTTTGTAAAAAGTGCTAGTTTCTCACTGTCAAAACCCTTCTCTATCTCAAAAACTGCTTCATAGATGATATCATCAATTTTACTAAAACGATATCCATGTTCTATCTCATCTTTGTTGAGATATCCTTTTGAAGTTTTTACTTTTATGAGTTTATTAAATATCTCATCATCTTTCATCCCTGCATTCATGGCAACAAGACCACCTAAAGTACCTGGTAGTTTTCCTAGATATTCAAAGTTTTTGATATCATGTTTTTTGACAAATGAAAAGATTCTGCCACTTTTAGTAGCTCCACCGACAGTAAGTTCATTATCTTCTACGGCTATATAATCAAATTTTTTAGAGAGCATGGCAAGTGGTTTTGGAGTGTTTGAAATCAAAATGTTATTTGCACCGCCGATTATAAACTCATCTTCTCTTTTTGCTTCTCTTTTTTCTATCAAGCGAACATCGATAATGGGTCCGATTTTGATGGAGCTGTACTTTGAAAAATCAATCTTACGTGTCATTAAAATAAAAAAGAGGGAATCATGTTAATAAGTTTTGTTGTATATTCGATCATCATATTCATCATCCAAGGCATTGCAAAGATGATGATAGATACAACAATAAGTATTTTAGGAACAAAGGAGAGTGTCATCTCATTGATCTGTGTTGTAGCTTGAAAGATTGAGATCATCAAACCAGCTACCAAACCACCCATCAGCATAGGCAGTGAAAGATAAAGTGCTAGTTTAAAAGTTTCAACACCAAGTCCGATTAGTTTTGCTTCCAAAATATTCTCCTATGCAAATCTAAAATCTTTATACTCTGTGGGGATAAGCAAATCTCTTACTTTTAAAAGTTCTGGATAATATCCGTGTTCATAGCCTAATTCAAACAGTCTGTCAATCGCATCTAATTGCACATCACTCATGGTTATAGAGTTTTCATTTGCATAAAGGTCTAAGTATTTATCTAGCTTTTGTGCATCCACACGGATAAGATCACGCTGCAGTAGCATTTGGGAGAGTAATTTTTTATTTTTATGTGCTACCTCAACAGCTTTTGTTAATACTTCTTCATATTCTATAGCTCTTGTGATTGGTATAGAGCGTCGAACAGCCATACCACCAAGGGGTAAAGGCATATCTTTTCCACTTAACTCTTGCCAGATATCCCAAAGTTCACGCTCAACTTCTAAGCTATCATCAAATGTCAAAATACTTTCATGTATGAGTACACCTGCATCGACTTCTCCGCTTTTTACTGCATCTTCTATTTCCAAAAAGTTTTTGTAGATTACTCTTGCATCTGGGTAAGCTATCTTGAAAAGGAGTGCATTTGTTGTATATTTTCCACTCAGTGCTACTTTAAAATTTCTCTTTAGTTTAACTCCTTTTTTCTTGATCAGTTTTGGACCATAACCTTCGCCAAAACTGACTGCCGTTTTTAAAAGAGCATATTCATCTTTGATAAGAGGATATAAACCAAAACTGATAGCAGTGATATCATAATAGTTTTCTAATGCTTTTTCGTTAAGTGTTTCAATATCTAACGCTATATTGTCAAAAACTACATCTTCTAAACCTACCCAGCCAAATTTGATGGCATAAAACATGAAGATATCATCAGCGTCTGGGGAGTGTGCAACCGTTACTTTTTTCAAAAAGAGCCTTTATGGTTTTTTGGATATTTTAGCGAAAGTTTGGTTAGGAGTGTTTGGGAAGTTTGCAACGACGCAAAATAGCGTCGTTGTAGAGGTGGATTTTAATACAATCCGAATTTATTATCTTTTCTTTTAAACAATACTCTTGTTTTATCATCTTTGTCATTGAAGATCAAAAACTGTTTTTTACTTTCTTTGAGCATTTGCAATGCTTCATCTATCTCCAATGGTTTATAAAGATCCAGCTCCATAGGTACAATTTCATCTACATCTTCACCATGAGTATCTTCATCCATCAACTCTTCTATATTGACGTTTGCTATCTCACTTGGTTTGGTCACTCTATGATCTGTCATCTTATCATGATGTCTTCTTAGAACTTTTTGTGCTCTATCTACTGCCAGATCGATAGCAGCATAAACGTCTTTGTCTTTTTGTTTGATAACAACTGTATTTTTTTGTGGGAGGTTGATGGTAAACTCAACGGTATACCCTTTTTTGCCATTTTTCTCATCTGCTGAGACAACAACTCTGGTTGAGATTATGTCCAAGTTATACTTTTTCAAGGACTCTACTGCACTTTGGATATGTGCTTTGATTGCATCGGTTAATTCAAATTGTCTTCCGACTAAACTCATATTCATAATTCCCTCCTTAAATGGAATAAATACATTTGTAATTTTACAGGAAACTCAATTTGATTCTGGTTAAAAAATGAAGTTAACTCATGTTTTTGAAGATATCAGTATAAATAAACAATATATTTTACTCATTTCTCAAAGTAGAGAGAACATCAATTTGGGTTGCTTTTTTAGAAGGATAAAAAGCAGAAAGCAAGACAATCACCACCGCTCCGATGATAATAGAAACAAAATCTACCATAGAAAGATCTAATGGCAATTTACTAGTTCCATAAACATCAGCAGGTAATGTCACTATATCAAAATGTCCTAACACATATAAACCAACAAGCCCTAAAAATGTACCAAACAGTATCCCTGCTCCACCAATCACTGATCCAAGCCAGAAAAATGCTTTTTTGATTTCATCTTTACTAGCACCCAATGACAACAAAAGTGCAATCTCACGTCGTCTGTTCATGACTGTCATAAGAAGAGAACTGATAATATTTAAAGAAGCTACCAGGATAATCAACATCAAAACAATAAAAAGTGCCTTTTTCTCCATCGCCATAGCTGAAAATAGATTTCCATTTTGCTGCCACCAACCTACTGCTACCAAATATGTAGGGAGAAATTTTCTAATCTCTTTGATTTTTTCCATAGGTTTTGTACAACTAACATGAATACCATCATATTTATCACCTTTGACTTTCATCACTTTGGAAAGTCCTTTAAGAGTGGTGTAAATATAAGCATTGTCATACGCTTGCATTCCAGATTTAAAACTACCTTTATAAGCAAAACGTTTCATGATAGGCATGAGTGAGAATCCACCTGGTTGAGATTGTGTAAAAATCAGTGTTACTTTTTCATCTTTTTCTAGTAAGTAGTCATTGGCTATACCTGACCCTGTGATCATCTCAAAAGTACCGATATGCTTATCTTTAACTGCATCAGCAACTATGTGATTTATCTTTGCTTCTGCATCGAAATCAACACCAAATATAATAGCA
>Ga0256833_1002200_pt1 | contig 13898 bp, 12 predicted proteins | sample 356284metaG_FD_190535 | JGI IMG/M metagenome (GOLD analysis project Ga0256833, IMG submission 190535) | Hydrothermal vent microbial communities from Mid Atlantic Ridge, Atlantic Ocean - 356-284 | ecosystem: Environmental > Aquatic > Marine > Hydrothermal vents | place: Atlantic Ocean: Mid...
CCTTTTTAAGTGCATCCTTTAAAGATGTGCAAAAATATATTTTATTTTTTAAAGTCGTATAGAAAAAAGGCTTTATATAGCCTCTTTTCCATCTTGAAAAGCCAAAGAAGTATAAATTTTTCAAAGCTTTAACTATCCTTTTTCTTTTGTTAATAAAGATATTTTAATTTAATTTTTTTGTCATTAATTCTATTATAAATTTCTATAATATCTAATCTTTCTTTTACTCTATTATTCTCAATTATAAATGATTCAATAGAAATTGATGGATATAAAATTTTTATAGAAAATAATGCTGAAGAGAAAAAAGATGCAATTTTAAATGGCAATATTGATGAATTAATTAAATATAGCTCAATAGGTATATCTATTTTTTTTATTTCAAAATAGTCAGATTTAAATTTTGAAAGTTTAATCAATACTTCATTATCTTCTCTATAATGTGGAATATATATAATACTTATATTACTTTTTTTGTATAAATATATAATTTTTTTAATATAAAATATATAATCATCAGTTGATACATCTAATATATTATATAAAGCTTGTCCTAGAAAAAAAACTTTATGTTTGTCATAAGAATATTTTTTTTCAGAAATTTTATTTTTAAGGTAAAAAAAGTTATTGTAAATAATTTTCTCATTTTTAGTTTTTTTTAAATTATATATAGTAAAAAAATTCAATTCATAAGATTTGAAATCATTTTTTAAATTAAAACTAATATAAAATAATTTTTTTATAAAAAAAATAAAATTATATAATTTTTGTTTATTTCTATATTTATTAGTTATTAACATACTTGTGCCAAAAAATTCTTTAAAAAATAACTCTTTATGTAATATAATAGTATAGGTGCCATCATCAATTAAGAAAAGATTTTTATATAACAAATTACAACTAATTAATCTATTTTGATGACTAAAATAACCTAAAAAAATATAATTATAATTATATTTTTTTAGGTTATTTATAATTTTAATATTATTAACATCAGATAATAATCCCTTTTTATAAAAATAAAAATTGTATTTAATATTATTAAAGATTGATGTATAAAAATTAATTATTATTTCTTCAATACTAATATTTATAAATAAAAATATTATATTATCCAATTTAAAATATTCAACTGCTTCCATAGCATTAATAAACTGCAAATTGCTTGAGATTATAAAAAGATTTTTTTTCATAAAAACATACCTCTTTTAATTTTTATTAATACATATAAAATTTTGTAAATAGACATTATTAGATCTATTCTTTAAATTAATATCTATACTGCAATTGCCTTTATACATTAGTCCATTTATTAAAATATAATTATTTTTATTTTTAGAAAAATTAAACAGTTGATTATTATTTATATTTTTAATAAGAATATTACTAAAAATAATATTATCTAGTAGAGCTTTTTTTGCATTGATTGCTTCACTTTTACAATTACTTAATGTAATATTACTAAATTGTCCATTTTCTTGCATTCCCTTCAAGATGATAAAGTTATTTGGAACTCTTTTTGCATTATTATTGCCTGTAGCAACCAAACCATTAACTTGATAATTGTTGGAACCATCAATTAAAGATATTACTGGTTCTGGTGTCATTATTGCAACGGTATTACTTATCATGCCATCTACTAAAACCCCCTTAAATATTCCTCGTCCAACATCTAATAAATTATCAGAAATTAATATGCTATGTATTTTTTTAGCATTTTTTCCAATATTAACAATTGCATAACTACCATTAGAATGAAATCTATTTCCTACAATATTAAAAGCTCTAAATCCTGTAGAGTCTTTTCCTATATTTTTTGGAAATTCTGGATATTTTCCCCACTTTAATACTATAGGAGTATGAGATAAAGAAGCAGTATTCCCAGTAAATTTTAATCCTCTTCCCCAATTTTCTACTATTGTATAAAACCTTTCAAAAGTGCAATTAATTATAGCTGTATCAGTATCTGCAGTTTGTTTAAATGTTTTTGCTTTTAATAAACCAAATGGCTTATACGAATATATATTTTTACCTTTTGGATATATTTGTTTAAAACGAATATTTTTAATAGTTAATGCTTGAATTCTACTGGTTATCCAATATTCTATTTTTTCTCTTTTATTACCAGTTTGAGGATGGATAAAATATATTTGTGTTTGTCCTGCATCATATGCCCCATCCCCAAAAATTGTTAAATAATTATTTTTCTTTCCTTGGTATTTAGCTGGAATAATAGTTTTTTTTCTAATTATATATGTACCTGATGGTATATATAAACTTCTATTTTGCTTTCTATAGTTATAGGTAACTTTGAGAGCATAATTAAATGCTTCAGTATCATCAGTTCTTGCATCACCTTTTGCACCACACCATTTAATATTTATATAATTTTTTTGTGTTTTTCTTATCCAGCCATTAAAAATTGTGCAATGATTATTTACAGATAAATACTTTTTGTTATACTCAAAATATCCTCCTCTTTCACTTCTTAAAAAAACAATCTTATCTTTATCAACATATTTTAAATCATCTATCTTAGATACACTTATTATATTTTTAGAAAATAGGTAGAAAGGTATTAAGAACATAAAGTATATTTTCATTTAATTATTCCTTATAATCATTTATAAAATACTGTAATTCTTTTACAAAATTTTCTGTATCATTTATACAACTATACAAAGTAAAATTATAATCTTTAAATGTTTGTAGCGAATTGTAAAAATTGTAATCTTTTGGATGCATCTTTTTTATCTTATTTTCATAGAGCTCTATTGTTGCATCTTCTTTTACTGTTTTCCAAAAAGGGTAGATAGTATTATGCATAAAAACAGGTAAAGCAATATGAACAATATTTTCACCCTCTATCCTTTTAGCTAAAATACTTTCACCATACTTTGATTTTGATGGAAAAAAATAATATATTTTTATATTTTTCTCATTTATAAGTTTTCTATGGTCGAAATCTTGAATTAACTTCTTGTTGTAGTAGCTACTTTCCCATAATTGTTCTAAACTTCCAGGAACATAATCCATCAGATTTCTGCGAATATAAACTTCTTTATTGACTGTTGTATAGGCAGAAAATAAAAATAGATTAAATTTTATATCTGGATACTCTTTGTATAAATATTTTGTTAGCCGTACAGCACCAGAGCAAGACTTGCTTGCACCTACAAAATTAATCTCCTCAATACAATGCTCTTTTATAATCTTTTTGATGATAGATATTTGGTCATCAATATTTTTTTCATACCAACCACCTTTAAGCATGAGATGATTTCCCTTATAATGTCCAAAAAGAAAAAACTTATGTCCTAAAATTATATCAATGACTTTAGAACCTTCTTCTATATTAAGAATGTACTCTGCATCATTCATTTTAGAAAGTCCTATTTTTTTTCGTTTTTTTATCTCACTAATGGCTTTTTCAATATTGTCAAATTCTACACCATTTAGTTCAGATGGAGACAGTTCCCACCACTTTAGCTTCAACAACTCTTCTATAATATTTTTACTAAATCTATATTTAATTACTTTTGCAGGGACTCCTTCTACTATGGCATAAGGAGGCACATCTTTTACTACAGAAGCACCACCCGCTACTACAGCACCATCCCCTATAGTCACACCTCTTTTTATAAGTGACAATGAGCCTATCCATACATCATTACCTATGGTTACTTGAGTAGACTCATCAGATACTTTAGTAACTTTTTGACAATCATTTACATGGTTTGGAAAATGCACATCCATACTATACTGAAACACAGAGGTGCTTAACCAATCAAGAGGATGATCTCCCGCTCCTATCTCACAGCTTTTTCCGATAGAGCAATAACGACCCATTTTCACATTAGGAAATAGTGTAGTATGTGTATTCACAAATGAAAAGGCACCAATTTCACAATCTCTACTTACTACCGATGTACCCCATAAAGTCACAGGTGCTTCAAGTGTCGCAGATGGACTCAATTTAGCATGGGGGCCAACCTGAATATCTTTTTCATTTTCTACAAATTGCTCTAACCTTTTAATGAATACTTTTGGCTCTCTGAGGCACTGATATAGATGAAACTCATACGATTTATGATTTTGCATACGAGAGTAAAACTGGTAATCATTTCCATTCATTGTTTTAAACACACCCTCATAAAATTCAATGACTCTACTATTATCCACTTTTCTCCAAAAAGGGAAAAAAGTATTATGCATACTTACAGGAATAGGAATATGTGTAACATTATCACCACTAATGCGTTCTGCCAATATTTTTTCGCCTAGCTTAGCATACTCGGGATAAAAAAGATATAAATGAACATTTTCTTTCCCTACAAGTCTGCGTGCCTCCATACGCTTGATAGCATAGGGGGTATATCTGTCCGATTCCCAAAATGTTTTCAATGTTCCAGGTGCAAAATCAACAATCTTTCTTTTAATGTAAACTTCTTTATCTACGGTAGTATAGGCTGAAAATAAAAATAGATTATATTCTAAACTTAAATTCTCTTTTATGAGCTCTTTGGTAAGAATAATAGCACCAGAGCATGACTTACTCATGCCAATAAAATTAACCTTCCTAATATTATACTTAACTATAACCTGCACTAAAAAATCTTTATTTAGTCCTATACTCCGATAGTACCATCCACCTTTAAGTTTAACATTGTCTCGTTCATAATTTTTAAGAATATGTTCACTATGACCCAAAATAATATCAAGCTCACCATTATTATTCTGTATATTAATTTCATATCTATTATTGCCCATCATTTACTCCATATATAGAAATTTTATGCTCTTTTTGCATCATTTTCAAAAATAAGAAATCCTCTTCGGTATCTACATTAATAAGATTATCCATCACATAAGGGATTGTTTTTTTAGGTAAAAATGTCTTTGTATTCAGTAGTGTATCCATTTTTATACCATATAAAGCACCATTTAGTGCATATGCCTTTGGCAAAGACTGCCTAGGTAGCTCAGAATCTGTCCCCTTGATAAATGGCTCAATATATCCATTATCAATCGATTTCAATTTATAAGGATGGGGTTCTTCTAGTTTCACGATAGACACAGAAGCATCCGCTTTTTCATGTTCTATATTTTTAATCATTTGTTCAATATCTATAGGTGCCCGTAGTGGTGATGTAGGTTGCAACAAAACAACATAATCATACACTTTATCAATATTTTCCAAAAGATAGACAATCGCATCAATACTTTTTGCCGTATCTGTTGCTAACTCTTTTGGTCTTAAACCTATAGATTTTGCCCCTGCGTTAAGAGCTATTTTTTCATACTCATAGCAATCTGTAGAGATATAAACATCATCCACAATAGCACAATCGATACCAACTTTTACCGCCAATTCTAATAGCGTTTTATCATTGATTTTTGCTATATTTTTATGAGGAAAACCTTTTGAACCACATCTTGCAGGTACTATAGCTATAACTTTCATAAACAAAACTCCATACTATTCAGTTTGCCTCCTGGGGCATCGTTGGTATCTACTCTTTTGAGTAAAAGAGGATTTTCAAAATCTTGAATCTCATTTATGCCTCTGAACATCGTCAATCCAAAATCAAATCCAAAGCTATAGGAGATATTGGCTACATCCTGCGAAACAGCTTTAGGACCACCAAAAGGGTATGAAATAGACTTGATACCTTTGGCACTACAAGTATCTCTTAAAAAAGACATAGAGTTTTCAATATCTTCTATAACTTCTTTTTTTGACAGTGTTGCTAAAGGTAAATGTAAATCACTATGTGTACCAAGAGATCCATTACTGTCAAGTCGTTTTATATCATCTATATTCATATATAATTTTTGGGATAGCTTTTTTATATCAATTAAAGAAATTAATATTCTATCAATCAACTTAGTTTTAACCTTCGGTTCTAAAATAAAATTTAATAAATATTTCAATTTTTTTGTCTCAATTGTATCGTAACGATAAAGCTCATTAATGTTTTTCGGAAATGAAATACTAGATAAATCTATATTTTTTTCAATAAAAGCATAAATCTCAGAATCATTTATGCAAGACCGAATATAGTGGAGTTTATGCACATCTACTACATCAATATTTCTAATAGAGTGCGTAGTAACATAAAATACTGCCGGAATACCTTTAGCCAATAATAAAGAAAAGGCTTCCATTTGCTCTTTTAGCCCATCGTCAAAGGTAAGAAGACAATAGTTTTTTTTATCAAATATTTTATTTTTTATTTTATATGACAACTCCTCTTGTGAAATAAAAGTATAATATTTTGACAATACATCAATTTGAGAAGAAAGTTGTTTTAAACTACGAGGGTATATTCCATTTTCATAAACTTCTTCTCGGATATAATGAAAATTTACAGATAACAACTTCACCAATTATCTCCTTTATATAAACTAGGTCTATCTTGATCACTATCTGCTTTAAATATACGGACATTATTTTTTCTAGAAGAATATGCAAATTCTATATCAACATTTTTTTGTATATATGGCTCAAAATATTCAGGTATTATATCGTCTTCTGATTTTAGTATAAAGCCCATATTTGTTACCATTGAATAGTCTTCAACGTAACATAAAAAATCAATATACTCTGCTTCTTCCACTTTAAGAAGATTAACAAATTCGCTATACAGTGACTGCTTTATAAAAGGACCATAATAATCTACAATTCTAAGGCAACTATTACTACCTAAAACTATTTTTCGTACAATAAACAAAGAAGCCATTGTTTCGTCTCTAAAAACACCTATTAATTTATAGGTATAATAAGGATGTAATAAAAATTTATTTTTAATATAATCCAATGATTTATGCATACTGCACTTCGCAGACTCTATAACAGATTGAATACTCTTTATATATTGATAAAAATCAATTTCTTTTAATCTGTAATTGTTTTTTGTAATTGATAGTTTAGGTATATTTTTTATATTTGAGATACAAGGTATATACTCTTTAGAAAGTATATAAAATTGTTGGAGTATGCCTCTTTTAAATTTGAGTGCATCATAAATACCTCGAACATTTTCAGTGATACCAATAGAAGATATGAGTTTAGGTTTTAATTTTGTCTTTAGGTAAAAAAGCAATTGCAGACCAGAAACCTTCGCATTATCTTTTATTTTCCAAATTGCCAACCACAATTCATTATTGTTCTCAAGAGAATCATCAAATTGATATGTTGGTATAAATCCAAGTATTGCATCAAATTCATCAGTTTCTTTATTATACGCAACAACAAAATTGTATCTTTTATATATTTTATCAAGATGTTGCCAATCTAATAAATTTGTATCTTGTGTAAAAATATGATTTTTTTTCCAATGATCATCAATAAACTGAAGTAAAAGATCTCTTTCATTTACATGGCAAAAACGTATTTCATTCATTTTGCTACCTTTACTATGCTGTACTACCAGCATCAACCGTTATAGTTGTACCTGTAATGTGTTTTGCATCATCACTTAAAAGGTAAGCGACTGTTCCTGCTACATCTTCTACCGTAGCAAGCTGTCCCAAAGGGCTTCTGCGTTCAATGCTTTTTAGTTTTTCACCCTCAAGACCTGCTGTCATAGCCGTTTTCATATATCCAGGAGCAACAGTATTAACAGTGATTTTAGCCCTTCCTAGTTCCCTAGCAAGAGACCTTGTAAAACCTGAAAGAGATGCTTTAGTTGCACCATAGACAGATAGACCATTAAAGCCTGTTGTAGCTATAATTGAACCTATATTAATAATTCTTCCTTCTAACTTCATTAACATAGAGCGACTAACATATTTGGTGAGTAATATTGGTGATTCAATATTTACTTTGATAAGTTCTAATATTTGAGACTCATGCATAGTTCCTAACACACCGTCATAACCAAGTGCAGCATTATTAATAAGACCATATATAATGCCATACTCTTTAGTAATCTGTCTTACTAAATTTTGAATATCTTTTGTATTGGAAAAATCATATTGTATATCAAAAAGTGTCTCAATATTTGCCTCTTGAAGTCTCTTGAATTCATCCGTTTTACTTCTACCAATGCCAATAACTCTATATCCGTCATTTAAAAGTCTTTTGCAGATTGCTAATCCTAATCCTTTGTAAGCTCCTGTAACAATAATTAGTTTCATATCTTTCACCTTTTTAACTTTCCACTTTGTGTGGTGTTTATTTCTTTGACGAACTTTATTATAGCGGGTACTTTAAATCCTTCTAAATGCTCCCTGCAATATTTAAGAATTTGTGCTTTACTTTCTTTTTTATCTGAGTCTTCATTTTTCAAAATAACATCTGCGCAGACAAGTGAACCCATCATAGGGTTATTCATTGCATAGACATAAGCAGAAGAGAGCAAGTTTGTTGATAAGAGTATTGCTTCAACTTCTTCAGGTTGAACTTTATTTCCACCTACATTAATTGCACCAGATTCTCTTCCCAAAAAGTAAACTCTATCTTTTTCAACTTTTACTATATCGCCAGTATTTATATACCCTTCAGAGTCATACATCTTCTCATTTGACATGTAACTTTGGATTTTTTTTGATGGTACAATCCAAAGTACTCCATCTTTGTCTATTTTCATATTATATTTCTCTAAATAAGAAAGAGGAAAACCTTCTTTCCCATCTGTTACCGAAAATCCAACACCTACTTCAGTTGAAGCATATATATGAGAGATTTTTGCTTGGGGATACTTTTGTCTAAGTGCTTGGAGTATGTTTTTATCTGAAATCTCTCCACCTAGAGTAATACGCTCCAAGGGCAAATCATTTGACTCTTTCATCATGAGCACCTTTCTCCAAAAGGAAGGAGTCGCGGAAAGTGCATTACACTGTTTTTCAGCCAACAAAGAAAGTATTTGAGACATAGATTGTGAAGGCTCAGTAATAATAAGCGTAGAACCTGCAAGCATTGCTTGCAAAAAAACCTGAATCCCTGAAAAACGATAAATATCAAAAACAAGTCCCCATTTATAATGTTCACCTAAAGCAATATTTTGTTTAGCAGTGCGTGTAAGACTCTCAAAAGTGTGAGATACAAGTTTAGGGATATTAGTAGTACCTGAAGTAGGAATAATCCACTTACTGATAGTACTTATTGTATTTTTATTCGATGGTATATCTGTTATGATAGTGTATTTTAGGCGATTGTTCTCCAGATATACTTCATACTGTACATGAGCATCTTTATAATATTTCTCATGCAAGTCTGCATCTATATCAGAGGGTAAAAACAGTATTTGTTCTACTTTGCCATCAAGCATACTAAGAAGTAGTGCAAATTCCAATCTCCTCCTACCGTTGATAACAACGGATGTTCCCGATAAAAAATCAAGTGTTTTCTTATTATCTTCTCTTAATTCGCATAATGCTCGATAGGTATAAGTATCTTTGCTTCCAACAAAAGCCACTCTTGATTTAGGTATATTTTCTATGCTATATTGAATATTTTTCATTTTAATTATTGGGATTCAACTTTTTATAAACTTCTACAAATTCACCAAATGTAGAAGGGTAAAAAGGTTCATCCATTATTGTAAATGGATCAAAGCCTAACTCTTCATCTAATGTTGCCACTAAAATAGCAAACCCAAGTGAGTCAAGTCCACTTTCAAGCAAAACAACATCATTACTTAATTCTGAAACTAGTAATTTAGAACCTATTTGTTCTATCACTTCTAAGTATTTTTCTTTTATTATCTCTTCAATATTCACAACAATCTCCTTGTTTTTAATATGTAATAGTTTTATGAAATCTAAGCTCACATTTAGATAAAACATCTGCTATATTCTTACCAGCATATCCATTGCCATATATACAGTCTGATATATAATGACCATGCTTTATCTGTTTAATAATAGCAACTTTTATTTCTTCTTTTTTATAGTCACAATCAATTACATTTTTTCCTCTTTTTCTCCCATTTTGTCTAGAACCAATATTTATAACAGGTATTCCTAAAAATGCACTTTCCCTTATACCAACACTAGAGTTTCCTATAAGACATTTAGAGTTTTTTATAAGTCTCAAAAAATCCTTTGGTTCCATATTTTTAAAAAAATATATATTTTTAGGATTATATTTTTCTCTAAACTGCCTAATGCCTCTACTTGTTTCATCACTTCCTGCATCTACATTTGGCCAAAACCAAAAAGTTGGAATACCAAGTTCATAAACAGCTTGCAAAGTTTGTAATATATGCTCTTTTGATTTTTCAAGCTCTATTGTTACTGGATGTTGCATAACAACTAAATATTCATCTTTCCAATTTAATTCACTGTTTCCAACTCCACCATATTTTTCAATCGGATCAAAATTCAACTCACTATTTTCTAAAACTTCTCTTGCTATATCAATAGAAGGACACCCTGTATTAAAAACAAAATTTGGATCCTCCCCCATTTTCAAAACTCTATCTTTAGCATCATTTGAAGCCACTAGGTGAATATCTGCTAATTTTGTATTTGCATGACGAACTTTTTCATCTATATTTCCTGTAACTTCTCCACCTTGAATATGTGCTAATGGTATATTTTGATACGAAGCGGCAATTGACGTCGCAATTGTTTCAAACCTGTCTGCTATGGTCACTACAATATCAGGATTTAAATTCTCAAAAGTTGTAGCAAGTTCCAAAATAGCCATTCCAGTTGTTTTAGCCATAGCTGTAGGTGCTTCTCCCTCAATAATATTATATATTTTTTCGGATACATCAAATCCATCATTTTCAATAATTTTCGCTGCATTACCATATCTATCTAGCAATAATGAGCCAGCTAATACCAATAACAATTCAAGATTTTCATGTTCTTTTATAGCCTGCAATGCTGTTTTTATACGAGCATAACTTGGTCTAGCTGTTATTACTACACACACTTTTCTTTTATTCATAAATATCATCCTCCTTTAGAAATTCCCATTTCGACATGTTCCTTCTTGTTTTTTTTCCAATAACACTTTTATAATATTTTGCCGAAATACCATATTCAGAAGGTTTTTTTGCTTCTAAATCATTAAATGCAAGTATCTCCCCTTTTTTAATATCTCTATTAATAGCTAATGATTTTTCAAAAATCTTTTTAACAGATTTAAATTCATTATTATTTTTTTTATTTATTTTATACTTAAGCGAGGTTTCAATAAATCTCACTCCTTCAACTAAAACTTTTACTTGATCAATAGTTAAAGATGCCAAACTATCTGGTCCAAACATTCTTTTATCAAAAACAGTATGAAATTCTAAAATATTTACACCAAGACTAGTTGCTGCTAATGATGGATATATTGTACCTGAATGATCTGATAATCCTACTGGTAAACCATATCTATTTTTTAACTCTTCTATAACATTTAAACCTATGTCTTCTGCATTTGTAGGATATTTAGTTGTGCATTGCAATATAGATATATTATTTTTATAAGATTTTAAAAAAGCGATAGTATCATCTATTTCGTCGTAATTACTCATTCCACTTGATAAGATAATATCTTTATCACTTTTAGCTATTTTTTCTAACATTAAAAAGTTATTGACTTCTCCTGAACCAATTTTATACTTTTTCACACCAATTTCTTCTAACCAATCTACTGCCATATTTGAGAATGGAGAACTTATAAATTCAAGTCCAACATCATCGCAATGTTTTTTTATCTCCTTCCATTGCTCAAGAGTAAATTCCATTCTTTTCCAATAATCATAACGCGTTTTATCTTCATAACTAAACTTTACTCTAAAAGGTTCAAATTTACTACTCTCTGCATCTGCAATATGTGTTTGAAACTTTATAGCATCTATTCCAGTTTCTGATAATGCATCTATATAAGAATGCAAAATCCCTAAACTTCCATCATGTGCCTGGCCAATTTCTGCTATTATATAAACTTTATTTTTCATTAATTGTCCTTTTTCTTATTTAAAGACTCTTGTAAAAGATTTTTAAATATTTGTTCTATATTAACTTTTTCATATAATTTTGCTCTTGATATTCTTTTTTCCATATCAAGAGTTTTTAATTTAGTATAAAATTCTTTAGCATTTTCAATAAAAAAGAATGCTTCATTTTTAATCTCTTCAACATAATTACCTTTTCCTTTAGCGCTAAATATAAAATTATATATACCAAAATAATCTGCCTCTACTGCTACACTTGAACCTTCGGAAACTACTATGTGAATATATCTAAATAACTGAGGTAATGAAATATTATCTATATAAGGATCAATTAAAATATTTTTTTTTCTTTTACTGGAAAAATCACTAACTGTAAATTTTGAACCTTTTGGATGATGTCGAACTATCCAAAGATAATCAGAAGAGGAAGCATCGATTAAATCTTTGTAAATATCTGGCACATTAGGCTGTTTTTGCAATACTAATAATATACATACTCTATATTTCTCCAACTTTTTTACATAGCTTTCCTTTAAAGTATCGGTTAATTCCAGTTGGCGTTCAAGCCATGGATTTCCAGAAATTATTGCTTTATGTTTTGCGCCAGTAAAAACATTATGTATAGATTTATATTCTTTTTTTCCCCATACAAAAAAATAATCAGGTAATCCTTGATAACCTTCTTTGGGCATTTCTTCCCAATTGTTATAAAGGGGATTCCAGCCTACCTGAATTCCATGTTGTAAATCTACTGTGATAATATTTAAATAATGTGCAGCAGAAATTAAAGGTGCATGAAAATGAAAACCATTTAAAAAAATAACTTTTGGATTTAATTCTCTTAATACTTCTATATAAAAATCTCTTGTGTGCAATTCCCAGTCTATAGATTTTCTTAACAATTCTCCACTATGAACTATGGATGGCATATATTTTTTTAATATACTTAAAAGATTAGAAAACTTTATTTTTGCAACAAAGCCACATTTAAAAATACTTGGACTTATAATATACTGTACAGGATAAAAATAATTTTTAGATTTTTCCAAAGTTTTAGTTTTAACTCTTAAAAACTCAATTTTTTGAGCATTACCTATAGTATTTGCTATTTCAAAAAAAGGATCTGTTATCCTTAAATAAATTTTTTTATCCTTAAGTTCTACTTGTTCAGCAGCATTGGTAACCGTTACAAATAGATAATCGATATTAAATGATTTTTCTTTTAATTCATCAATTTCTAATGCATGATACTTTTTCTTTAATTGCTTTCTATTAGAAAATTTAATATCATTAAAAGAACCCTTTTGAATTGAATAATATGGAATTTCTTTTCTTTTTAAATTACCATTGCCTAAACCATAAAGTTGTATCCAAAGACGATTACGCAAATATGGCCAAATGTATTCATTTTCATATTTTAAACTATTTACATCAAAATATTTAATTACTTGATATAATTCATCAAAATACTCATGAGAAGTTTTATTTATTCTCATTGAACTTTTTTTTAATATAAAACTTTTTATTAGGCTTTTTAACATTACAGTCTCCAGCTTGGATCTTGCACAATCCCTTTAATATCCATTATCACAGCAGGATTAGTTGAAATTTTATTATAATCTTCTTTGTTTAGCTCAACAAATTGCTTATGTGCAACTGCAACTATTATTGCATCATACTTTTTATCTGCTTCGAATGGGTTTTCATTTAAGAGTGGATGAGGGAAGCTCTTTCTCTCTACCTCTGTATCTACCCATGGGTCATAAGCATCTACATTTACGCCATAATCTTCTAACTCTGTGATAATATCTATAACTTTAGTATTTCTTGTATCTGGACAATCCTCTTTGAATGTTACACCCATTACTAATACGCTTGCACCTTTTATCTTTTTATCATTTTTAATTAAATGTTTTACAGTCTGTTCTGCAATATATTTACTCATTCCATTATTGATTTGTCTTGCACCCAAGATTAAATTTGGTTTATAGCTAA
>Ga0256833_1002201_pt1 | contig 13898 bp, 14 predicted proteins | sample 356284metaG_FD_190535 | JGI IMG/M metagenome (GOLD analysis project Ga0256833, IMG submission 190535) | Hydrothermal vent microbial communities from Mid Atlantic Ridge, Atlantic Ocean - 356-284 | ecosystem: Environmental > Aquatic > Marine > Hydrothermal vents | place: Atlantic Ocean: Mid...
GGAGGAAAGACGAAACCGTTGGTCAGAAGCGCCGCCTTGACCCGCTCTTTGGCCTCCTGGATATCGCTGCCGGCCAGACCCACGACGCTGAAGCCCGGCAGTCCCTTGGTAAAGGTCGCTTCCACTTCGACTCTCCGGGCCTGTACCCCTTCCAGTGTCGCACTGGCAAGAGTATTGATCTGAGGGGTTTCCTGTTCCGATATCTCAAGAAGATTGGGCTCGTGACGACCTTGGCTCATGGGGTGAAGTATAGCACAAGAATACAGCTACCCACCCGTACTTTTCAATGTGTCAGAATATAGACTCCGGCAACCGACCCGAAGAGGATCGGCTGATGAAGCAGATAAATCGCCAGAGCATGACGCCCCGCCAGAGCGAGAAGGCGTCCCCCCGATCCCGGCAGCGCCGGGCCCGGCTCGAGGCGCTTCATCCAACCGGAAGAGGCGAAGGCGATCCCCAGAAGTACCACGGCAAACCAGGGAAAGAGCGGTGCCAGATCCACCGTCCGCTCCGGCAGATGCAGCAGGGGTTGAAGTAGACGGAAGAGCCCCTCGGTACCCAGCCATCCTTGAGTGCTTCCGAGGAAAATTCCCAGAGCGGCGCTCAAGGCGAGCAACGGCCGTCCGACGAAAGCCAGGCCCAGCAAGGAGGCGATCCAGATCAAATGCAAAATCCCGAAATAGACCCAGTAACGGGGAAAAATCCACAAAGTCGCCAGACTCACCGCCACAGCGGCCAAGCCCAGGATCAGTGCCCTTCGCCCGACATGGCTCCAGCGAATCCCCCGACGGTGAACCAGAACCAAAGCCACCCCGACCGCAAAAAGAAAAAGCGTGACGATGAGTTCACGAAAGCTTACCCAGAAGGGATTGCTAGTAATGGCAATATGAAGAAAGCGGTAGTAATTCAGATCATAACAGAAATGAAAGAGGAGCATAAGAACAATGGCAAAGCCCCGAAGTTGGTCGAGCCAGAGGATGCGAGAATGCACTACCGGTTTTTCAGGCGTTTCTTCCACTCTTTTTCAAACTTTTTGCGCTTGATGATGGAGAGTTTTTCCACAAAAACTTTGCCGTCGAGATGGTCGATCTCGTGCTGGAGAGCAATGGAGAGAAATTCGTCGTCTTCGATGATATGCTTCTTTCCGTAGCGATCCTGGTACTCGATGCGGACCTCTTTGTAGCGATCCACCTCCTCGAAATAACCCGGCACCGAAAGGCAGCCCTCTTGATAGCGGGTCTTTCCCTCGGCATCAAGGATCACGGGGTTGATGACTTCGAGGGTATTTTCTTTGGGCTGCTGCACCTGGGGATCGTCTGAATCGGTCTCCACGGGGACATTGATAATAAGCACCCGCAGAGGTACGCCTACCTGAATCGCCGCCAGACCGACACCGTTTTTGGCAATCATCGTCTCGTACATATCGTCCAGCAGCGTGTGAAGCTCCTCGTCAAAGCGCTCCACAGGTTCGGAGACCATCTTGAGCCGCTTGTCGGGATAGACGACGATATCACGAATCATCTTCTCACTCCGCGAAACTCTTGGTAAGGATCTTGTCGATGAGGCCATACTCCACCGCCTCCTCGGCGCTCATGAAATAATCCCGCTCGGTATCCTTTTCGATCTGCTTGACCTTTTTACCGGTCTTTTCGGCGAGAATCTCGTTGAGATAGCTCTTCATTCGCAGGATCTCCTTGGCCTGGATAGCGATGTCCGTCGCCTGCCCCTGAGCACCCCCGAGAGGCTGGTGAATCATAATCCGGGAGCTGGGCAGAGCATACCGCTTGCCCTCGGTCCCGCAGGCGAGAAGGAAGGCCCCCATGCTGGCGGCCTGCCCGATACAGATCGTCGTGATGTCGGGCTTGATATAGTTCATCGTGTCATAGATCGAAAATCCACTGGTGATCACTCCACCGGGTGAATTGATATAGAAATAGATATCTTTGTCCGGGTCCTGGGCTTCGAGAAAGAGCAACTGGGCGACGATAGAGGAGGCCACCGGATCGTTGATCTCGCCGCTGAGCATAATAATACGGTCTTTCAGAAGCCGGGAGTAGATATCGTAGCTGCGTTCACCGCGTCCTGTCTGTTCGATGACATAGGGAATATAACTCATTGAGATTGCCTTCCGTTTTCTGGATCTTTGTCTGGGAAAGTGCCCGCCTCCTCTCGAAGGTGGGCGGTATAATGGATGAGAATACTATTTCTTACCGGCGTTGTCAAGATCGAGGAGCTTGGTGAAGAGTTTGTCTTCGATCATACCCATCTTGACCGCGGGGAAAAGGTTGTTTTTTTGGTAATACTTCAAAAGCGCTTCGGGGTCCTGACCGCTCATCAGTGCCTCGTAGTAGAGGGCCTGACTCACTTCCTGATCGCTGACATCGACCCCTTCGGCTTTGGCCACGGCATCAACGATAAAAGTCGCTTTGACGCTTCTCACGGCGTCTTCCCGGACCGATTCTCGGAGCTTCTCGATCTCCTCGGCATTGCCCTGGATCTTTTCCAGTTCCTCTTTACTCAGGGCCTGAGCCTTCTGGTTGGCCAGGTTGTCGATCTCCTGCTCCACGATGTTTTCGGGCAGGTCGAATTCAAATTTCTCGACGAGGGCTTCGAGGAGTTTGGGCTTGAGCTCTTCGTTGTAGAGCTTGCTCAACTTTTCGGTGACCAACTGCTCCCGGACCTGCTCTTTGAGGGTTTCGAGGGTAGCATCCTCCTTCTTGGTGATCGTCTTGGCCAGCTCATCGTCGATCTTAGGCTCGACTTTGACCTTGATATCTTTCAGGGTAATGTCGAACTCCGTCTCTTTGCCCGCCAGATTGGGGGCCTGGTAATCTTTGGGGAAGGTGACTTTGATCCGCTTCTTTTCTCCTTTTTTCATCCCGATCATCTGCTCTTCGAAGCCGGGAATGAACTGTCCCGAACCGATCTGCAATTCGAAATCCTCGGCACTGCCCCCCTCAAAAGGCTCACCGTCAAGATAACCGACAAAGTCAAAAACGGCAGTATCCCCCTCCTGCAGGGGGCGACCCTCTTCCAGGCTCATCAGGGGCGCGGCCTGTTCGGCGAGGGTTTTGATCCGCTCCTCGACCTCTTCGTCGCTTACTTCAGGAAGCTCGTAGGAGGGAACCGCTTCGGCATATCCTTCTACGTTAACGGTGGGACGAAGGCAAATCTGGATCTCCGTCTCGATCTGCTCTTCGCCCTCTTCAAACTTTTTGAACATGGGGTCGCCGATCACATCCTCCGCACTAATTTCCTCCTGAATGTAGGCTTTGCCGAGCATTTCCCGGATCGCCTCCCCTTCAGCATCCCGACGTAGCTGCTCGCCGTGCATCTTTTTGACAACGCTAGCAGGGACCTTGCCCTTGCGGAAGCCCGCAACGTTCATCTGCTTACCCGCCTCTTTGGCCAGGCGCTCTACGCGCTGCTCTATCTCCTGATTGGGGATCGTCCCCTTGACCAGAAGATTGGCGTTGTCGATCTTTTTGCTTGTCATTTCCACGATGATGGTCCTTTGTATGCTTGAGTAATAAATGGAGCGATTTTACCAAAAAGTAGCTAAAGGGGACTTCCTTATGCTAAAATCGACCAAAATTTTCCCGGAGAAGAAGATGAGCCAAAGAGAGAAGGCAATTGAAAAGGCGGTAGAGACGATCCTGGAGAACCTGGGAGAAGATCCCAAACGTGAAGGACTCCTCAAAACCCCTCACCGGGTGGCCAAAGCCCTGGAGTTTCTGACGGAGGGATACCACAAAGATCCCAGAGAAATCCTCCAAAAAGCCCTTTTTACCAGCAGCAACGACGAGATGGTTCTGGTGCGGGACATCGAGTTCTACTCGCTATGCGAACACCATATGCTTCCTATCATCGGCCGGGCCCACGTGGCCTATATCCCCGACGGCAAAGTGGTGGGCCTTTCCAAAATTCCCCGGGTCGTCAACCTCTTCGCCCGGCGCCTCCAAATCCAAGAACAGCTGACGGAACAGATCGCCGATGCCATCAGCGAAACGATCAACCCCAAAGGAGTTGCCGTCGTCATCCATGCCCGGCACATGTGCATGGAGATGCGCGGCGTGGAGAAGATCAACTCCACCACCGTCACCTCGGCTCTGCGGGGACTCTTCAAAAAGGATATCCGCACCCGCAACGAATTTTACGACCTCATCAACGCCAACATTCCTTCCAATTTCTAATCCTCCTTCAGGGCGCGTTTCCCCGTCGGACTTTCAACCCCCGTTAAGGCTCCTTGAAGTATCATCAATCTTAGATATCGGATAAAATATCTCCGAATTGAAAGGATCCACCCCATGAAGGTCTATCTAGACAACAACCGCGTCACTCCCGTCGACCCGCAGGTCTTAGGAGCGATGGAGCCTCTGCTGAAAGAGCCTTACGGCGATCTCCATGCCCTTCACTGGGCGGGAGCTGCCAGCCGAAAGGCCTACAATACCGCGCTGGAGAAATGCTACGCCGCGCTGCATGCGGGAGAGAAAGATACAATCTTTTTCACCTCCGGTTCGCCGGAGAGCAATACTACCCTGCTCATGCAACTCTATACCCGACAAATCCTCACCGGTAGAAAAAACAGCCTCATCATCTCCGAGCGAGAACCTCTCAGTATCCTCCAGGCCGCTGCCTGGCTGGAAGAACAGGGCGTCAAGGTTCATCGGCTCCCCGTCACTGAGGAGGGGATCGTCGATCCCGAAAGCCTCACCGACTACCTCACCCCCCGGACGGGGCTGGTGAGTATCTGCCTCGTCGATCCGGAAAGCGGAGCGATCAACCCTCTCGAGGAGATTGTCCGCATCTGTCAAAGCTATGAAGTCCCCGTCCACACCGACGCCACCTGGGCCGTCGGCAAAGTCCCCATCGATCTTGAAACACTGGAAGTGGACTATCTGAGCCTCTCGGGAGAAACGATCCATGCTCCGACGGGTATCGGCGCACTTTATGCCCGCAAGGATACGGAGCTCTCTCCTTTGATCTTCGGCACCCGCAGCGCTCCCGAACGCTACCGGGGCGGGCCCCTCAACCTCGCCGGTATCGCCGGCCTGGGCAAAGCGATGGAGCTGGCATCGGACGCACTGGATTTCGAGATGGAAGATACTCGGGAGCTACGCGATGCCCTGGAGGAGGGGATCGCCGCCCTCTCCGGTACCCGAAGTCTCATCGAGTGGTCCCGAAGAGTTCCCAATACCCTGCTGGCGATCTTTGAGGGCGTCGAGAGCGAAGCGCTCCTTTACGAGCTCAATCGCGACGGCATCGCCGCATTTAGCACCACCGTCCATCCTTACGGCGAGTGGGTACGCCCCTCGCTGATCGAGAGATTGGGCCTCGATCCCGCCCTCAAGCACTCGACCGTCGGTTTTGCTCTGAGTCGCTACAACACGGAAGAGGAGATCGACTATACTCTCAAACATCTCGGCAAAGCGCTGGAGTATCTCAGAAGCTTCAGCCCCGTCGCCCCCAAGGAGAACGCATGAGCAAAGCAAGGATAAAAGCTCAAGGATTCTGGGAGGATGCTCCCTTCAAGATCGAAATGCTGGCCGAAAAACCTAAAAACAACGGCCGTCTGACGGAGAAAGAGGCCAAAGAGCTCCAGGGAACCCTCCATATCCACGACTTCGGCAGTCCCGAGATCGGGATGATGGTCCGCTGGTACTGGGCCCTGGACGAAGCCGGACGCATCGTCGCCTGCCGCTACGAGCTCTTCGGCTCTCCGGTCCTTCGAGCCGTCACCGACATGGCAGCGCTCCTGTGTCGCAACAAAAGCCTCGAAGAGGCCGAGAAGATCAACTATAAATCCCTGGAGTATTTTCTGCGCGACCATCCCTCCAATCCTGCCCTCCCGGAGAATCGGCGCTATCTGATCCTCTTCGTCCTACGCTCCATTGTCGCCGCGGCGGCCGCAGCCCGAGGAGAGAGCCTCCCTGACAGCCCCGTCGTCTGTGAATGCTCCGGTGCCGAACTGGCAACGATCGAAAATGCCATCCGTGACTTCGATCTCGAAAGTGTCGAAGCGATCGGAGACTACACCGGAGCCGGAGCTTTTTGCGGACGCTGCATCGCTCCCCGGGCTGACAGCGCTCCCAGAGAGCATTACCTCGTCGACATCCTGCGTCGCCTCCGTCGAGAGATGGAAGAGGAGCGTAAAGCCTCCGGCACGGTCGTCGACAAGCCCTTTAAAGAGATGAACCCCGAAGAGAAGAAGGCCGCCATTAACGCCGTCATCGACGAACATATCCGTCAGATGCTCGTCATGGACGGAGGTGATATGGAGATCCTCGATGTCAAAGAAAACGGTGAGCATACCGATCTTTATATTCGATATCTCGGTGCCTGCAGCGGTTGTGCCAGTGCCAGCACCGGAACGCTTTTTGCCATCGAAGGTATCCTCAAACAGAAGCTCGATCCCAATATCCGGGTCCTGCCCCTTTGATCCTCTGAGTCCTGCGACTTATCAGAACACTGTAACTATATGGATTTCCGAGTTAACGCTTTTCTATAGAACAAAAAAATTGGATGGAGAGTAAGAAGGTAAGTTTTTTAAGAAGAGTAAATCCCGCGCGAAAGGACTCCGCGCGGAGTCTCTGCAATTACTTGCAGATAAAGGGGTTGGCGTACTGGAAAAGGTCTTTCTTGAACTTATAGTTCCAGGGAAGACCGTCGTTTTTCCAGCCATTGACCGTACGTTTACCGGTTGTCTTGTCTTTATCGCCTTCGGTACCGGTAACGATAGTATAGGCTTTTTTATAACCGTTTTTGTAGGCCATCGTAGCGGCTACGGCACTCCGGTCACCGGAACGGCAGATAAAGATCACGGGATCTTCTTTACTCAGACCTTTGGCCTTGAGTGCAGCATCGAGCTCTTCCATGAACTTTTTATTCTTAGCGCTGGCAAAGCCCTTGCCCTTTTTGTTGACGTGATTGTAATCCACATATTTGAGAGGAACGTTTTTGTCGATTCCCTCGGCATGACCGACAAAGTAGAGCTCTTCAGGTGTACGAACATCGACGAAAAGGACCTTCGCGGGATTCGCTTTGATCATGTCATAAGCCTCTTTGGGGGTCAAATAGAGTCCCTGGGGGGTCTGTTTTTTCTTTTTGGCCGGTACATCGGCAGCGTTGAGACCGCTTACAAAAGCGGTTACCAGTGCGAAGATAGTCAGAAGAGACATCAGTTTTTTTGTCATTACGACTCCTTTTTGATAAGTTGTAATGAGATTGTAGCGAAGAAAAATTAAAAAATAGTTAATGGAATTCTATAATCAATTATTATTTTATACCTCGATAATCTTTTCGATGACCAGCTGCAGGCTTCTGCGGCCATTGAAGGTATTGCTACCGAGAGTGTAAAGCAAGTCTACGCGCCTACCGGGTTCGACGAAGGCATCGCTCCGAAAGTGGATCGCCTCCAGGACCGTCTGTCCGTCACCCAGACGGTAGCGATGATGCAAGCCCCCTCCGAGCGCCCGATGCTCCAGGACCTCCAGACCCCGACTGACAAATTTCGGCCGTGGATTGCCCTCTCCGTAGGGTTCAAAGCGATTCAAAAGATTGTAGAGATTCCAATCCACCAATTCTGGAGGCACTTCGCCGAGAATATCGGGATCCCGAAAGCTCCCAGCGGGGCAAAGAGTAAGTGCTTCTCTCTCCAATCCGATGCGAAACTCTTCCAGACGCTCTATCGCCAGGGAGAGCCCTACCGCCGCTCTATGACCGCCAAATTTTGAGAGGAGTTCCCGTTGGCTATCTACCAACTTGAATAGATCACAGGTACCGAAACTTCGGCCGCTTCCCTTGTACTCGCCCTCCCCCGTCCGGGTCAAAACCAGGGCCGGCCGTTCATAACGCCGTGCAAGACGGGCGGCGACAATCCCCAAGACTCCCTCATGCCACGCTTCTCCGGCCACGACCAGTACCGGAGCCTTCTCATCCGCCCTTTCTATTGCTTCCCGCGTTATCTCTTCCTCGAGACTTTTGCGCCGCTCATTGTAGCCCTGCAGGCGCAGCAGCAAACGTCGCGCCGTATCCAGATCCTCGGCGCAAAGAAAATTGCAGGCTTCCGAAGCATCCTCCATCCGTCCCGCACTGTTGAGCAGGGGCGCCAGGCCAAAGGCGATATCTTCCGCCCGGAATTCCTCCTTGCCCGTCATCTCTTTCCAGGCAAGAATAAAGGGACTCTCACTCCGTTCCAGAAGTCTGAGGCCTTGCTGTACCATCGCCCGATTGATATGCCGCAGCGGCATGATATCGGCGATAATTGCCGGTGCAGCCAGCTCCAACAGGGCTTTCATATCAACTCCTGCCCCTAGTCGGCGATTCAGGGCGGCACAGAGATACCAGGCGATCTGGGCACCACAGACCTCGGCATGGGGAAAGGAACACTCCCCTTGTTTCTGATCGACGATCGCATAGGCTTCCGGCGGAGTCTGGGGGACAATATGATGATCGGTGATGATCAGATCGATTCCCGCCTTTTTGCAGAGCCCCGCCGCTTCATGTGCTGCAATGCCGTTATCCACCGTGATGATGAGATCGGCATGGTTCAAGCGGGGAAAGAGGGTAGGCGAAAGGCCGTAGCCGTCACGGAAACGGTTGGGGATCACCCACTCCAGCGGCACGTCAATTTTGGAAAAAAAGCGCCGCATGATCGCCGTGGAGCTGACACCGTCGACATCATAGTCTCCCACGAGAAGAATCTTCTCTCCCTTCTCGATCGCCGCGACGATACGCTCGACCGCCCGCTCCATATCTTTAAATTCATAGGGATCCGGAAGGTCCTTAAGCGTCAATAAGCTTTCGCCAAAGCGGGCTTTGAGGAGGGCTTCGATCTGAGGAAGATCGAGAAGAAGCCGGGTATTTTCCATCAGCGGGAATGTTTGGACGAGGCCTCGACAAAGGAGAGAATAGCGGGATTCGGATGCTGGAGCCTGGAGGTAAACTCCGGATGGAACTGTACCCCGAGAAACCAGGGATGGTCTTTGACTTCGACCGCTTCAATGAGTCCATGAGACTCTCCGGTCACCTCCATCCCCGCTTTTTCCAAAGCTTCCCGGTAGAGAGGATTGGCTTCGTAGCGATGACGATGGCGTTCGAAAATAGTATGGTTGTCGTAGGCCTTTTCCAGATTGGAACCCTCTTTGACGTCGCAACGGTATTCGCCCAGGCGCATTGTCCCTCCCAAGGGGGAGGTAGTGGTCCGGACCTGGCGGGCGCCGCTGGCATCGATAAACTCGTCAATGAGATAGACGATCGGGTGGCGGGTCGCAGGATCGAACTCCATGGAGTTGGCATCTTCGTATCCCAGGACGTTACGGGCAAACTCGATCATACTCAGCTGCATCCCCAAACAGATCCCCAGGAAGGGAATCTTCTCTTCTCTGGCGTAGCGGATCGCCTCGATCTTCCCCTCCACGCCCCGCTGACCGAAACCTCCGGCGACGAGAACTCCGTCTACATCGCTGAGGTACTTCTCCGCACCATCCTCTTCGATCTTTTCACTATCGACCCACTCGATTTTCACCCGTTTATCTAGATGCGCGCCGGCATGGATCAGGGCTTCGGTCAAAGATTTGTAGGATTCTTTGAGGCCTAGGTATTTGCCGACGAAGGCGATCTTAACCTCTCCAGAAGGAGAGATAATCCGGCTGACCAGCGAGTTCCACTCATCCATTTTGGGCGCCAGCTTGCCCAGCTCCAGTTGTCTAGCAATGGGCTCCAGGACGTTTTGGGCCTGGAAATTGATCGGTACCTTGTAGATCGTCGGAGCATCGATCGCTTCGATGACGCTTTCGATCTCCACATCGCAGCTGTAGGCGATCTTACGCTTGAGATCTATGGGGACGGGTTGCTCGGCCCGCAAAATCAGCATATGGGGTGCGATACCGATGCGACGCAGCTCCTGGACCGAGTGTTGGGTCGGTTTAGTCTTGAGTTCTCCAGCTGCCTTAATGTAGGGCAACAGAGTCACGTGAATGTTCATGACATTCCGGCGTCCCAGTTCGTGTTTCATTTGCCGGAAGGTTTCAAGATAGGGAAGTCCTTCGATATCTCCGGTGGTCCCTCCCAATTCGACGATGAGAATGTCTTTGCCTTCGGCAGCCAGTTTGATCCGATCCTTAATCTCATTGACAATGTGGGGAACCACCTGAATCGTTTTGCCTAGATACTCTCCTTTGCGCTCCTTTTCGATCACCGATTTATAGATTTGACCCGTTGTGAAGTTGTTGGCCCGGGTCAAAGAGGTGTCGAGAAAGCGTTCATAGTGTCCCAGATCCAGGTCGGTCTCGGCTCCGTCTTTGGTGACGAAGACCTCTCCGTGTTCCAAGGGTGACATAGTGCCGGGATCGACGTTGATATAGGGATCGAGTTTGAGGACTCCGACACGCAGACCCGCCGCTTTGAGAAGCGTACCGATACTGGCGGCGGTAATTCCTTTTCCGAGGGAACTAAGGACACCCCCGGTAATAAAAATATATTTGTTGAGTGTTTCGGACATCGTAGGGGATCCTTAGGCGATGATGGGCATGATGATGGTGATAAAGTTGTCGTCTTTGACCATAAAGGGAAGGGTCGGTTCGTTCAAGCCGATAAGAAAGTTCTCATGATCGACTTGAGCGAGGAAATCCAAAAGATAGCGACTGTTGAGGGAAATTTCGAACTTGTTATCGATGCCGGTGTGGAGTTCGATCTCCGTTTTGGCTTCGACATTGTCTTCCGAGAGTGCATTGAAGAGCACGGCGTCACTGAGGAAGGTGATCCGGATATCGTGTGAAATGGTTGTGATCATCCGAATCGCATCGAGCATCTCTTTTTTTGGAAGTTCGATCTGATATTTGAGTGATTGCGGTACGATACGTTCATAGTCGGGAAATTTTCCGTTGATGAGCCGGGTAAAGAAGAAATAGTCTTCATTGGTAATGACGAGTGTGGTCTCATCGTAGTGCATGTCGATTTGATCGAGGAAGAGTTTCTGAATTTCGAGAATCGCTTTTTTGGGCAAGATGAGAGAGAGTTCCTCCTCGGAAGGATTGTCAAGGGTTGCAATTGCAAGTCGGCGTGTATCGGTCCCGACAAGGTCAGTTTTCTCTTTTTTGATATTGATGAGGGCGCCGTTGAGTTCATATTTGGGGTTGTTGCTGTCAATGGCCGGGGTGATCTTCTTGAGATTGCGGATTAGTTTGAGTGAGTCGAGAGAGATTTTGGACTTGTTCTCGATATCGGGAAAGCTGGGATAAGCTTCTGCATCGAAGATAGGAAGTTTGAATTTGGAGTGATTTTGCTTGATCAGGAGAGCGTTGTCAAAGAGTTCGAGGGTAATTTCTCCTTCTTTGAGAATCCGGACGATATCGAGAAGTTTCTTTCCGTTGGCGGTAAAAGAGCCGGGATGATCCACTTGAAACTCTCGAGTAATGATCTGTAGTCCGATTTCGGTATCGGTTGCTTGGGCAATACAGTAGTCTTCGGAGGTTTGGAAATAGATGTGAGAGGTAATTTGACTGGCATCTTTCTTTTCCAAGAAAGGCTGGAGATTGATCAGGATCGACTCGAGAATCTGCTTTTGTGCTCGGATTTTCATCGGCTCCCCTTTTTGTATAATCTAAGATCGCAGTAGTAGTAGAGGGGAGTGATAAGGTGAATAACCTCCTAGACCCTCCATTTTATGGAGATTAAATCATTTGGAGATTATTAACGCTTATTTCCCCTTATTCACTGGCAAAATTATATCTTTTTTTTATTCAACTTTCTTTGTCGCGGTACCGATTTTATTAGAGAGTTCTTGGAGAAGCACTTTGAAATTTTCGTCGTTTTCAACGATTTCGTTGATTTTTCTCAAGGCGTGGCTGACGGCTGAGTGGTCTTTCATTCCGAAGTAAAGGGCGATTTGAGGCATAGAGTTCGGAGTGAGGTTACGGGCGAGGTAGATGACGATTCTACGGGCGTTGACGACGTTTTTTGTCCGTTTTTTGGATCGGATATCCGAAGGTTTGACGTTAAGCTCCCTTGAGACGATTTTGACGATGTCGTCGATAGTAATATTTTCTTGTTTCTCTTTGAGCTGGTCTTTGATGGCGTTTTGAGCAAACTCGAGGGTGATGGGCTGGTTGAGCATGGTGCTTAGGGCATTGAGTTTGATAATGGTCCCTTCGATTTCCCGGATGTTGTCGCCCATGTGAGTGGCGATATAGTGGATGATCTCATTGTCGAGGTGGATACCGTCGAGTTCGCATTTTTTCTGAATGATGGCAATTTTGGTCTCCAGTTCTGGAGGTTGGATATCGGCGAGGATTCCCCACTCGAATCGGCTGCGGAGCCGATCTTCAAGCCCGGCGATCTTTTTAGGTGGGCGATCGGAGCTTAGGACGATTTGACGGCCGTTGTTATGGAGTTCATTGAAGGTATGGAAGAGTTCATCCTGGGTCTTTTCTTTACGGCTAAGAAACTGGATATCGTCGATGAGGAGCAGATCGCATTGACGATAGTTTTCACGGAAAAGCTCCATAGTTTGAGACTGGAGGTGGGAGATGAATTTATTCATAAAGTGCTCCAGGGTCGTATAGATGACCCTATCTCCCCTGCCCAGTCGATAGTTGCCGATCGCTTGAAGAAGGTGAGTCTTTCCGAGGCCGACTCCTCCGTAGATAAAGAGAGGATTGTACTGTTTGCCGGGCTTTTCGGCGACACTCTTGGCCGTGGTATAGGCAAATTGGTTGGAGCTGCCGACGATGAAGCTTTCGAAGGTAAAAGAGGGATTGAGCAGGGCCTTGGGAGTGGAGGCTTTGTTGGATACGGTCGACATTGGAGATCCGAGCGTTTCTTTGGCTTTGGCTTCTCCCAGACGTATTTCGACCTTGGGGCGGACGTTGGTCTCGATTTCAAAAAGGTGAGCGAGGGTTTTGGCATAGTGGCTCTGGATCCAGCGGGCCGTGAAGATATTGGGTGCGTAGTAGATGACTCGGTCGTTTCGTGAATGCTCGGCATCATAGTGCAGGTGTTTGAGGTAGCGCTCGTACTCCTTGCTCCCAACCTCTTCTCTTAGTCGTTGGATGATCTTTTCTCCGAGATTCATGCTGTCCTTTGTTTGTTTTGTTTTTCTCTCTGTGTAGAAAGGTAATAGAAGAGATTCGTCACATGTACAATGTGAATAACTTTAACGATTTTATCGAAACTGGGCTAAAATGTGGCTACTCCAAGGGTGTGAAGAAAGCAATTCACCGGGTTTAGGAAATGTGAATGATTATTATGGGAATCGACCCCGGGAGCCGGAATCTCGGATACTGTTTTTTGCGATTCGATGCCGGAAAGATGGAGTTGTTGGAGGCAGGTCTGCTCAAGATTCCTCCCGGAACGCTTCAGGAGCAGATCGTGGAGCTCTCCGAGGGACTCGATCTATTGTTGAAAAAGACTCATCCCGACGAAGTGGCGATCGAAGATATTTTTTATGCTTTCAATCCCAAGACGGTGTTGAAACTGGCACAATTCAGAGGCGCCTTGGGATTGAAGATACTTCAGCAGGTGGGTTATTTCCACGAATATACCCCTCTTCAGGTCAAAAAGGCCCTCACCGGCAACGGCAAAGCGGCCAAGGAGCAGGTGGCTTTCATGGTCAAGCGTCTGCTTGGGATCCGGAAAGAGATCAAGCCTCTGGATATCACCGACGCGATGGCCATCGCTATCACGCATGCCCAGCGAGTCAAATTTAGAAAAAAGGAGTGATAAAATGGTTCAAGATAGAGATCTCTATGACCTCATCATTATCGGGGGTGGCCCCGGCGGGATCGGTACGGCGGTGGAGGCCCGGGCATTGGGGGTCGAGAAGATCCTCCTTTTGGAAAAGAGTGACAACCACTCCGATACCATCCGTAAATTCTACAAAGACAATAAACGGGTAGACA
>Ga0256833_1002202_pt1 | contig 13896 bp, 15 predicted proteins | sample 356284metaG_FD_190535 | JGI IMG/M metagenome (GOLD analysis project Ga0256833, IMG submission 190535) | Hydrothermal vent microbial communities from Mid Atlantic Ridge, Atlantic Ocean - 356-284 | ecosystem: Environmental > Aquatic > Marine > Hydrothermal vents | place: Atlantic Ocean: Mid...
CTGGTTGCACGGCTACCTCTTTCTGAGCCTCAGCTGCTCTTAGTTTCTCTAACTCTGCTCTGATCTCCTCTACGTCTTCGCGTACTTCTTCGGGCTCCTTTATTCTCACATAATCGCTCGATCGCGCGGGCTTTACTATTGTGACCTCTATCCCGAATACGCCTGGTTTTAGGAGCACATGCATAACCGATCTATCCACCATGTGCTCTACCTGGTAGCCAGTTGAGTATACTTTACCAACTCTTACTTTCTCGTAGCGTGCGCGCTCTGTGCGCAGCTTGCCGCTTATCACTATTTGTACGCCTAGCGCGCCAGCGTTCATAACCCTACGAGCCATTACGTGGGCTACTCTTCTGAAGTAGGCGCCGCGCTCGAGAAGCACTGCTATGCGTGAAGCGACTACGCGCGCGTTGAGGTCGGGGTTTTCTACTCTACGTACCGTTATCTGGGGGTTCTGTAGCCCGAATTGTTGCTCGAAGATGGCTGCTAGCTGTCTTATGGTCTCACCGCGTCTTCCGATGATCATTGCTGGTCTCTCAGCATCTATGAATATCTTGGTGCCTAGCGGGAATTGTATTATCTGTACACCAGCGTAGCCTGCGCGATAGAACCGCTTAGCTAGGTACTCGTCTATCATGGTCTGTAGCATCGCCTTCTTGACAAAGTACTTCTTTATTAGCACCAAGGCATTACTCCTCCTCCGTTACAACCATTTCTACATGACTATACTTTCTGAACCGTGGTGATGAGCGGCCAAATGCTCTAGGCATCCATTTTTTGATAACCCTGCCCTTGTGCACAGCTATATGTGTTATTCGTAGCCTCTCTGTATCCAAGCCCTTAACCTCAGCATTATTGACAGCGTTTTCGAGCAACCTGAGAAGGATCTTCGCGGCCTTGACAGGGTACCTGCCAATAGGCCACTTATACCGAGCCGCTAGCCCCCTGTGATGAGCTTGCTTCCCACTATACCTTCTTACAGGAATGGGCTCCTTCCCCGCAGACACTCTCTCCAAAAACGCTCTAGCATCCTCCACCTTCATCCCCTTGAGCAGTCTAGCTAGCTCAACTATTTTCTTATAGGATATCGGCGCGTCCCAGACCATTGCCTTAGCAGACCGCTCCTCATCAACTCTTACCGAGTACTTCCAAGTAGGCACAGCTGACCCCTCGCCGCTAGAGAGTAATCCCGATGCCTTCTCAGCAGAGCACTCACCTAAATAAGTAAATGATGCCTAGAACCCCATGCACCGGTGTTCAACTATGAGAAGCGTGTGCGGAGGGCCTTGACGCCTAGGGGCGGAGCCTCCACGCGCTCACAGAGCCCCGTTACGCGGGGCGCTCGCGCGGGCGATGCTCCGTGGTGAGAGGAGTAGTGCAGCCTCCCTAAATAAGGATACAATGCAAGAGAAGAGGAGTCGTTGATGGGCCTAAAGCGGCGAGAAGGCTTACAGTATGCCAAGACGGGCTGCTATATCAGCTGCACTGTACCCTGGGGCTAGCTTCACGTAGGCTTTTTTCTCCCCCTTCGGCGTTATCAGCGTGTTTACTTTCGCTACCTTCACTCCGAACGCTTCCTCGACAGCTCTTTTTATATCGTGCTTTGTTGCTTTCCTATCAACTATAAATGTTAATGTATTATTCTGCTCTATGAGGCGGAGCGCTTTCTCGCTCTGGATAGGCCTAATCAGTATACTGCTCATGCTCTCACCCCTTAGGGTTAGATCTTGAAGAGGATGTTATCAAATCTTTTCGAGAGCTCGTTGAGAGCACTGCTAGTTATAACTGTTAGGCGTCCCGGGACCGCGCCAGGGGCTAGCTGGAGCACATTAACAGTCCACGGCTCCGCGACATCGACTCCTGGTAAGCTTTTAACTGCTTGTGCAAACGGCGATTTATGATTACTTACTATGAACAGGATGCTGCGGGGTGTGACGTATCTTCTCCCACGCCGCTTACCCTTGCCTGCGCGTATCCTGGTTCTCTTCTTCGCCCTTTCGATATCGCTCCACAGTCCTAGCTTCTCGAGCAGGGAGCGAGCGTCCTTGATCCTGGTAATATTTTCCTCGACCTCATCTGACACGATGACGGGGACTTGGTCGGCGCTGAAGACGTGGCCACGCTTGACTACAAACTCCTTTATGGATGTAGCTGCTAGGGCTGAGGCTGTTGCTAGTCTCTTCTCCCTCTTATTTATCTCCTCGTGTATTTTCTTATCAGGTCTAGGCGGGTGAGCCAAGTGACCTCCAACGGCAGAGTTTATGAAGGCTGCTCTCCCCAGGCCGGGGATTCGAGGAACCCTGGCAATGCCTAGCCCTACTCCAAAGCTCCTAGCTGATGTACGCTTACCCGCTAGGGGGTCGCGCCCCTTTGGCTGAAGCCTCGCAGTGAACTCTGATAAGAAAGCCCTCCTTATCAGATCTATTCTCACTGGTAACCCAAAGACACGGGGTAGGCGTATTTCACTTATCTTCTCCCCCTCCTTAGAATATACCGGCACTATTGGCGGCTCGCGCGCGACCAGGAACAACGTTGAGCCAACCAGGGTAGCCATTGCATCGACCACCTCTTACACGTGTTCCCCCGCTACTTAGTTACCCTGCTTGCTCTGCAAGCTGAGGAAGGTGATCCGCGGAGGAGCCTCCGGCGTCCACGTGGGGCGCACGGGGTGCCTTAATACTATTGGTCTCTTAGGCGTCCCGGGCACGCTGCCCGCAAGCAGCACATACGTGCCGCGTACAACGCCGTAGTGTAGGAAGCCTCCTGCCGGGGTCACTTCTAGCCCGTCGCTACCTATCTTGATTATTCGTTTATTGTACTCTGTTCGTCTATGGAAGCCCATTTGCCCTGGCTGGGGTACCTCGCTCCACGAGAAGGTTGTTGCTGGGCCGCGTGTACCTGGGCCGCTCCTACTACCCTTTCTGTGCTTATGCCATCTCGGGAGCTCTTTGACCCCGAATCTCTTTATCACGCCCTGGAACCCCTTGCCCCTCGTGACGGCTATGACGTCTACGAGCTGGCCTTCCTTGAACACATCTGATACCTTGACCTCGTTGCCTAGTATCTTGGCGGCGTAGTTGAAGCGCTCGGCTAGGCTCTTGCCACCACCGATCTTTATCTCTATTAAGTCGGGTTTCTTCTTGCTAAGACCACCGACTAGCCTGGGCTGTGTTGCTGCTATTATCCTGACATCGTAGATCTCTTCGAGTTTCTCCTCAAGCCTTTTGAGAGCCTTCTCGGTGTCTGGGAAACGTAGGCGAGGAACAACGCGGTTTAAGTCGAGCCTGTATTGGCTCGCTAGGTTCTCTGGCTGAGCCCAGGCCTCTCCCAGGGTGTACAACCCTATATTTGGGTCGTAACCATAAGCGCGAACCGCTACTGCTATCATTGGCGGGGCCTCGAGCACTGTTACCGGTATAAATATCTCTCTACCATGTGTCATTGAGCCGGGGACATCGTCTATAATAAAGGCATGTGTCATTCCCGCCTTATAGGCTAGGAAGGCGAGAGGCAGAGGAGTATCGCTCGAGACCTCTGGCCAAGACTTGATACGCGGCACTAATCTTGACGCTCTCTTCCTAGGCCTTAGCCCCAGACTACCCCGTCTAGGTGCATGCTTCTTTCTTGCACCCACAACACATCACCACAGCTTTCCTTGCTACCGTGCTCCCGTAGCCAGTCCCTACCTCTACTCGTTTTTATCCCTACGCATCAACACATGCTCTAGAGAGCAATCATGGCTCCATAAATTATTCTAGGACGAGGTTTAAGATGGAAAGGGTAGCTGTTATCGCCTCCTCTACCCTAACCGTTCGCGTCCCCTGCGAAGGTATCGTGTTAAGCACCTCGTCAACGCCCCCTTCTAGCTCAAAGCCCTCCTGCCTAGCTAGCTCGAATAAGCCCTTATCAGGGGATCCAAATACGACGAGAACACCTTTTCTACACATAGTATCCTTATTCTCCCTGAGCTTGTTAAAATCTATGACTTCTCCTTTACGACTAGTTGCGATAATATAATGGGTTTTTCTATGCCTTTGGATGAGAGATCTAAGAGAGTTTTCTACACGGACCCGGAACCCGCTATATATATCGGTTTCCGCAGGAACTATTACTAAGGGGTTAAGCGACTTGATCTCTACAAGAACTCGTTGGCCTCTCCTATACGCTTTATTGTTTTTGACCAAGACTGGTCTACCCAGACCAGCCTCAACAATAACACCCTGCTTCACGGGTCTTAGCACAAGCGCCTCCCTGACCTCACCCTCACGAGGCCCACCCACGCCATGCGTAGGGAGCTGAAGGGGTGGAAGAACGCCTGCGTAACGCAGCTCTGGTACGTGTGGAGGATACACGTAACGGCGAAGATAGGGCGCTGTAACCATGTACTCTAGGACGCGCTTTATTAGACTCGCCTCTCTCCACGCCTCAGCTCTATCAACATATAGTAGGACGTTATCAACTCTAAAAACCGATAATACTCTCCCCAGTATGCCTATCTTGACGCTCTTCAGTAGCAAGGATTGCTCTGTTAGAGTATAGGAAGAAGCAAGGGCGACATCCAGTCTACAATATCGTTTTCTTATATACAATATGCTCTCACCGCAGGAAACGAAATAAGTACTAGTAACCGAGCCGCGTCTTACTCCCTAGTTGTTCACAACCTGGTTGCAGGGAACGCTTCATAACAAGGCTCCAACGGGGCCATTTTTATAAAAAGGAACTCGGTTAAAACGATTAACGCTTACCTTTACCCTTCTTGCTGCCTTTTACCTGCCTAGTCTCCTTTGACGAGACTCTTTCCTCGCCTGTCATGAATAGTGTGGTTCGCTGCCTTCCACCCATTGCTACGCACCAAGTAGCGCTAGGGATTAAGATACCCCTATAATTTATTTTTACCATAGCTAGCTGGGCTCTAGCCGATGAAGTATTTGCCGAGTACTGAGCACTGAGAGCGCGTGCTGATCAACCCCCTTCTACTGAGGCTCTTTTGGCCCATGTAATTTGGCTCAGCCGGGTTCTTCTCTTCATCAAATAGGCTCTGCGTTTGCACCCGTCATCATCTCTGGTCGCGTTGCCCATATCAAGGGAGGAGACGGTACTAGGGCTTTAGGGTTGCTAGCTATGAGGGGGGAACGGCCTCCGCGATTTAGGTGCTTATTCTGTGACCATTGTTGCTACTTTGATAAAGAGTATGAGATGCCCACTGTGTTCCCGTGGGAGAAGAGGCTGCTAGAGGAGCTTGCGGAGAGGCTGGGGGTTAGTCTCGAGTTTAAACCATTACAAATATACATGGATGATGAGAATAACTGTGTTATAGCGCTTTATAGGTGGATTATTAAGGGGTACTGCCCATTCTATGACAGGGCTGAGAAGAGGTGCAAAATACACGAGGATAAGCCGTACGCGTGTAAAATGTATCCACTCTTACTAGAAATGCCTACAGGCAGACTAATGCTCTCTGGAAAATGTGACTGGGTTGCTAATAACAAGGATGTTGCCGAGAAACTGGCTAAAGAGGCTAAGCTTATACCAGAGGTGTTCCCGAACGAGTTCGAGGCGGCAAAGAACGCTTTCATAGAATTCTCCAGTATAATCGATTACGTTAATAGGAGGAGGTTAAGGCAAACGACTAATTTAAGAGACTGCGCACAGGTTATGGATATAGATGAGTATATCGCGAGGTACGGGTAGCGATGCCTAAGGGACGGAGAGCTGTACGCCTAATATTCAACACGTACTATGAGAACGATGCCCGGAACATCCTAGACGCCCTGCAGAGAAGCGGTATTAAGTTCTCCGTTTCGAGATCAAAGGTTGTAAACGAGCTCTACTACGTTGATATAGATGCTGGGAACCAGGACTTAGAATCCGTTTTGGAGAAAGTGAGAAGTGTTGTTGAGAAGAATAGGGGCCAGACAATATTCGGTGTCAAGATCTACGCCGTCGATGCATCTAAATAGTGAGGACTCCGACGGTTGATCCCTCATCATCTACTAGCTTACCGTGATAGTGGGATCGCGCGGACTTGTATCAGATTATCGGGCCTACTTCATCGTCTCCGATTACTCCTCTTATAACAGGCCTCGAGCCCTTTTATAAGATAATTCTTTACGAGAAGCTTAGCTAACTGATAAACCTTGGCCGAGAACTCGATTTCCATTATTCTTCCGTCACGTAGCACAAGAGTCAGCCTAGCTGCATCCTCTTTTATTCCTGGTTTCTTCAGCGCATCGTTTCTCGGGCGCATTGGTTTTCTTAGCTCGTATCTCACTATGTCGCAGTAGTCTATGTGCACAGTCCCTAGACTGTTATCCTGTCTGGCCCTCTTTTTCTTAATACTATAGATGAGTAGGTCTGCTTGCCTTTGTAACCCTGTGCGTGGTCTTAGGGAGAGCCAGTGTTCTCCTAAGAATCTTAGTGTTATACCGTTTTCTTCGAAAATTAGGTCGTATTTCCGGATATCTGGGCCCCTTCTTATCCATACGCTGTAGAGCACAGGCTCAGCTGGCACCATAGGAGTGCACCACGCAATAGTCATAAATGGCACGGTTTCTGAGGGATCCGCGTTAATTGTTACGAGGCGGTCTCCGTGGTGGAACTAGTATTAGCTAAAATTAGGGGTATATCTAGACTCGCATAAAGGGAGAAGATAGTGGATAGAGAGGCCTTGGTAAAGGAATTAGATGAGCTTATTGATACTAATATAGGCAAAGAGTACACGGAGAGTAGGGAATCTATTGAGGAGAAGGTTAAACAGATTTATGGGCCTCTTATTGAGAGGAAGATTAGGAAGCCTATTCGTAACCCTGGTCTTATAAAGGAGGTTCTTGAGAAAGAGTTCAAGCTCATTGTCGATGAAAAGGTTATAACACTTACGGTTGCAGCGTTTCTTGCAGGACGGCCAGTGCTATTTGAGGGGCCTCCGGGTACGGGTAAGACGGAGACGGGTGAGGCTATACTATCTCTGTGGGCTGGTAAACCGGCTTTCGTTATACCTTGTAGCGAGAACTATGACGAATATAGGGTGATAGGGGACTTCCATCCACTAATGGCTATCAGGCACGGGTTTAACGAGGAAAGCTTTACTCCACGACCGTTATTAGCGGCTCTTATACTGGATGCGGGGGTTCTTGTTGACGAGATTAGGAGGAGTAGTGAGGAGTTCCAGAATCTTCTCCTCGACGTAATTGATAAGAGGAGGATTATTGTTCCTGAGATAAAGCGTGTATTCTGGGCTAGGGGTGATGGTTTCCAGTTCATATTTACTAGTAATCCTGAGGATTATGCACAGGGTGAATTAAGTGATGCGTTTCTTAGAAGAGTTGTACGAATAGAGTTTAACTATCCTCCGCCCGAGCTTGAGATGAAGATAGTTAAGATACGCTATGATGTATCCGTGCCTATTAGTAGCGCGTTGTTAAAGAAAATGACATTGGCTATTAATATGCTTAGGGAGAAAGCAACGTATAAACCAGGCCCTGCTGATACAGTGTTATGGGCTCGAATAGCTGGGAGACTTGCCGCCTTACGTCAGCATAGAGAGGTACTGGTAGAGGATGTTGTAGATGCGGCTACAATAGTTTTATATAAGAGGGTTGAAGAGGGAGAATTAGTGGATGAGGCTCTCGAAAAAGTCTTCCACGGCAGAGAATGATAGGATTATAGACGAAGTGAGAGAAAACGTACTCGCTATTGTTGATAAGATAGCTAGAAGTGCTCAGAAACAGGGGCTACGTGTCTCAGTCTCGGAATTGGTTGAGCTGTCTAAACTACTAACCATCTATGCTGAGCTGAGACAAGGGCTTCTTACTAGGGACGATATCTTATTTGTTACATGCTCTATACTGTGCAAGCGCCCAGAGGATAAAAAGAGGGTTATTAGAGTATTAGAGTCTATGCTGAGCCAAGGTTCCGAGAAGAATAATAGTACTATGAAGGATATTCTTCTCGGTATTCGAAGCGACTTAGAAAAGATTGGGGCCACACCGGGTTCGAGGGTGCATCTACATAGCTCCAATGAGGGGGTTCAAGCAGCGTATGCTCGTCTACAACTACTAGGAATAATACGGAGCAAAGGGCGTACGAAGTACGTTTTACCCGAAAAGTCTATCAAGAGGATAGCGAAACAGCTGGCTAGAGAGTCCAATGATTACCGGGGGGCAGTAGCTAAGGCTATTTCGGAGAGGAAAAGAAGCGATTTTGCGTTATCGCTTGCTGCGCGTCTAGGCACAGAGCTGCCCTATTACCTGGACTTAAATAAGCTAGGTATAAGGGAGCTGATGAGAATCTATAGGTATGCTAAGAGTAAGTCTTTGAGAAACCATATAGCTCGTGTGATAGATAAAAAGCTCAGCTCACTCAGCGAATTATCTGATGCGGAGGCTAGGCTTCTTTGGGATATTCTCTCTAGGGAAAAAGCGCTAAGGTACGAGTCGATAAGTAAATTGATTGCGCTTAATCCTAGACTTGTTGATTTTGCTAGAAAGAGGGTTAGTGAGGAAGAGCTTCTCGACATGGCGCTAGGTGGTAAGGGGTTTGAGAGGGAAGCAAGAATAGAAGTGGCAACGAGGTTGCTAAGAATACCACTATCGCGGAAAAACGCGGTTAAAGCATTCTTTGCGAATAAAACACTTCTTAGGAAGCTGCAAAGAGGAGAAGTTAGTGAAGAAGCGCTTACCGCCTTGTCGAAGATCATGGAGGCAAGGGAGCTTCTTTTAAGAGGCCTAGTGAGCGGTGAGAGAGCGTATCAGGACTATGCTGCATCGGAGCTTGAAAAAGCCAGAGAACTTGTTAATTCGATTAGGGATGAGGAGGTGTTAAGCGAAACAAGGAAGCTTTATGAGAGAGTGTACCGCGAGGTATCGATGGCGTTATCTGGGAATAGTTATGCGGTCTTAAAGTCGTTGGTTAAGGATTTATCACCAGCTGAGGCCCTAAAGATGCTTAACGATGTGGCTAATAGCCCTGATCCTCGTCTAAGGTCTCAGGCTCTGAGACTGATGTACATTATTGTGCGAAGACAAATCGGCTATGCTAATCAGGGGAGACGAGAGCGTAAGGATATAGGTAGTGGTTATGGGAGGATTTCTACTCGACACACACTCCTTAACCTTGTTAGGCTAAAGTCTAGGCCAGTATCTGTTTTAAAGTATAGGAAGTTGAAGAGCATCGTGCTTGTTATTGATAAGAGTGGGAGCATGAAGGACTATGCTATTGCTACATTGTTGTCAGCTTCTGCTTTGATTCCATTGGTTAAACGGGTAGTGTTCTTCGATGAGAACGTCTACGTGGTTAACACTTTATCAAGATCTAATATACGTAGATTGTTTGAGCTAGTTTTATCGACGCGATTCAGCGGGTACACGAATATTATTTCGGCTTTGAAGGAAGCGACTAAGGGAACAAGTGTCTCAAAACTAATTCTAGTCAGCGACCTTGAGCAAACCATTAAGCCCTATAGCGGCGAGGACGTGTGTGAATACATGAGAAAGCTACGAGATATTGGTTGGGGCATAGTGGTATTGACGCCGACTGAGCATTATCCTAGATGCTTTAATGAGATTAATGTTAGGATACACGTTGTACACGATATTAGTGATATAAGGAGAGCGCTTAGCCGTATATAAGGCTACATCACTTCTTATCATAGCATTTGACGAATAGCTTATCTTTCGATGTTTCACCTATGTATGTACCGTATCGTAGAACATGAGTACTATGATTCTCTGAGACCTTTAAAACAGATAAAGTAGCGCAGCTCTTCGTAACCCTTTCGATTTCTCTTATTCCCTTCGTCTTGTCCTCCAATAAATTGACAACGGTAAAAGAAACAGTTACATCTACGCTTTTATAGCGTAGTGGTATATTTTCTGCATCAGCTTCTACTAGTTCGCTTAGGAGGTCAAGGTTTAGTTTCTTTATTCTCGACTTTGCTTTTTTAAGCATGCCTATAGATAGGTCCAGGCATATATAGTAGCTTATTCTATGTATTTTTCCCAGAATGTTCAAAAATTCAATGAAGAGGGCTGTTCCACAGCCGTTATCAAGTACTTTATTATGCACTTTTATCTTTCTTATAGCCACCATGTACTTCTCTACTTGCTCCTCGCTGTATAGCTTGTCGTAGTCTTCACTTGTTATATTATATTTTTCTCGAATTATTTCCTTTTTATTTACCAAAATCATCCCTGTAGCCTTGTTATAAGAAGAGAAATTGCCGAAACATAGTACTAGCTCCTCGGCTCTCGCCAGTACTGTTCTCTCCTTCATATTGCTAAGTGTATGGAAATAATGTGTGGGGCTTACTTAAGCGCTACGTGGAGCGTGCTCCTCGTAGCCTTCAACCCTGGCTCGCCGTGCTGTACTTGCTTACATGTTGGGCTGAACTCTCCTAGGTAGTGCCCGATCATTTCTGGCTGTATTCGTACTGGCACGAACTCTTTCCCATTATAGATCGCTATTGTGAGACCTATCATCTCAGGTAATATAACCATGTCCCTTACATGTGTTTTTACAACTACTTTCTTGCCTTCAAGCATCTTTTTACGCGCCTTTCTGATTTTCCATAAGAGTCTTCTCTGTTGGTCTGTTAACCCTCTAAGTAGACTTCGTCTCTGCCTTGAGGGAAGTAGTTTAACAAATTCATCCATAGGCATCGATAATAGCTCCTCTAGCGAGTAGCCACGGTATCTGAACTTCTTCCACTCTGGTGGAAGTGCTTCAATCCACTTCCTCATTTCCTCGTCTAATCGTGAACGCGCGCTCTGCATAACTAATCCCCTTACCGGGTTCACTTACTGGGGGCTGAATTAGGTTTACCTCTTCTTACGCCCTGTGGATCTTGCTGCTATGTGGCCGACTTTGCGGCCCGGCGGAGCAGTACGTGAAACTGTTGTCGGGAAGCTTGGGCTCTGGTGGCTGCCACCACCATGTGGGTGGTCGACAGCGTTCATAGCTACTCCCCTTACTCGTGGCCACACATGCGGCTTTGCGCTCCATTTATAATACGATGCCCCGGCTTTAAGTAATGGCTTCTCTAGCCTACCGCCACCAGCTATTACTCCTATCGTAGCCCTGGCATCGTTTGGTATTTCCTTCACCTTTCCGCTAGGAAGCTGTACTAGAGTCTTATTACCGCTCCTACCTACTATTACAGCGTAAACTCCCGAGGATCTTGCAAGTTTTCCGCCATCACCTGGCCTTACTTCTATATTGGTTATCTGGGTTCCCTCTGGTATTCGGCCAACTGGTAACACGTTTCCGTTAGCAGGCGTAGCCTCTGGGCCTATCTCTATGACTTGTCCTACATACATCCCCTCGACAGCTGGCATCCAGAAATCCTGGCCATTCTCTAATACAACATGAGCTAAGGGGACCCAGCGGCCGGGGTCGTGAACTAGCTCTATTACTCTTCCTCTAAGAGTGACCTGTGTCAACGGTGGGTAGCGGGCAGGCGCTGGGTGAAGCCATGGCCTACTACGATATAGCGGTGTCCCGCGTCCTCTACGTTGAATAATCAGCCGCTTCCCCATAGCTTAGCACCCTTCTCCCAGCCTCTCCAACCTCTCCTCCCGGATTCTTAACTGTTATCGGTGGAGTATAAGCACGAAAGAGAACTACATCTGTAGCGTTAAAGTGTTTTAACATTGCCTCGCCTATTCCTAGTCGTAAAAGCTGAGAAGCACTATCTTCGGGTACATCGGCTAATCTCATAATGGATTCTATGTACTTGGGGCTTGAGGAGCCAAAAACCACAAAGTTATGCATGTTATTCCATACGCTTGGCGGGAAATCCTCTGGCTGCTGGGACGCTAGGACCAAGCTGATTCCGAGGCTTCTTGCAAAACGTATTAGTCTTACATAACTATGTCTAAGTTTTTCCAAGACACGCCAAGCTTCATCAAAAATAATTATCCTTTTATTACAACTACTAGGCCACATTAGCAGTTGCTTAGTTTCAAGACGCTCTATAGCTTGTTTCCCATAGATTTCTAATTGTGATCGAATATTAATACCATTGATAAGGTGCTCTAGATCACCCTTAGGATCTATGACTTTTATGCAATAAATATCGTTAATAACTCCCTCAAATACTAGTCTTGCGAGGAGCGTAGTCTTCCCCCGACCACTCGGACCGATTATAATGGTGTGCAAGGAGCCAAGACCATCTCTCCATATCGGCAAATACACGGGGGTGTTACTGTATAGCTCGTGCCCTATAAAGAGCCCTTGATCGTATCGCACACTTATTAGAGAGTAACTATAACTAATTACCTTAAATAACTTAACTGAAATATCATAATTAGATATAATAGGTTTATTATTAACTAATAAAAAACTGCACACGCTTTTCAGCTTACATTGATACAAAGAAAGCATTCTCTTCAAATCTTCTATCCTTGACCCATTATCTAATGCTATCATTATAATTGGTTTAATAGGATCGTTTAAACGTGATATATCCTTATAGGCGTACTCAAGTAGCTCCAATTTCTGTTTCGCGCGCAAATTATCTGGATTACGCTCTAGCTCTATTCTATAAGTCAGTATTTTTGCCTCAAGATGGCGTAACGCTTTATGAATATTCATTTTCTCATAGACTATAAACACTCCAGATATATTTCTATCTCTAAACAACTGTAACATCATACCGCTTCGAAGGAGGCTTAAGACACACTCATCATCATATATTTTATAGAGTCTGTAGCACTTATTATCTATTTTAACACAGCATTCGTCTCTATTTCTCCTAAGTAATTTACCAAGTATTTTGCCTAATAAATTATTGTTGATCAATTTATGTTCACCGATATGTTTTAATAATATATAATGATAATATTAAATTTATTAATGATATTAATAATAAATATCTTTCTTTTACTAAAGCAGATGATAAAATCCCTATCATTGATGTTAGGAAGGCTATTTTAATAGTGGTTTTAAATCCTATTCTTATTACGCCCTCCTGGCTCATAGGCACCGCCTTGCCTAGAGTTCAAATATTACCCTTGAATACGAGGCGCCAAGCACCCTCGCAACAGCCACTATGATTAAGCTCATTATGGTAAGGAAAGAGAATATGGCTATTGGAAGCGCAGTCATGTATATTATTGCATATATTAGTATCTCGAAATGAAGAGTGTTCTCAGGTTTTTGTGCATACACTATCTTTCCGGCTATAACGTTGTTCCAATCAATATCGCATTTTCCGTTTTTTTCTAATTTAAGCCCTATAGGGTAACCTGCTCCCCCATATATGCCGTATTCATAAATGTTTACTCTTATACCGCGCCATCTTTTCTCACGGGAGTTTATACTATAGATATTCCCGTTCTCGACTTTTAATTTAATGGTGCACGTGCTGGGTGCGTATATCTTAACATCCACGTAGTTTGAATCAGGGGTACATTTTATTATTGATAATGTCTCAGTATCTTTACTTATGGATACTTGTGTACAATCATTAATAAATAATGCAATGTCGGGGTTAAGGAATACGATATTCCTAACATGAATATCTAACCTGTAAGGAGCTTCCTCTAGTTCATATGTGAGTTTAGCGCTATCCGGTATCTTGACATTATTGTAGCTCGTCTTTAGCCCTAAGTATTCTACATATATATTATACGTGCCGTTAGGTATACTATTTGGCTGGAGAACGTAATAGCCACCATCCAGCCTTATCCGGAATATGTACGTAGTTCCTAAATCTGTATTGTTAAAGAAAACCAAACCACCATGGGGATGTGTATGTGCCTCGCCGTACACAATTCCCCATATGCTATAACTATTGTAAGTGGCTATTCTACTAAGGTCTAATGAGGAGGAGTATCCTTGGATTAGGTTTTGATAGAAGAAGCTCACCCATAGGGGAAGATAAGGAAGCATAGCATTAGC
>Ga0256833_1002203_pt1 | contig 13896 bp, 14 predicted proteins | sample 356284metaG_FD_190535 | JGI IMG/M metagenome (GOLD analysis project Ga0256833, IMG submission 190535) | Hydrothermal vent microbial communities from Mid Atlantic Ridge, Atlantic Ocean - 356-284 | ecosystem: Environmental > Aquatic > Marine > Hydrothermal vents | place: Atlantic Ocean: Mid...
TATGAACTCCTCGCAGCCGTGGATAGAGGCCACCTCCTCAATCCCCCGCGCCACTGAAGAGGTGCCGCCCCAGGCCTCCAGCAGGTAGACAGGTATTCTTCCCCCGAGGGCCTCCCAGGCGCGGCATGCGCTCGGCACGATCCAGTGGCCTCCGCGCCACGCGCCGCAGCAGCCGGCCACCCTTACGGCAGCTTCGCCGACGGGCTCCACGCCGGTGAAGAGGCTGAGCGGCACTGGGCCGGGGAGAGGGTCCCGAACATACCTTTCCCAGGGCACAGCCGTGATTACAGTCCTCACCCCGTACCTTGCTATGGCCTCGGCCAAGAGGGCGGCGCTACCCGAGTCCCCTCCACCGCCCGTAGCTACCACGAGGACGCAGCTTGGCCTCCTACCCCACAGCTCCATGTACAGGGCCGCCACCCGTTGAGGGGGCCGCTAGGCTCGCCCCACGCTGGTATAGAGGTCTTTACCCAGAGCCACGCGGATACTCTTCGGCAGGGGGTGCCCTGCCCTGGGTAAGCTGTTCGGCACAGACGGTGTCCGCGGCATAGTATTCACGCAGCTGACTCCAATCCTGGCCCTCCGCCTCGGCCTCGCAGTCGGCACGTTCTTCGGCGAGGGGGCCAGGATCCTCGTCGGCAGGGATGCTAGGGCCGGCGGCGACGCGGTGCTCCACGCCGTAGTAGCAGGCCTTGAGGCGGCTGGGGCGAGGCCATTCATCGTCTCCCGGGGCGGCTATGCGCCGACACCAGCAATACAGTACGCTGTGAAGACCCTCGGCTACGATGCCGGCGTGATAGTGACGGCGAGCCACAACCCACCAGAGTATAATGGGATAAAGGTTGTGGGGCCCCTCGGCATAGAGATAGATAGAGAGACTGAGAGGAAGGTAGAGGAGATATACTTCTCTGAGAGGTTCCGGCTCGTTCCCTGGAGCCGTGCAGCCATAGACGCTGCCACAGAGGATCGCGTCATAGACACCTACGTCCACGGCGTCGTGGAGAAGGTGGATAAGCAGCTCATAAAGTCGAGGGGCTACCGCGTCCTAGTCGATTGCGCCAACAACGTCTCAGCCCTCACCACGCCCAGGATACTCCGCGCCCTAGGGGTCAAGGCGTACACGCTGGCCTGCAACCCTAGCCCCGAGCCCTACAGGGAACCCGAACCCACTCCTAGCAGCCTAGCCGAGGCAGCCAGGGCGGTGACAGCCCTGGGCCTAGACCTTGGCGTAGGCCATGACGGGGACGGAGACAGGGCGATATTCATAGACGAGCGCGGCGAGGCATGGTGGGGCGACCGTGTCGGCGCACTCCTCTCAGCCTACATTGCCGAGCACAAGCTTCCCGACGCTCCAAGGAGAGTTGTCACAGCGGTGTCGAGCAGCAGGCTAGTAACTGACTACCTGGAGCCCCGTGGCATAGAGGTAAGGTGGACGCCGGTCGGAAGCATAAACATAGCTTACACGCTGCTCCGCGAGGGTGGCGTAGCGGGCTTCGAGGAGAACGGAGGCTTCCTCTACCCGCCACACCTCCTGGCCAGAGACGGCGGCATGACCTTGGCCCTCTTCCTGGAGATGATGGCCAAGGAGAACGCTAAGGCCTCGGAGCTGTTCGCGAAGCTCCCCCGCTACTACGCGGTGAAGACGAAGATACCCATGGCGAGAGACAAGGCGCTCAAGGTTGTGGAGGAGCTGCGCAGAGAATACGAAGGCAGGCCGGGCTACCGTATAGTGACGGTCGACGGGATAAGGGTCGACGGCGAGGACTTCTGGTTCCTCGTCCGTCCCAGCGGGACAGAGCCAGTGCTTAGGATAATGGTTGAGGCTAGGAGCCCCGAGAAGGCCAAAAAGCTGGCCGAAGAGCTGGCGGAGAAGGCCCGGAGGCTAGCCGGGCAATGAAGTACCGGTTCATGGATATAGCGGCCTGTCCCATGTGTAAGCACTTCCCGCTAGAGCTCTACGTGATAGAGGAGCGCGAGTACCCCGACCGGGAGCCCCAGATACGGGAGCTGCTGCAGCAGTTCAAGCCCCCGCTATGCGAGCTATACTGCTACCGCCTCCAAACACCCATAGGCAAGAAGATAGAGAAGGTTGATGGCAACACCCCCTGCGACCAGTGCCTCAAAGTGGAGGTCGCCACCGGGGTTCTCTACTGCCCCAACTGCGGCCGCTGGTATCCTATAATAGATGAGATACCCAGAATGCTCCCCGACAACCTTCGCAAGAAGGACGAGGACCTCAAGTTCCTCCGCCGCTACGCCGACCGCCTACCCGAGAAGATAACCAAGGAAGGCAAACCCTGGAACCTCTCAGAGGAGCACTAAAGCATCCCTCTTTCTCTTTTCGCAGCGGAAGGGGGTGGGAGAAAACAGCCAAGGGTAGCCGCCACGAGGGCTACTTGTAGACTACGATGACCACACGGCCCCTCCATTCGCTCAACTCAATCTTTACCTTGTCGCCCTCCTTCCACCTTATGCTCGCGACCATCTCGTCGGGAAGGCGGACGAAGTATCCCTTCTCGTCCTTCTCGACCACGCCCTCGTACACCATGGCCCGCCAACCTCCGGGGAGATGAGGCTAGGCCACCGGATTTTATTTCATGCCTGCCGCGGCGCCAGGCTTCCTCGGCAGGACTATCTCGATTATCTTGTCGGGCCTTACTCTGACTCTCATTCCCTTGGGCTCAGCGTCGGGCGGCAGTGGTATCTCATGTCGGTAATAGCGAACAGAGACGCCGTGGCCGGCTATGGTGCCGTAGATGTCCCCGAGGCTTATCTCCTTCTCTAGCCTAGCCTCTACTGTTATCATGTCTTCTGTGGCTATCACATTTACGCTTGAAGTGTCAGCTGCGGCAACGTCTACGAGTATCACGTATCGGTCGGGGAACTCGTAGATGGTGTAAAGGGGCTTCAGTGCGCCGTCCGGCGTCCAGTCGGCACGCAGTGACGCGAACTCGCTGAGCATCCCGTCTATCTTCTGCAGCATCTTTTTACGAAGCCTCTCGAATTCGCGTCTAAGCTCCTCCACGGCCCATCCCTCCTCCTCATGCGCTAGGCGTACATGAGGCTCGGTGCACCCATCTCGCTCATGGTCTGCTTGGTCTGCTTCATTAGGCCCCTAAGCCGGAGCCTTATCATCTCGGCCTGCTCTAGCAGCTTTCTAGTATCTATCTCCTTACCCGTTATCTTTGAGACCACGTTGAGTACCTCTGCGGCGGCCTCCGGATCCGGGAACTCGATGTAGGCGTCGGCTAGTAGGACGAGGTTCGCGACGCGTGCCCTTATCGCGTTCTTCAGTATCAGTGCGTAGGGGCCGACCAGGTAGCCGTTGAGGAAGCCCTCCAGGCTCAGGGGCTCTACGAGCTTCCGGGCTTTCTCGTTGCTTGCTATCCAGTATACCCTGGGCTTCTCTATGTTTATCCTAGCGGGGGAGGCGACGCCAACTATCGATATGACGTAGTCTACCCCTCTCTTCATCGCATAGTCTATTATCATCTTGGAGAGACTATGGACGCTTGCGGGCGGGATAGGAGTCTCTGCCGTCAACGTCATTATGTTGTCCTTCACGAATATTCGCAGGGGTGGTCTAACCTCGCCCTTAGATATCACCGCCACTGGCGGTGTTAACGGAAGTACGTCTATCCCCGCGACCTCCCTCATGTCTAATGCCTCTACCAGGTGATTAGCAGATATCACTCCGACAAGACCCGTGTCCGGCAGCCCCAGCACCAAGAACCCTGGGTGCTCCAGCTCATACTCCTCATACTCCATTAGGAGTAGGCCGTCGTACTCCTCTTCGTAGATGGGCCTGGTCAGGGGAGCGCACCCCCGGTGGGAATAGTCCCGGAGACAGGGTGGCTGAAAAAGCGGCGCCCCCGGGGCGAACGCGGAGGATGAGAGACAAGGCTAGACGAGTTCCTCCAGGAGGCTCCTGAGAGCCAGACCTATCTCGCCGACGTTAACCTTCCTTCCGGCTCGTAGCAGCGAGTACATGTTTCCAGCTATCCTGTAAGCGGCCAAGTAGGCGGGGACGCCGGCGGCGAGCCCCGCCATGGCCATGCCCAGGCCGGAGACGGAGGCGAGCACGCGCAGCCTCTCCATGGGGGATAGGTACAGGTACTCCATTGTGCGCATGGCTTCCCTCGCGGCATAGGCTAGCCCTCTAACGGTCTTAGCGGTCTCGCGTGTATATGATGCCCGGAGGCGTAGCTCCTCCGCGACAGCCGTTGCAGCGGCGCTGCTCAGTCGCATCACCTCCCCGGTCAGGGCTTTCTCCTGGACCATAGCTGGGCGAAGCCCGTGGAGCCCCAGTAACACCGGCCAGATTAAACGCGGTGGAGCCTGGTCGCCACGCGGCCCCAGGGCCCGGCGCTGGGGCCCCGGCTCCCCTCTTCCGAGGAAAACCGGTTTGATGAGGCATGCCAGCTGTCGGTCATGGCTCCTAAACGCGATATAGGGGGCTCCCGGCTCCCCGCGGCCCTCCGGCGGGAGGCCCGGGCACAATGGTGGAGATCGAGCTGGTGAGCAGAGAATGCGACGGAGCGGCATGGTTCAACGAGGGAAGGATATGCATTAACCTCCGGTGGCTGAACCTCGTGGAGGAAGCGGAATGGTACATAGACGAGGCATTCATGCACGAGTACGTCGAGCACGTGCTCGGCCTCGGCCACGATGCGGCGGTCTATGTGGAAAAGGTGCTGCGCCGTATCCTCTACCGGGACTGGTACGGCTCCGACCCGCTGCTACTTTTCTACGGCGCCGGGGCTAGTACGGCATCTTCACAGCCTGGGCGTGGGGCACCCCGGCTACGTGGAGCACAGCCTCGGGGTGTACCAGTCCCTCCCTTATAGCCGCGCTTACCGCATTCTTGCCCACAAGATTCAGTATCGTAGCCTCCCTTGCCTTGCTCATCGCGTAGCTCAGCGGCACACGCTCCCCGCCATAGAACCTCTCGTTCACGTGGAGCACGAAGTCCTCTCCGATGAGCTTCGCTCCGAGCAGATCCTCATCGCATATTGCTACTACGACCTCACCGCGCACCTCTATCACGTTTATGTATACCATCGGCTCCTCTGCCAAGGCCCCCTCTTCCCCGGCTGCGTCTATGGTGAGCGGCGCCCCCGGGCAGTGTATATAGTTGGCTCAGCGCCTCTCCACCGGCGGTTCCATGGGGTGGCATGTGTTGGCGAAGAAGGGGCTAGACCTGGTCTACGACTATGAGTACCTGCTGCAGAGGCTCTATCAGAGGCTCCCGGCGAGGGCAGCCAGGGCCAGCCGCTTCGTGCTGCCCAGGGTGCAGGTGGAGAGGGTTGGCACGAAGACGATTATAAGGAACTTCAAGCAGTTGGCTGATGTGATGAGGCGCGACCCGAGGATACTCATGAGGTACTTGTTGAAGGAGCTAGGTACGAGCGGCAACTACGACGAGGACAACGGCATGCTGATAATAAATGCTAAGGTGTCCAGCGTCACGCTCAACAACTTGATACAGAGGTTCGTGAAGACCTACGTAATCTGCCCCACCTGCGGCGCCCCCGACACGAGGCTAGAGAGGAGGGGCAAGGCCTGGGTTCTCATCTGCGAAGCCTGCGGCGCCGAGCAGCCCGTGCCCCCCTTCTAAGTAAGGCGTGGCCCGCGCGGCGCGCCTATTTTACGCCCCTCTCTTGGACTTCTCGGCACCGGGGCTAAGCCGGGTTGCAGGCTAGGCTCGTTCTACTGGGCCATTACCCGCCGCCCGTGGTGCTGGAGCCTCAGCAGAGCCTCCTTGAAGCAATGCTCGCCCTGGACCAGAGGGGGGTAAGGCACGCGCTCGTCGTGGATCAGGAGGGCAGGCTGCAGGGCATCCTCTCCGTCCGCCGCTTACTGGGCGCGATAAGGAGAGGCTACGAGGAGGGCAGCATCTACAAGAGACTATCCGAGACAAGGGTCGGGGACATAATGTGGAAGGACCCACCCAAGGTGATTATAGGCGAGTTCGGCGTAGAGGACGTCGTCTACATAATGTCGAGGCTCAATATAGGAGCGGTGGCTGTCGTAGATAAGGAGAACAGGGTGCTCGGAATAATCTCTGAGAAGCATATCGCGGGCATAATGGCTCTCGGCGAGATACATGTCGCTGTTCACGAAGTCATGACCTCGCCGGTTCACAGCGTGGGCTCCGAGGCGAGGATAATTGACGCGATAACAGTGATGGACAAGTATAGGCACCGTCACGTACCAGTGGTGAATAAGGAGGGCAAGTTGGAGGCTATGATTACTGCCAGGGATGTGCTCGATTACCTAGCGGTGGAGGAGAACATGAAGAAGCTAGAGAAGAGCAACAGCCCCGTAGAAGATAGGGTGACGAAAATCGCGGTGGCGAGCCCCGCCTGCACCTGCCCCGAGGACGACGTCGGCCACGCCCTCCGCCTCATGAGGAGACGCGGCATAAGCGCCCTACCTGTAGTCGACAAGAAGGGTAAGCTGGAGGGCTTGATAAGTGAGAGAGACGTGGTAACCAAGCTACCCAAGCTAATGGGTATAGAGATGTTCTACGACTACGCCAGGGCAAGACTCTACGTGGCCCGTGTAGTCTTCTAGCCCCCGCTCCCCTGGGGAGACCAGTATCACCCCCACCCGCTCCCCCCGGGCGTACCCTCTACGCGGGGATGGGTTCTGGGCAGACATGGTTCCAGCAGGCTCGCGGCGAGCCTCCGCGGCCTCGGCTACGAGCTCGTAGTCTATGAGGAGCCCGGTGAGGAGCCGGAGCAGTCCAGCCTCCGCTTCGAGGACCTTGTGCCCAAGCTGGCCTCCACGAGGCTCCGCGGCCTAAGGCTCTACAAGCACCAGGAGGAGACACTGCACGCCCTCGAGGATGGCAGCAACGTTATACTCACCGCAAGAACGGGCTCCGGCAAGACCGAGGCATGGGCCGTCGCGGCGCTCCGAAATAGGTGGAGGGTGCTCGCCGTCTACCCCACCCTTGCTCTCGCCGCCGACCAGATACGGAGGCTTGAGGAGTACTACTCGGCGGCGGGCCTCCGTGGCGCCGTCTTGAGGGTTGACAGGCCGAGCCTCGAGAGGAGGGGGAGACGGGGAGAGGAGACGCTGAAGGCTATCGCTTCCGCGATGGTTGTGGTGACTAATCCGGCGTTCCTGCTGGCGGAGATGAAGAGGATGGCTATGAGCCCCCACCGTGCGCTCCTGGAGGACTTCCTCTCTAGGCTCGACGTTGTGGTGTTCGACGAGCTTGACTTCTACGGGCCGAGAGGAGCCCACCTACTCTTGGCGATAGTGGAGCTGCTCTCCCGTCACGTCTCCGCCAAGCCGCCCCGTGTAGTCGTCCTCTCCGCGACACTGGGTAATCCTGGGGAGCTTGCCTCCTATCTCACAGGGGCCACTGGCAGGGAGACGAGGATAATCGAGGGCAGGCCCTTCAAGACGCCGAGCCGGACGATAATAGTCCTCGGGAAGGGTGTGGACGCTCTCCGCGAGTACGTCCGCGCCTACGCTCCCGTGGTTAAGTCCAGGGCACCTTGGATACTAGACATGGTCTACGATGAGGAGGAGCTCCGGGAACACTTCTACGAAATCTACGAGGCCCTAGAGGCCATTGGGCTAAGGCCGCCGAGGCCCGGGATAGACCTTGTTGAGATACTCCAGGCGGTGCTGGACTCATCCGAGCCCGGAATGGTGACGCTGGTCTTCACGAGGAGCATAAGAGCCGCTGAGAGGCTCTACAGGAGGCTCCTGGAGCGTCTCCCGCCGGAGAAGCGGGGCCTGGTGGGCGTCCACCACCACCTTGTCTCGAAGGAGAGGAGGGAGAGGCTCGAGGAGAAGGCGAGGCGCGGCGAGGTCAGGATGATAATAACTGTGAGGACGCTGGCGCAAGGCATAGATATAGGTAACGTTAACCGCGTCGTCCACATAGGCCTCCCGCCGGACCTCCGCGAGTATATGCAGAGAGAGGGGAGGAAGGGTAGGCGCCGCGAGCTGGGGGTCACGGAGAGTCTTGTCGTTCCCTCGGGGCTGTGGGACAGGAAGCTCCTAGAGGCGGGGAGCAGCGCGCTAAAGCAGTGGCTCCAGCTGCCGCTTGAGAAACTCTACATAAACAAGATGAACGCCTACGCCGCCCTCTTCCGCGGTCTCTGGCGCCTCCTCAGGGGCCACGAGGTGCCCCGCGAGGAGCTCCGCCTCCTGCAGCGCCTCGGGCTCGTGGAGGAACGCGAGACCCTAACCGGCTCTAAGCTGGGGCTCAGCAGGAAGGGTAGGGTGTTCTGGAGCGAGATAGGGTTCTACGAGCATGGCCCGCCCTACGGCTACAGGAAGGTCATCGTGAGGGGTGGGAGGGAGACGGTGATAAGGAGCGAGGAGATCAGCATAAGGGATGCGGTGGAGAAGTACCAGCCGGGCAGCTACGACCCGATGACGGAGAACATCGTGGTGAGGATAGAGCCAAGAGAGTACAGGGTCTACGAGCAGCCCCCCGAGGAGGCTGTCGTGGAGCACGACTGGCTTGCAGCGGCGGTGGCGAGGTATGAGGACGTGAAGCGCGTCTGGGGTGAAAGACCCAGCTTCCAGGACGACCTCCGCTACGGCAGGATATTCCCCACGGTAGTCCTCAGCGTCTCGGCCCCGACGAGCGGGTTCGGGGAGCTGCTCGAGGAGCCCGTGGAGGTCGAGTGGCTGGTCGAGAGCAGGAGGCCCCGGCTCGGCGCAGCAGCGGGAGGCAGGGCCAGAGTCTACCATGAGACCGCGGTAGTGCAGCTCCAGGCTCCTGTGGCCGGGAGGTACCGGGACTACACCTACGGCTACGTCTTCGAGGCGCCCGGCACAGTCTCCGCCGAGGATCTCCGCCTGGGGTTGACGATGCTCCTAGTCTACCTCCGCCTAGACCCAGGGCTGGCGATACCCCTCGGCCTCCTACAGTTCCGCGTGGTGAGTGCAGGGAGCGTGAAGCTCATCCACCTCTGGGAGCGCGAGGCCGCGGGCCTCCTGGAGAGGACGGACTGGGCCAGCATAGCCGAGAGGCTGAAGACCTACCAGTTCCCCGGCATGGCTATCCCTCTCGCTGCAGCCGTGGATCCGGTCTCCGCTGTCCGTCTCCTCCGCGGCGAGGTGGGGCTCCCCAGGGCTGCGGCGCTCGCCTCGCAGGCGGCGAGGGTGATAGCGGGGAGCCAGGAGGTAGAGGCAGGCGGGCTGGTGATAGAGCATCCGAGGCCCAGTCCGAGCCACGGCGTCGCCAGCATAGTTGCGCTCTACGAGACCCTCCAGGGCAGCGACGGCAGCCAGTATGCTGTCGCCACGGTCGCGGGCTACGACGGCTCCGGCAGGCCGGCGGTAGAGACCGTGGCGGGGAGGCTCAGCCTAGACTTGGGCTCCAGGGCGGCGCAGGCTGCGCTCTCAGTGCTTGACCGTCTCCTCGCCGCAGGCCACAAGGTCTACTACTACGGCCAGGACCAGAGGAACATGCTGCTCCGCCTCCTCAGCACAAGCTACAGTGGCGTCGTCGCGCTCCGCGTGGCGGAGAGGGATGGGAGGCTCCTCGACGCCGCAGAGGCGGCGGCGAGGCTTATCGGCGACACGCCGCTGCTCCTCGCAGTCGAGCCCAGGATAAGAGGGTACCTGGAGTGGGCGAGCCGCGCGAAAGCGAGAAGAGACGTTGAGGAGGTGGAGGCTGCGCTCCGGAGCCTGGCGTCAGCAATGGCGGAGGCTGTTTACAGGATAGCGCTCGCAGTAGAAAAGGGAAGGATTAGGCGCCGCGGCTAGCCCTTCTCCCATGCTTCCCTTACGGCAGCGGGGCGGTAGAGGAGGGCTATCAGCGGCACACCCGCGAGCCCGAGGAGCCCTGCGAGCAGGAACACAGCCTGCGCGCCCGTGACGCCGGGCAGTATCTCCACACTTCCGTAGGCCTCATATATCCATGAGCCTATCAGCGGTCCTATAGTCATGCCTATGTTGAACATCGCCTGGTGTAGGCCGAACACCCTGCCACGGAGGCGGGAGGGCACGAGACCCGCCTCGAGGCTCCTCATAAGCGGCAGTAGAATGTTAAACAACACGTTCATGGCAGTCAATGCGGCTACGAATGCCAGGGTGCTCCTTATGAAGCCTAGTGAGGCTAGTATGAGTCTTGACGTTGTAGCGGAGGCTACGAGGACTGCGAGCCTGGCCTCATCACTCATCCTATCAAGCCTCCTCGCGGCCGGGTAAGCGGCTAGCATGCCTGCGAAACCCGGTATAGCGAGCAGGGTGCCCACCGCCTCCGGAGTCCTGGCTATGTATTGGATAATGTATAGTATCAAGATGCTGGACACTATGCCTACGGCTATGCCGTTTAGGAGAGCGTTAGCGTAGAACCCCTTGAGGGCCCTCTTCACTGCAGCGGGTAGCTCCAGCAGCCCTCCTGTAAACCTCCTCATTGCCTCTGACGCCGCGTGGTGCTCCTTCCCCGCCCCGGGGTCGCGGAGCATGAGTGCCACGGGTATGGCTGGGGCCGCGAGGAGGGCGAGCAGCAGGAACGGCGCCTGGAACGCCTCAGTCACGCTCATGCCGGGGCCGAGGAGTCTCAGTGCCGCGGCATACGCTGCGGAGCCCAGCAAGGGGCCTACAACGTTGCCTAGGTTGAAGCTCACCACGTAGATGCTCATCGCCCTGGTTCTGGCGAGCGGGGGCACACTGTCCATGAGCAGTGTCTCGGCCACGGGCCACGTCATTGCTGAGGATACTCCCTGGATGCCCCTGAGGAGGAGCAGCACTGGTATACTGGAGGCGCGGTAGTATAGAGCCGTGGAGGCAGCGTAGAGCATGACGCCGGAGACTATGAGGGGCTTCCTGCCCAGCTTGTCGCTCAGCCACCCGGAGGCCGCGGCTACGAACGCCCTGGCGGCCATGAAGGCGGTTACGAGGCCGCCGACCTCTATAGCGGCCCTCGAGGCGTTTATCATCGTGAGCTTCTCGGGGAGGGCTTTCAGTATGCCCTCCAGTGCGAGCACGAGGTAGGGTAGGAGCAGGTTGCCTGCGCTGAAGCCAGCGGCTACTATGAAGCTGAGGAGCGCCAGGCCGGCGACGTTGGCGGCTACTGTATCCTTCCCCCAGCTTCTCCAACGCATCTCGGCCACCGACCCGTCGGGAGTCGTCACTCTTGCGGCTGGGCAGGGTTTTGAGGCTAGCCCCACCCGGGGTAGCTGCGCAGCTCCACGAGCCCCGCCAGCCACTTGGCCAGAAGCCTTGCGGCAGCCGAGGCGGCCAAGTCAGCGGCCCCCCCAGGGCCCCCGCCGCGGCGCAGCATGCCCCAGAGCCTAGCCTCGGCCACCGGGCTCCCCAGGGCCTCTCTGAACGCCTCCCGTGGCACACCGCTCCGCCTACGGACAAGCATGTCCCCCAGAGAGGCGGCTAGCAACGTCGCCCTCCCGAAGGCCTCCACGAGCCCCGCCTCAGCCGCCCATTCCTCAAGGGCCCCAAGCACGTAACCCAGGCTCAGCCCCAGTCCCTCCGCTGAGTCTCTCATCACCAGGTCGTAGAGCCCGGCCTCCCTCACCAGCTCGGCGAGCCCCAGCCTCCTCTCCCAGGCCTCCATGCTGCTCCACGGCGACGAGGCATCCGGGAGCCCAGCCCAGGAGATGCGGCCGAGGTAACGGGGCGCGGCCATGCTGAGCCCGCGGTAGAGCCTAGCAGCCCCCTCCACGCCCTCCAACTCCACAGCCTCTAGGGCGGCGCCCATCACAGCCCAGTCCCTCCACTCCAAGCCGAGCACGGCGGCGCGGCCGAAGCCCGCGGCCTGGAGGCTGAGAAGCCAGAGGCTCCCCAGCCCAGTGTTCCCCCACGCGGCGAGCATCTCCTCGACTGCGCGGAGCCAGCACCGGGTCCAGCCCCTGGAGCGGCGGAGGCCGAGCCTGCAAGCGCAGAGGCAGGCCTCGTAGCCCAGCCCCGTGAGCCCCAGGAACCCGAGCGGCTCATGCCCCGCGGCGGGGCGGAGGAGGCTCGTCAGCCCAGGCCTCGGCACGCAGGAGTCGAGGCAGAGGGCGGCGGCACAAGCTCTGGCCATGATCCTACAGGCTCCCCTTGTTCCACGCCGCCGAGCCGCCGACAAACGCTGCCACCACCCCTAGGTCGGGCAGGGCCTCTGGCTGCTCGGCGAGGGGGTCAGCATCCAGCACGGCTATGTCAGCATAGCAGCCCGGCTCAAGGCAGCCCAGCCGCGTCTCGCCCAGCACGAGGGCGGATCCCTGCGTGTAGAGCCACAGCGCAGTCTCCACGTCAAGCCTCTCCCCGGGGCTCGCCTCTCCGAGGGGCCCCGGCCTCACGACGGCGGCGTAGACGCCACGCAGTGGGCTGGGGGGCTCCACTGGCGCGTCGCTAGAGAAGCCTAGCATTACCCCAGACTCCAGCATGCTCTTAAACCTGTAGAGCCACCTAGCCCTCTCCCCGAGCCTCTCCGGGATCCAGTAGTCGCTTAGCACGAAGCCCGGCTGCGCGGCCACCCTGACGCCGGCGGAGGCTAGGGCCTCTAGGAGCCCGGGCGGCAAGAGGCTCGCATGTTCCAGCCTGCACCTGCAGCCGGAGGCGGTGAAGCCGCGGAGCGCCTCGCGGATGGCGGCATCCCCTATCGCGTGGACGGCTACGTCGAGACCCCAGCTCCTGGCCCTCCTGGCTCTCGCGGCAAGCTCCTCGGCGGAGAGGAGCCTCCTGCCAGACGTGGACGGGTCGTCGCTGTAGGGCTCGCTCAGCCACGCCGTCCTCGCCCCTAGGCTGCCATCCATGTAGAGCTTAACCCCTGCTACCCTGAACACGTCGTCACCGAGCCCAGCGGGAACCCAGCCGGCAGAGTCCAGTACCTCGAAGAGCCTCCAGTCGAGGTAGGCGCGCACCCTCAGCCTCAGCAGCCCGCTCCTCCATGCCTCCAGAAGCCCCCTCATCTCATGCCAATCCGCCCCCATTGTAGCCGCGGCTGTGATGCCGCTGGAAAGCAGCAGCTCTTGTGCCCGAAGCACAAGACGCGCCGCGTCCAGGCTCCTCCTAGCCTCCCTGTAGGCTCTCCAAGCCTCCTCCTCGAACACTATCCCGGTGGGCGCTCCGTCGCAGCCGTAGTCCACGTGAGGCCTCCTAGGGCCGCCGAGGAGCCCGAGCCTCCTCATGGCCTCGGTGCTGAGCACAGCCGCGTGACCGCAGACCCGCATCAACACCACGGGCCTCCCCGGGGCAGCCTCGTCCAGATCGTACCTGGTCGGCCACGCGCCCAGCCTGTCCTGGTCCCAGCCCCTCCCGTGGATCCAGCCTCTCGTCTTCGCGGCGGCCTCTCTGACGAGCCTCTTCAGCTCATCGATGTTCTCCACGTCACGGAGGTCAAGCCCCTCCGAGTCGAACCCGATGCCCGCAAGGTGGAGGTGGGCGTCAACAAACCCCGGCAGACCTACGCCGTCGGGGCGGTAGTAGCGGAGCCTGCAGCCCATCGCCCTCCCAGCCTCTCTTGCCACCCGCAGCGCCTCAGCCTCATAGCCAGCGTAGACCACGATACCCCCCACAGTGGCCACGGCCTCAACATACCTTGTGGGCTTGAACCCGGTGTAGATCCTCTCAGCTGCTACGACGGTTGGGCAGCCGTAGTGCATCCACCCAGCCCCCAGGGGGGAGGCCAGGTAGGCCGGGAGCATAATTAGCCGCAGCAGCATCCATGAAGGGGTTCCTGGCATGCGTCGCAGGAGAACCGGTGGAGAGGGAGGCGGCTGCGCACGGGAAGGTGGCTAGACTATGCCTATGTGTATCCGCTGTGGCAGGGAGGTAGACACGCTGGTAGATGGGAGGCTCTGTCCCAGCTGCTACCTTGAGGTCTACGGGCTAGGCGAGGCACCGAAGGAGCTTAGGATAACGGTGTGTCCGCGCTGCGGGAGCTACAGGTACCAGGGCACATGGTACCCCTCC
>Ga0256833_1002204_pt1 | contig 13895 bp, 10 predicted proteins | sample 356284metaG_FD_190535 | JGI IMG/M metagenome (GOLD analysis project Ga0256833, IMG submission 190535) | Hydrothermal vent microbial communities from Mid Atlantic Ridge, Atlantic Ocean - 356-284 | ecosystem: Environmental > Aquatic > Marine > Hydrothermal vents | place: Atlantic Ocean: Mid...
ACCGACGGCGACGTGGCCGGTGCCCTGATGGCGGTGATGCCCGGCACAGGTATCGACCTGATGATGGGCACCGGCGGCACCCCGGAGGGCGTGCTCGCCGCCACGGCCATCCGGGTGATGGGCGGCGAGATGCAGGGCATGCTCGATCCCCAGTCCACGGAGGAGGAGGCGGCCCTGCTCGCCAATGGCTACGCCATGGACCAGGTGCTCACCTGCCGGGACCTGGTGGCCAGCGACGATGTCTTTTTCGTGGCCACCGGCATCACCGGCGGCAGTTTCCTGGGCGGTGTCGAGTTCACCGGCAAGGGCGCCCGCACCTCGTCCATGGTCATGCGCGGCCACACCGGCACCATCCGTTACATCGAGGCGCACCATACCTTCGAGCGGCTGATGCGGATCAGCGCCATCGACTACGACTGAGCAGCGGCCGGTGGTTCAGCGCTCCCAGGTGGTGTAGCCGATCTGCATGCGGCCCGGACTCGGACCGGCGGCCACGTTGACCCGGAACTGGGCAAAACGGCGTTCCGAGGTCTTGACGCAGACATAGGTGCCGGCCGGCAGGGAGCTGACCGGTATGGGCCTGGTGCCCAGGTGCAGGGCGGCGCAGCCGTCCCGGCCCAGGGAGCGTCTGCCGGCAATGGCGATCCTGGCCCGGTTGCGGGGTGTGATGTAGCGTTCGATCGGGTTCTTGGCCTGGAACCAGATATCGGCGCCCGGCCCGGAACTGATAATGCCCCGGTCGAGGTCGGCCATGTAGGTCTGCCGCAGCTCGAGGGAGCCGGTACGGAAGGTCTTTGGCGCGGGAAAACAGTCGGCGCTCCAGATCCCCTGGTACTTGAAGGCGAAGCGGCCGGCCATCCGGTAGACGGGATCTCCCGGCTTCCGGTCGCTGGGCCGGTTGGTGGCCTCGCTGGTGGGGACAACGATCCCCTTGAACACCTGGTGCGAACTCGCCGGGTTCAAGGTCCGCCGGAACTCGATCACCTCGCCCTGCCACCGGCCGGAGATGGTATGGGTAAAGGGGCCGGCGCCCGTGTTCCGGGTGACCACGGTCCGGCCGTTGATCCGGTCTCCGGTGCGGGTGAATTCGAGGATTCCGCTGTCACCCTGGTGGAGATCGAGCTGGCAACGCCACTGTTCAGCCGCATGGGCCGGGCCGGAGATGGTGGCAAGGAACAGGATGAGTGCGGCCAGGGTCAGGCAGTTGGTCGGTGTCCTTTGCATCGTGTTTCCCTCCTTGTGCAGACGCAATATCTCTCCCCTCCCGGGGCATGGAACCGCTCTGTTGAAACAGTTCACCGCTATCGGCAGCCAGCTTTCATTGCCCGTGGTTCCGGTATGATGCAGGGCGACTGCCGCTACCGGTGAACTGGTACCTCACCGTTGGGGCGACCGGCCACCGGGGCTCAGAGAAAGAGCCCCATCCCGGGCATCAGGTCGTGGATCACGTGATTCTGGTATTTCCAGGCCGCCTGGACAAAGAGGCTGCCGTCGAACCGGTCCAGCGGCGTGCCGTTGAAGAATGCCTCCCGGATCCTGTTGGCATCCCACATCTTGGGGTGGTAGGCGAGCCGGCTGTCGGCCCGCTTGGTGGCAAACAGCTCTTTTCTGGCAATGGCCTTCTGCCATGCCTGGATCCGGACCTCCTTGCTGCCCTGGACCTGGATGATGTCGGCCACCGTGCCGCGGATTTTCTGCCAGGACCGGGCGCCCGCCGGCGACTGGTGCCCGGGATGGCGGGCGAGGAACCGGCGGAACAGCTTGTGCAGCTCGCGGCAGCCTTCGAGATAGTCCCGCGGGTTGTCGCGCTGGATCAGGGGGCGACCGTCCTCGGGCTTGTATTCCCACTGCAGGTAGGGCCGGTCGGGAAAGGTGGCGACGCTGCCGTGGCCCACGGGCAGGATCTCGGCCACGGTACCGATGCTCCGTTCCCGGAATTCGTCGAGCTTGGCCATGATGTAGCGGTAGATGGAGGATTCCCGCTCCAGGTTGGTGGCGCGCAGGGTCGTGTTGATGATCCTGTTCCATTCCCGGTTCAGGCCGATGAAGCCGTGGTGGGAGAAGGTATCGGCAAAGACATGGCAGACCACGCCGAGCAGGTGGAGGCCGTGGCGGCCGCCGCCCTCGTCCACGGCAAAGGTGCAGATCTTTTTCGCCAGGGGGCTGTTCTTGCCGCACACCAGCCGCTCGGTGAAGGTGGTGCTGTCCGGGTTGTTGCCGGGCAGGAAGTGGAACGGAACCCATATCTTCCACTGTTCGGCGGCAATGGTGTTGGCGTAGTCCAGTGGTTTGTGCGAGGTGGGAAGCGGCAGGACGGCGACATCGCTGTCCAGGTAGATCATCTTGTCGTCCAGGGCGTCGTCCACGAACTGGGATGCCTGGGCGACGATACGGGCGCTTTTCGGCTTCATGCCGGCGGCCCTGGCCAGGGCGTAGACTCCGTAGTAGTGCATGTCGAGCTGCATGGGGATTCCTCCTTGTCAGAAGTCAGAAGAGATTGCTGCCTGCCGCAGTCTCCGTATGCCATGTTCCGGGTTGCAGAAAAAAAGTAATCGGGCAGCCGCGAGCGCGTGCAGATGGCGTGTTGCTGAATTTTTACGAAAAAAAGCCGGACTGCCCTGTTGATAAAGGCAGCCCGGCTGTCATTGCGCGGAAGACCCGTGGCTTTCCGTCCCCGCTTCAGGCGGGTTTGGCTTTTTCTTTATTGTATTCCCGATGTTACCTGCGTTGCCCCGGAAATGCAAGCAAATAAGCGGCCGGTCCGCTCGTGGGCCGCAAGCTGCGCCGCGACGGGTGCCTGCCGGCAAAGAAACACTTGTCTTTTGGGATGGATTCCTTTAGTTTTGTGTATATGCAAACAGTGGACACCGGTTTTTCCCATATCTCCCCTCACCGGGACCTGTTCGCTGCCGCCGTCAGCACCACCGGTGCATGCGGGCCCCGGCCAACCCGAGGTGCTCTTCCATGCGCGTAACGCAGCGGCCGCTGTTCTACTGGATACTCAACCGGTACCGGGGACTGCAGCTCATCCTTCTCCTGGTCATCCTTGCCAGCCTCTTTTTCCGGGTCTTTCCCCTGGAGATGCAGAAGCGGATCGTCAACGAGGCCATTCACCTGCGCGACCAGGAGCTGCTTCTGCTCTACTGCGGCCTCTACATCGGCGCCGTGATCCTGGCCGGCATCAGCAAGTACTGCATCAACGTGCTCCAGACCATCATCGGCCAGAAGATCCTGGTCGAGATGCGTACCGAGCTCTATCATCATATCCTCCAGCTGCCCCTGCAGTTCTACCGCCAGATGCAGCCGGGCACGGTGATCTCGGCCATGACCGCCGAACTGAACGCCATCGGCTTTTTTCTCGGCGGCGCCCTGGCCATCCCGGTGACCTCGGTCCTCACCTTTGTCGCCTTTCTTCTCTACATGTTCAGTCTCAGCCCCCTGCTGGCCGTGCTCACCGTTGCCATCTATCCCTTCGAGTTCGTTCTCATCCCCTATCTGCAGAAGAAGTACAACCGGATCAACAAGGAGCGGATCCGGACCACCCGCGCCATGGCCAACGTGGTCAACGAGGCCATCTCCGGTATCCACGAGATCCATTCCAACGCCAGCTTCGAGCTCGAGGAGAGGCGGCTGGCCAGCTATATCCATACCCTGTATGGTCAGTTGAAGCGGCTGTTTGTCGTCAAGTACGGCATCAAGTTTTCCAACAACCTCTTCCAGTCCTTCGGCCCCTTCATCCTCTTCCTGGTGGGCGGCTATCTGGCCATCAACGGGCATTTCTCCCTCGGCGCCCTGGTGGCCTTTCTCTCTGCCTACGAGAAGGTCTACGATCCATGGAAGGAGATGCTGGAATATTACCAGTCCTACCAGGATGCCCAGGTCAGGTACCGGCAGGTGGTGCGGATATTCGACCAGGAACCGCCCCATCCGCTGCTGCCCGAAGGGCGGGAGGTAGCGCGCTTCAGGGGAGAGATCGAGATGAAGAACGGCTGCTTCACCGTTGGCGGCAAGGTGCGGCTCCTGGACCGGATCAGTCTCCATATCCGGCCGGGCGAGCTGGTCGCCCTGGTGGGGTTTTCCGGATCCGGCAAGTCGACCCTGGCCCTGTGCATGGCGCAGCTCTATGACCTCAGCTCGGGTTCGCTGCTGCTCGACGGCCACGACATCTCCACCCTCAGCAAACAGGAGGTCAGCGCCAATGTCACCATGATCGCCCAGCATCCCTTCATCTTCACCGGCACCATTCGCGAGAACCTGCTCTACAGCATCCATGCCCTCCACCAGGAGGGACTGGCCCACATGGTGACCCGCGAACGGATGCTGGAGGCGGTATACGATGTCTGCCTGGACGACGATGTGATCCGCTTCGGCTTCCAGTCGGTCCTCAGTCGGGAGCAACTGGAGCCGTTTCGGGAAAAACTGCTCCACATGCGCAAGGTCATCACCACCGAACTGCACGACACCTTCAGCGAGGTGGTGGAGTTCTACGACGTCAACAACTTTCTCCACTATTCCTCCATCCGGGACAATATCGTCTTTGGCGAGTGTTCCCGCGGCCTGTTCGACGTTGAAAAGCTGCCCTACCACCGGCAGTTCATGCGGCTGCTTGCCGACACCGGCCTCGATCGGCCGCTGCTCATGCTGGGCCTGGCCATTGCCGAGCGGACCGTGGATCTGCTGGGCGATTATAGCGATGACGAGTTCTTCTTCCGGTATACCCCCATGCACAGGGAGGAACTGCCGCTCTATTCGATGCTGGTCAGGGAGCTGAACGGCGAACTGCCGGAAAGGGAGGCGGACCGCTACCTGCTCTACGTATTGGCCTTCCGTTTCATCCCCGGCCGGCACCGGGTGGTCGGTATGCCCACAGGCCTGGAGGAGCGGATGGTCGGGCTCCGCCACCGTTTTCTCAAGGAGGTGGCCCGGGTCGACATGCACTACTGCATCAGCCGGGGCAAGGGCAAGCACTGCGTCTCCTGCAAGGAGCCGGAAGAGGAGCCTGTCTTCAGCCCGTTCTGTCCGGGACAGTATCTCTACAGCCGTTCCCTGCTTGACAATATTCTCTTTGGTGTTATCAAGTCAGAGGAGAAGATGAGCGACAGGCTGCTGCATCTGACCTACAGTGCCTTTGCCCGGGAGGACCTGCTGGACGAGGTCCTGGATATCGGCCTGGATTTCCATGTGGGCAGCAAGGGTGACCGGCTCTCCGGGGGGCAGAGGCAGAAGGTGGCCATTGCCCGGGCCCTGCTCAAGGAGACACCCATTCTCATCATGGACGAGGCAACCGCCAGCCTCGACAATATCTCCCAGGCCCGGATCCAGGAGCTGCTGGAGGAGAAGTTTCACGGCCGCAGGACCATCATTTCGGTCATCCACCGCCTGGACCTGGCGCCGGGATATGACCGGATCATGGTGCTGCAGAACGGGAGCCTGGTCGAGCAGGGCACCTACGACGAACTCATGGCGCACAAAGGAGCCTTTTATGAACTCATCCAGGGATACCAAGCCGTTTGAGGTGCCGGCCAGGGGACTCATCGACGAGGCTCTGCCCTTTCTGCAGCGGCTGCCCATCTTTACCGATACACCCTACGACCTGCTCAAGCTGTATGCCTACCTGGCGGAGAAAGCGCATTTCAGGAAAGGGGAACTGATCCAGCAGCAGGGTGAACCCGCGGGGCAGCTGATGCTGATCATGTCCGGTCGGGTGGCCATCTGGCAGGAGCATCGGGGTCGCCGTTTTCTCCTGATGGAGCTGGGTGATGACTCGATGAGCTATTTTGGAGAACTTGCGCTGATTTCCGAGATCGACTGTTATTATGGCGCCTCGGCCCTCACCGATGTCGAGATGCTGACCTTCAGCAGGGAGTCCTTCCACAAGGTCATGGAACGTTTTCCCGGCCGGTACCGGCAGTCGGTGGACAGGATCATCCGCCTGCATATCCACCGTTTTGTCGAACAGACCAACTATCTCTTCGATCACCTGCGCGACGATGCCTGGCGGGAGTTTGTCCTGGATGACCGGGCCTGAGAGGGTAAAAGTATTGTTCTTTTCATGTGGTTGCCGATGGCGGTGAACTGTTGCTACGCTTCTAGATGAGACTGAGGCAGTAGGCCGCGTAGGCGCCCAGGAAGAGAACCCCGTGCCGCCTGCGGGTGCCGCCGTTGCGGTGGAGAACGGGGATCAGGATCAGGGTGAAGGCGAGCATGACCGGCAGGTCACGCCGGAGCAGTTCGCCGGAAAGGGCAAAGGGGCGGATGGCGCCGGTCAGGCCGAGGACCATGAACAGGTTGAACATGTTGGAGCCGATGACGTTGCCGATCAGGAGCCCCGACTGCCGGTGCCGCAGCGCGGCCAGGCTCGAGGCCAGCTCCGGCAGGGAGGTGCCGACGGCGGCAAGGGTCAGGCCGATGACCAGCTCGCTGACCCGGAAGAAGCGGGCGATGTCCACCGCGCCCCGGATGAAGAGCGAGGAGCCCACGGAGAGCAGCACCAGGCCGCCGGCGATGAGCAGCAGGACCAGGGGCAGGGCCATGGAGGGGCGGCGCAGGGTCTCGCCGCTATTGTCGCCGTTGCCGTTGATGGTGGTGCGGCAGACAAAGAGGGTGTAGCTCACCAGGGTCAGGATGAAGAAGATCCCCATGGACCTGGGAAAGAGGCCGTAACCGCTGCAGAACATGAGCAGGACGCTGCCTGCCACCACCAGCAGCAGCTCGAACCAGACCTCGCGCATGGTCAGGTGCAGGGGAGCCAGCAGGGCGCAGCAGCCGAGGATCAGGCCGATATTGGCGATATTGCTCCCCACCACGTTGCCGATCATGATGTCCGGGTGGCCTTGGAAGGCGGCGTTCAGGCTGACGGACAGTTCCGGTACCGAGGTGCCGAAGGCGACCACGGTGAGGCCGATGGCCAGCGGCGTCATGCCCAGGCGGCGTGCCAGCCGGGTGGCGCCGGCCACCAGGGCCTCGCCGCCGCTGACCAGCATGGTCAGGCCGCCGGCCACGGCAAGAAACGCCATCAGCACCGAGGAGAAATAGACGTCGGTGTGCATCAGCGGACAAGATCCCGCATCTCCGGCTGGCCCTGCAACTCGTAGGCGCGGTCGATGATCGGTTTCAGCCGGCGCTTGATCCTGGCGGCCGGTTTGATCTGCGGCAGCACCGGCAGCAGTTCCTCCACCGGCGGTGGCGGTTTGACCCGCATCTTCTGTTCCAGGGTCGTTCCGGTCTCCGGTGTCAGTCCGCCTTCCATGCTGCCCGCCTTGTAGGGGCCGGTCCCGCCCAGACCGCGGAGAAAGCCCATGATGGTGCCGAGATCGTTGTTGCGGTAGAAGAGTTTGATCTCTTCGGCAATGGTCTCCCGCTCTTCTTCCAGGGCCTCCAGATTCTTGTTGTACTCGTCGATATTTCTGGCCAGCGAGTCGTAGATGTCCATGACCATGTTGGTGAAGCGGGAGTGCCTGGTCAGGCCGTGGGCCATGCGTCCCTTGAAGAGCCGTTTTCTGATGGTGGGCGATTCGAGGAAGTAGGGGTCAAAGAACAGGGGTTCCCTGAGGCCCGCTGCTGCGAAGAATTCGTGGATGAGCTTTTCGTCCTTGAGCAGGATGTAGAGGCGGACCAGGTCGAAGCCGATCTTCTGCTCGAGGCGGAGCAGGGAGTTGGCGACCTGGTTGTCAAACTCGCGGAGATCCTCCTCGATCAGCTTGCGAAAGCCGAAGTAGCGGTCGGCGATCTCTTTCTTGACCTCAAAGGAGAGCATCTGGTCGATGTCTTGATTCACGGTGTATCTCCCTGAATGTTCGGATCTGCGGTCGCCGGGCCTGCCGGCTGATCCTCCCGGATCGGTTATTGTGCGCGCCCCTTGTCTGCCGTGAGTTGTCGTAACAGTTCACCGCCATGGGCAATTAGCTTGAAATGCCGACCCTTTTACGAGTTTTTCGCGAAATACGCTTCTTTGGCCGCCCGCTCACCGGTGGCCGGAAAGACACTGATAATCTACCCCATTCCAGGGGATTTGCATACTGAAATGACAAGAGAACCCACCCATGGCCGCACCTGATTCCCGGGACGAAGCGAAGAACAGGGTGCGCGAGGCCGCCGATATCGTCGAGGTGATCGGCGAGTGCGTGCAGCTCAAGAGAACCGGCTCCCGCTACACCGGCCTCTGCCCGTTCCATGCCGAGAAGACCCCCTCGTTTTCCGTCAACCCCCAGGGCCAGTTCTTTCACTGCTTTGGCTGCGGCGAGTCGGGCGATGTCTTCTCCTTTGTCATGAAGTACCATCACATGGGCTTTCCCGAGGCCCTGGAGACCCTGGCCCGGCGCTACCATATCGACCTGCCGCGCCGCCGCCTGAGCGACCGCGACAAGGCCCGGATCAGGGAACGGGAGAGCCTCTACCATGTCAACGAGACCGCGGCCGCCATCTACCGGCAGTGCCTGGAGTCCGGCGACCGGTCGCGCGGCGCCAGGGAATATCTGCGGCAGCGCCGGGTGCCGGCCGAGGCCATTGCCAGGTACGGGCTCGGCTATGCCCCCGGCCCCGAGGATGGTGGCTGGGATTTCATCACCCGCCGCCTGCAGGCGAAGAAGATCTCGGTTGCCGACGTCGAGCGGGCCGGCCTGGCCGTGCGCCGGGAGCGCGGTGGCCACTATGACCGGTTCCGGGACCGGATCATGTTCCCGATCCTCGACATGTCCGGTCGGGTGGTCGCCTTTGGCGGCCGTATCCTCGGGGATGGCAGGCCCAAGTACATGAATTCTCCCGAGAGCGCGGTCTTTGACAAGAGCCGGGTCCTGTTCGGCCTCTTCCAGCACCGCCAGGCCATTCGCCAGAGCCGCAGGGCCCTGGTGGTGGAGGGCAACTTCGACCTGCTCCTGCTCGCTGTCCATGGTATCGACAATGTGGTGGCACCGCTCGGCACCTCGCTGACCCGTTCCCATGTCCGCCTGCTGCGCGGGTACTGCGACGAGGCCATCCTGCTCTTCGACGGTGACGCGGCCGGGCTCAAGGCGGCCATGCGTTCGGTCCCCCTGTTCCTGGCCGAGCAGGTGGAGGGGAGGGTGGCGATCCTGCCCGAGGGTCATGATCCCGACTCCCTGGTGCGGGAACAGGGGCCCGAAGGGATCCAGGCCCTGGTGGAGGGGGCCACCTCCCTGGCCGAATTTGTCTTTGACAGCCTGGTCCGCCTGCACGGCCTGACCCTGAGCGGCAAGAACCGGATCATCGGCGAGCTGCAGGAACTGGTCCGCCAGAGCAGTGACCCGGGCCAGCGCTCGCTCATGGCGGCTCATTTTGCTGAAAAACTCGGGGTGGCGCCGGAACGGTTTCTCTCCCGTGCCGGGACCGGCAGGCCCGCGGCGGCGGCGCGCGGCGGCGGGGAGGCGGCCTCCCGGGAGGCGATCCCCAGGCGGGAACGCCAGGTCCTGGATTTCCTGATCCTCTACCCGGAATATTTTCCGGAACTGCAGGAGGCCGGCCTGGAGGAGGTGGTGAGCGGAAAGATGACCTGTCAAGTAATTGACGCGTTGAAAAGGGCTTCCGCCGCTGGAAGCTGTACCCCGGAACAACTGCTCGCTCTTCTTGAAGGAGAAGAAGAACGGAGTTATGTCACAGGGTTACTGATGCGCGAGCCGGAAATTGATTTTGATGATGAGGAGGCACGCAATATGCAAATAAAAGCAATGTGCCAGGAATTAATCACGTGGATAGGGCTTTTCCGGCACCGCAGGAGCGGCAGGGATCTCCTCCGCCGGATCAACGAGGCCCAGGCACGTGGCGATACCGCTCTTCTGATGGAACTCCTGCGTCGCCGGCAGGAGGAGGAAAGAAAAAGGACAGGTTTTTCCGATAACTTGTTGAATAAAATATGAAAGCTGATACATTACAAAAATGTATTTGACAGGAGGGGGGTGTCCTGGCGGGGAGCATGATTGTATTTGCCGTGATTTCAACCTGTTGGTTGGTTTCCGGTCATCCTGCTGCCGCCCGGCCGCGGGCTGAAGACATATCGAGCCGGGCGGGAAACCCTCCTGCCCTCCGGAGGATCGGGGCCTTCCCTTTTCCGGTGAGATGCCGGCTCGGGTTTCATTTTTTTTGTGCACTGTCTGAGAGGAACCGATGGACACAAAAGAGCTGGAACATGGCGAGGAAAACGAGGAGCTGCAGGATCTGGCTGCACTCTTCACCGATGAAGAGGAGTTAATCGAGGTGAGCTTGGCAGAAAACGGTCATCTGATCAATGGTCAACCCGACCGCCGTGCCCGGATCGATCGTCGCAAGGGCGGAGACCGCCGCAAGGGTGAACGGAGGAACATGGGGACCAGCATTGACCCCATGAATATCTACCTGCGCGAGATGGGCAGCCAGGCCCTGCTGAGCCACGAGGAGGAGATCGAGCTGGCCCGGATGGTGGAAGAGGGTGAGCTCAAGGTGCAGAAGGCGGTGCTCCGCCTGACGCTTGGTGTCTCGGCCCTGGACGATCTGGCCGGCGGGCTCCTCAGTGGCAGGACCAGGATTGCCTCGGTGATCAAGGGCTTGTCCGACAAGGATGACAAGACCCAGGCCGCGGTGCGGGACGAGTTCCTGGACCGGATCGAACAGGCCGGCGAGCTGGACTTGCGGCGCCGGGATCTGTTCGAGGAACTGAAGAAGGTGGCCGGTGACGGGGAGCGGGAACAGGCTCTTCTGGACGAGATCCTTGAGATCGGCATCCGCATATCGGACCTGTTCGCCGACTACCGCCTCTGCTCCAAGGGTATCCTGTCGGTGGCCGACGCGGCCAGGGAGCTGAGCAACAAGTTCAAGAAGGTCCGGGTGGTGGCCCAGCAGCGGGAACTGCTGGCCGCCCGCCGCGAAAAGGGTGGTGAAGGCGCCGATCCCGGGGAGGTGGAGCGCCGCATCACCCTGGAGCTTGCCGAGACCATCGGGGTGACCTGGAACACCCTGGGCGAGATCCTCTCCGAGATCGAGATCGGCCGGGAGATGGCCAAGTATGCCAAGGATTCCCTGGTGCGGGCCAACCTGCGCCTGGTGATCTCGGTGTCCAAGAAGTTCCTCAACCGGGGCCTGCAGCTGCCCGACCTGATCCAGGAGGGCAACATCGGCCTGATGAAGGCGGTGGACAAGTATGACTACAAGCGCGGTTACAAGTTCTCCACCTATGCCACCTGGTGGATCCGGCAGGCCATCACCCGCGGCATCGCCGACCAGGGCCGTACCATCCGTCTGCCGGTGCACATGATCGAGACCATCAACCGCATGCTGCGTTTCTCCAAGGACTTCCAGAGGATAGAGTCCAGGGAGCCCACGGCCGAGGAGATGGCCGAGCAGCTCGGTACCGATGTGGAAAAGGTGCACGTGGCCCTGAAGACCGCCAAGGACGCCATCTCCCTGGACGCGCCGGTGGGTGACGAGGAAGACACCATGCTCAGTGACTTCATCGAGGACAATGCCCATCCCGACCCCCAGGAGGCCTCCATGACCGAGAGCCTGAAGCGCTGCCTGTGCAAGGTCATGGAGTCGCTGACCCCGCGCGAGGCCAAGGTCCTGCGCATGCGCTACGGCATCGAGGTGGGCTGTGATCATACCCTGGAAGAGGTGGGCCAGTGCTTTTCCGTCACCCGGGAGCGGATCAGGCAGATCGAGGCCCAGGCCATCAAGAAACTGCGGCATCCGAGCAGGAGCCGCGACCTGCGCGCCTTCATGACCGACTGATCCATGGGGGCGGCCCGGTGGCCGGAGGTGCCGGGGCGTCCGGAACGGCCGGGGTCCTGTAACCGGACCGCATACTTCCCCCTGCATGACGGCAGTTCACGTGTCTTTCCCGCCCCATGCCCGCGACTGGCTCACCCTGACCTTTCTGCCCGGACTGGGCTGCGGCCTGGTCAACCGCCTTGTCGATGCCTTTGCAACGCCTGCCGCGGTGCTCGCCGCCGGCGATGGTGTCCGGCGGGTCAGGGGGTGCGGCCCCGGGCTGGCGGCGCTGCTGACCGACCAGGGCCGCCTCGCCCGGGCGCGGCAGCGTGCCGACCAGACCCTGGCCTGCCTCGCGCGACACCATATCTCCCTTGTCTGCCGGGACGATCCCGACTACCCGGCCCTCCTCCGATCCATCGATGACCCGCCCGTGGTCCTCTACTATCGCGGCGACCTCGCCTGCCTTGACGCAGATCCGGTGGCCCTGGTCGGCTCCCGCGCCGCCACCTCCTACGGCAGACGCAGCAGCTTCACCCTGGCCAGGGACCTGGCCGGAGAGGGGATCACCGTGATCTCGGGACTTGCCCACGGAATCGATGCCGCTGCCCACCGGGGCGCCCTCGAAGGCGGCGGCGCCACGGTCGGGATCCTGGGCTGCGGCATCGATGTCGTCTATCCCCGTGACCATGAGGAACTCTACAGGCAGGTCGAGGCTGCAGGCGCCCTGATCAGCGAGTATCCGCCGGGTACCAGGCCGGATGGATTCCGCTTCCCGGCCCGCAACCGGATCATTGCCGGCCTGGCGCTGGGCGTTGTCGTGGTGGAGGCCACCCTCAGGTCCGGCTCCCTCATCACCGCCCGCCTGGCCCTGGACCATGGACGGGAGGTCTTTGCCGTGCCCGGCCGCATCGATTCGGACCGCAGCGCCGGGCCGCACCGGCTGCTGCAGCAGGGGGCGTACCTGGCCCAGTCGGCCGGGGATGTGCTGCTGGAGCTTGGCCTGGCCGTACCCAGGCCGCAGCCACCGCCTGATGACGCGTCCACCTCCCGGGCAGCAGGCCTCGGGGAGGATGAACGTCTTCTTCTCTCCGTGCTCGAGGTCTATCCCCGCGATATTGATGAAATCATCCGTGCCAGCGGCCTGACCCCGCAGCGGGTGCATGCACTGCTCCTTTCCCTGGAGTTGACCGGCCTGGTCCGTCAGTTGCCGGGCCAGATGTATGAGCGTTCCGACAATAGTTCACCGCTATCGGCAACCACCTAAGAAGACCGACACTTTTACGCGGTCCGGGGGAGAGTGAGGTCACATCCAGGTTGAAAATCCCAGGCCGGGTTGCCGCTTTTTCCTGTACAAGACTGTCTGCTTCGGTACAATAGGGCCCTGCAGGCAACAGTCCAGGCGTTTCAAAGTGGAAACAGTCCGCCGCCATCGGCAACTACCAGACTACTGATTTCCGGCCTTCCGGCCTTCTGATTTTCTGATATATGACCATGAGATCCCTGATGATAGCCCCCTCCATCCTGTCGGCGGATTTTTCCCGTCTCGGCGAGGAGATCCGCAGTGTTGAACAGGCCGGTGCCGAGGTGATCCACATCGACGTGATGGATGGCCACTTTGTCCCCAACATCACCATCGGCCCCCTGGTGGTCAGGGCGGCGAGGCAGGTGACGAAGCTGCCCCTGGATGTCCACCTGATGATCACCGACCCGGACCGCTACCTGGACGATTTCGCCGCTGCCGGCGCCGACTGGATCACCGTCCATGTGGAGGCCTGCACCCATCTCCATCGCACCATCCACCACATAAGGGATCTCGGCTGTCGGGCCGGAGCAGTACTCAACCCGGCGACCTCGCTCTCCACCCTGGACTACATCCTGGCTGACGTGGACCTGGTCATGCTGATGAGTGTCAATCCCGGTTTCGGCGGCCAGTCGTTCATTGAATCGACCCTCGACAAGATCCGTGTCCTGCGGCAGCGTCTCGATGCGGCCAATCCGGAGGCCGGCATCGAGGTGGATGGCGGTGTCAGCCCGGCGACCATCGCCCGTATCGCTGGAGCCGGTGCCAATATCTTTGTGGCCGGTTCCGCCGTGTACGGCGCCGACGACTACGGTGCCGTGATCAGTGAGCTGAAAAGACTGGCCAGCCGGTGAGGCCAGGGGCCAGGTGTCAGGTGTCAGGTGTCAGGGGCCAGGGGACA
>Ga0256833_1002205_pt1 | contig 13894 bp, 12 predicted proteins | sample 356284metaG_FD_190535 | JGI IMG/M metagenome (GOLD analysis project Ga0256833, IMG submission 190535) | Hydrothermal vent microbial communities from Mid Atlantic Ridge, Atlantic Ocean - 356-284 | ecosystem: Environmental > Aquatic > Marine > Hydrothermal vents | place: Atlantic Ocean: Mid...
GTTTGATGGTTGGAAGTGGGTGGAATACTGGGAGCCATTAAATGACGTAGTTTATTTTAAACGCAAAGTTTATAAAAAGGCGATGGTGGAACTCAGCGCCTTTTTACTGGCGGAAGGTATCCCCATTAATCCGGAAGGGTATCAGGATATGCGGGCCAATCAATAACCCTGTAAAGCAGGGTTCAGGCCCGCTGCTATTTCATCCAGCCAGTAAACTTGTGTTGAGAAACTTCCATCGTTTTCAAGATTGAGCACTCTGTATCCGGGCGGTTTGTTATCGATGGCAAATTGGCTGCTTTCCTGTTTGAACTGAAAACAACTGGCCGGGGTGCCCAGGATTGGGATATTGTGGTATTTACGCTTCATTTCCTGATGGATGTGGCCTGTAGACACAAGTTTAACCTGGGAATGTTGCCGAATAATGTGTAAAAATTCCTCGCTGTTTTTAATCATCATGGTATCCAGCCAGCTACATTCTGTGGGCAGGCAGTTGTGATGAACGGCTATCAGCGTGGGGGTGGTGCTGTGTTTTTCCAGTTGCCGGGTGAGAAACTCCAGTTCTGCCGGGCTTAGCGCCCCATCAGCACTTCCTGGAATCTGGCTGTTTAAGCAGATGATTTGCCAGTTTTCAATTTTGTGGGCCTTGGCACTTGAGATGTTGCCGTTATTCATGACTTTGTCCATAACCTCGGTATCGTCATGATTACCGGGAAGACAAAGACAGGCTGTATTATAAGCCTTTAGCCGGTTGATAATCCGCTGGTAGCTTTTTGGGGTGGGTGTTTGAGCCAGGTCACCCGTCAGCAAAATCAAATCAAAATGCTGGTGTTGCCTAAAAGCCTGATTCAGCACAGCTGCGAAAGACTCATCCGTGTTGACGCCCATCAGTGTTTCATCGGCTTCGGGCAGAATATGCATATCAGTTATTTGCAATATCTTTAACACGTGGAAAGGTCCTTACACAGTACTTTGGAGTTTCTTTGGTAATTATAGAAACTTTTCATCTGTTCGGGCAGCATTTCGACGCGGGTTGTTTTAAAACCGCGTTCTATAAACCAATGCATGGTCTGAGAAGACAGGGCGAAAATCTTTTTAATGCCTTGGTTTTTAGCCTTGCCGACCAGAAAGTTCAATAATTGATTGCCCCGGGAAGAGTGTTGATAGTCCGGGTGAACGGCAAGGCAGGCAATTTCTGCATGTTCCGGGTCAATGCAATGCAGAGCGGTGCAGCCAATAATCAGGCCGTCACGTTCAATAACAATATAATCATCAATTTCCATTTCCAGCTTTTCCCGTGAACGTTTAACCAGTATGCCCTGTTGTTCCAGTGGGGTAATCAGTTCCAGAATGCCGCCAATATCATCGAGTGTGGCCTGACGAATTTCCTCAAAGGGCGTGGCGCTGATTAATGTGCCGATACCATCCCGGCTGAATAATTCCAGTAATAATGCACCATCGGTATGCCGGTTGATGAGATGTACCCGTTTGACACCTTGCTGACAGCTTTTTAATGCAGCAGTAAGCGATTTAGCAATGGCCTCAGTCAGGTTTTTCTGCTGATTAAGTAGAGATTCCACCTCGGTGGTTGTCATTTGCTGGATGGGTTGCTGTGTTTTTGGGGCAAGGCAATCCTCTTCAGTAAGCAGGATAAGCTTTTCCGCCTCTAAAGCAATCGCTATTTCGGTTGCAACTTGTTCCGCGCCCAGATTAAACACTTCACCGGTCGGGGAAAAACCGATAGGCGAGACCAGGACAATATTGTTTTCATCCAGCTGTTGATGAATGCTCTGTCTGTCAATGCGCCTGACGGTGCCGGTATATCCGTAATCAATACCGTCAATAATTCCTAAAGGCCGGGCAGTGACAAAGTTGCCGGATGCCACTTTGATACGCGCACCCGCCATCGGTGAATTAGCCAACCCCATCGACAACAGAGCTTCGATTTCAATACGCACGCAACCGGCGGCTTCTTTAACATATTGCAGCGTTTGTTCATCGGTAATGCGCAGATTGTTATAGTAAGCCGGTGTGATATTTTGCTGTTTAAGACGTTGTTCGATTTGCGGGCGAATGCCATGAACCAGCACCAACCGGATGCCTAAGCTTTTTAACAGAGCAAAATCGTGAATGAGGTGATCAAATTGACTGTCTACCGCTTCACCGCTGAAGAAAATAACAAACGTGCGATTGCGGTGGGCATGGATATAGGGAGTGGAGTTTCTGAACCAGCTGACAAAGTCCGTCTGACAGGTGTTTGTTTGAGAAGGGGTGATCATCAGTGGATGAGACCGCCCGCAAAGGGCGGTATGCCATGATTAGTCGAGATTATCAGTCACTGCGCCTTTGGATGCCGAACTGACCAGTTTGGCGTATTTGGCTAACACCCCGCGGGTATAGCGAGGAGCCGGTTGCTGCCATTTTTCCATGCGGCGAGCCATTTCATGTTCATTGATATGCAGGTTCAGGACTTTGTTTTCCGCATCTATAGTGATTTTATCGCCATTTTTAACAATAGCCAGAGGACCACCGACCTGCGCTTCAGGTGTGATATGTCCGACCACAAAACCATGGGTACCACCGGAAAAGCGGCCATCGGTAATCAGTGCCACATCTTTACCCAGGCCTTTACCCATAATGGCTGAAGTGGGTGACAGCATTTCCCGCATACCCGGGCCGCCTTTGGGTCCTTCGTAACGAATAACAATAACATCACCTTTGACAATGTCGCCATTCAGAATGCTTTGCAAGGCTTCTTCCTCGGCATCAAACACTTTAGCTGTGCCGGTGAATACCAGGCCTTCCTTACCGGTTATTTTGGCAACAGAGCCTTCGGTGGCGAGGTTGCCATATAAGATAGCCAGATGGCTGTCTTTTTTAATGGGGTTCTGTAAAGAATGGATAATATCCTGATGATCGGGATAAGGTTTAACTTCAGCCAGATTTTCAGCCAGTGTCTTTCCTGTTACAGTCAGACAATCACCATGCAACAGTCCAGCGTCCAGTAACACTTTCATTAAAGGTTGGATGCCGCCTATTTCAATCAATTCTTCCATCAGATAGCGGCCGCTGGGTTTTAAATCCGCCAGCATCGGCACATTTTTGCCGATACGGGTGAAATCATCCAGGCTCAGATCGACAAAGCTGGCATTGGCCATGGCCAGTAAATGCAGCACGGCGTTGGTCGAGCCGCCCAGTGCAATCACCACGGTGATTGCATTTTCAAAGGCTTCTTTGGTCATGATGTCGCGGGGTTTGATGTCATTTTTCAATAACTCCAAAACCGCAGCACCGGCGCGTTCACAATCCAGACGTTTGTCTTCGGAAACAGCAGCCTGAGCAGAGCTGTTGGGCAGGCTCATGCCTAATGCTTCAATGGCGGAAGCCATGGTGTTGGCTGTGTACATGCCGCCACAGGAACCCGCACCGGGAATCGCTTTTTCTTCAATGGCTTTTAATTCGGCATCATCAATTTTATTATTGGCGCGGGCGCCGACTGCTTCAAATACAGAAACAACATCTAACTTTTTATTGTTATGGCAGCCGGCCAGAATAGTGCCGCCATAGACAAAAATTGCAGGCCGGTTCAGGCGGGACAAGGCAATCATGCAGCCGGGCATGTTTTTATCACAGCCGCCTATGGCAACAACCCCGTCAAAGCCCTGGCAGCCAGTGACTGTTTCAATTGAGTCGGCAATCACTTCGCGGGAGACCAATGAGTATTTCATACCCTCGGTACCCATAGAGATACCGTCAGAAATAGTGATGGTATTAAAGGTAACTGCTTTGCCGCCGGCATTGTTGATTCCGGTTTCGGCGTGCTTGGCAAGGTCGTTAATATGCATGTTGCAAGGAGTAACCATGCTCCAGGTTGACGCCACCCCAATCTGGGGTTTTTGGAAATCTTCATTCTTAAAGCCAACAGCATGAAGCATTGCCCGGCTGGGCGCTCTTTCCATGCCATCGACAACCTGTGATGAAAAGGGGCGGGTTTTATTATCACCTGAATTTGCCATGTATATACTACCTGTGTGTTTTATATGCAGAAAATAATGTTAGTTACTTGTCCGGCGGTTCTAATGAGTCGTGTTAAAAAGTATCCCAATTGCTGGTTTTGCGACGCCAGCTGAGTTTGGGCAAAATAAAGCCCAGAATGACGCCGAATAATGACAGGATGCCGCCATATAAAAACCAGTCTTGATTAGCGCTGTCTTCCAGAGCCTGATTTTCACGCTTAAGCTGTTGTAACTCGCGTTCTACAGAAATGACACGTTCCTGCAGCTGATCGCGCTGATGTTTAAGTTGTACGGCGTTGGCGGCCGTTTGTCTGAGCTCGTTCAGTTCGCGGCTAAGCTGATCTCTTTCCGCGGTCAGTGTTTGCATGGTGTTTTGAGCGCCAGAATGATCGCTTTTTAAGACTTGCAATTCCTGTTTGATTTGCTCGTTTTCCTGTTTCAGGGCTTCCAGTTGTTTATTGGCTTTGTTGAGATACCAACGACTGATAGGTTTATCCTGAATATGGCGACTCAGAATGTACCCCACTGTACCACTGGCGGTTTTGACTTTGGTATAACCGGAGCCTTTGTTTTCGTTAATCACCGTCAGCGGGGTGCCGCTGGGGACCATTTTTAGAATTTTGCTGCGGTTGTTTTCAGAACTTCTGATGGTAAATTTAATATGGTCGGTTACATAAACCGTTTTAGCCAGCAACGGGGTGCTGAAAAGGCTCAGGAAGGCCAGAGAAATCAGTGTTTTTTTCACAAGTGTGCTCATTTAAGTCAAATTACCTGTCGATTCTATCGAAATTACCGCTTGATGAGAAATTCCAGTAACGCTTTTTGGGCGTGCAGACGATTTTCTGCTTCCTGAAAAACCACGCTTTGAGGACCATCGATGACCTCGGCAGCAACTTCTTCCCCCCGGTGCGCCGGAAGGCAGTGCATGAATATAGCGTCTTCAGCGGCGGCTTGCAGGGTCTTTTCAGTGACCTGAAAATGTTTGAATGCCTGCTCTCTTTTTTGCTGTTCCTGCTCCTGTCCCATGCTGGCCCAGACATCGGTTACAATCAAATCAGCATTCATTGCCGCCTGTTCCGGGCTGTTGAAAAAGCGGATTTTGTCAGCAGCATTACTGATAATACTGTCCAGCGGGCGATAATCATCAGGGCAGGCGATATGCAGATTAAAATCCAGCATCCTGGCGGCATTGATGTAAGAGTGACACATATTGTTGCCATCACCAATCCAGGCTACGGTTTTACCTTTAATGTCGCCGCGCAGTTCAAAATAAGTCTGCATATCGGCCAGTAGCTGACAGGGGTGTAATAAGTCTGTCAGGCCATTGATAACCGGGACGCTGGAATGTTTTGCAAAAGTGGTTACGGTGTCGTGGCTGTGAGTGCGGAGCATGATGCAGTCAACCATGCTGGAAATCACTCTGGCGCTGTCTTCCAGTGGTTCGCCCCGGCCGAGTTGGGTGTCTCGTGGAGACAGGAAAATAGCGCTGCCACCGAAATGAGTCATGCCTGCTTCAAACGAAATGCGGGTACGGGTGGATGATTTTTCAAAAATCATGGCTAGTACCTGGCCTTTCAATGGCTGATAGTCGGGGTCGCGGTTGTTTTTTAATTCAATCGCCCGATGAATCAGTGTGCGTAATTGCTCTGATGTTAAATCAAGCAGACTGATAAAGTGTCTGGTTTCCATAATGTATTATTGCTTAAAGGATTCGTTAATAAGTGACGCTAAAGTGTCAGTCAAAATTTCGATATGTTCAGGTACAATCACCAACGGTGGAAGCAGGCGGATGGTGTTGTCGGCGGTGACGTTAATCAGCAGGTTTTTCTGTAATGCCTGGGCGACCAGATGACTGCAGTTTTCTGTTAACTCAATGCCAATCATTAATCCCAGGTGGCGAATATCATGTACAACAGTGCTGTTTTTGGTTTTTTGTTGGATTTGCTCACAAATCAGCTGGCCTTTTTGCCCGGCTTCATCAATGAGTTCTGTTTGTTCCAGTATCTGAATGACTGCCAGAGCAGCACTGCAAGCCAATGGGTTGCCGCCAAATGTTGAACCGTGTTTGCCGGCGCTGAGGATTTGTGCTGCCGTTCCCCGAGCCATGCAGGCGCCGATGGGTACGCCATTTCCCAGACCTTTGGCTAATGTGCAGACATCGGGAATAATGTCGTTATGCTGATAGGCCAGGAACTGTCCGGTACGTCCCATGCCTGTCTGCACTTCATCCAGCATCATCAGGCATTGAGTTCGGTCGCATAATTGACGGACTTTGTTCAGGTAATCGCTGGCAGGAATGTTGACTCCGCCTTCACCCTGTACCGGTTCAACCAGAATGGCAACAACATTGGGATTGTCTGTAATGGCATGTTCAAGCGCTGCGATATCATTAAAAGGAACATGGATAAAACCGGCTAGTAAGGGCTCAAAACCCTGTTGTATTTTGCTGTTTACCGTTGCGCTTAAGGCGCCTAATGTGCGGCCATGAAAGCTTTTTTCCATGGTGATAACGACAGGGTTGTCAATGCCTCGGCTGTGGCCCCATAAACGTGCAATTTTTAAAGCAGCTTCGTTGGCTTCGGTGCCGGAATTGCAGAAAAAAACATTATCCATACCACTGATGCGGGTTAGTGCATCAGCCAGTTTTTCCTGTTGAGCAATGCCATACAGATTAGAGGTATGAATCAGTTTTTTGCTTTGTTCGCACAGCGCTTGATGAACCGCAGGGTGGGCATGTCCCAAATTGCAGACAGCAATCCCTGACAAAGCATCCAGATAACGCTCACCTTCTGTATCCCATAGCCAGACACCGTCACCTTTTTCAAAAGTGACCGGTAAACGTCCATAGGTTGGCATGATATGACCAGTCATGATTTTATCGGGTCGTAGAAAAACCCTCTATTATATTTTTTAACAATAGTATTGGCAACAAACGATTTGCCTTTTATCACTTTATAATACCTGATAAAATCAATAGGTTATTATTATTTAGTGAGAATGTACGATGGATGTTAAAGAACGAATCGAAGACCAGTTGAAAAATCCGGTTGTTTTATATATGAAAGGTTCGCCTGATTTTCCTCAATGTGGTTTTTCAGGTCAGGCTGTACAGGTTTTGGATGCTTGTCAGGCCAAATACATGTATGTCAATATTTTTGAAGACCCCGAGCTTCGGGAAGCGTTGAAAGAATATTCAAACTGGCCGACTTATCCTCAGCTTTATATTAACGGGGAGCTGGTAGGCGGTTGCGATATTATTATTGATTTGTTTAATAAGGGCGAGTTGCAGGGAAAACTGGCTGACGCGGGTGCTGTGGCAGAAAGTTGATAAGTTAACCCGGCCTTGTTATCACATAAATTTTGGTAACAAGGTCGGATTAAGTTTGAGAGGCATTTTTTTCAAGTTCTTCCAGTTTTTTCCAGCGATTAACCATCATACAGAATAGTTCAGCGGTTTTTTCAGCATCGTAAAGGGCGGAATGAGCTTTTTCGTTATCCCATGAAATTTCCGCAGCTTCGGCTATTTTAGCCAGAACGGTTTGACCATAAACAAGGCCGCCTAGTGTGGCGGTATCAAAACTGCTGAAAGGGTGGAACGGGCTGCGCTTGATTCTACAGCGTTCTATGGCGGCATTCAGAAAACCGATGTCAAAGGCGGGATTATGACCGACCAGGATGGCACGGGTACACTGGTTGCGTTTTACCGCTTTGCGAATGGGGGCAAATATTTTGGCCAGGGCATCGGCTTCATCAACGGCCATGCGAAAAGGATGGTAGGGGTCAATCCCGTTAAATTTTAAAGCGGCTTCATCCAGTTCCGAGTGTTTGAAAGGGATAATATTGCTGCTGTGTTTTTCGGTAATTTGTAGTAAACCCGAAGCATCCGGTTCAACAATTACAGCAGCAATTTCCAGTAACGGGTTTTTTTTTGCATTAAAACCGGCTGTTTCAATATCAACAACAACAGGCAGATAGCCTCTAAAGCGCTTGCCTAAAGGATTTTGGTTGTCAGTCATTGGGTTTTTGTAAATACCTTGGGGGAAAACTGGGATATGTTACGCGAACTTTGGTCTTGGTCAAAAAATAAATAAAAATGATGACTAGGATTAGGGGGCTGCATCAAGTTAAAGGCGCAAAAAATAAGTTTCATGCTCTCCATGGAAACCCGTACTGGATGTTCCGGGAAGATGAGAGGATTGTAGTGCTAAGAGAAGTATTTTGTCGGCTATCATTTATTAGGGTTTTCTAATATAATGTCGGACCGCTTATCAACAGTGCTTATTGTGGCTGAAACTATTGCAGGTATTGGTGAGCTAAATTAAGTGAACAGGTTGGAGGAGAAATGATTCGTAATAAGTTAAGTTTAATCGTTACAGTGCTGCCGTTAGTGTTTTTATCTGCTTGTGCGACAACTGAATCTGTCAAACAAACAGATAACAGCATTGATCCATGGGAGGGCTGGAATCGTAAGGTCCAGACTTTTAATGATAATCTGGACGAATATGCCATGAAACCGGTGGCAAAAGGTTACCGGTTCGTCATGCCCGTGTTTGCCGATGAGGGTGTCAGTAATTTTTTCAGCAATATTGATGATATTGGGGTGGCGCTGAATAATTTATTGCAGGGTAAATTTTCCCAGTCGGGATCGGATGCAGCGCGTTTCCTGTTGAATTCCACAATCGGCTTGGCAGGCTTCTTTGATGTGGCCTCAGAAGTTGATTTGCAGAAACACGACGAAGATTTCGGTCAGACATTAGGCGTATGGGGTGTTCCGACAGGTCCTTATCTGGTGTTGCCATTCTTTGGTCCCAGTTCCCCACGAGGTGTTGGTGGTTTGGCAGGGGATGCGGCGATGAACCCAATCAGCTATGTTGGAAGCTATGTTTCAATAGGATTATTTGCATTAAATGCGATTGATAAGCGGGCGGATAATTTAGGCACGGAAAGAATCGCAACAGAAGCTGCGATAGACCGGTACACTTTTTTTCGTGATGCCTATCTTTCTCGGCGTAATTATCTGGTGCATGACGGTAATGTGCCGGATGATGACTTCTTGAATGAGGATTTTGACGAAGATAGTATGTCGCCTGTCAAGCCTTACTAGTCGTAAACAGCTGATATTTTTTAGATACCCTGATTCCCACGGTCTCCGTGGGAATCCATACCGGACTTTTCGGTTTCCATTTTTACACAGAAGTGCGTGAGCGTGATATTTTCGCTGGCTTTGGAGGGCTCTTTACTTAAGGAAGTGCTGAACAAATCATCCCTGATTTGTCAGTACCCGCAAAGCAGAAATACGATTTCTGCTTTGCTCACCAAAATAAATGGCTGCAAGCCATTTATTTTGGTGATACATCCTTGTATCACAGGAATCGTGATTAAATCAGCGATTCCTTAATTGTCCTGAAGCTCAGTCAGGATAAATCCGTCTTTTAGGGATTTAAGTGTTGCCGGAATAATCTTGTTTTCTATCGTTTGTCCGGCGTTAATATCACAGGCTGCGCACTGGCTTTTGATATGCTCAGAGATTTTTGATTTCCTTTAACACTCTATAATATATTTCTGGGTGTTTAGTTTTGATATATGTTGGAGTGTTGAAAAATTTTACACTTATCTGCAATGATTGCCCAAAAAAACATGAGTGTTTTTTTTATTTCTTTAAAAATCAAGGGGTTTTGTTTTTTGGCTTCATATTTGCTAGGAAATTGATAACCTTTAAAAGCCCGTTTCAGAAAGTGAGATTTCACTATAATCGGTTTTTCTTGGGTTTAATAGAAATAAAAACAGTTTAAAGACTAAAATTTTTTATCACCCATAAATAATGGAGTAATACAAATGAAAAATACATTTCTCTTTGCACTTTTAATGGTGCCTGGTTTAACAATGGCAAATAATGTTGTTGTCAATGGAACCTTTGATTCCAATACGGGCTGGACAGGAACATACTTGGAAAAGTTAGGTGGCTCTAATGGTTTTCCTACAATCGATACCGGGACTTATTATTATGGAAAAAATACTGCGACAAACAGCATTACTCAGGTATATGATTTAACAGCATCAGACTTGAGTGCTCTGACAAATAGCGGACTGGATTATTCAATGTCGGCCGATTTGTTTGGTTACCTTAACCAAGGTGATCATTCTATTTTTAGTGCTTCTTTTTATTCCGGTACTCAAGCAACTGGAAATTTACTTGGTACGGTATCGCTTGATTCAGCAACCAATGCGCCTATAGCATGGGGCACTGTTTTTACTGCGGGTGGTTTACCAAATTATCAATCCACAACAGGTAGTCTGTCTGGCTTAACGCGTTCGATTCTATTTACAATGAAATCTATACGACTTAAGGGGTCAGCTAATGATGGCTATGCTGATAACCTTGAATTTTCTATGAGTCCTTCTGCTGTGCCTGTACCGGCTGCTGTTTGGTTGTTTGTTTCTGCTTTGATTGGCTTGGCAGGAATAACAAATAGAAAAAGCTGAGTATTATAAATATGTAACTACATAGACAGGGTAAGGGATTAGCTCTCCTCTTATCCTGCATTAATTGTCCTGAAGCTCAGTCAGGATAAACCCGTCTTTTAGGGATTTGAGTGTTGCCGGAATAATCTTGTTTTCTATCGTTTGTCCGGCGTCAATATCACAGGCTACGCGCAAGTAATTGGGTGTGTAGCCAAAAACCCGTTTGTTTCCGTTTTCCAGTATTTCATTCTGACCTTCCCATAATACCGGCCAGGTTGATTCCAGGTTATTTTGCATGAATGACTGCTTCATTTTTTCGGCCTGTTCATGAAGCTGTCTGCTGCGTTGTTTTTTGATTTCATTGGGAACCTGGTCAGGCAGACCGGCTGCTTTGGTGTCTTCCCGTCGGGAATAGGTAAAAATATGGATATGGCCAAATTGTATTTGATTGATAAAGTCATAGCTTTGCTGCCATTCCTGTTCGGTTTCACCGGGAAATCCGACGATAATATCGGTGGTGATATTAAAATAAGGGATTTGTTCTCTTGCCTGAGCAACCATCTGGCTGAATTCTTCCGTCTTGCAGCGTCTGGCCATGCGTCTTAGAACACTGTCACTGCCGCTTTGTAATGGCAGGTGTAAATGCGGCATTAATCGTGGATTTTTGAATAACTGGAAGAAGTTTTCCGGCAGTTCCCAGGGCTCTAACGACCCCAGTCTTAACCGGGGAATATCTGTGTTTTCCAGAATGGCTTCCAGCAGTTCAGCCAGATGGGTGTTCAGGTCGCTGCCATAACCTCCCAGGTGAACGCCGGTCAGAATCACTTCCTGAATGCCCTGGGCATGTAATAAATTGATTTCTTCGATAACCGACTGAATGGGGCGGCTGGATTCTTCACCTCTGGCAACCGTGACGATACAAAAGGTACAACGATAGCGGCAACCATCCTGGACTTTGACAAAGGCGCGCTGCCGGCCGCGGCTGAATAATGAGATTTCGCCGGGCTCGGTTGATAGAGCCGGCATGCTGTCCAGGTTGAGTTCGCTCAGAACCTTTTCAACCAGCTGGTTTTTGTCCCGGTTACTGATGATTAAATCCACACCTAATAAATTAGCGGCTTCATCCTCATTTAAGGTGACATAGCAGCCACTGACTACCAGCTTGGCGCGGGGATTGTCCCGGTGGATGCGGCGAATCATCTGTCTGGACTTGCGGACGGCATCCTGGGTGACAGCACAGGAATTGACAATAATCAGGTCAGCCTGGTTAATATCACGGCTAATACCATGTCCTGCTTTCTGAAAGCCTTGGGCCCAGTTTTCCAGTTCGGCTTCGTTAAGGCGGCAGCCCAGTGTTTTAAGATGAATCAGCATTTTTATCCAAAAAACCAGTAAGTGATAGTAATAGCGGCCATAATGCCTGCAAAATCCGCTATTATCCCACAGCCTGCTGCATGACGAATATTTTTGATACCCACTGCTCCAAAATAAACGGCGAGAACATAGAAGGTGGTTTCGGTGCTGCCCTGTACGATGGATGCAAGATGTCCGGCAAAAGAGTCTGCGCCATGGGTTTGCATGGTATCTATCATCATGGCGCGGGCGCCGCTGCCACTGAAAGGTTTCATCAAGGCTGTCGGTAAGGCATCAACAAAGCGGTCGTCCAGGTGCAGATACAGTATGAACTGACGAATGCTTTGGGAAATGATTTCCAGTGCGCCGCTGGCCCGAAACACGCCGATTCCCACCAGCATGGCCACCAGAAACGGGATAATCGTAATCGCTGTCTGAAAACCTTCTTTAGCGCCTTCAATAAAAGCTTCGTAGGTATTGATTTTTTTGTAAATTGCGCCGCAGAGAAAAACAATAATCAGGCTGAACAGTACAAAATTACTGATGAATGCAGACTGCTGCAGCATTTCGGTTTTGTCCAGGTTGGAAAAATAAACCACAATGCTGGCAATCAGCAAGGTAAAAACAGACAGGTAGGCGATAATCACCTTGTCCAGCAGGTTTATTTTCTGCATCCAGGCGACGGACAGTAATCCGGCTAAAGTAGAAATATAGGTAGCTATCAGAATGGGGATAAATACATCGGTAGGGTTGGCGGCCCCCAGTTCCGCCCGAAAGGTAAAAATGGTCACCGGAAATAAGGTGACCGCCGAGGTATTAATCACCAGAAACAAAATCTGTGCATTACTGGCCGTCTCGGGATGAGGGTTGATTTTTTGCAGTTCCTGCATGGCCTTGATGCCTAACGGGGTGGCTGCATTATCCAGGCCCAGGGCATTGGCTGATATATTCATAACAATGGCGGCCAATGCAGGGTGGTTGGCAGGCACTTCCGGCATCAGTCGCTGAAAAAGCGGGGTCAGTAAACGGGTCAGCAGCTGAACAAAGCCGCTGCGTTCGGCGATTTTCATGATGCCCAGCCACAGCGCCAGAATACCGGTTAATCCGATTGATATTTCAAAGGCGGTTTTAGACAGCGTGAACAGGGCGGACATCATCTGGGTGAAAATATCCTGGTTACCAAAGACAAATAATTTGATCAGGGCCGTTACAAAAGCCGATAAAAAAAAGAAAAGCCAGATAATATTAAGCATTGGTCAGGAGCGCGTGAAGGAGGTATTTGCGGGTAATATCGGTTAATTGGTGCCGGTATTTTACCTGTCTGGGGTATTTAACGCAGAGTTTTGCTGAAAAAAGGGCAAAAAAAAGGCTGTACCTAAGTACAGCCTGAGCTTCGGATTGCTACGCCACTAAAAACAAATGAGGAGAAAGAACGTGTTCAATCATTGTTTGATAAGAAGTATGGTTAAGCAATAGAGATAAAACTGAGAATTGGGTCACAAAAAAGCAATGAGACGAAAAGTAACCAGGGTTTTAGGGTTGGTTATTCACTGGTTGGTATAAAAACAGGCAAGGATTGCCGTTAAGAAAAGATTTAATAGTTTTATATCTGATTGATTAGAATAACCTTTTTAGAAAACAGATGAATTACCCTCTCTAAAGTTCTCTTTTTGTTCTCTATTTTGTTGTTTTTTGCTATATTAAATCCATCGACAACATCAAAGGATAACAAATGGCACAGTTAACCCGCAGGCAGCGGGAAATCTATGAATTTTTATGTAACAGCCAGGAGAATTTTTCGCATCCGCCGACAATCGATGAATTATGTCAGGCGCTTGGGCTGGCTTCAAGAGGTTCTATGCATAAACATATTACAGCCTTGGTTGAAGCCGGGCTGGTGGAGCCGTTTTCAGGGCAAAAGCGGGGGATACGCTTGACTGAGTCAGCTGTGCAGCATCAGCAGCAGGAAAAAGATGCTTTGCCTTTGGTGGGGAAAATTGCCGCCGGCAGGCCGATTGAAGCAATTGAGGATAACCAGCAAATAGTCGTGCCGGAACAGTTAAAAA
>Ga0256833_1002206_pt1 | contig 13890 bp, 6 predicted proteins | sample 356284metaG_FD_190535 | JGI IMG/M metagenome (GOLD analysis project Ga0256833, IMG submission 190535) | Hydrothermal vent microbial communities from Mid Atlantic Ridge, Atlantic Ocean - 356-284 | ecosystem: Environmental > Aquatic > Marine > Hydrothermal vents | place: Atlantic Ocean: Mid...
ATTCCTAAGGCCTTGATCTTTCTGTAAAGGTGCCTTCTTTCTATGCCGATGGATTCTGCAGTCCTCTTGATATTTCCTCCAAATTCCGACAACTTTCTTTCAAGGTATGTCTTTTCAAAGATAGCCCTGGCAGTCTTGAAGTCAGGACATGAAAAGCAGGAAGCCTCTATCTGTTCTCCTTTTAAATCCTCTTGTTCCGCATATGGAGAAAGGAATTGTTTGGGGAGATCCTTTTTGGTGATGGGTTCGCCTCTTGACAAGATAACAAGCCGTTCAATGAGGTTTCTCAGTTCTCTTATGTTGCCAGGCCAGTCATAGTTGAAAAGGGCAGCCACTGCATCCTTTTCCATTTTTATGGATCCTTTTGCGAACTCATTAAGAAATTCGTCTACAAGAAGAGGGATATCCTCTTTTCTTTCTCTAAGCGGGGGAACCTCTATGGGAATTACATTTAGCCTGAAATAAAGGTCTTCCCTGAAGTTTCCCTTCTTTATCTCTTCCTCCAGGTTTTTGTTGGTGGCGGCTATGATTCTTACATCCACCGAGATTGTCTTTGAGCCTCCAACTCTTTCAAATTTCTGTTCCTGAATTATTCTAAGTATCTTTGCCTGGGTCTTTAAGGCCATGTCACCAATCTCATCCAGAAAGAGGGTCCCGCCGTTTGCAAGATCAAACTTGCCCCTTTTCATGGAAACCGCCCCTGTAAAAGCCCCTTTCTCATGGCCAAACAGTTCGCTTTCTATAAGCTCATCCGGTATGGCTGCACAGTTGACCTCCACAAGGGGCTTGTTACTCCTTTTGCTGAGCCTGTGTATGGTCTGGGCCACGATCTCTTTCCCAGTTCCATTTTCTCCCTGTATAAGAATCCAGGCATCCGTGGGGGCAACTATCCTTATCTGCTCTTTCAATTGCCTGATTTTTTCGCTCTCGCCTGTGATCTCGACGACCTTGCTGCTTTTTTCCTTTAGCAGCCTGTTTTCTTCCTGAAGATCCTTAAATTTGAGGGCATTTTCAACAGATATGAGAAGAGGTTCTATTGAAAGGGGCTTTTCTATAAAATCATGGGCTCCGAGTTTAGTGGCCTTGACTGCAGTTTCTATTGTTCCATGCCCAGACATGATAATGACAGGGAGGTAAGGCCAGGTTTCTTTGATTTTTTTAAGAACCTCTATGCCATCCAGGTCTGGCATCCAGATGTCAAGAAGTACGAGGTCGATAATTTCCCCAGATTCAAGAATGTCAAGGCAGGCCTTGCCACCATCTGCAGTTATAACATTGTAACCTTCATCAGACAGGATATCTCCAACAGAGTCTAAGATGGATCGTTCGTCATCCACTATCAGTATGTTTTTTTTGGCCATGAGAAGAAGGAATTTAAACGGGATTTCTTTCCAAATCGAACCTTATATAGAATATCACCCCTGTTGGTTTATTCAACTTTATTTCAATAGATCCTTCATGGGCATCTATTATGGATTTCACTATGGCAAGCCCAAGGCCTGTCCCGCCCTTTTTTCTTGAAAAATACGGGTCAAACACCTTTGATATATCCTTTGGGCTAATACCCTTGCCATCATCTGCAATGGATACCACCGCACGCCTTGGAGATTCTTCCACGTATGCTCTTATAATAACGTTTTTTGCCAGTCCGGCAGACACGGAGTTGTCAAGAATGTTTATGAATACCCTTTTTATCTGCTGGGAATCCATTAGGAGCATTGGGAAGTTTTCAGATACACTGGCATCTATGTTGATTAGGCTCTTATATATCTCAGTTATTTCATCAATTATAGGTCTTATATCTGCCCGTTTTAGTTCAGGTGCAGGCATCCTGGCAAATCTTGAAAATTCGTTAACGAGCTTTTTGAGTTCTTCTGTCTGCTTTACTATTGTTTCTGTGCACCTTTCAAAGATCTCAAGATCGTCCCCCTGGAAATGGTTTAAGAACTTACGCTTGAGTCTCTGGGCTGAAAGTTGAATGGGGGTCAGTGGATTTTTTATCTCATGGGCGATCCTTCTTGCAACCTCACGCCATGCAGCAAGCCTTTGAATCCTCTCAAGCTCGGTCAAGTCATCAAACACAATAAGGATTCCGAGGGTCCTGTCCTTGTTGTCCTTAAGGAGTGAAAAACTTATTATGAGGGATTTTGAAACGCCTCCCACATCTATTCTGAATGATTTTTTCACCCTGTCCTTTCCAGACATGCTTAGCTCTTGCGGAAGCCTCTCAAGCTCGGAAAAGTCTTCTCCCTGGATAAGTTCCCTGTAGTCTTTACCAATCACCGAAGAGGCATCCAATTTGAGGATTTGGCAGGCTGAGCGGTTGATGGTGGTTATACGACCTGTTGGATCAAGACTGATTACTCCTGCAGTAACGTTTTCAAGGAGCATTTCGATATATGCCTTTCTGTGTTCAAGCTCCGAGTAGCTTTTAAGAAGCCTTCTCGAGGCCTCTTCAGCCTTTCTTCGCGCCTCCTTAAGGTCTTTGGTCATGGTATTGAAGGCCTGGACAAGACCGCTCAATTCATCCCTGCCTTTTGTTTCAAGTCGGAAGTTCAGATCGCCCTGGGCAATTCTGTGGGTTGCATCGGCAAGCATGCTGACAGGTTCGGTTATGCTTTTTGCAAGTCTAAGGGCGAACCAAATGGATACGAAGATGATTAGCATGGTTATGAGAAATAGGGTGGAAAGAAGGCTGGTCTTTAATGGAGACTGAAACAGTCTTAGCTGTTTGTATTCTTCAAAGCCTTTCTTTACTGCATCAAGCCTTCCAACTATGTCCTGTCCAAGGAGTCTCCCAACGGTTATGTATCCTATCTTCCCAAGATTTGGATGGTTAAGGCTGCTTGTCGCCAGAAGAAGCATTCCAGAGGATAGATCCCTGGAAAAGATTAGAGGCCCCTTCTCCTTGGACAAGGATGCCAATTTTTCCCTTTTGGGGGGCTGGATGTCTTGGGTTATGGGAAGCCATGTCTTTGTCCAGATGACATTGCCATAGCTGTCTAAGATACATACATAATGCAAAGGCAGTTTCCTTATGCACGTTATGGCAGGGTCTGTCATGGATGCAGGCCCAAAGATGTCACCTATGCACTGTCCATCAATACCACCTGTTGGGCCGATCTTGCACCTCGAGGCGATCTGCCTTGAAATCACGTCCTCCACGTTCTTAAGCTCATCAACCTGCGCCTTGTAGTAGTTTCTTCCTATGGATATAGCCTGCTCCAGGCTCCTTTCGATCTTTATGTCAAACCAATAGGCAAGGCTTGTTTGTAAGAACTGGAACGATATGAAAAAGAGCAATATGGTTGGCAAAAGGGACACCATCACAAATGCGATGGTGAGCTTGGTCTTTAGTTTTGCCCCAAGGAGGCGTCCTTTTTCCTCAAAAAGGAGTTTTATAAGGTTTCTTATTACAAGAAAGCTAAGAACCAGTATCAGAAGCAGATTGATATTTATAACGGCAAATATCAGAACATTACTGTATTTGGGCAGGGGCCTTATGAAGATCACGAGCTTATACTCGATTATGGAAAAGATCACTACCAGTATGGCGATGACGGCAGCAAGTATCCTTTCCCGCTTCTTCTTTTCTTTATAAAGTAAATTCGAATTCATATGTTTTTGACGAAAAACCAAAGGAAGTAAACATTTTTACGAGTCTGGAGAAAGGAAGCGAAGATTCTCCTTTTTCAGATCGAGCTTTTATCTCTATTGTATATTTTTCGCCTTTTTCTAGCCTTTTCATACTGATAAGTTTAAGGTCTTGCACATTAAAGAGGAATTTTTTTGCCCTTTTGAGTTTTTCTATGGATATGAGCTTGGTCGATGGATAATCAAAATGGAGAAAGTATCGATTCCTTAGATTGTCGAACCGGATTGTTCGTCTAAGCTCCATGGATTTAAGTTCATCATCCCACAGGAGTCCTTTCTTTTTGATGGTCACATTGAAGATGTATCGGACAGGCACACCGCTTTTTACAAGCTCTTCCATCTTTCCAGGCATGCCATTTATCAGCCTGAAGGATAGGAAAAGATGGCCACCATTTATGGTAAGAGATACGTCTGAGATCTCAGGAGCATTTGGCTCAGAAGCAATCGAGTCGGAGACGAGGCAAAAAAAAAACAAATACAAACAGCTACTATCAGATGGCCCCTTGGCCAGGCAGCCCGCTTCTCATCTTGTATCAAGTCCCTATCTTTAAACAAGACCCTCTATCCTATAATTACTTCTTCCTCTCAAGAACATAGAGAGCAAGGACCTTCATGTTTGTTTTTATAAGCGAATCAGGAAACAGATCAAGACTTTCACAGGCAAGATCAATAAGGCTTCTGGCCTTTTTAATGGTGTACTGTATGCCGCCTGTCTCAAGCAAGAGCTCCCTTGCCCAGTTGAAATCGGAAGAAGAGGCATAGCCCTGGCACAACAGGTTCATGAGCCTGTCCCTGTTCTTTCTCGAAGCCCTTTCCAGGGCAACAACAATGGGAAGAGTGAGTTTTCCTTCGGCAAGATCCGTACCTATCGCCTTTCCAAATTCGTTGGAATCACCAGTATAGTCAAGCACGTCATCTACCATCTGAAATGCCTGGCCTATGTAAAGCCCGTAATTGCTAAGGGCCTCTATTTCTTCCAGGCTACCTCCTGCCATTATCGCACCTATTCGACACGATGTGGATATCAGGGCCGCTGTTTTCCTGTAAATGACATCAAGATATGTCTTTTCGTCAAAACTCGGTACCTTGGCATGGAGAAGCTGGATTATCTCTCCTTCTGACATGAGGGCCACGGTCTTGGATATGGCCCTTGCTATTCTTATGTCCTCGAATCTCGTGGCAAGCTCTATTGCCCTTGCATAGAGAAAGTCTCCAACCAGTACTGCTGCACTGTTGCCCCAGATCTTGTAGGCAGGGGTCTGGCCGCGCCTCATCTCTCCTGCATCCACAACATCGTCATGAAGAAGACTTGCTGCATGGAGATACTCGGGAACGGCAGACAGATCGTATATGTCTTCTGAATGGTAATCACAAAGCTTTCCTGCGCATACTGTCAGAAGGGGCCTAAGTCTTTTTCCGCCAGCAAAGATTATGTGACTGCTTATCTGGTTAACAAAGGATATGTGAGAGGCAAAATGCTTTTTCAGTGTCGTCTCGATCTTGACAAAGTCAGGCTGGAAAAAATCCATTACCTGTTTAAGAGACTTCTTAGAGCCAGTTATCTTGCCAAGTCTTAAGGTCAAATTAACGCTCCGCCAAAAAAGTTTCTAAGGAATTAACACAAAAATCCATGCCTATACAAGTCAACCAATCAAATTTCTTTTGCCTTAAACAAAAAAATGATTTTCATTCTGGACTCTTTTAATATCATATGAAACGCAATAAAAAAATGTTTTTCACAAAAGTACCAGGTCTTCATAAAAAATGGCAAAGCAGCAATCTGTAAAAAACATTACTCCCATGCTCAAGCAGTATCTCGAGATCAAAAAGAGATACCCGCAATGTATTTTATTTTACCGGATGGGTGATTTTTATGAGATGTTTTTTGATGATGCAGTAACAGCCTCTAAGATACTCCAGATAACTCTCACCTCGCGAGACAGAAACAAGGACAATGCGGTTCCCATGTGTGGAGTGCCTTTTCATGCTGCCGAAGGCTATATATCCAAGCTCGTAAAGGCAGGAAAGCGGGTTGCCATATGTGAGCAGGTAGAAGACCCCAAAAAGGCCAAGGGCATAGTAAAAAGGGATGTCATAAGGGTTGTCACTCCTGGGCTTTTTACCATAGACGGAGGCCTTGACTCAAAGGCTAACAATTTCATCTCTGCAATGAGTATGGATGCCAAGGGAGAAGGTGTTGCCATTGCGAGCCTTGACATCACAACTGGTGAATTCAAGGTAACGAGGATCCACGATGAGGATAGTGCACTTGGAGAGCTTTTCAGGATACAGCCAAGGGAGCTTCTTCTTCCTGAGTCTTTCAAGAACTCTGATACTGTTTACAGGTTGAAACAGGCACTTGGTGAAGTCTTCATCAGCTGGCAGCCAGATGTGGCTTTTGATGTGAAGAGGGCTGAACAAATACTGTTGGACCATTTTCAGGTCTTGACCCTGGAAGGTTTTGGCCTTTCCAGCAAGGATTTTTCCATTGGGGCTGCCGGTGCCCTGTTGGATTATTGCATGGAAACCCACAACGCCTCCATCCAACACGTCCGCACCATTCAACCCTATCGGCTTGACAATTACTTGAAGATGGATGAGGCAACGGTCAGAAATCTTGAGCTCGTTTCAAACTCCCTTGACGGAAGGGTAAGAGGAAGCCTCCTGTGGGTATTGGACAAGACCTGCACATCAATGGGGGCAAGGCTTTTAAAAAGTTGGCTCCTGTATCCACTGGTTGACGTATCGCAAATTGAAAAAAGATTGGATGCGGTAGAGCTACTTTTTTCTCAGCGTGACGACAGGGGAGAGCTAAGAAGGCTCTTGAAAAAGATTTATGATGTGGAAAGGCTCATTGGCAAGGTTGTCATGGAAACAGCTGGCCCAAGAGACCTTGTTGCACTTAAAGATTCCTTTGCCTTATTGCCAGAAATAAGGGACATTGTGTCAAACATCTTGTCGAGCAGCACGGGAAATGAGCCTTCACTTTTGAAGGGGTTACTCTCCGACATAGATCCCCTTGAAGACCTGTATCACCTGATAGACAGGGCTATTCGTGATGATTGCCCTGCTGTGGTGCGGGATGGAAAGGTGATAAAAGAGGGGTTCCACGAGGAACTGGACGAGTTGATAGAGATTCAAAAAAAGGGAAGGGGCTATATTGCTGAGATAGAGGCCAAGGAAAGGGAACGGACCAACATTCCAAATCTAAAAATAGGCTACAACAGGGTGTTTGGATACTACTTAGAGGTATCCAAGTCTCAACTTGCAAAGGTGCCGGCAGATTACATAAGAAAACAGACCCTGGTTTCAGCTGAAAGATTCATAACGCCAGAACTTAAGGAGATCGAAGAAAAGATTCTAAATGCTGAGGAGAAGAGGCTTGAGCTTGAGGCAGAAATCTTCAGAGAGGTTCGCGCCCATATTGCAAATCATAGCGTCAGGGTGCAGACAACTTCCTCTGCCCTGGCATCACTTGACTGCCTGTGCGCTCTTGCCGAATCTGCAGAGCTTGGAGGCTACCTAAGGCCCCATGTAAATGATGATGACCAGATATCCATAGTGGCTGGCAGGCATCCTGTTGTTGAAAAGAATCTTAATCATCAGGCCTTTGTTCCAAATGACATTAGACTCAATCATAAAGATAGCCAGATTGTGCTCATAACCGGGCCAAATATGGCCGGTAAATCCACTGTTTTAAGACAGACGGCCTTGATATGTTTAATGGCCCAGATGGGCAGCTTCGTACCTGCCAAGGAGGCAAGGCTTGGCGTTGTGGATCAGATATTTACCAGGGTTGGCGCAACTGACTATCTGTCAAGGGGACAAAGCACATTCATGGTAGAGATGAAAGAGACTGCCAATATTTTGAACAATGCCACGTCAAAAAGCCTTGTCATCCTTGATGAGATCGGTAGAGGAACCAGCACTTTTGACGGTCTGTCAATTGCATGGGCGGTTGCAGAACATCTTCTTTTCAAGGACAAGAAGGGCGTAAAGACCCTTTTTGCAACCCACTACCACGAACTTACTGCACTTGCAGATAGGCACAAAAAGGTGAGAAACCTGCATGTTCAGGTAAAAGAGCACGGAGACCGTATCTATTTTCTCTACAAGTTGAAAGAGGGGGCAACAAGCAAGAGCTATGGCATCCAGGTTGCAGCCCTTGCAGGCGTACCTTCACAGGTTATTGAAAATGCCCTACAAATATTGACTCAAATAGAGAACAAAAACAGGGGCAAGGCTATTCCGGTTGCCTCTGTGGACACTTCTGACTATAAGATAGTGGTGCAAAAAAGTCTTCCCATGAAGGTCAAGGATGAAGGGGTTGTTGCAAAAAGGCTCATGGACATAGACATCAACCAGATTACCCCTCTGGAAGCCCTGAATATATTGGATGAACTTTGCAGATTGGTGAAAAAAAGAAATTGAAGAAGAATCTAACCATCAATTTTTTCTTTATCCTAATATTCTTTTTCCTCCTTCCCTCTGTTGAAGGAACAGTCTTTAATTTCCACTTCAAATGGGACAATGATGGTTTGGCTGCCTCCAGGTCAGCCAACTTAGAATACAAAGATGCCAAAAAGGCCTATGCCAAACTTGCGGCAAGTGCAAGGCTTAGACGCTATAGGAAAAACTGGATCAAGGTTATAGATCGTTTCAGAAAGGTATATCTGTCGCACCCAGACGATCCAGAAATAGCCCCAAAAGTCCTCTTTATGATGGCCAGATGCTACAGTGGCCTCTACGGCTACTCAAGGCGCCTTTCAGACATACAGGAGGCTGTGGAAAGATACCAGGTACTCGTTGAACGCTTTCCCCTAAGCCGACTGGCAGACGATGCCCTTTATGAGATAGGACAAATATATAAGATGACCGGAAGGCCAAGCAGTGCCATTTCCGCTTGGAAACGTATCTTGAGGGATTATCCCAACGGAAGCCATGCGAGGCTTGCAAGGCAGAAGCTTCTAAAGATGGGCGTCAATCCCTCTGCAGTTAAACAGGCCAGCAGAGCCACCAGCAACCAAGCTAACAAACCGAAGATACGTTCTATTCCGGTTAAAAACGGCAAGGGCAAGGTAGCCATTATCAAGGACATACGGTACTGGTCAGACAAAGATTACACAAGGGTTGTGATTTATGCATCACGCCCTGTTTCAATAAAACAGGGTGAGCTTCCAGCAGACAGAAAGCGGAGGCTTCCAAAAAGATTCTACCTCGACCTTTCTCCAGCGTACAAAAAGATTGGCCTTCCGGAGTACATAAAAATAGATAATGGCCTTCTTCGCTCTGTAAGGGCGGCTCAGTTTAAGCCAAAGACCGTACGGGTGGTCTTTGACCTTGCAAAGACAGAAAAGACAAAGGTTTTCTACCTGAGAGATCCGTTTCGGATAGTCACGGATGCCTTTGGCGCTCACTATGCCAAGAAAAAATGTGTTGTTAAACCTGCCGTCAAGAAGGCGGAGAGCAAAAAGGGTCCAATCAAATATCCACAGGGAAAGCTTTCTCTTGCCCAACAGCTTGGTCTGTGTGTAAGGACCATCGTGGTGGATCCTGGCCATGGGGGAAAGGATCCAGGGGCCCGAGGTCGCAGGGGGACGAGGGAAAAGGATGTAGTGCTACAGATCTCTAAAAGGCTTGCCCGGATTCTAAAAAAAGAACTCAATTGCAAGGTGATAATGACAAGGAGGTCGGATCGTTATCTTCCCCTTACCCAAAGGACAGCCATAGCAAACGCCTACAAGGCCGATCTTTTCGTCTCCATCCATGCCAATGCAGCACCCACACGTAGGCTCAGGGGCATAGAGACATACTTTCTCAATTTTGCCCTTGATGAAGATGCCATGAGGGTAGCAGCAAGGGAGAATGCAACATCTAAAAAAAGGATAGGAGAGCTAAAAAGCATACTGAATGACATCCTGAAGAACAGTAAAGTCAACGAATCGTCCAGGCTGGCAAAAAAAGTTCAATATAATCTTATCAGAACCCTTAAAAGACGCTACAAGAACGTGCGCAACCTTGGGGTAAAACAGGCGCCGTTTTTCGTGCTCATAGGAGCAAGGATGCCAAGCATTCTTGTTGAAACCTCATTTATCAGTAACCCTGAAGAGGAGCGCAGACTCCGTTCTCCCGCCTATCAGGATGCCATTGCAAGGGGCATTGCAAAAGGCATCATCCAGTACATAGAGGAAACCCAACTTGCATACAGGAATTAGTCTTTTGGGGCCATATTTTCTCCTTGATTTTTCGTCAAGATCTCTGAAACCGCCTCTAACAGTTGAGAAATCTTGAAAGGCTTGTGGAAGAACGTGCAGCCAAGCCTTCTGATATCTTCATGCTCTATGCGTTTATCAACATAGCCGCTCATCAACAATATTGCAGTTTGTGGAAACTTCTCCCGCACCTCCTTTGCAAGTTCCACTCCGGAGCCGTCTGGCAGCACCACATCTGAAAGAAGAAGGTCAAAGGGGCCTTTGTGTGCAAGGGCATCCTTTGCCTCACTTATGTTCCTGCAAAGACGAACTTTGTATGAATTTTCTAATAGCGCCTCTTTTATAACCATCCCTACGGAATCCTCATCTTCTACCAGCAGTATCTTCTCTCCGTGTCCCCGCGCATGCCTCTTCTTGCTATAATCATGTGATGTGTCTTTATAAGAGCCAAAATATGCAGGGAAATAGATTTCAAAGCTTGTTCCCTTTCCTTCTTTACTTTTTACGTCAATAAAACCTCCGTGTTGTTTTACGATTCCAAAAACCACTGATAGCCCAAGGCCGGTGCCCCTTCCCATCTCTTTGGTTGTAAAAAACGGGTCGAATATACGCCTGCGCACCTCATCACTCATGCCCTTTCCGGTATCGGAAATGGTTAGTCGCACAAACTTTTTTCTTTCTCCATCTCTTTTTACCTCGACGTTGGCCGTGGAAATGGAAAGCCTTCCTCCTTTTGGCATGGCGTCCTTGGCATTTACGATAAGGTTCATTATTATCTGATCGATCATTCCAGGGTCTGCAACTATTTGCCAAAGTTCTGGCTCTTTTTGAATAGTCAGAGTTATGTTCTCGCCAATAGTACTCTCCATCATCTTCATGAGGTTGGTAATGGACTTGTTCAGGTCAACTACATCCCTGTGAAGGGCCTGCCGTCTCGAAAACATGAGTAGTTGCTTGACAAGGTCTGAGGCCCTGCTGACGCCAAACTGTATCTTGTCAAGATAGTCTTTTGTCTTTTCTGGGTCATAGTGGTAGAGGCTGATAAGATCCAGGTTTATCTGAATGGCCGCAAGAATATTGTTAAAGTCGTGGGCAACGCCTCCAGCAAGCAGTCCAATGGATTCCATCTTTTGGGCATGAAGCAGGAGTGTTTCCAGCTCTTCTTCCCTGGTCAAATCTTTTTTTATTGCAACTATTCCTTCAATCTTCCCATCTTCACCTTTGATAGGGAAAATGGAACATTCTTCAGGGATTTCTCTTCCGTCTTTGGCATAAGTAGACATCTTGCCCTGCCATGGCTTTCCTTCAAGAACAGATCTTTTTATGTTACTTAAAAAGTCGCCTTTTTCTCCTTCCTTAACAAGAAAATCCATTGGTTTTCCAATGACCTCATCCGATTTGTAGCCAGTTAACCTTGTGAAAAAGGGATTTACATATATGATCACTCCCTTTGGATCTGTTATGATCACGGATTCAACAGCCTGATCCAGTGCAGCAGCCAGTGTCTTTAGTTCCTTTTCTGCCTGTTTCCTTGCCTCGATCTCATTATGAAGCCTTGATGCGTAAAAACGTCTCTTCGTGAACTTGTGGAGCAGCACAAGGAATACAGTGGCAGACAAGAATATTGCCAGTGAAATCTGAAAACGGCTCAAAAGTATCTGTTCCAAGGAATACACCTTGGAGATGCTTATTTTGTGTCCATACAAGGGTAAGGAGATGAGCTTAAAAAAATTGCCATTGTAGCAGAGGCATCCTTGATCGTTGTCATCCAAATCAAAGACACAAAATGAACTCTCCTGGAAATCTTGTCTTTTTTGGCTTTGAAGGGCCATATGAGAGATCAAAGGGCAGGATATGTCTTGATTGTAGGCCGGTTTTCCATATATAAGCTCATTATGCTCATTCATGAAAAAGAGGCCGTTTCGATCAAAATCATCTCCAACTACGTCATTTAGCCTGGTACCAATGATTAGTATTCCTGTGACCTCGTATCCCTTGGAAATGATGGGTTTTGAGATAACAAGTAACGGACTGGAACCATAGTGGGGAAAATCAAGTTCAATGGCAGATGAGGTAACTCCAGTTAGAGACGTATCGAACCATTTTCTGTTTGATAGGTTTTGATTCAAGAGCCTTTTGTTGGAGCTACCAACAACATGGCCTGTTTTATTCAAGACGGAAACGAAGCTTACCCTGAGCATCTTGGCCCACAAAAAAAGCCTACGTTCATCAGGGATATTTCCTTCAGCCATATTTGTAAAATCGAGGGCCAGGACCTTTGAATCTGAAAAAAGACGATTTTCCGTATCAGCCAGGACTTGTTGGTAGGTTCTTACTGCTTCAAAGCCCTTGGAAATAAAGGCCCTGCTTTGGATGGAATCCATGTGGACAAAAAGGAAGAATCCCAAGATAAAAAGGATGAGGAAACAAACAATCCCTTCTTTAAAGAATCTTGATACCGCCCCTGTTCTAAAAATCTGGTCAACATAGAAAAGGCCTGAAAAAGATAGCAAAAGTGCCTGGGCCACCACCAAGAAAATGTTCGGCCTTATCATTAAGATAGGCTCCATCACCATGGCAGCAGTCAAGAAAAAAGGCGCCTTGCTCTTTGTCGACAAGAAATCCCTGCTTAGAAGAAAGAGGAAAAGGATGGCAAAAAAACATAAAAGGACAAGGGAAAAGACGATGATTGCAGAATCCTGCCAAAGGGCTTTTACGGGATAGGACCAGATGAGAAATTTGATGATTCCAATCAATCCAACAAGAAGTGCGGCGGGTAAGCAGAATTTAGAGGGTCTTTTACTTACCTCCCTGAAGGATGCCAGTATCAAGGCGTCAAAAACGAAGAGGCTTGATGTTATGGCGCTTGCTGCTGAAAGATCAAAGGAGTTCATTCAAATAAGCTCATCAACCAGACAGAGTACATCTGGCTCAAGTTTTAATCCAAGCTCTTTGGCCCTATTTTTGTTGACAATGACTTGAAACCTCGATGCCTTTTCTACCTGTAACTTGTTGATCTCCACTCCGTCTAAAAGCATGGAAACCATCTGGCCGGCCTGATAGCCCATGTGGAACATATCTACATTTGCCCCTCCAAAGAATCCTGCCTTTGTGAAGGTCTTGTTAACTGCTATGTCTATCTTTTTTATTCTTTGGGTGATTTGAGGAACCAGGTCCTCAAGAGTTATCTGTCTGCCATTTTTTTCATCTCTGATGGAAAGAACCAGTGGAATGTATGCACAGATTGCAGGACTTTGGTTTATCTGTTTTGTCCTGATCTTCAGTTCAGACAAGGTGGACACAGGAAAGTACCGAAGATTCTTTTTAGGCATAACAGATTGCAGGCTCCTGCCTATCTGCTTTTTCCCTTTTTCCCCCATGAAATCCGTTGAGTAGAGGATTCCCATCTCGCAGGGCCATTTGTGTAGGAGTTTCAAAAAATCTACCTGCTCCTTAAGAAACAGATGTTCAACCACGCCAGTGATGTTGCTTATTGGATTTCTGTCTTGCAGAAAGGGAGAAATTTTATTGTATGCAGAAATATCTCCATTTATGCCGGAAAAAACCACAAAGGTGTTAGGCTGTCCATTCAAGGCAAGTCCCACATATAAAAAAGCAGCGTCGTCAACAGTAACGACCACCCGAGGATGCGCCCTTTTTATTGAGTGTAGCACCTGCTGTACTTTTTGTTGGACCTGGCTTTTTGAAAGCCTTTTTGAATCGAGATAGAAGGTCTTGACAAGGAAATGCCGGTTAGGCCCCTCGTTTATCCCTTGGAGGATTCCCTGAAGTTGTGGCTTACCACAAAGATCGTTTTCGTCATAGCTAAGGACGATATAGATGGAATCTTCTCCAAGCGCAATGGAAGGTGAAGACCCTGCATTTGCCAAAGTCCCTATTATGGCAATAAATACAGATATGGCAGCCACTCGAAGGATTTTCATAAAAAAGGCCTTTTGGCTTTGATCGAATAGGATAATCAACGACCCAAAAAATTTCCCCGCTAATTTTAGACAATAGCAGG
>Ga0256833_1002207_pt1 | contig 13882 bp, 12 predicted proteins | sample 356284metaG_FD_190535 | JGI IMG/M metagenome (GOLD analysis project Ga0256833, IMG submission 190535) | Hydrothermal vent microbial communities from Mid Atlantic Ridge, Atlantic Ocean - 356-284 | ecosystem: Environmental > Aquatic > Marine > Hydrothermal vents | place: Atlantic Ocean: Mid...
ACAACAACTGGCAAATGCTTTTACGTCGATAAAAGATTTATGCGAGTATCTGAGCCTGATCCCTGATGATTTGCCAATACTCTCTGATGGTCACCTTTTCCCGCTAAAAGTACCCCGTTGCTTTGCTGATTGCATGGAAACAGGAAATCCCAATGATCCGTTATTACGACAGGTATTCCCTGTGCACCAGGAACAGCTTATTACACCGGGATTTATCGATGATCCGGTTGGGGATTTATCAGCCATTGCTGAATCGGGCGTAATCCATAAATATCATGGCCGAGTGTTGTTAATTACAACAGCGGCCTGTGCGATTCACTGCCGTTATTGTTTTCGACGTAATTTTCCTTACAGTGAAAACCAACTCACCCGACAAAAACAACAACAGGCACTAAGCTATATAGCTAATCATACCGATATCACCGAAGTGATTCTCAGCGGCGGCGACCCCCTGCTGCTCAGCGATAGCAGACTACTGTCGCTATTCAATGCTCTAAACCAGATTCCACACCTGAAACGCATTCGTATTCACAGCCGACTACCGGTTGTTTTGCCCGCCAGGATAACTTCATCGCTAGTTGATATGTTATCGAACAGCCCTAAAAAAATAGTGATGGTTCTCCATGCCAATCATGCCAACGAACTGAGCCAACAAGTTGCAAACAGCTGCCAGCAATTAAAAAAACATTCCATAACCCTGTTAAATCAAAGCGTATTGCTTAAAGGCGTTAATGATTCAGCCGACCCGCTGTGTGAGTTAAGCGAAAAATTATTCACTCTGGATATTCTGCCTTATTATTTGCATCAATTGGACAAAGCAAAGGGAACAGCTCATTTTGCTGTTAACGATGAAACAGCCCTCGCACTTCACCATCAAATAAAATCCCGACTACCCGGCTACCTGGTCCCCCGATTAGTCAAAGAAATTTCAGGAAAAGCTTACAAAATTTCTTTATAAATCTCCTATACTTCTTCAGGTAATACGAAAAACCACTCATAAAGCCTGACTTTCACAGGAAACACCATGGATATGCAAGCAGACAATCAAGCAACATCCGGCTACAAATATGCTTTAATTGTCATCATCGCCACACCGCCACTCATTGCCTTGCAAAGCTGGCTACTATCCTTTGATATGCCCGAATTTCCTGAACTGCCTAATCATTATTTGCTATTTTTTCAGGATGTTATCCTTTTTATTCTGGCTTATTTTTTATTGCGTCGTCATTTTGCCAAAAAAATTGTTCAGGCCACAGCCACACTCAAACAAAATAATTCAGCATCAAAAATAGATTTGTCGATGCGCCTGCCTGAAGACCGGGATGAAACCTTTCGTCCATTATGGTCAACCATCAATACTTTTTTCGCTCAGACCGAAGAAAGTCTTTCCAGGATATGTGCATCTGTCGCCCGACTCATCCCTATTTCTGAAGAATTAAAAGATACCTACAATGCTTATACGCAAAAAATCTCCATGCAGACACAATTCAGCCAAATCGTTGTTGATGCCATACAGGAGGTTTATGAATCCAATACCGAGGTTATTCAGAATACCGATAATATTAATGAGTCGACTGAATTGGGCTTACAACGCATCCAGAACAGTGAAAAAACTGTTAATGAAACCGTCGGCAGTATTAAAAACCTGGCTGAGCAGATTCAAAATGCTTCCCAGCAAATTGACACCTTATTCAAAAACAGTGAACAGATTGGTAATGTTATTGAGGTGATTACCACCATTGCAGACCAGACCAATCTGCTGGCGCTTAATGCGGCAATTGAAGCGGCCCGGGCTGGCGAACATGGCCGTGGATTTGCCGTGGTAGCTGATGAGGTCAGGACCTTATCCGAACGAACCCGGGAATCGACCATTGAGGTTCAGGAAATCATTGGCGTCATCCATGCCAATATAAATTCAGTTGTGGAAACCATGTCCAAAAGTTTATCTGCCATGGATTCTGCTTTGCATAATTCCACCGAAACAGCCAGCCAACTCGATGAAACTCACGAGTCTATTCAACAAATCAATGCAATCGGCCAGCAAATCAGAGATTCCATTTCGCGCCAGACGGAACTGATTGAAAAAACCCGAAATGCATCAGACGGGCTGATACATTTAAACAGTGATTCTCTTGAAGCCTCGAATATCCAGGCAGTATCACACGAAGATTTGATTAAACTCAATCATCAAATAAAACAAAAGCTTGATATTTTCGTGCTCAGCAAGATAAATTGGGATACAGAAAAAAGGAATAAATCACGAAATGACAAGCCTGTTATTTCCGATAACTTATCAAATGATACTGATGATGACGGAGTGGATTTATGGTAAAGCCATTCGTTTTGCAACGCCATAACCAACCAATCAAAAATATTCAATATCAGTTACTTACGGGTTATTTAAGATGAGCGCCGGAAAAACCTAATTGCCGCCAGGCCTCATATAATACGATGGCGACTGTGTTAGATAAATTCAGACTGCGGCTATGTTCCTTCATCGGCAGATATAATTTTAGCCCGGGCGCATGCTGATATAAAAAAGTATCCGGCAGCCCCCGTGTTTCAGGCCCAAACATCAACGCATCCCCTTCCTGAAACTCTGCGTCGCTGTATAAGGTTCGCCCCTTTGTAGTCAAGGCAAACAAGCGTTTCGGCCTGGCTTTTTCAACATAATCATCAAGGCTGGCATATTGCCGGATATTCACCCATTCCCGATAGTCCAGTCCGGCCCGCCTTAAACGCTTGTCATCCAGCACAAACCCCAACGGCTGAATCAAATGAAGCTGTGCGCCGGTATTGGCGCACAGCCTGATGATATTTCCGGTATTTGCCGGTATTTCCGGCTCATATAAAACAATATCCAGCACAATTAAGAAACTTTTACCGAATCCAGTTTCCAGATGTCATTGTTATAGTCGGAAATGGTTCGGTCAGTTGAAAACTTGCCACTACTTGCCGTATTCAAAATACTCATGCGGGTCCAGCGTTCCTGATCTTGATACGCTTCACCCACTTTTCTTTGTGCATCCACATAGCTTCTAAAATCAGCAATCGTCATCCAGGGATCTGAAGGACTCTTAACCGAGGCAATAATATCGTCAAAAATACCTGGCTCAAACTGATTAAAATGACCGCATTCCAGCAACCGCATTACCCCCTGCAAGTCACTGTCCTGGTCAATGTATTCCTGTGGATTATAATGACCCCGCAGCGCTTCAACCTGTTCTTCTGTCAGGCCAAACAAAAAGAAATTATCATCGCCGACTTCTTCCCTGATTTCGATATTAGCACCGTCCAGCGTACCTATTGTTAACGCGCCATTCATCATCAGTTTCATATTTCCTGTCCCTGAAGCTTCCTTACCGGCTGTTGATATCTGCTCGGATAAATCAGCTCCGGGGCATATAATTTCCATCGCCGATACCCGATAATTTTCCATGAACACCAGTTTCAGTTTATCACCGACATCAGGATCATTATTAATCACTTCGGCAACATTATTGATGAGCTTAATCACCTTTTTAGCCATCGCATAACCGGGCGCAGCCTTACCACCAATCAATACGCAGCGATTGGTCCAGTTATCGGTATCGCCACGCTTAATGCGATCATAAAGATGAATCACATGCAACACATTCAGAATTTGCCGCTTATATTCATGAATTCTTTTAACCTGCACATCAAAAAGCGCATTGACATCAATATCAACATCGTGCTCTGATTTTTTATAGTCCACCAGACGTTGTTTATTTAACTGCTTTAACTCACGCCATTTTTTTCTGAACTTGGCATCATCTGCATAAGGCTTGAGTTTTTCCAGTTGAGACAAATCAGTTATCCAGCCATCACCAATGGTTTTGGTAATAAAAGCAGCCAAATCCGGGTTACACCCAGCCAGCCAGCGCCTGGGCGTTACCCCGTTGGTTTTATTATTGAATTTTTCCGGCCATAATTCGTAAAAGTCTTTGAACAGGCCTTCCTGTAATAATTTTGAATGCAATTCAGCTACACCGTTGACCGAATAACTGCCAACAATGGCCAGATAAGCCATGCGCACCTGTTTTTCATGACCTTCCTCAATAATTGACATCCGTCTCATACGGTCAAAATCACCCGGCCAATGCGTTGAAACTTCAGCCATGAAGCGGGCATTGATTTCAAAAATAATTTCCATCAGGCGCGGCAGCATCCGGCTCATCAGATTAACCGACCATCGCTCCAGCGCTTCCGGTAATAAAGTATGATTGGTGTAAGCCATGGTCTGGCGTGTAATTTTCCAGGCTTCTTCCCATTCCAGTCCGTGAATATCCACCAATAAACGCATCAACTCGGCAACGGATATGCTCGGATGCGTGTCATTGAGCTGGAAGCAGTTCTTCGCTGCAAAATCGGTAAAATCCGCACCATGACGCCCCACCCAATTATCAATCACATCCTGCAAACTGGCCGAGGCTAATAAATACTGCTGTTGCAAGCGAAGTTCCTTGCCATTTTCATTGGCATCATTCGGATACAACACCATAGTGATATTCTCAGCCGTATTTTTCTGGGCCACCGCCTCTGCATAATCCCCGGCATTAAATTCTTCCAGGTCAAATTCTTCCGTGGCGGTCGCTTTCCATAACCTTAAGGTATTCACGGTGCCATTTTTATAACCTGGTACCGGCATATCAAACGGGACGGCCAGAATATCATGGGTATTGACCCAGACGGTATGAGATTTTCCATTTTCATCGGTTTGTATTTCTGTATGTCCCCAGAATTTTACTCGTTGGGTGTATTCAGGCCGTTCCAGCTCCCATACATTGCCATTTTTCAACCAGTGATCGGGCTTTTCAACCTGATAGCCATTTTCTATAGTCTGCCTGAACATGCCATATTCATAACGCAGGCCATAGCCGACTACCGGTAATTGCAAGGTCGCACAGCTATCAATAAAACAGGCAGCCAAACGCCCTAAACCGCCATTCCCCAAGCCGGCATCCGGTTCGGCATCAATTAATTCCTCAATTTCAATGCCTAAATCATAAAGTGCCTTACTAACCGGATCTTCGACCCCCAGGTTCAACATGGCATTACTCATCGACCGTCCAATCAGAAACTCCATGGACAGATAATAAGCTTTTTTACAATCCGCTTCCCGATAGCTGTTATAGGTATTCTTCCAACGCTCGATTAAACGATCACAAATACTTAAGGCGTTGGCGGTATAGGCATAATGCGGCGACCGGCAATGCTGATCCCGGCCCAACCGATATAAATAATAATGTTTAAATGCTTCGGTAAAGCTTTTTTTATCCATTCCCAATTTTGCAATTTTGCTGATTGAAGGTTTGGGATGACTTTTCTTGAACTGTCTATATGGCATGTAAATACCTGTTATAAAAATAAAAAACTATTTTTCCCCACGCAAACCATCACAACCATTAAGAGAAGAAATCACTGGTAGGATGTGGTGAGGAATGAACCGCATCAATCACGAAAGATGCGCTTCGTTCCCCAGCGGCATCCTCCATAAACGCTTAACTTAATCGCATTGACAGAGACCATTGGAACCAGAACGGAAACCTCATTCCCACGCTCCAGCGTGGGAATGCATATCATTACTTCAGCTTGCCATGACATTGTTTATATTTTTTGCCAGACCCACAAGGACACGGCTCATTACGGCCGACTTTTTTCCCTTCCCTGACAAAGGGTTGTTTTTCCTGTTCTTCTTCAGCCGGCTCAGGGGCAAAAACCGCTGCCGCCTGCTCTTCAGGATCCTGTACCGGGCTGGCTTCAGCATGCTCATAATGCAACTCGGCCGCTTCTGCCTGGGCCTGTCGCTGCTCATCAATGGCCTCGACATCCTCTTCCTGATTCACCTGGACTTTTGCCAGAATACTGACGACCTCATATTTAATATGATCCAGCAAACTGGCGAACATATCGAAAGACTCGCGTTTATATTCCTGCTTGGGATCTTTCTGTGCATATCCGCGGAAATGAATCCCCTGGCGCAACTGGTCCATTGCCGCCAGATGCTCTTTCCAGCTGTTATCCAGAACCTGCAACATAACGGATTTTTCAAAATGACGGAAAACATCTGAACCGATTTGTTCTTCTTTTTCCTTACTGGCCTGCTCCGCGGCATTAACAATCAATTTACGTAATCCTTCTTCATCAAGTGATTCGTCTTTATCCAGCATTTCCTGTAAAGGCAGGTCCAGCAAAAACTCATCTTTTAAATGCTCTTCCAGACCTTTTATATCCCACTGCTCTTCCATGGTTTTAGGTGGAATATATTGAGTAATCACATCATTAATGACATCTTTACGGATATCAGTAATCATTTCACTGATATCCTCTGCTGCCATCAATTCATTGCGTCTGGCATAAATAACTTTACGCTGGTCATTAGCGACATCATCATAGGCCAGAACTTCTTTCCGCATGTCAAAGTTGCGCCCTTCCACTTTTCTTTGGGCATTTTCAATCGAACGGGTTACCCACGGATGCTCGATGGCCTCGCCTTCTTCCATTCCCAGTTTTTTCATCAGCCCGGCAACACGATCAGAGGCAAAAATACGCATCAAATCATCTTCCAGGGATAAATAAAACCGTGTGGAACCCGGATCCCCCTGACGCCCTGAACGACCTCTTAACTGATTATCAATACGTCGTGATTCATGTCGTTCAGAACCAATAACATGCAGACCTCCACTGGACAGGACTTTTTCGTGGCGTTCCTTCCAGGCTTGTTTTACCTTCTCTTTTTCTTCTTCGCTGGCATCCTCACCCAACGCACTTAATTCAACATCCAGATTACCGCCTAATACAATATCGGTTCCGCGTCCGGCCATGTTTGTGGCAATGGTCACGGCTTCCGGCATACCGGCCATGGCAATAATATGGGCTTCACGTTCATGCTGTTTGGCGTTTAATACTTCGTGTTTTATCTTGTGTTTCTTAAGCTGTTCGGAAATCAACTCTGAATTTTCAATAGAAGTCGTTCCCACCAGAACCGGCTGACCGCGTTCCACACAATCTTTAATGTCTTCAACAATGGCATTATATTTTTCGCGAGCTGTCAGATAGACCAAATCGCCTTTGTCATCCCGTATCATCGGCCGGTGTGTCGGGATAACAACCACTTCCAGACCGTAAATCTTGTTCAGCTCAAAGGCTTCGGTATCTGCCGTACCTGTCATACCAGACAATTTTTCATATAATCTGAAATAATTTTGAAAGGTAATAGATGCCAGAGTCTGGTTTTCATTTTGAATTGGCACACCTTCTTTGGCTTCAATAGCCTGATGCAGACCCTCTGACCAACGCCGACCGGTCATCAGACGACCGGTAAATTCATCAACAATCACGACCTGATTATTGGCAACAACATAATCAACGTCTTTCTGGAATAACACATGGGCCCTGAGCGAAGCATTGATATAATGCATCAGCCGGATATTGGCGGCATCATAAAGACTTTCGCCGGGCTCCATCAATCCATGTTCAACCATTAACTGTTCAACATGCTCATGGCCTTCTTCGGTCAAATGCACCTGTTTGGACTTTTCATCGACTGTGTAGTCGCCCGGCATTTTTTCCTGTTCTTCAGGATCGTCCGCTTTTTCCTGTTCTTTTAATAAAGGAATAATGGCATTGGTTTTTTGATAAATTTCGGTACTTTCTTCCGTCGGGCCGGAGATAATCAATGGCGTCCGCGCTTCATCAATCAAAATGGAGTCAACTTCATCGACAATGGCAAAATAAAGATCCCGCTGGACTTTTTGTTCCAGACTGAATGCCATATTATCGCGCAGATAATCAAAGCCAAATTCATTATTAGTGCCATAGGTAATATCAGCCGCATAAGCCTGTTTGCGTTGTTCATGATTTAAGTCACTGATAATCACTCCGGTAGTCAGTCCCAGAAACTCATAGAGTTGCCCCATCCATTCTGAATCACGCTGAGCCAGATAATCATTGACCGTCACCACATGCACACCGCGCCCAGGCAATGCATTTAAATAGGCTGCCAGTGTTGCCATCAGGGTTTTACCTTCCCCGGTTTTCATTTCGGCAATTTTGCCATCGTGCAAAACCATCCCACCAATCAGCTGGACATCAAAATGCCGCATACCAAAAACCCGCACCGAGGCTTCCCGAACTGCCGCAAAAGCTTCAGGCAGTAAATCATTCAGCTTTTCACCTTGCTCCAGTCGTTGCCTGAATTCCTCTGTTTTTGCTTTCAGCGCTTCATCAGAAAGCTTCTGAAATTCCGGCTCCAATGCGTTAATCTTTTTAACGATCTTGCGTTTTTTCTTGACCAGCCTGTCGTTTCGGCTTCCTATGACTAATTTAACCAGCTTGTTCAGCATGCCTTTTTTCCGGTGAGAATGACTAAAATTGATTTCAAAAAATGGTAATAATTCAGCATATCCAACTTAACTAAATTCATTAAATATCAGTTACTTATAAACACAGTAAAAGCACTATGAATGCCACAAATAAGTAACTGATATTGAAACTATAAATATGCTGAGTAGTTACAAAAAATGCAGTGATTATAGCCTGTATTGCTTATTCCTTTCCAGATATATAGTGCTTACTGATAAATTCCCTGAAATATTTCTGGCCACCCATCCTGGCAGCCAGACAAATTATGCTATTTCCCGGCACTCACTGCCCACAACACAGATTTTTCTTCAAAAAGCCACAAAACTTAACAACCACTTGATTTATATATAAAAAAATAAAAATAACCCTATAAAAACGAGCTGTATTACCTGAATATTCATGGCAAATTCATCAAATATGTTTTTTTAAGTGACTCATTACCTCAGGTCTGTATAATGGAACCCAATACTGCTAGGTAGGCTGTATTTTCTGATTGTTTATTCAAACCTTCTTTTATTCCTCCCTACTCCGCTGTATTGAACATTTATGTATTACGCTGGTGAAAGCCGGCATTTATTTATTGCAAGAGAGAATTATGTCAGATTTAGTTGAAGGCACCGTAAAATGGTTTAACGATGAAAAAGGTTTCGGTTTCATTGAACAGGAAGGCTCTAAAGATGTATTCGTACATTTCAGTGCTATTAATGGCAATGGCCGTAAGACCCTGACTGAAGGTCAGCGCGTTACCATGGAAGTCACCATGGGCCAAAAAGGACCACAGGCAGAAAACGTCACTGCACTGTAAGATTACAGTATCGGGCAGTCAATTCCATTGACTGCCCACCATCTTATCTCCGCTTAAACCAGCTTTCCCCATAAGTCGTATTCATCGGCTTCTTCCATCTCCACAGTAACAAAATCCCCCACCTTTAAATGTGTCGCACCGTCTATAAAGACCTGCCCATCAATTTCAGGGGCATCAGCCTTGCTACGGGCTACCGCACCTTCTGCAACCACCTCATCGACTAATACCGTTTCTTTTTTTCCAATACGTTGTTGCAATCGAGCCGCACTGATTTCTGCCTGATGAGCCATGAAGCGCTCAACCCTTTCCTGCTTTACTTCCTCTGGAACAGCATTTGGAAGCTCGTTAGCCTTAGCCCCTTTTACAGACGAATAGGCAAAACACCCCACTCTATCCATCTGCGCTTCGCTCAGAAATGCCAATAATTGCTCAAATTCCTGCTCGGTTTCCCCAGGAAATCCGACAATAAAAGTACTGCGTAGGGTAATGTCGGGACACATTTTCCGCCAGGCATGAATTCTTTCCAGATTATTTTCGGCCGCAGCCGGTCTTTTCATCAGCTTTAATATGCGCTGACTGGCATGCTGAAAAGGAATATCCAGATACGGTAATATTTTTCCCTCTGCCATCAACGGAATCACATCATCCACATGCGGATAAGGATAAACATAATGCATCCTGACCCAGATACCTAAATCACCCAATGCATCGGCTAAATCATAAAAACGAGTATCCAGTGTCCGGCCTTTCCAGCTTCTCTGCTGATATTTCAAATCCAGACCATAAGCGCTGGTATCCTGCGAGACAACCAGTAACTCCTTGACTCCGGCCTGCGCCAGGTTTTCAGCCTCAAGCAACACATCATCTACCGGACGACTCACCAAATCACCCCGCATGGATGGAATAATACAAAAGCTACAACGATGATTGCAGCCCTCTGAAATTTTCAGATAGGCATAATGCTTTGGCGTTAACTTAATTCCCTGTGGAGGAATCAGGCTGGTAAACGGGTCATGTCGGGGCGGCAAATATTCATGCACAGCATCAACAACCTCATCTGTGGCATGAGCGCCTGTTATTTTTAAAACCTGAGGGTGCCGAGCCAGAATTTCATCCTGCCGGGCTCCCAAACAGCCGGTTACAATAACCTTGCCATTTTGTGCCAAGGCTTCACCAATACTGCCTAATGACTCTTCAACAGCTGCGTCAATAAAACCGCAGGTATTAACAATAACTAAATCAGATTGCTGATAATCAGGCGATACCTGATAGCCTTCTGATCGCAATCGCGTCAGAATCTGTTCACTGTCAACCAGGGCTTTAGGACAGCCCAAACTGATAAACCCTACACGAGGATTGCTCATAAAAACTCTCTATTTTCTTTACCTGCCATCAAAGACAGGTCGGTGGTTTCGGTAAGCCTGCATATTTACAGGCATATTTTAATGGTCCATCGGGAAAAAGCCGGAGTAAATAACGGCTATTGCCTTTTTCCTCTCCCAACTGGTTGCGCACGGCCCGGGTGAATACTCTGGCATTAGGCAAATGTTTATATAACTGGTAATACTCACGGATAAAATAAATAATTTCCCAGTGGGCCGCAGTAAGCGCTAGTTTATCCTGTCCAGCCATAACATCAGCCACGGTCTCATTCCAATCCTGAAGATGACATAAAAAACCCTGCTCAGTCGTCTCCAGCTCTTTTCCTTCAACAACTAGCGCCATGTTTTGATTGCCTTGTGTTTGACAGTCAGCTCGACCAGATTGGAATAATCTATGACTTTCACGTCACTCAAAATCTGCTCTTCCGACAGCCCAAACAATTCCAGCTCATCTTTTAATACATAGACAGAGCAGGCTTTCTGCAAAACCTGCAATATCAAAGCATTTTTATCGTGTCCCTGGGCTATAACAAACACTGCCGACTGCTGCAAAACGATATCATCTCCCGCCCCTAAACGCTCGACAAAAACTTTATCAAAACTGCCTTGAACTATTAAATGCAACATTATTCAATGTCCGTCAGTTTCAATCCGACTATACCCAGAACAATCAGGCTAATGGAGGCCAGACGCCACCAGTCTGCTGACTCCTTGAATAAAAATATACCCAAGACAGCCACACCCACCGCCCCCATTCCGGTCCATACCGCATAGGCCGTCCCCAGAGGCAGGGTTTTAATAGCCATCATCAACAGATAAAAACTGCCACCTCCCGATATCATCGTGACAATACTGGGCCATAATCGCGTAAAACCTTCATTTAATTTAAGGCTTAAGGCAAAAATAATTTCTGCGCAACCTGCTGCAAACAATAAAATCCAACCCCAACCCATTAATTCTCCTGCTTTTCTAGACAAAAAGAGCTTTTATTCTACAATAGAGAGGCATAGCACTTAATAATTTTTATCCTGATTGGAAAAATCATGGGAAGCGATTCAGAATTTAACATTAAAGCCCCTAAACAAATTATCAGTAATCTGACTCAGTTAATGAAACAAAACTGTCTGATTTCCTGTCATTATGGCGAAAATAATGAATCATTTATTACGACGCTGCTGGCCATTGATAATAAAAAGAAAACTCTGTTTTTGGATTTTGGCCCCAAAGATTATTTAAACAAACAGCTGCTGCAATCCCCTCAGGTTGAATTTAGAACAGAACTGGCAGGCATCAAAGTGGCTTTTGATGGAAAAAAGATTACTAAATCCAACTTAAAAGGTCAGCAGGTATTTGCCATGGCCATTCCAGAAGAACTGTTCTGGATGCAACGCCGGGAATATTACCGTGTCAGAGTGCCGCTTTCCCATGACAGTTATTGCCAAATCACGCTGCCTGTGACCGATAAGGACAGTGAAGAAAATACTGAAGAACAAACCCTACAATGTCGGCTGATTGATATCAGCATCTGCGGCATTGCCCTGACCTTGATGGATATAGAACATGCCAATCAGTTTATTCCCACCACTGAATTTAAAGACTGTCTTCTAGTGCTTGCCGGAAATGAATTTGGACCGGTGAATCTGACTGTTAAAAACAGACAAAAAATAAACCCTGAAAAAGCTGACAAAGGCTACCGTATAGGCTGCTCATTTGATAATTTAACTTCCGGACAGGAATCGCGCATTCAACGCTATATACAGGAAATAGAAAGAGAACTGTCCAATATAAAATAGTTTGTTGATTATTACAGGTAATTAAACAAGGAAAGGTTTTGCACTTTTGAAAAGGATTGTTGCGCCGCCTGTAACGCCAGATTTTGCTGATTAAAGCGACTGATGGCTTCAGCATAATCCAAATCTTTCAACCCGGATAAGGCCGTTTGCATATCCAGCAAATAATCCTCATGAGCGCTTTGTGTCTGCTCAACAGCGTTTAATCGCGCCCCCACAGAAGACTGCGTGGTAATAATATTTTCAAATGTTGTATCCAATTGCCCCAATGTGGATGGCTGAGGCGCACCGGACCTTAATTCATTGGCAAACTGTTTAATCACATCAAAAACACTATCACCCGCTCCACTGGCTGAAGGTCCAAAAATCTTGTTTCCAGGATCGCCGTCTGCAATTTGACGGGTATCGCTGACCTGAATAGTCCGCTGATTGGAATCTCCCTGATAAACATAAGGTGAGCCCGCTACAAACGGCACGGTTTTGCTTTCCATCCCTGAAAACAAATATTCACCATTGGCATTCTGGGTATTTGCCAGCCCCAACAACTGCTCACCCATCTGCTCAATCTCATCGGCTATGCCATCCAGGTCGCTTTGATTATTAATTCCATTTAAACCCTGCAAGCCTAATTCTTTAATACGGTTCATCACATCCAGAGAGCTTTTAAGCGTTGTCTCTTCCAATGACAGCCGCTGTTTGCTCATATCGAGATTATCCTGATACTGCTGGATTTTTTCGATACGCTGCTCATAATTCATAATCTGGCTGATATCTACCGGATTATCGCTGGGTTTCAGTATTTTCTTACCCTGAGCCAACTGAATTTGCGATTGATTGACTTTCGACTGTTGTGAAAGCAGCGCATTTAATCCTAATTGTTGGCCCCAAGCTGTTGAAATTTTCATAAATTCTCCCGCTATGCAATACTGTTCATCAGGGTATCAAATATTCTTCGAGTGGTTGCAATGGTCTGCGAAGATGCCTGATACGCCTGCTGCAATTTAATCAGCTCCGCCGCTTCCTCATCCAGATTAACACCGGAAACACTACTCCATTGCTCTTTAGCATTGTTTAACAAAACCTCTTGCGCCGAGGCACTGATTTTAGCGGAACTGGTTTGATTTCCAACATCAGAAACCAATTGCACAAAACCTTCTTTAAAAGAAGCCGTTCCATCGTACATCACGGCCTTGCTTTCAAGTCCGGCAAGCGCCAGGGCATTTCTGTTATCCCCGACCAACGCGCCACCTGTTGAATTTTGACTGCTGGCTGCGGCAATTTTTCTCGGGTCGGTCAGATTAACAGCAATATTTTTGGCGGCATCATAAGTCGGCCGAATTAAAAAAGTATCCCCGGCTACCGGTGCGGTGCCTCCCAGGGAAATTGCAATTCCAGGCAGACTGTCAGGCGATGTCGCCACTAACTGCCCTCCGGAATCGGTCAAACTGATGGATGAATTATCACTTAGCCGAGTCAATGTATAGCTGGGTCCGGCGCCTACGTTTAATTGATAATCACTG
>Ga0256833_1002208_pt1 | contig 13882 bp, 11 predicted proteins | sample 356284metaG_FD_190535 | JGI IMG/M metagenome (GOLD analysis project Ga0256833, IMG submission 190535) | Hydrothermal vent microbial communities from Mid Atlantic Ridge, Atlantic Ocean - 356-284 | ecosystem: Environmental > Aquatic > Marine > Hydrothermal vents | place: Atlantic Ocean: Mid...
CGCCAGCCAGGGGAGCCCGACGAACGCGCCATAGAACACCGAAAACAGCAACAGCCCGCGCCAGCCTGGCGCCGGCGGGTTACGCATCGAAGGGGAAGGTTTCATGTTCGCCTCCCGGGGCGTGGATTCACATCCAGCAGCATTTCCCCTCGTGGGGGGTAGACCCGGATGGGGCAGGGGGCCCCTCGTCCGCGTCCGCCGAGGACGGTTCCACATAACGCTCGGGGTGTTGCACAAACGCGTCGCGGCAGGCCAGGGAACAGAAAAAGAAGCGTTGCCCGTCGTATTCCACCTCCGCGGTGGCCCATAGCGCATGAACTTGCATGCCGCAAACGGGGTCGCGAGGCATGGGGGTTCCTCCGGGGTCAGGTTCGGGTGTAAGCGCGGGTCCAGGCGCGCATCAAGGTCTCCACGGCCGCGGCCTGGTGCGTGGTCGGGTTCCAGCGCAAGCGGGTGCGGCGGTCGTGGCCCTGCAAAACCAGCACGCCCAGCAGCAGGCCGTTGGCCGTATAGACCAGATAAGTGCTCAGGCGGCAGGTGCAGCGGGTGGTGCCGTGATGCGGGCAGCGGACCCGCGGGTCGGGGGCCCGACTGCGGTCCAGGTCGAAAGCCCGCTGCACCCGAAAGCCGTGTTGGTGCAACAGGGCCACGAGCTCGCGTTCCGCATGGGCGCAATTCACCTGCATGGGGGGAAACAAAACGGCAGAAATCATAACCCGCTCCTGGCCTTTAGCATAGCCGCTTTGCCGATAATGCCCCAGCGCGTTTCGGCGGGGAGGGAATACGCGATTTGGCGCATGACTGCACCGCGGCGCCGGGCTACGATGAACATGCCTCACGATGAGGCTGGCATCCCACCCGCTGGACGACCCGCACAAGGAGGTTTTCTCATGCGCCGAGGTTGGTTTTGGTTGATTGCGGGCCTGGTGGCCCTGCTGGTGTTTGGTTTCTTCGCCTTCCCCGGCTGGTTCTTCGGCCCCGGCGGCTGCTGCGGCTGGGGCGGTTACGGCGGCATGGGCATGGGCGGCATGATGGGCGGTCGTTGGGGCGGCTACGCCGGCATGATGGGACCGGGCGCGGCTGCCTGGGGCCCCTTCATGTTCTTAGGCGCGCTCATCCCGCTGCTGCTGTTGGCCCTGGTGGTGGCCGGCGGCGTGTGGTTGGGCATGACCCTCTTCCGCCGGGCCGGGCAAACGCCCATGAGCGCGCCGGGGGCGGTGCCGCCGGCAACCGCGGCCCAATGCCCCCAGTGCGGCCAACCTGTGGACCCGCAATGGCAGGTCTGCCCTTATTGCGGGTTTGAATTGCGAGCGCCGACGCCCAAAGACGCGGCGGTCTGACATCCCTCCCTCCCCGCGGGTGTGGGCCCTGGCTTTCCGGGGCCCACACCGCTTCCCTACCTCACCGGAGGTGTCTCATGTGTGGTCATCACCCTTCCCCCTACATGCTGTGGAACGCGCCCTGGGCCGCGATGCCGCCGACGGCCCAGGCCCAAACCCTGGCCTGCCCCCAATGCGGCGCGGCCGTGCAACCGAATTTCGCCTGGTGCCCCCAGTGTGGCGCGGCCCTGCAAGGGCAAACCCCGGCGCGGCCACAGGTGCGTGAAGCCTCGCGGCCGGCCTTGCCCCCGGCGCACTCCTCGCGGCAGGGGCCCGCGGCGCTGCCCCCGGGTCAGGCATCGCGGAGGGCCCTGCCATGAGGAAGATAGGCCAAGGTCTCGTCATAGCTTTGGTGGTGGCCGCGGTCGCGGCCGCGTGTTCCGCCGCGGTGCTGCCGGGGCAAAGTTCCTACGACCCCATCGAAAACGGCCGGCGCATTTATTACACCGGCACCAACTGGCGGGGCGAACGCATCACCTATCAGGGCGGTCCGGCCTTCGAAAATTTCGGCATGATGCAAGGCAGCCTGACCTGCGCCTCGTGCCACGGCCCCACCGCGCAGGGCGGCCGGCACTTCATGCACATGACCGTCATGGACGCGCCCGACATTCGCTACAAAGCCCTGGCTTCGGAAGAGCATGAGGAAGGCGGGGGCGGTGAGCACGATGAGCAGGGCGGCGAGGCTGGCTACACCCTGGAAGACTTCCGCCGGGCCGTGGTCGAGGGCCGCCACCCCAACGGCGACCCCGTGGACCCCAACATGCCCCGCTGGAACTTGAGCGACCAGGACCTGGCCGACCTGTTTGCCTTCCTGAAGACGCTGCCGTAACGGGGGAGGGATGGGAGTTGGTGGTTGGAGGTTAGAGGCTGGTAGTTGGTGGTTGGTGGTTGGAAGTTGGCAGGGGGCCACCTTTGCTCCCTGCTGACCGCCCACCGCTCCCTGCTCTTTTTCATCCGCGTCCATCCGCGTTTATCCGCGGCTTCATTCCCGGGAGACCAGCCGCAGTGTTGGGGTCGTTCACACAGCGGTCAAAATCCGTAAACGACCCAAAGGGCACAATACCCCCACCCGCGTCGATGCCGTACAGATACACCTGCCAGAACACCTTGGTAGTTGGGTCCCACACCCGCTGCCGCGTAATGCCATAGCCGCCAATCAAAAGCGGAATATCCTGCCCCGTAGGCCCATCCAGATACACCGCGGTGGTGTTTTCCGCAGCCCAGGCGTTCAGGTTCAGGCCCTTGTTGCCGTTGGCGTCTCGCACAACCAACGCCAAGCGCAGCATATTGTGGTCACTGGCCAGATACTGCTGCACCTGCACCCGTTGGTCCGCCGGGGGCAAATCTTGCGTGGGGGAACCGGCGTTCAGCAGCGGCACACCCGCGGGGGCAAAGGGGTCACGCGCCATACCGCCTACATAGGCAAACTGGTCGTCGCGCAGCGCGTTGGGCGGCTGGTCATCCGGCGCAGCGGGCACGATGAGGTGGTTGAAGTCGTACAAATACACCGCAGAAAGCCGGGGCCGGGGGTAACGCACCTGGATGGACTTGCTACAACTGGCCGTACCGCCGTTGCCGTCGGAGACCTGGGCAGTCAGCGTCACCGTGCACACATTGGAAGTCGGGCCGTCCAAAGTCGGGGTTTTGCCCGTGACCGCGCCCTGGGGCGTGAGGGTCACCTGCTTGCCGCTGCGGGTCGCCGCCAGACAATCGGGTTTGTCCACCGAAAAGCTGGTGATGCTGACACTATCGCCGTCGGGGTCACTGGTGGCAATGGCGTAAGTGTTGCTGGAGGGCATGAGCACCTGGTTGGTGCCCGAGTTGGGGTCGACAAAGGCCTTGCCGTCGTAGTCGATAGCATTGGGGAAGGCATCGAAGTTACAGGAGGGCGGGTTGTTGCCCCCACCTCCGCCGCCGCCGCCACCTCCGCAGTAGCAGTAATTACCGCTGGAACCGGCCAAACAACGACATCCCGGGCCGCAATCGGAATCAACCGTGCATTCGTCACTACCTCCACCGCCTGTACATACACAATTGCTGGCTGAAGCACAATACCCGCAGCTGGTATCTCCCAAAGGGCAGCCACAACTCATCGAACATTCTGTAGGCGTACACTCACATCCCATGGGGCATTCCGATTTTTTGCACTTCAAGCCCACATCCTGGCATTGCCCACAAGTAAATCCCGGATATACTTCCTGGCATGAGCCACAATCCCAGCAAGCCTGAATTTGAGGCGCAAGCCAAAAGATGCTCAGAAATAGAAACAATAGCCCTGCTACAACAAGTCCATACCCTCCCCTTTGTTTCCTTTGGATTGACATATAAAAAATAATATCATATCTACCCGCGGCGGACAAATCTATTCCTTATTTGAAGATAGGCTGGGGGAGGTAAGCATCGCATTTGTCTTTATCAACGGCTCTAAAATCTGTGACCTCATACGGAATGTTCTCATTAGCCCAAAAATCAATGCTGTCTTTCAGGGGCTTGAGTTCAGAAACAATGCAACCATCGCCCTGGTTGGACACTGCCGGTTGCAGCGTTATGAATGCAGTTTGCGGGTACACATGGTCGTCAAAGTTCCAACCGATATTGGGGCCGTATACTCTTGATAATGTATACTTCCCTTGCACCAGCCATTCCTGATTGAGCCAGCCCTCTTCCCACTCGGATCTCAGAAAACTATTATTATAACCAGCCCCAAAGGTGTAGGAACCATCAGGATGCAAAATCACACTTCCTTCAGGGAAGGTGACGGTTATGATGGTACCACTCTGTTCGGCGAACACTTGTAGGCTGCGCCAAAATCCAGTGGGATCCCAATTAGCCTCTGAGTTTTCGCGTAAATAGTACTGCATCAAATCTCCTAAACCAATCATATATTTCTTTCCAAATTCTACAATTAGATTATATATTTTAGGCTCGCTCGGATCAAATTTTTCCTTGACTGTTCTCTCTATACTTGCCTGAGCGTAAGGTATATATTTCTCTTCGATTAAACCCCGCTTCAGCCAGTCAGCTAGAATCACCCTCTCATTCACCACCATCTCAATCTGGGTACCTGTCAGCACCTGCTCCAAGGCTTGGGGCAGTTCTTCCCATTTGAGACTACCCTGACGGTATTGTTCGCCCAAGGCACGCATTTGTTGCACCAACTGGGGCTCATTGTCGTTTACTTCCGCATCGGAGGCGAGGGCAGCCCCACCGGCTTCGGGCGTAGCTTCGGGCGTCGGCGTCGGGGTAGGCGTCGGCGTCTCGGTAGGCGTTGGCGTCTGCGAGGGCGTGGGGGACATCAGGTCGGCCGCGGTCACCGTCACCACCGCGGGCACAGCCGCCTTGGCCTCGCGCATAGCCTCGGCGGGGGTGGGGGCCGCACCCGCGCAGCCGCTCAGCAGGGCCAGCGCGGCCAGCCCCAGCAGCATCACCAGAGGCAAACGCGTCTTCTGCATGGCAGCCTCCTCTGAACAAAGCGCAACAAACAGGACCGACGGCTACATTATACCGCGGCGCCGATGGGCTGCGTAGGGGCGTTCCAACGAGTGGTTGGTGGTTGGAAGTTGGTGGTTGGTAGTTAGTGGTTGGCGGGGGCACGATTGCTGACTGCTGACCACTCCCTGCTGACTGCTGTTGTTCATCCGCGGCTTCATCCCCCGGGCGCAACACGCTGCGCCCCTACCGGGCCGGGCGCCCAGCCGGATCGCCCCTACCCGCGTTCCCTGCTCCCCGCTGTTTTTCATCCGTGTTTTTCTGTGTTTATCCGTGGTTTTTTCATTTCATCCGCGTCCATCCGCGTGTATCCGCGGCTTCATTCCCGGGCGCCCGGCCGGGTCGCCCCTGCTGCGCTCCCTGCTGTCGTTGCTCCGCGGTTTCATCCCTCCGGCGCGCCTTGACCCCAGCCCCGGTTGCCGTTAAAATCGCGGGTGGCGGGGCGATGGCGGAACAGGCAGACGCAGGGGACTTAAAATCCCCCGGGCTTCGCCCGTGCGGGTTCGATTCCCGCTCGCCCCACTCATGGGAGGTAAGCAGCACTGGCCAATGGCGCTTTCCCCGCGGCCCTATACCGCAGGGCCGGTGGGGTTTTTGTTGTTTTTTGCCGCCAACCCTTGCCCAAAAGCACCCTTCCCCCTATAATTGAGGTTTGCGCCGCAGCCCTCTTTTTCGGCACCCTCGTCTAACGGAGGACGAACAGTTATGGCGACGCCTACGCGCATCAAGAATTATGGCCGCCTGGAAGCGGCCATGGAATTGCCCCCCCTCATTGAAGTGCAACTCAATTCCTACCGCTGGCTCAAGGAAGAAGGCCTGGCCGAAATTTTCGACGAAATCTCCCCCGTGGTGGCCTACAACGAAGGCATGCGCCTCTACTTCCCCGGCAACTCCCCCGAAGCCCGGGAGTGGGGGCTCAAGTTTTGGTTCAAAGAACCCAAGCACACCATCGAAGAATGCCTGGAACGCGGCCTGACCTACGCCCGCCCCTTGTGGGCTTCGGTGCTGCTCATCGGCCCCGAGGTGCCCGAGCCCATCAAGCAAGATGTGTTCCTGGGCGACTTCCCCGAGATGACCGAGCAGGGCACCTTCATCATCAACGGCACCCAGCGGGTGGTGGTGTCGCAGCTCATCCGCTCCCCGGGCGCTTACTTCGAAGCCCCGCTGGACCGCACCACCGGCCGCCGCATGGCCACGGCCAAGCTCATTCCCGACCGGGGCGTGTGGCTGGAGCTGGAAACCCGCAAGAGCGACTATATCATCCTCAAATACAATCGCCGACGCTCCGTGCCCGTCACCTTGTTCCTGCGGGCCCTGGCAGCCCTCGACGATGGCATGCCCAACGCACCGCTGCAGCAAGGCACCGACGCGGAGCTCATCGAGCTCTTCGCCGATGTTGACAAGAACCCCGACCGGCCCTTCATCGCCGCCAGCATTCAGCAAGAGCCCGAGCTGGACCTGGAAGACGGCCTGAGCATCGCCGAGGCCGCGCTCATTGAACTCTACAAGCGCCTGCGGCCCGGCGAGCCGCCCACCTTAGACAACGCCCGCGCCTTTTTGCAGGGCCAGCTCTTCGACAATCGCTACTACGACCTGGCCCGGGTCGGGCGCTACAAGATGAACCAGAAATTCGACCTCCATGGCCTGGTGCCCATGGAACACCGCGCCCTGACCAAATGGGACATCGTGCACATGGTGCGCCGGCTCATCGCCATCAACAACGAACTGGAAGAGCCCGACGACATCGACCACCTGGCCAACCGCCGGGTGCGCACCGTGGGCGAGCTGGTGCAAACCCGCCTGCGGGTGGGCCTGCGCCGCATGGAGCGGGTCATCAAGGAGCGCATGTCCATCCGCGGCGACCAGGAGCGGGTCACCCCGGCCAGCATCATCAACATTCGCCCCATCACCGCCGCGCTGCGTGAGTTCTTCGGTTCCAGCCAGCTCTCGCAATTCATGGACCAGACCAACCCCCTGGCCGAGCTGCGCCACAAGCGCACCCTCTCCGCGCTGGGCCCCGGCGGCCTGCGCCGGGAGCGGGCCGGCTTCGATGTGCGCGATGTGCACCACTCCCACTACGGGCGCATTTGCCCCATCGAAACCCCCGAAGGCCCCAACATCGGCCTCATCGGTCGGCTGGCCACCTACGCCCGGGTCAACCCCTACGGCTTCATCGAAACCCCCTACCGCCGGGTCTACCGGGAGCTGCCGGCCAACGACCCCCGGCTGGTGGGCCGCCGCCTGCGCCAGGACGCGGTGAGCGACGACGGCCAAATTCTGGCCCGGGCCGGCGAACGGGTCTCCCCCGACACCGCGGCCCTGCTGGCCCAGGCCTTGGGCGACCGGCCCCTGGCCATTGTGCCCTGGGTGTCGCGCGATGTGGAATATCTGACCGCGGACCAGGAAGACCGCTACTACATCGCCCAGGCCAACGCCCCCCTCAACGAATTCCACGAATTCGCCCACGACGACATCCTCACCCGCTACCGAGGCAAATTCCAGTTCACCGACCCCGAGCAAATCGCCTACATGGATGTGGCCCCCAACCAAATCGTGGGCATCAGCGCGGGGCTCATTCCCTTTTTGGAACACGACGACCCGACCCGCGCGCTGATGGGTTCCAACATGCAAAACCAGGCCGTGCCCCTGCTGCGGCCCGACGCGCCCATGGTGGGCACCGGCATCGAGCGCAAAGCCGCCTACGACTCGGGCCAGGTGGTGTTGGCCCAAAGCGACGGCGAGGTCGTCTCCGTCACCGGCGAACAAATCGTGCTGCGCACCGACGACGGCCGCGAAGAAATCTACCCCCTGCAGCGCTATCGCCGTTCCAACCAAAGCACCTGCATTGACCAGCGGCCCATCGTGGTCAAAGGCCAGCGGGTGCGCCAGGGCGATGTGCTGGCCGATAGCTCTTCCACCGACCACGGCGACCTGGCCTTAGGCCAAAATGTGGTCGTGGCCTTCCTCTCCTGGGAAGGCGGCAACTTCGAGGACGCTATCCTCATCTCCGAACGCCTCATCCAGGAAGACAAGTACACCTCCATCCACATCGAAAAATACGAAGTCGAAGCCCGCGACACCCGCCTGGGCCCCGAAGAAATCACCCGCGACATCCCCAACACCGGCGAAGACCAGCTGCGGGACCTGGACGAGAACGGCATCATCCGCATTGGCGCCCAGGTAGGGCCCAAGGATATTTTGGTGGGCAAAGTGACCCCCAAAGGCGAGAAGGAACTCACGCCCGAAGAGCGCCTGCTGCGGGCCATCTTCGGTGAAAAATCCCGGGATGTGAAAGACACCTCCCTGCGCATGCCCCACGGCGAGCGGGGTACGGTGGTTGATGTCACCGTCTTCACCCGGGAAGAACACCGGGACCTTCCCGCGGGCGTGGAGAAGATGGTGCGGGTCATGGTGGCCCAGCGCCGCAAAATCACCGCCGGCGACAAAATGGCCGGCCGCCACGGTAACAAGGGCGTGGTCTCCAAAGTCGTGCCCGTGGAAGACATGCCCTTCCTGGAAGACGGCACGCCGGTGGACATCATCCTCAACCCCTTGGGCGTGCCGGGCCGCATGAACATCGGCCAGGTGCTGGAAGTGCACCTGGGCTGGGCCGCCAAACAGCTGGGCTTCCGCGCGGTGGTGCCCGTGTTCGACAGCCCCACCGAGGAAGAAGTGGAAGCCGAACTGGCCCGGGCCTGGATGATTGACCAGGCCTGGAAGGTCATCACCGAGCGGGCCTGGGCCTGGGCCAACGAACAAAACCTGGGCCCCGAAGACCTGCGCGACGACGCGGATGTGCGCATTCTCTACCTGGAGCAATTCTTGGGCGCAAAGGGCTACGACATCTTCGCCCTGGCCGGCGACGAAACCTACGCCCGCCGCGCGGTGCTCACCGAATGGCTGCGGGAGCAGGGCTACGACCCCGAGGCCATCCTGGCCTTCGAAGACATGGGCCTCACCCCCCAAGAGCGGGACGAGAACAACCGCCGGGCCATCGACGCCGGCCTGCGCCTGTGGATGAAGAGCTTAGGCTACGACGCGGCCGAAATCGACCGCCTGCCCGCGGATCAGGTGCGCGAGCGGGCCACCCAGGTCATGCTCGAAACCGGTCGGCCCATGCCCATCTTAGGCAAGCAAATCGTGCGCGATGGCATGACCGGCGAGCCTTACGACCGGCCCGTGACCGTGGGCGTGATGACGGTGATGAAGCTGCACCACCTGGTGGAAGACAAGGTCCACGCCCGCTCCATCGGGCCCTACAGCCTCATCACCCAGCAGCCCTTGGGCGGCAAGGCCCAGTTCGGCGGTCAGCGCTTCGGCGAAATGGAGGTGTGGGCCCTGGAAGCCTACGGCGCGGCCTACGCGCTGCAAGAAATGCTCACCATCAAGTCCGACGATGTCCAGGGCCGCCTCAAGACCTACGAAGCCATCGTCAAGAACCAGCCCATCGAAGCCCCGCGGCTGCCGGCCTCCTTCAAAGTGCTGGTCAAAGAGCTGCAAAGCCTGGGCATCGCGGTGGAAGCCGAAACCCCCGACGGCATCGTCACCTTTGGCAAAGAAACCCCCGTCAAGCCGGTGCACCTGCCCACCGGCCTCATGGGCCCCGGGTTGCTCGGCACGCCCAAGAAAGACGGGCACTAAGCCCCGCCCAGGCTCAACCCTTGGCCTGCCCGGCCCCATCGCCCTCGCGATGGGGCTTTTTTGTGGATAACTGGGGAAAAACTGTGGACAACGCGCGCGGCTTGTGGATAAAGAAACCCCGACCACGCCAAACCCGCCCCACATCTGGGCCCTGCCCCCCGGCCAAGCCCCACATCTTCGCCTGTGGATAAATATGGGCACATCCTATGGACAACACAGGATAACCCATCCACACCCTCCCCATGCTTTGTCCACAGCGCATCAACCGCCCCGCCCCTGACAACGCAAAGGTCAAAACCCCATTCCTTCCTTCTATAGGCGCGCGCGTTATCCCCATATCCCCAGGCTCTACGACGACGATTTAAAACATACCCTTACACCCAATGTTGCACTTGTGGAAAAGTCGTCCGCGACCACGGCCTACTTGCATTCCTCGGCACAAATGCGATAGCGCGTCCAAAAACCCCACGCGTGAGGCCCCCGGGCATGGGCGCTCACTTCATACGCTTCTCCGTCCCACAGGTTGGGGGGAACCACCACCTGGGCCAGCCCCAAGGGTACCGCGCCCTCTGCCGGGTTCCCCCGGGAGCCATAGCACATCATGCGCAAGGTCAGGGGGGCCAAAGGCACTTGCACCTTGACCCCGCGCTCCCAATAGAGGGTCGGCCAGGTGGTGTCGGGCCCGGCATACGCGCCGCCCCCGCTGCTGGGAATGCGCGCCCAAAGCCCGCCGCCGCCGACCCAGCAGAAGAAGATGTGCCACGCCACATCGGTGTAGATGAAGGGGCCGAGGCGCAGCTCCAGCTGTACCGTGGTCTCGCGCGCCCGCTCCCCGCCACCGGCCTGGACCCATTGCTCGCACCAGGCGCGCGCCGGGCCCAACAGCTGCTGGCACGGGTCCAGCGCGGGCAAGGGGGGAACCGGCCGGGGGGCCAGCGCCGCGAAATCGGCCAGACCGGCGAAATCCAGCGGGCAGCCCTCCAGGCTGGGCGGTCCAGGGCGTTGGGGGCAGGCGTCCAGGCCGTCGGGCACGCCGTCGCCGTCGCTGTCGAGTTGCAAGCGGCAAAGGTCGGGCCGCAGCGCGCAAATTTGCGCCGGGCTCCCCGGCGACGGCGGCGTCAACAGCCACATAGGGCAGCCGTGGTTTGGCCGGGGACCGGCCTCGGTGGGGCACGCGTCTTCGAAATCCCACAGGCCGTCGCCGTCCTGGTCCAGCCAGGGCCAGGTCACCTCGGGCCATTCCGGTGGGGACGGCAGGGCTTCGTCCGGGGCCTGGGGGGTGGGGCTGGGGGAACCGTCGCCAGGCCCTGGCGTCGAGGGCGTACCGGCGGGCGGCGGGGTGGGGGACGCCGCGGGCGTCGCGGGGCAGCCGTTGGTGGGCTGGCCCCATTGCTCGGGGCACGGGTCGCGCGCATCGGGCACGCCGTCGTGGTCCGCGTCGTCGGCCGCGGCCTGCACCTGCACCGTAAGCGCGGCCACCTGCATCCGGCCCTGCCCGTCTTGCGCCAGGGCCAGCAAAGAGTGGGCCCCGGGCCGCGCCGGGGTCCAGGCGCTTTGCGCCACCACCACCGGGGCCGGACCGCTGGCCGTGGCCAAAACGCCGTCTTCGGCCCACACCATCAGCCGGGTCACGGAGCCGCCGGCAGCGCGGGCCGCGGCTTGCACCTGCACCGTCACCGATTGCCCGACTACGGGGCGCTGGCCCGCTTCAGGCTGCAGCCAGGTGATGGTGACCGCGGCCCGGGGCGCGGGGGTGCCGCGCAAAGCCCAGCGGCCCAGGAAGAAAATGCCCAGGCAGGCCCCCACCAGCACCGCCATTCCGGCCAGCCAACAACCGAGTTTGCGCTTCATCGTCGGTCTCCTTCAGGGCTCACGGGTGCACAACGAAATGGGCAGGCGGTAGCCCGCCCCCGGGGGCTCCTGGGCCGTATTCCCGGCCTGGTCGCGCGCCAACACCACATATTCCACCCACGAAGCGGTGGTGGCGTAGGCCGGCGGGTCCAGGCTGGCCGGCAGGTCCTCCGCCCGCAGGGTGACCGCGTAGCCGTGGGGCGCGGCCTGCAGGGTCATGGGCCGCAGCACCCATTGGCCTACCGCGTCGCCCTTGTGCACCCGAAAGCGCAGCTGCACCGCGGCCACGCCGCCGGGGTCCTGCACCTGCGCCTGGATGACCACCGCGGTGTGGTCGCAATCGGGCCAGGTGATGCGGCTATCCAGCGCGCGCACCTGGGTGATGGTGGGGGGCCGCGTGTCGGGAGTGGGGGTGGGGGGCCGCGTGTCGGGAGTGGGGGTGGGGGGCCACGGCGTGGCCGTAGCCCCGGCCGTTGGGGTGGGCGAAGGCGCGGCCGTGGGCGTGACCGTGGTGGCCAGGGCCCGGTGGGCCTGCACCGCCTCCTGCACCACAATGACCGGCCCGCTGGCGATGAGGCAATCGTCGCCCTGGCAGGCCTCTGCGTGCAGGCGATATTCCCCCGCCACCGTAGGGGTCCAGGTGCCGGTGACGATGACCAGGTTGTGCATGCGGGTCGCGGGGGTCAAAGGCACCCGTTTGGGCACCGGCCCCTGCACATACAGCACGAACTCATCAGGCTGCAGGCCCGTGGTGACGAAGGAAACCTGAATTTTGACCCGCGTGCCGGCCCACACGGTGGTGTTGGCCGCCGGCGCGTCGAAATAATTCAGGGGCCGGTCGAAGTGAATTTCGCCGTCGGAAATGCACCCGCTCAGGCTCAGCAGGGCCAGCAGCGCTACGGCCCCGGCCAACCCCGCGCGGTGCGGTCGAAGCGAACGCAACATCTTCCACATGACAAACCTCCCCGCACCCCGGGGCGGGTCGTGCGCCGCGCGGGGTCAGCGATACATGAAGTAAAAGGGCCCCACGCTGGTCACGCCGGGGGAAATGCTGACCACCTGCCGCGCCGGCACCCACAGATTGCGGTCGGGAATGAGGCACCACACGCCGGGCGGCGCTTGCAGCACGAACTTGCCGTCGTTGCCCGAAACCGCGGTGGCATACACGCCGCCGGGGGACCCACAGGGCCCGTAATGCAACGCCACGCCCATGCCGCTCACGCCTTCGGTGGCCGGGTCACAGGTCTTGTTGTCGTTGCGGTCCTTGCAGAAATAGCCCACGATGCGGGCCTTGGGCGGCGGCGGGGTGGGGGTGAAAGTGGGCGTGGGGCTGGGCGTGCGGGTGGGGAAATTCCCCGCGCAGATGCAGGGCTCGTCGCCCGTGGGCTGGAAGCCGAACACCCAATGGCAGGTGTTGTCGACCCGGGCCACGGCTTTGGCCGGGTAGTAGCGGTTGTTGGGGAAGGGCGAGCCAGCCTCCTCGGGCCGAAAGTGGTCGTGATAGTCCATCCAGGCGGGTTGGTCCACGCCCCGGTCGGCCCACACCCACCACATGAAGGCCGGGTCCCGGTCGATGACGGGGTAATGGAGCGCGAACTGCACCTGGGGGCGGGTCTTGGGCACCCAGCGCACCCAGGCCGCGTCGGGGTCCGGGCCCTGGCCGGCGTCGAACACCAGCGCGTCGTAACTGTCGCCCCGTTGGGGCGGGTCGGCCCGGCAGGCCCGCACCTGGCCCACATCGTCGTTGGTGTCGTGGAAAAGGCGCACCCCGGCCACCTGCCATTCGGTGCTGAAGGGCGCGTGGGCCCACAACAGCCATTCGCCCCGGCCGTCGATGTCCAGGTCCAGCTCCACGCCATAGGCCACGGCCGTGGGCTGGCCCTGGGGCGGCGGGCCCACCAGCTCTAAGGTCACATACACCCATTCGCCGTCGGCGCCGATGTCCGCGCGGCGAATGTCCAGCTCGGGCGCGTAATGGGCCTGGGTTTCGGGGTCGAAGGGCCGCTCGTAGAGGTTGACGAAGTAATCGTCGCCCCGCAAGGGCACGATGGGCGGGCCTTGGGTGGCGCTTTGCTCGCATGTGGCATCCCACAGGCGCTCGGCGTAGCGCGGCTCGCCAGGGGTGACCTGGTGGGCGACGGTGGGGCTGGGGGTGGCCGTGGCGGTGGGGCTGGGGGAACCGACGCCGGCCACCGCGGGGGTGGGTGTCGCCGGCGCGGTGGGGGACGGTGGGCGCGAAACTGGCGCGGTGGGAGGCTGGGTGGCCAGGGCCGCAGGCGACGGCACGGGCGTCGCGGTGGGGCCGATGACGATGGTGATGCGCCGGGGCACCCGGCAGGCCATGAGCAGGGCCAGCGCGGTCACCAGCAGGCCCAGGCCGCGGGCCCGAGCGGAACGGGGCCAAGAGCGAGGGTTCATGGCATCCCCTCCTGGGTGGGCAGCCCCGCGGGGCCACCGAGCACGGCCCTCGGTCCTCCCCGCGGGGTTCCCCAAAGGCTCAATAGAGGCAGTAAAGCAAGCGC
>Ga0256833_1002209_pt1 | contig 13875 bp, 10 predicted proteins | sample 356284metaG_FD_190535 | JGI IMG/M metagenome (GOLD analysis project Ga0256833, IMG submission 190535) | Hydrothermal vent microbial communities from Mid Atlantic Ridge, Atlantic Ocean - 356-284 | ecosystem: Environmental > Aquatic > Marine > Hydrothermal vents | place: Atlantic Ocean: Mid...
GGATTGTCAGAATGCCAGAAAATGCTGTGTATTCAATCTGTTGTGAATACTTCACATGCGACTTCACAGGTCTTCCCGGTGCTCGTTTTCACCTCATTGCCGCAATGAAAAGGCCTTGCGGAGCAGGGCAGCGCCTCACACGTCCAGGTTGGCGACGTTGAGGGCGTTTTGCTGGATGAAGTCGCGGCGCGGCTCGACCACGTCGCCCATCAGGCGCGAGAACAGATCGTCGGCCTCGGCCAGCTCCTTGATCTGCACCTGCAAAAGCGAGCGGGCATTGGCGTCCAGGGTGGTTTCCCACAGCTGATCGGGATTCATTTCGCCCAGGCCCTTGTAGCGCTGCATGGAAACGCCCTTGCGGCCATGGGCAAAGACCGTTTCCAGAAGCTCCAGCGGCGAGTGGATGACGGTTTCCTCCTCGCCGCGCACAAAGCGCGCCGGGCGGCCATAGATGGCGCGCAGGCTTTTTGCATGGCGGCCCAGGCGGCGGGCCTCCAGGGAGGCCAGCAGGGCGGCGTCCAGATCGTGGCTCTCGCGCACCCCGCGCACCTCGCGCCAGAAGCGCAGGCCGCCATCGGCCAGAGCCTCGCCATGCCAGCCGCGCTCGGTCTCGTCGGAGATGACATCGAGCCTGGCGGACACCTCCTTCGCCAGTTGCGCCGCCTTGCGCGCATCCTTCAGCGGCTCGCCCTCGAAGACCCCGGCCACCGCTGCCTGCTCCAGCAGAAAGCGCGGATAGCGCGCATCCAGCGCCTCGATCGAAGTGCGCACCTGCCGCGCCTCGTCCACCACGGCGCGCAGATCGGCCCCGGCGCGCGTCTCGCCATCGGCCAGGGTGAGGGCGGCCGCTTCCAGCCCGGTTTCGATGAGGAAATTCTCCAGCGCCTCGTCGTCCTTCAGATAGAGCTCGGAAGAGCCGCGCTTGATCTTGTAGAGCGGCGGCTGGGCGATATAGAGATAGCCGCGCTCGATGATCTCCGGCATCTGGCGGTAGAAGAAGGTCAGAAGCAGGGTGCGGATGTGGGCGCCGTCCACGTCGGCGTCGGTCATGATGATGATCTTGTGATAGCGCAGCTTTTCGATGTCGAACTCCTCGCGCCCTATGCCCGCGCCCAGGGCGGTGATCAGGGTGCCGATCTCGTTCGACGAGAGCATCTTGTCGAAGCGCGCCCGCTCGACGTTGAGGATCTTGCCGCGCAGGGGCAAAATGGCCTGGTTCTGGCGGTTGCGGCCCTGCTTGGCCGAGCCGCCGGCGGAATCGCCCTCGACGATGAACAATTCGGCCTTGGCCGGGTCGCGCTCCTGGCAATCGGCGAGCTTGCCGGGCAGGGAGGCCACGTCCAGCGCCCCCTTGCGGCGGGTCAGCTCGCGCGCCTTGCGCGCCGCCTCGCGGGCGGCGGCGGCCTCCACCACCTTGCCGACGATGACCCTGGCCTCGTTGGGGTGCTCCTCGAACCACTGCGAGAGCTTCTCGTTCATCACGCTCTCGACCACCGGGCGCACCTCCGAGGAGACCAGCTTGTCCTTGGTCTGGGAGGAGAACTTCGGATCGGGCACCTTGACCGAGAGCACGGCGGTGAGCCCCTCGCGGGCATCCTCGCCCGACAGCGAGACCTTCTCCTTCTTCGCCAGACCGGAGGAATTGGCATAGCCGTTGACCACCCGCGTCATGGCGGCGCGAAAGCCGGCCAGGTGGGTGCCGCCATCGCGCTGCGGGATGTTGTTGGTGAAGCACAGGACGTTCTCGTGATAGCTGTCGTTCCACCACAGGGCGCATTCCACCACGATGCCGTCCTTTTCCGCCGTGATGTGGATGGGGGTCTCGATGAGCGGCGCGCGGGCCCGGTCCAGATGCTTGACGAACTCCACCAGGCCGCCGTCATAGGCCATCTCCACCCGCTTGACCTGCGGCCCGCGGCGGTCTTCAAGGATGATCTTCACGCCGGAATTGAGGAAGGCCAGCTCGCGCAGCCGGTGTTCCAGGGTGGCGAAATCGAACTCGGTCATGGTGAAGATTTCCGCCGACGGCAGGAAGGTGATCTCGGTGCCCGAGCGCCCGGCGGCCTCACCGGTGGGCTCCAGGGACTTGACCGTCTCGCCCATGGCGAAGGTCATTTCATATTGCCTGCCGCCACGGCGGATGGACAGCCGGAGCCATTCGGAAAGGGCATTGACCACCGACACGCCCACCCCGTGCAGGCCGCCGGAGACCTTGTAGGAATTGTTGTCGAACTTGCCGCCCGCATGCAGCTGGGTCATGATGACCTCGGCCGCCGAGACCCCCTCGGTGGGGTGAATGTCCACCGGGATGCCGCGGCCATTGTCGCGGATGGTGGCCGAGCCGTCGGGGTTGAGAATCACCTCCACGGCGTCGCAATGACCCGCCAGGGCCTCGTCGATGGCGTTGTCCACCACCTCGTAGATCATGTGATGCAGGCCGGAGCCGTCATCGGTGTCGCCGATATACATGCCCGGCCGCTTGCGCACCGCCTCCAGCCCTTTCAGGACCTTGATGGAATCGGCACCATAGGTTTCCTTGCCGGTTTCGCTCATGCGTTCCAACCTTTCTTCAGCAGGCGGCGGCCACCTGGCCATCCTCGATGCGCACGAAATGCGCCCGCCCGCGCAAATCCTCGAACAAATCCGTTTCCGTGCCGGTCATCCAGGCCTGGCACTGCAACTCCTCCAGAGCCGCGAAAAGCCCCCTTCGGCGCGCCCTGTCCAGATGCGCGGCCACCTCGTCGAGCAGCATCACCGGCGCATGACCGCCCGCCTGGGCGCGCACCGCCCGCGCATGGGCCAGAACGATGGCGATCAACAGGGCCTTCTGCTCGCCGGTGGAACACAGCCGCGCGGGCATGCCCCCTGGCCCGTGCAAGACTTCCAGATCGGTGCGGTGCGGCCCCTCCAGGGTGCGCCCGGCGGCGGCGTCGCGGGCGCGGTTGCCGCGCAGGCGGGCGCGCCAGGCATCCTCCACCTGAACGGCCGGGCTTTCCCGCAGCTGATTCTCCACCTCTCCTTGTAGCCCCAGCGCCGCGAAAGGAAAAGCCCCGGCGGCCTTTTCCACTGTTTTCATGCCGGTTTTCAGTGCCTTGAGCGCCGCCAGGCGGGCCGCGGCCACGGCGATGAAGGATTGCGCCATCTGGGCCTCCAGCACATCCAGCCAGGCGGCGTTGTCCTCATGGGATTCCAGCAGCCGGTTGCGCTGCCGCATGAGCCGCTCCAGGGCCGCCGCGCGGGCGGCATGGGCCGGATCGAGGGTGGCCGTCAGACGGTCAAAAAAACGCCGCCGGTCAGTGGCTGGACCGGCGAAAATCCGGTCCATGGCCGGGGTCAGCCAGGCAATGCGCAAATGCCGGCCCAATTGCCCGGCGGAGCGTGCGGTCTTGCCGCCGATCACCAGCTTGCGGCCGCCGGTGCTGCCTCCTGCTTGCCAGGCCGCGCCGATGCGCACCGGACCCTGCATGCCCGAAATCTGCGCCGAGATGGCCCAGCCGCCCGCCCCCGGCATGCGCGCCATGGCGGCAAAGGCCGCCCGGCGCAGGCCGCGCCCGGGCGCAAAAAGGGAGATGGCCTCCAGAAGATTGGTCTTGCCCGCGCCATTGGGCCCGGTCAGCACCACCACCGGGCCATGCGCCTCCAGACGCGCGGCGGCATAATTGCGAAAGTCCGTGACATCCAGTCTGTTTATGGTGATGGAAGGAATGCGCAAGGTCTCCCGCGGCTGATTCGGCACCTGTCAATATGGGTATAAAATCAATTGAAATCAATATCTTGTTGAAAGTTGCAAGAGCCGCCATCCGCTCCTGAACGCTGTGTCAGCAGGGCATTTTCTTTGTCCCTTGCCGCGGCCTTCGCTCATCGGGCCAACTGCGCCGCCAGGGCGCGGGCAGCTTCCACGGGATCCGCCGCCTGGGTGATGGGCCGGCCGATGACCACGATGTTGGCGCCGGCCCGTTGCGCCGCCTGGGGGGTGGCGATGCGTTTCTGATCGGCCATGTCCGAGCCGGGCGGGCGGATGCCGGGGACGATGGTGAGAAAATCTTCCCCGCAGGCGGCGCGCACGCTGGCCAGATCGCGCGGCGAGCAGACCACGCCATCGAGGCCGCACGATTGCGCCAACGAGGCCAGTTGCGCCACATGGGCGGCGGTGTCCCTTGCCGTATCGAACCCGGTGGCGGCCAGATCATCCCCGTCCAGGGAGGTGAGCAAGGTCACGGCAACGAGCCTGGCGCGCCCAGCCACCGCCGCGCGGGCGGCCTCCATCATGGCCTGGCCGCCGGTTGCATGGACGTTGACGATGGCCGGGCGGATGGGCAGGCGCATGAGCGAATCCAGCCCCTGCGCCACGGTGTTGGGAATGTCGTGCAATTTCAGATCGAGAAAGACCGGGATGCCCGCCCTGGCCACCTTGGCGTATCCGGCCGGCCCGGCGGCATAGAACAGCTCCATGCCCACCTTGACATAAGCGGCCAGGCCACGCAGCGCCGCGGCCAGGGCAGCGGCCCGGTCCGCGTCCTGAGTGTCCAGCGCCACGCAGATTTCCGCCTTGCGCGAGCCCATCAGATCTTCCAGCCCCAATGCATGGCGACCACGCCGCCGGAGAGGTTGCGATAGCCGGTGCGGGCAAACCCGGCACGGGCGATCATGTCCCTGAAGGTCTCCTGGTTGGGGAACTTGCGGATGCTCTCCACCAGATAGCGGTAGGGCCCGCCATCGCCGGTCACCGCCCTGCCCACCGCCGGGATGACGGTGAAGGAATAGGCATCATAGAGCCTGTCCAGCCCCGGAATGGCCAGCTGCGAAAACTCCAGGCACATGAAGCGCCCGCCGGGCTTCAGCACCCGGTATGCATCGCGCAGGGCCACCTCGATGTGGGCCACGTTGCGGATGCCGAAGGCGATGGTATAGGCATCGAAACGGTTGTCCGCAAAGGGCAGGGCCTCGGCATTGGCGACGGTGAAATCGAGCCGGTTCAGGGGCCGGTTCTCGGCCCATGCGCGGCGGCGGCCCTCCATGAGCATCTGCGGCGAGATGTCGGCCATGGACACCCGCGTGCCCGGCCCGCCGCGCTCCAGGATGCGAAAGGCGATGTCGCCGGTGCCGCCGGCCACATCGAGCACATGAAAGGCCCCTTTTCCCTTCGGTGGCTTGAGGGCAGCGGCGAAATCATCCTTCCACAGCCGGTGCAGACCGCCCGACATGAGATCGTTCATCTCGTCATACTGGCGGGCCACCTTGGCGAAGACTTCGTTGACCAGCTCCTGCTTTTGCGCCTCCGGGACCTCCCGGAAGCCGAAGGAGAGGGTCTTGTCTTCAGATGCCTTGCCGGGCGCTGTCATGATCCAATCCGGAAAAAAGTTAACGGTTGCCGCTTTATAGGGCCAATTGCGCTCGCGAGGCAAATCATGACAAGATTTTGATAACCAGGAAAACAATCAGCATAAGGAACAATTTGATCTGAATGCGGAATAATGTCACACTCCGAAGCGACCGGGAGTGATTCTGCCGCATTGGGGAATGTGGCCAAGGCAAGGTGGGGTTATGAGGCACAGTTTGCGAAACCTGGCCGGGCTTGCGCGCTCCGGCCGCTTCTCCCGGCGCGATTTTCTCAAGATGGCAACAGCCACCGGTGCATTGCCGGTGATTGGCGCCCCGGGACTGGCGGCGCAGCCGAAGCGCGGCGGGCTGTTCCGCGCCGGTCTTGGGTCGGGGTCGAGCACCGATTCGCTCGATCCGGCCACATGGTCGAACAATTTCATGGCCGATGCGGGCCTTGGCGTTTATGCCGACATGCTGTTCGAGATCGGGCCCGATTTCAGCGCCAGGCCCAACCTCGTCGCCTCATACGAGCGCTCCGGTGACGCCAGAACCTGGTCCATGAAGCTGAAGAAGGGCATCGTTTTCCACGATGGCCGCAAGCTGACGGTGCGCGATGTGCTGGCCAGCATCACCCATCACACCGGCGAAAAGACCAAATCCCCCGTCAAGCCGGTGCTGTCGATCATCGAAAGCATGGAAACCGGCGGCGATCACGAGATCGTCTTCCGGCTGAAAACGCCCAATGCCGATTTCCCCTATCTGCTCACCGATTATCACCTGCCCATCCTGCCCGCCCGCGCCGATGGCTCGCTGGACTGGCGCTCGGGCATCGGCACCGGGCCTTACAAGATCACCGGTTTCAAGCCCGGCCAGCGGCTGAAAGCGGTGCGCAACAAGGACTATCACGGCAGCGCCTGGTTCGACGCCGTCGAGCTGATTGTCATTCATGACGTGGTGGCGCGCACCGCCGCCCTCAACGCCGGTGAAATCCATTACATGGACCGGTGCGACCTGAAGACCCTCAACCTTCTCAAGCGCAACCCGGGCATCGAGATCACCGACATCACCAGCCTGTCGCACTATACCGCGCCCATGGATTGCACGAGCGCACCCTTTGATGATGTCAATGTGCGCCTGGCGGTGAAATATGCCATCGACCGCGATGACATCCTGAAAAAGGTGGCCTATGGCCATGGCCGGGTGGGCAATGACGATCCGCTGGCCCCGTCGATGAAATATGCCATCGATCCCAAGCCGGTGCATGCATATGATCCGGACAAGGCGCGCTTTTATCTCAAGAAGGCGGGGCTGAGCTCTCTTGCGGTGGAGATCGCCGCCTCCGACGCGCCCTTCGCCGGAGCCATCGATGCCGCCCAACTGATGCGCGAACACGCAAAGGCGGCGAACATCGATATTTCCGTCAAGCGGGTGCCCGCCGATGGCTACTGGTCCAACGTGTGGATGAAAAAGCCCTGGTGCTTCTCGCAATGGGGCGGGCGGCCCACCGCCGACTGGATGCTCTCCACCGGCTATGCGCCCGATGCGCCATGGAACGAAACGCGCTGGAAGAATCCTCTTTTCGGCGAGCTTCTGCAAAAGGCGCGGCGGGAAAGCGACGAGGCAAGGCGGGTGGCCATGTATGCGCAGATGCAGCAGCTCATCCACGACGATGGCGGCCAGATCGTGCTGATGTTCAACAACTTCGTCTCGGCCATGAGCAGAAAGCTCGGCCACGGTCCGATCAATTCCAACTACGATCACGACGGCGGCTACATGTACAAAAGATGGTGGTTTGCGTAAAAATACGGCCACCTTGCCTATTCCAGGTTGTTGCACTAAGGCAACACTCGTAAAAATAGTGCAACCTTTTGGCCCTCCGGCATGATTGTCTTTACTTCTGGCTGCTAGCATGCGGATCATGAGACATGTGATTCGCATTCATCACCTGCTGGCCGTGGTTCTCGTGGCCCTTGGCGCGCTGGCGGCGGATTCCCGCCATCCGGCGCTGGCCCTGTCATGCAGTTTCGATGTCACCAACATCAACTTCGGAAATGTCGATCTGAGCGACGGCACATCCCATTTCGCCACCGGTGAAATGACCGCCGATTGCTCGGGCAATCCCTTTCAGTGGGTGACCATCTGCCCCAACATCGGCTCGGGCAATGGCAACCCCACCGCCCACGATCCGCGCCAGATGAAGAAATGGGGCAACTCCTCCATCAAGCTCAATTTCAATCTCTACTGGCCCGGATCGAGCACCATCTGGGGCTCATACCTGTGGCCCTATCCGGAGCGGCCGCCGGTTTTGCATCTGCGCCTGTCGTGGGGCGGATCGGGCAACACCTCGAAGACCATCGACGCGCGTCTTTTCGGCGGCCAGAATGCCCATCCGAAAGGCGTCTACTTTTCCAGATTCAACAACAATCACATTCTTTTCCAATACAAGAGCGGCTATTCGCAGGATTGCTCCTCCGGCACGGTCAAGAGCGAAAAGCCCAGCTTCCGGGTGCGGGTGCGCAACGTCAAGAGCTGCACCGTCTCGGCCACGGATATCGATTTCGGCGCGGTGGGCAATCTCGCCTCCAACGTGGACGCCACCGGCACGGTCACCGTGCGCTGCACCTATGACCTGCCCTACAAGATCCGTCTTGACCGCGGCTCGTCCAATGCCTCCAGCCCCACACAGCGCAAGATGTCCAATGGCTCCGATACCATTACCTATGGCACCTATTCCGACGCCGCGCGCAGCCAGCCATGGGGCTGGCTCAACTCCAATGACGTGAACGCCACCGGCACCGGCTACGACCAGACCTTCACCACCTATGGGCGGGTGCCGCCCCAGACCACGCCGCCGCCGGGCAATTACAGCGAGACCATCGTCGTCAAGGTGGTGTTCTGAACTCCCCCCTCTTCCCCGAAGGCCAAAAAAGACTCCCGCAGCGGGCAGAAAATGGTTTAAGGTTTTGTCCAGCCGGTCAGCCCACGCGGCTGACGGGGAAAGTTTGCGCCTGAACAAACCATGAGGGAGGATTCATCATCATGAAACTGCTTGCGAAAATCACCGTTGCCGCCCTGGCCCTGGGGCTGGCCTCCGGCATGGCCGCGGCCAAGGACTGGAAGAGCGTGCGCATCGGCACCGAGGGCGCCTACCCGCCCTTCAACTACAAGGATTCGGCCGGCAACCTGAAGGGCTTCGACATCGACATCGCCAAGGCCCTGTGCGACAAGATGAAGGTCAAGTGCGTCTTTGTCGCCCAGGACTGGGACGGCATCATCCCCGGCCTGCTGGCCAAGAAGTATGACGCCATCGTGGCCTCCATGTCGATCACCGCCGAGCGCAAGAAGAAGGTGGACTTCACCGACAAGTATTACAGCTCCCCGGCGACCTTCGTGGTGCCCAAGGAATCTCCCATCAAGGATGACATCTCGCCCAAGGCCCTGGCCGGCAAGACCATCGGCGCGCAGGCCTCGACCATCCATTCCAACTACCTGGAAGACAACTACAAGGACTCCAAGCTGAAGTTCTACAAGACCCAGGACGAGGTCAACGCCGATCTGGCCTCTGGCCGCCTCGACGCCCAGCTGGCCGACAAGCTGGTGCTTTTCGAATGGCTCAAGACCAAGGCCGGCCAGTGCTGCCGCTTCGCCGGCCCGGGCATCACCGACAAGCGCTGGTTCGGCGAGGGCGCGGGCATCGCCGTGCGCAAGGAGGATCAGGACCTCAAGGCCATGTTCAACAAGGCCCTGAAGGAAATCCTCGCCGACGGCACCTATGCCAGGATCAACAAGAAGTATTTCCCCTTCTCCATCTATTGATGGCAACCTGAACCGGGCGGCGGCTCCATGGGCGGGCCGCCGCCGGTCTGGCGTGTCCGGGGCGCGGCAGGGGGCCTTGCGTGGCCGGGCCGGTCCGCCAGCCCTCCAATGCGAAGGGGCGCTTGATACATGTGGGAGACCCTGCATCTGCTGGCCTGGGGTGATGGCGGCTGGAGCGACGAGCTTTTCGCCGGGCTCAAGATCACCATTACCCTGGCCCTGGCCACCTTGCCCTTTGGCCTCGTCATGGGCCTTCTGGTGGCGCTCGGGCAGATTTCCTCCGAGCCCACCATCGGCCGCGCGGCGCGCATCTATACCACCATATTCCGCGGCCTGCCGGAGCTTTTGACCATTTTCATCGTCTATTTCGGCGGCCAGATGGCGCTGCAGGCGCTCATCGGGCTGTTCGCCGATACCTATGTGGAGGTCAATTCCTTTTTCGCCGGCATGATCGCCCTGGGGCTGGTCTTTTCCGCCTATGCCTCGGAGGTCTTTCTCTCGGCCTTCCGCGGCATTCCGCAAGGCCAGTGGGAGGGGGCGGCGGCCCTGGGGCTGTCGCGATTCGCCGCTTTCAGGCTGGTCATCCTGCCGCAGCTCATCCGGCTGTCCATCGGTGGCCTGGGCAATCTGTGGCTGATCCTCACCAAGGAGACCTCGCTGGTCTCGGTCATCGCCCTCGATGAGCTGCTGCGCCAGACCTCCGTGGCGGTGGGCGCGACCAAGCAGCCCATCTTGTTCTATTCGGTGGCCTGCGCGCTCTATCTGATCCTGTCGCTGATCTCCTCGCAGGGGCTTGGCATGATCGAGCGGCGCGTCAAGCGCGGGGAGGCGCGCTGATGAGCGAAAGTGGCCAGACAACCACCGCCGCCGCCATGGCCCGGCCCGCCCCACCGAAGCGGCGCTGGAGCAGGATGCGCCTGCTGGGCTGGGTGCTCATGGGGGTGTGGATCGCCGCCGGGCTGGCTTCGGTGTGGGTCATGTGGTCCGGATTCGACGCGGAGACCTTCGCGAAGTATTTCCCGCGCATGCTCAGGGGGCTGTGGGTCACAACCCTTCTGGTGATCATTCCCATTTCCCTTGGCGCACTGATCGCCCTGGGCCTGGCCTGGATGCGCCTGTCGGGCAACAAATGGCTGGATGGCGCGGCCTTTGCCTACATGTATTTCTTTCGCGGCACGCCCATGCTGGCGCAGGTCTTCTTGATCTACTACGGGGCCGGACAGCTGCGCCACGCGCTGGAGGCATGGAACCTGTGGTGGTTCTTCCGCGAGGCGTGGTATTGCGTGCTTTTGGCCTTTACCCTGAACACCGCCGCCTATCAGGCGGAGATCTACCGGGTGGCCATTTCGGCGGTGCCCGCCGGGCAGTGGGAAGGGGCTCTGGCGCTCGGTTTGTCGCGGCGGGTGACTTTCTTCAAGGTCATTCTGCCGCAGGCCATGATCACCGCCCTGCGGCCCCTGGGCAACGAGATCATCCTGATGATCAAGGGCTCGGCCATCGCCTCGGTGGTGACCATTTTCGACCTCATGGGGGCAACGCGGCTGGCCTTTTCGCGCACCTTCAATTTCGATGTCTATCTGTGGGCGGCCATCCTCTATCTGATCATCGTCGAGGCCATGCGGCGCATGTGGGACAGGCTGGAGGGCCTTTTGACCCGCCATCTGAAACGCGCCGGAGATGAGGAAAAATGACCACGCCCGCCGCCCGCCTGCGCGCCCATCTGGCCGCAAAGACCTGCCATGTCATGCCCTGTTGCTGGGACGGGCTGAGCGCGAAACTGATCGAGCAGGCCGGGTTTCCCTTCACCTTCATGTCGGGGTTTTCGGTCGCCGCCGGGCGCGCCGGATTGCCCGATACCGGCCTGCTCAGCCTGGGTGAAATCCTCGATACGGGACGCGCCATCACCGGGGCCGTTTCCATACCCGTCCTGGGAGATGGCGATACCGGCCATGGCAATGCGCTCAACGTGCGGCGCACGGTGCGCCAGTTCGCCCGCGCCGGGTTTGCCGCGGTGATGATCGAGGATCAGGTCTCGCCCAAGCGCTGCGGCCACACCGGTGTGCGCGAGGTGATCTGCCGTGACGAGGCGCGCATGCGCATCCAGGCGGCGGTGGATGTCCGGGCGGAGGAAAACCTCGATATTCTCATCCTCGCCAGAACCGACGCGCGCGCCGCCCTTGGCCTGGACGAGGCGCTGCGCCGGGCGGAAATCTTCCACCATCTGGGCGCCGACATCCTCTTCGTCGAGGCGCCGCGCTCACACGAGGAACTGGCGCAGATCCCCGCCGCCGTCACCGGTGTTCACATGGCCAATATGCTGGAAGGCGGGCTGACCCCCCTGCTGGCGCCCGAGGAGCTGGCGCAGATGGGATACCGCATTGCCGCCTATCCGCTGACCTTGCTCTCGGCGGCCATGAAGGCCATGACCGAAGCCCTGGCGGCCATGCAGGCGGGCCACCACCCCCACGCCATGCTGATGGATTTCGCAGAGCTGAAAAGACGCATCGGCTTTGATGCCCATGATGAAATGGCCGCCCGCTACGCGCCATCGGGGGATATGGGAAAATCTGAATCCTGACCGATTTGCAATTTTTGCCCGGCTTGACCTTCCAGTTACTGGAAGGATTACATTGTCCGCAGCAAAGATCATTCATCAGGAGTTTTCCCATGTCCGATTGTTGCGGAACGAGTTGTTGCGGCGGCGATGAGCCTGTCATGAAGGTGGGCGAGACGGTGCGCGATCCGGTCTGCGGCATGACCGTCGATCCAAAGAACCCGGACAAGCCCTGGACGGAATATCACGGCGAGGTCATCCGCTTTTGCAATCCCAAGTGCAAGGAGAAGTTCCTGGCCGCTCCGGGAGCCTATCTGAAAGGCGTCGATCCGGTCTCCGGCGCGGTGGTTCACAAGCCCACCGCCGACTGGATGGCCAAATGGGAGGGCCACAGGGTCTATTTCGAATCGCCCGGGAACCTGAAGCTCTTCGAGGCCAATCCGGAAGCCTTCTCGGCGCGGCTTGAGCCGCTGGCCCAGCCCGCGGCGGCGGCCGGGGCCAAGTGGGTCTGCGCCTGTCACCCGGAGGTGGTCTCCGACGGCCCCGGAGATTGCCCCATCTGCGGCATGGCCCTGGAGCCGTCGGTCAGCCCCGAGGCCGCCGGCGAGGACGAGGACCGCGAGCTGAAGGATTTCAGCTTGCGCTTCAAGGTGGGGCTGGTGTTCACCATCCCGCTGCTGATCATTTCCATGGGGCCGCTGTTCGGCCTGCGGCTGCCCGCCTTCCTCAGCGGCCAGATGGGCCATGTCATCCAGCTCATCCTGGCCACGCCGGTGGTGCTGTGGTGCGGCGCGCCGTTTTTCAAGCGCGCCCGGGATTCCATCAAGAGCCGCAATTACAACATGTGGACGCTCATCGGACTGGGCACCGGCGCGGCCTGGGCCTTCTCCGCCGTGGCCACCCTGGCGCCGGGCATCTTTCCGCCTGCCCTGCGCAACCCCGATGGCACCATGAGCGTCTATTTCGAATCGGCGGCGGTGATCATCCTGCTGGTGCTGGTGGGCCAGATCCTGGAGCAAAAGGCGCGCAAGAAGACCGGTGACGCCATCCGCGCCCTCATGACCCTGCTGCCGGCCAGGGCGCACCGCATCCGCGAGGATGGCTCGGAGGAGGACATCGAGGCCGATTACGTGGTCATCGGCGACAGGCTGCGGGTGCGCGCCCATGAGGCGGTGCCGGTGGACGGCATCATCCTGGAGGGCCACAGTTCCGTGGATGAATCCATGCTCACCGGCGAATCCATGCCGGTGGAAAAGGCGCCGGGTGACGAGGTCATCGGCGGCACCAGGAACCTGGCCGGTTCCTTCATCATGGAGGCGCGCCGGGTGGGGGCGGGCACCACCCTGGCGCAGATCGTCGCCATGGTGGGCGAGGCCAGACGCACCCGCGCGCCCATCCAGTCGCTGGCCGACAGGTTCGCCGGGTGGTTCGTGCCCGCGGTGGTGGCTGTGGCCATCATGGCCTTTGCCGCCTGGATGCTGTGGGGGCCAGAGCCGCGCTTTGCCTATGCCATGGTGGCGGCCGTCTCGGTGCTGATCATCGCCTGTCCATGCGCCTTCGGCATGGCCACGCCCATGTCCATCACCGTGGCCTGCGGGCGCGGGGCGCGCGCCGGCATCCTGATCAAGGACGCCGCCCACCTGGAGCGGCTGGCCGAGGCCGATACCCTGATCATCGACAAGACCGGCACCATCACCACCGGCAGCCCGCAAGTCACCGATATCCTGGCCCATGGCGGGACCGCCGAAGTGGGGCTTGTCGCCCTGGCGGCGAGCGCCGAGAGCGGCTCGGCCCATCCGCTGGCCGAGGCCATATTGCGCAAGGCCGAAGAGATGGGCGCGAAGGCGGCAAGACCCGAGCGGTTCGAGACCCATACCGGAGAAGGCGTGGTGGCCACCATCGGCGGCAAGCCCCTCGCCCTGGGCAATGGCGCGCTCATGGCGCGGCTCGGCGTGGATATCTCGCCACTTGAGGAGAAGGCAGCCGCCTTGCGCGAGGAAGGCAAGACGGTGGTCTTTCTGGCCGCCGGGGACAAGCTGCTGGGGGCGCTGGCCATTGCCGATCCGGTGAAGGACAATGCCGCGCGGGCCCTGGAGGCCCTCAAGGCCCATGGCATTGCCCATGTCATCATGGCCACCGGCGATGAGGAAGTGACCGCTCGGGCGGTGGCGCGCAAGGTGGGC
>Ga0256833_1002210_pt1 | contig 13875 bp, 16 predicted proteins | sample 356284metaG_FD_190535 | JGI IMG/M metagenome (GOLD analysis project Ga0256833, IMG submission 190535) | Hydrothermal vent microbial communities from Mid Atlantic Ridge, Atlantic Ocean - 356-284 | ecosystem: Environmental > Aquatic > Marine > Hydrothermal vents | place: Atlantic Ocean: Mid...
TAGGGCCTGGACCCGTGTCTCAGTGTCCATCTCCGGGCTCCCACTCTCATGGCCCGTACCGATCTTCGGCTTGGTGGGCCGTTACCCCACCAACTACCTAATCGGCCGCCGGCCCATCCTCGGGCGGTCAGAGACCCTTTCGGCCTGAGGACCTTCCAGTACCTCAGGCCTATGGGGGATTAGCCCCAGTTTCCCGGGGTTATCCCCCTCCCGAGGGTAGGTTACCGACGTGTTACTGAGCCGTCCGCCGGTGCGCGCAGAGCGCGCCCCATGACTCGCATGGCTTAGTCGGACCCCCATAGCAGTGGCCTCCGGCAGGATCAACCGGAATTGAGCAAGGAGTACGGCCGGTGGGACTTCCCACAAGGGGAAGTACCAAAATGTCCGTCCGGGGTTTGGTCGAGGTGTCGGGCCTGCCTTACCCCCGAGGGGTCCGCCTTTCGGCGTTTCCTCGGGAGCGCACTTTTTTGTGACCCGGGTTGGAGGGCGGGGTTCATGAGTGGGTGCTTTGCACCCTGTCCCCCCGACGCCGCCGTCTTGGCACCCGGGTTTTGTCGCGCCCTGTTCGGGCGCTCCACCCAATAGGGCTAAACCCCACTGGTACAAAATTTTTGCAAAACGGATTTTTGGTCAGATTTTTGAAAAGAGAGCTTTAAATGGCACCGTTAAATTGCACAAATTTAAACATTAAAACGTCAAAAAATTTGGGGCGATCAAAGAAGGAAAAAGACGAAGAGCAGAAATCCAAGAACCGCTGAAACAACAACCCACATCTCCACCATCTCCCCCACAAAGAGGACGAAATTAACTGCCGCGAAAAGCCTCATGAGAACAACACCGAGAGGTATGGACAGCGGTTCTCTTTATCAACGGCACCACCACGTCTTCCCCGCATGGTCACGTAGAACACCAGAACCGCGAGGAGACCAACCAAGAGGACAAGCTTTCTTGTGTCTCCACCACTCCAAAGGAAGAGCCGCTTCGTTAGCGGGAGGAGAGTCCGGATCAAGGGGACCATGGGGAACTCCTTAGCGAAGGGAACCTCAGACCCCATCCCACCAACCACAAGAAAAGAAACCAGCGTGAGAAGTCCAGCTCCAAGGAAAGTGATGAGAATAATAATGGAGATAGGGGATGCTCGAACTATGATTTTCCCTCACAGCTTAAGTATCTCGGGCACTATGCTTATCTTCGAGACGGGAGTTGGTATCGTGTTGGTAACCGCGAGTTCATCAACGGCTTTGCTAACCCTATCTATTGCTCCCTCCGCAAAGACGCCGTGAGTAGCGGCAACGAAAACCCTCTTGGCTCCCATTCGTCTCAGCAGTTCCGCGGCCTTTATCATAGTCCCCCCAGTGCTGATGATATCGTCAACTATGAGAACGTTTCTGCCGTTGACCTCAACGTCCACCGGCTCCATCCTAACCTCCGTTGGGGAGATCCTCCTTTTTTCAAAGTGGCTGTACTCAACGCCAAGCTTTTCTGCAACGGCCCCTGCCCTTTCTAAGGCCCCTTTGTCCGGGGCGAGAACTATTCCATCGCCAAGCTTCTCGCGGAAGTAGTCTGCGATGGCCCTGGCAGGAGAAAGGTTAATCCCTTTACCCGGAAAGAACCTCAGAGTCCCCGGATTGTGAAGGTCAAAGACGTAAAGCTCCTCATAGTAGAGTCCCACGGCCTTCATGATGGCCCTAACACTGACCGCCTCCCCTTCCTTCACAGTCCTGTCCTGCCGGGAGTAGGCGAGATAAGGAACCACCGCCCTTAGCCTTTCCACGCCAGCGGATCTCAAGGCGTCACCCAAGAGTAAGAGCTCCACTATACGCTCATCTTGAGGTCTGAAAGTCGACTGAACGACGGTAACGCTCTCGGAAGAATCGAGAACCCGGACGTATTTTTCGCCGTCGGGGAAAGTCTTTAGCTCAACCCCCATCACATCTCCACCCAATCTCCTAATCTCCTCCTCGAGGTGTCTGCCGCCACTGCCCACTGCGAACATGGACATCCCCCCTTTGTCAAGAACATGGTTAATTAAACGTTTATAAAACCAACGCTATACCAAAATAACGGCAATAATTCCTGCCAGAAATACGCCATCGAAGGTACCCGCACCCCCAATGCTTACCACAGGGGCCCCCAATTTCTTGAGCTTATCCCAGTTCATGAGATCAGCGCCCATGAGCACGCCGAGAGTTCCACTGACGTACGCAACCAAGTTGGGATTCCCATCACCAAGGAGCCATCCCATTAGGACGGCCATGAGGGGAGGGGCCAGCATCGGCATTGCTATCCCGAGACCCTTTACTGGCCTCGCAACTGCGTTGCTGAATAGAGCCGATATGAGAACGGCTAAGAGGGTGTTGAAAAACAGGGAGACCTCCCCAAGGTATGCAATCCTGAGGAGCTCGTAGACTGCAACGCTCGCCGGCAACAGCGCACCGCCAACGTTTACCGCAATGACAGTTTTTCTCTCAGCCCATTCAACCGAGGGGATGGGGTAGGAAATTCCAAAAAAGCGAACCTCCCTCAGGGTTAAGATGGGCTCGTAGGCCGTTTCCTCTGCTACGGGTATGTTGATGAAGCTTCCAACGAGTGCAAAGACGAAAAGCGTAAAGGCCAAATCCGCAGGCAGGCCAAGCTTTTCAAAAGCCACAAGAACCACCCCAGAGAAAAAGATGAAAATGAGAAACATGAAGAGGGCGAGAATGAATAGAAAGGGAATGGACACGGGAGGAACAATGATACGCCTATTCATCGTCCACCACCACGTTAACCCAAACCTGAGCCCCCCTTGGGATTTTGACAACCATGCCCTTCCCAAAGGACTCAGCGTTTCTTAGAACCCACGCGTACAGTGGCTTGCCTCCGGAGTACTCCCTGAGAAACTCGGGATTAACCCTGTGCTTGTCCTCGTGTCCCGTTAATTCCTCGGGAGTAAAAGGACCCAGAACATCAACGAGTTCTGCCTTACCCAGTGCCTTTCCACCGCTTAAAATGAGAATCTCCCCCCTAATTCCAGTCCTGTTCTTCCGTATCTCCCACACCTTCTCGCCATTAACTATCATGCTCGCAAAGGGTTCCCTAACTATGAGCCCCTTCTTTATCATACGGGGAAGAGTTAAAGCATCCAGGTTTATAAAATCAGCGAACGCGAAAACTTTAAGTCATCTCCCCTCAATCATATTGAGGAGGTACATCCGATGAAGGTTATCTGGTACGGGCACTCATGCTTCTGGATAGAGACGAGGGGTGTGAAGATTTTAATAGACCCTTACCCCGAGGTTGACGACGATCGAATTGGTGACGTCGATTACATACTGATAACCCACGAGCACGTTGACCACTACGGTAAGGTGGAGCTTCTCTCAAGACTGAGGGACGCAACTGTAATAGGGCCAAAACAGGTTTATATGATGGCCATCGGCGACGGCGTTACAAAGGTCAGAGAAATCAAAGAGGGAGAAACCATAGAGCTTGAAAACGGCGTCAAAGTTACCGCCATTTATATGGAGCATCCTTCAAGCCAATATCCCCTTGGGTACCTGATAGAGGGCGATAAAAGGCTCTTCCATACAGGAGACACTTATTCAACCCCCACACTCCAGAGACTTAGGGGGAAGGTGGATATCCTCCTGGTGCCCATCAGCGGGCGCTCAACTGCAAACGAGAGGGAAGCGGCACAGATAGTAGAGGACATAAAACCACGAATCGTCATACCCATGCATTATGGAACCTACGGCGAGGGCAGTCCTGAAAAGCTCAGAGAAGAACTCACAAAGAGGAGGATATGGGTCATGCTCCGTCCCATGAAGCTCTACGAGGAGCTTGAACTTTAGGTGTCCTCCATGCTTTCAACAGGGGTGAATTCCCTGGACGAACTTCTCGGCGGCGGCTTTGAGAGCGGTGTGTTAACCCAGATATATGGGAGCTTTGCCACCGGAAAGACAACACTTGCCCTGCAGGCAGGCCTTCTCAGCCCGGGAAAAATAGCGTACGTTGACACGGAGGGGGGTTTCTCCCCAGAGAGACTGAGCCAGATGGCCAAAGCGAGGGGACTGAACCCAGAGAGGGAACTCCAGAGGTTCATCCTCTTCACACCATCGGACTTCAAGGAACAGAGGAGGGTTATAGGCAACCTGAAGAAGGTCGTTGACGTGTCCTTTTCTCTGGTTGTGGTCGACTCAATAACCGCCCACTATCGGGCGGAAGAGCAGAGGAAAAACTTGACGAACGAACTGGCAAAGCAGCTCCAGGTTCTGCTGTTTATAGCAAGGAGAAACGACATTCCAGTGATAGTTATCAACCAGGTTCACTTCGACAGCCGGGCGGAGAGGATGAAGCCCGTCGCCGAGCACACCCTCAACTACCGGACTAAGGACATTTTAAGGCTCGACAAGCTCAGCACGCCGGGGCTAAGGGTAGCGGTCCTGGAAAGACACAGGTTAAGGCCAGAAGGAGGAATGGTCTACTTCAGGATAACGGAGAAGGGAATTGAGGACGTGGGCGAATGATATCCTCAAGGTCAAAGGCCAAAAAGCCCTCTCCCTGAGCGGGGCGAACTCGTCGAAGAAAAGCCTCCCGAGGGTCTCAACCGAGTCCCCACGATAGTAGCGCGGAAGGTAGAGAAGATACTTCGGCATCCCCCTAAAGCCAAATAGAACTCAACAAAGTGCCCTGGGTTCACATCAACCATAGGACACACAAACCGTAAGCCCCCCAGAAGTCAAAGGGCTTGAGCTTCATCCACTCGTCAGCCCTACCGAAGAGGGGCTCCTTTCTGTCCATGAAGATTCGCTTAATCATGCCGACGTACGAGCCTACTGCAATGAGCATCAGGTTTGAGCCGTCCTTTTTCTCATCACAGAGCTCCTGGAGGGATGAAAAGAAAGAAGACTTAGCCACCGTGAAGTTCTGGAATTCATCGAACACCACCACGAGCCTTCTCTCGCGTGAGAAGTCCAGGAGAAACCCCAACAGCTCTTCGAGGGAAGAAAATCGCGGCTTCACATAGGAGGGGAGGTAATCGGAGAGCCTCTCCTCGACCTCCGCGACCATTCCTCAAGGAGCAGCTTTTCGTCCTTTTCACCGACAAAGATGTAAAGGCCGGGTTTGTCTTTTAAAGCTCGCCACATACGATAAGAGACTGAAAAAAGAAGCGGAAAGTTAGGCATCAAACCTCTGCCTCAAACCCTCTCATAAACCTCCTGGACTATTCTGAGGACAGAGCGATAGAGCTTCTCGGTAATTATACCCTCCTCGTAGTGCTCTGTCAGTTTCTCCTTGTCTATTACCTCCTTCTTGCCGTCCGGCCACTTGACGATGTCCACCTCAAGGTCAACGTAGCGCGCCCTATCAGGGTATATCTCCACCGGCGTGTTTATGTTGTAGTACTCGCCCTTGAGGTTTCCGCTCTTGTCGTAGTAACGGTGTACGAACCACCACTTTCCGGCCTCTATCTCCGTGATGACGTAGTCCCCAAACTCTATGGGAATGTCCAGCCCGTCGTAGAACTTTCCGGGCTTCAGATGGCGCTTGAAGGTGACCCTGAGCGGGTTCAGGGAAACCTCCTGAACTTCACCGGGCCCTATCTTTATCCTCTGTCCGTCGGGCTTGCAGTGCTCAAGGCTGAAGAGCCACCCCTTCTTTGGCCCCTTGTTCTCTACCAGCGCCTCCCAGAAGCCCGTCTTCACCTTCTCCCTCTGGGCGGGAACCTTTGAGAGAATTCCCTCCGCTATGTCCACTGCGAAGCTCAGCTCGGGATCGTAGGCCTTGAGCTGGTGGTGCCCCTCAATAGTCGGAACGACTTTGTTTCTTATCTCGTCGAGCTTTCTTTTGGCCCCTCCGCCGAACTCGACCTCGTAGATATTTCTCCCCTCAATGACTAAGGAAGGTGCCGTGTAGGAGAAAGACCTCTCTATTCTGTCCGCAAGTTTTGAAAGTCTGATTATCTCGTCTTTCAACACGTTCCAGTCCTTGTAAGCTGCAGCTGTTCTCCAGAGAATTCCCCACTCCCCGAGATCAATGCTGAGTCCTAAAATTCTGAGTCGTTCCCTCTCCTGATTATCCCGTATTTTTCGGGATATCTTAACGTGCCTCTGCGCCCCTATCGGCTTGGGAATAAGAACGGCGTAGTCCCCAGGAATCGTCAGGGTAACACTCAACCTCGGGAGAACGTTGTGTTTCTTGACCTGCACGAGGAGTTCATCCCCCTCGTTAACATCGGGAGCATCCCTTTTGGATAGGGTGCCTATGGCACTTCCTATGTCCACGTACACGTACTTCTCATCCTTTTGAACAACTATTCCCTTGTATATGGCGTGAAGCTGATAGGGGAGCCTTCTAAAGAAGACATCCATCAACTCCTCCTCGATTACCTTCTTTACCCTCTCGACTTCGGTTCCCACGAGTACGATGCCGTGCTTGTCCTTTTTATCGTAGACATCGACGTCGAATTCGTCGTAGGTTTTCTCAAGCCCGAATCGTTCGACGATTCTGTTGCTGGGCTGGGCAATGCCGAAACCCCTGTCGAGGAAGAGCTTTGTAAGGGCCGTTGAGTAGATGCCCCTAACCCGAACTGAAACTCCTGTGTCTGTAGACACCTTCACCACCCCTCATCTTCTTTTCCACTATTCCTATGAGCGTGAGCCCTTCAAGTATGTCCTCAACCTCCTCGACGCCGCTGAGTTTCTCAACGTTTCTCGCCTCGACCCAGAGCAGGCCCCTTGAATGCCAGTCCTTCAGGGCCTCCTCAACCTTATGAACATCGCCGGGATGCTTGTAAAGCCTGAGGAGGAACCGGCGCATGACATCTACCTGGACTTCAAGTTCATCGATTTTCGCAAGCCTGTCCATTATACCCGAAGGCACCTTTTTCTTATTTTCGGAATCCGTAAAGAGGCTCAGCCCCTCGACTTCACCCCCAAGTTCACTCAGTGCCTTCCTGACGGCGTAGTCATAGACCCTATGAAACTGGACAAGCCTCTCCAGTGAAGCCTTTAGCTTCACTCTCGCCCCGTAGTCCTCCCCCGCGAGGTTGGAGAGAAGCTCCTCAAGCCGAAACTTCATCTGATGCTCGTTCCGATAGAGTTCCTTCGCCATATCCTCAGTCCGTCCCCCGATGGGAGCAAGCTCCTTGTATAGGGAGGAAGCCACGTCAAGTTTTTCCCTCGAAATAGCGTAGAGATTTTTAACTCTCTCAAAGAGGGTTTCCCTGTCGATCTCTTCATATATTCTCGGGAAACTTCGCTCAAAATCAGCGTGAAGCTTTTCGAGGGTGGATATCCTGGCCCTGAGTTCATTAACATCCATCCGCGCACCTCCTGATGAGGGTATCACCTCCACCTACTTTTACTTTTCGATGATGACCTGTTAAACACTTTAGCTTACCCGAAAGTCTTTTTTAAACCATCGAGGATTCAAAGTGGTGGTTGAATGACGCTCTACGACCGCTTCGGAAGGTCAGTAACTAACCTCAGGATTTCGCTCACCCAGGACTGCAACTTTCGCTGCTTCTTCTGCCACAGGGAGGGACAGCACTTCAACGCGAGCCTTGAGCTGACGCCTGCGGAGATAGAGAGACTCGTCCGTATAGCCTCAAGACTCGGAATAAAGAAGGTCAAGCTCACCGGCGGCGAACCGACAATCAGGAGGGATATAATCGAAATTGTGAGACGGATAAAACCCTACCTTAGAGACCTCTCCATGACGACCAACGGGAGCCGCTTAAAGGAACTGGCCGGACCCTTAGCAAAGGCCGGCCTGGACAGAGTCAACGTCTCGCTCCACAGCCTCAAACCAGAGGTTTACAGGAAGATAACCGGCGCCAATATGCTGGACACCGTCCTTGAGGGCATAGAGGAAGCCGTAAAGCACCTCTCCCCGGTAAAGCTCAACATGACGGTGATGAAGGGCCTGAACGACGGCGAGATATGGGACATGGTGAACTTTGCGGCGAAGACCGGGGCAATTCTCCAGCTCATAGAGCTTGAGGCTCCGAGGGAGTTTACCGAAACGAGATTTTTCAAAAAGTACTTCTACCCCCTAAAGCCGGTCGAGAAGGAACTCGAAGAGAGGGCCGTTGAAATCCGCGAGAGGAGGATGCACCGGCGAAAGAAGTACTTCGTCCCAACCGACTACGGAATAGCCGAGGTCGAGGTAGTCAGAGCGATGCACAACACGGTCTTCTGCGCCAACTGCACCCGCTTGAGGGTTACCTCCGACGGCAAGTTCAAAACCTGCCTTCTGAGGAAAAATGACCTGATAGACTTCGCCACTGCCCTGAGAAACGGCGCGAGCGATGCCGAACTCGTCGAGATATTCAGACGGGCCGTTCTCATGAGAGAGCCCTACTGGAAGTGAGTTTTTAAACTCCAGCTCAAACTTTCTCTGGTGAGAGATTGCCAGCGGTAAAGGTTCCGAGGCGGGAGGCAGAACCCGTCAAGAGAAGGCTGAAGAAGCTCGGCCTCTACGACGGGAAGAGAAGGCCGAGGAGGGAAAACGGGTACGTTCTCCTCCCGGTTATCAGCGACCCCCGTATTGAGGGACTCGGCTACGAGGTCCTCCCGGTGGAGCTCCCGCTCAGGCCGGAGAGGCAGATATACAAGAACCTTGAGAGCGTTTTGGCCGAGAGGCTGAGTGAAGAAGAGCTTAAGCACCTGAGGCGCTACGACGTGATAGGCGACATAGCGGTCATTCAAATCCCGGAGGAGCTTGAGCACCGAACCGAGGATATAGTCTGGGGCCTGAGGAGAGTCCACCCGTTTCTAAAGGTGATAGCGAGAAAGGGCTTCCATGAGGGGGCCTTCAGAATAAGGGAATACTCGATAATCTGGGGAGAGAGACGGCTGGAAACCGTCCACAGAGAAAACGGGGTGGGGATAAAGGTTGACCTCTCGAAGGCATTCTTCAATCCGAGAATGAAGGGAGAGCGGTACAGATTGGCCCAGCTGGTTAAAGAGGGCGAGAGGATTCTGATTCCCTTCGCAGGGGTTCTTCCTTACGCGCTCGTCATAGCGAGATTCCGAAAAGTGAAGATCACGGCTGTCGAGCTGAACAGAGAAGCGTATGAGCTCGGCCTTGAGAACATCGAACTGAACCGGGAAAGGCTGAAGGGGGGGATAGAGTTCATTCACGGAGATGCCTTCGAGGTTCTTCCCGAGTTACCGAGCTACGACAGAGTAATAAGCCCGACGCCGAGGGGCGTTGACGCCCTTGCCCTAACCCTCAGCAAGGCCGAGAAATGGCTCCACTACTACGACTTCGTCCACGAGGGGGAGATTGAGAGGTTCCGGGCAAGAATCCTCGACGGGTGCCGGAAGCTCGGAAGGGAATGCACCGTAAGAATAAAGAAGGTGAGCGACTTCAAGCCGAGGGTTTTCAAGGTCTGCGCGGATGTAGGAATTGGGTGAATCCTTATTAACCTCAATCGCATTATCCTGATTTGATGGAGGGTCGTATGGAACTGGAGCAAATACTCAGGGTTCTGCACTCCAATGCCCAGGAGCTCAGGAAGTTCGGGGTTAGGCGTCTCTGGCTGTTCGGTTCTTATGTGAGAGGGGAAGCAGGGAAGAACAGCGATCTGGATGTTTTAGTAGAATTTGAACCTGGAAAAAAGACCTTCGATAACTACATGGAGCTTAAGTTCTTCCTTGAGGAGGTCCTCGGTGTTGAAGTTGATCTGATAACAGTAGAGGCCCTAAAGCCAAGGGTCAAAAAATACATATGGAGTGAGGCGGTGAGCGTTGAGGGACTATAGGCTGTACATAGAGGACATACTTGAGGCTATTTCCCGAATTGAGGAAAGGGATAAGCCTCGAAAAGTTCAGAGCAGAGAAGATAGTAATCGATGCAGTAGTTAGAAACCTCGAAATAATCGGTGAAGCCTGTCGAGCTATCCCGGTGGAGATACAGGAGAGACACCCTGAGATAGAGTGGCGCAAGATAATTGGCCTTAGGAACATTCTCATCCACCAGTATTTCGGAGTGGATGTGGAGCTCATCTGGGACATAGTGAAAAACAAGTTACCAGAGCTGAAAACCAAAATGGAAGAACTCTTGGAGGAGCTTTGAACCTCCTAAATTCAAGCAGAAGCATCCACAGCGGGAGGCAGCTTATCGTTTCCCGTGAGGAGCCAAATCTTATATCCCGCAGAATATAAAAACACAAAAAATTTGTATCGCAGAAAATACAAAACGCTCACTTCTTCCCGAGGAAGTCGAACAGCGTCGCCTGCTTGTCCTTCTTCTTGGGCTTGTCTATCTTTTCCTCACCTTCTTCAACGGCTTCCATTTCCTCCTCGGCCTTCTGGAGCTCCTCCTCGCTTATCGCTTCCTCCTCTTCTTCGGCTTCCCCCTCAATTTCTTCCCCTCCCGTCTCGGCGGCGACCCTCACGTGTTCCTCAAGCTCTCCCCTCTCCTTGAGCTTCTTCTCGATGTTCATGCTCTTGCCCCATATGCTCTTGGCCTTCTCTTTATCGCCAACTATGAACTCGACCTCTTTGAGGTCAAGGTCGAGGTAGACGACGAAGTGAGCGGCCACCTCCGGGTTGTACTCAAATATCGCCTTCAGAACGTTGAGGGTCTCCAAGGCTTCGAGCTTCGCCATGTGCATCTCCTTCATTATCTTCCTGAGCACCGAGTCCCTTAATGAGCGCTCGGCCTTGCTCTCCGTGAGGAGCTTTATGGTCTTGGGAGGATAAATCCTCACGAAGCCCTTCTTCTTGACCCCAGCGACGGCAACCCCAGCGGTCATCATGTCGGTCGCGTACTTCCAGAGGCCGTAGTTCCCCGTTCTCTGCGCCCTGCCGAGGTATATGTCCGCCCTGCTCAAAGCCTCATAGGCTCGGGCTATGTCCTCAGGCTTGTAGTAGACGTAGGGAAGGTTCTCGTCTATCCACTGGAGGAGCTCGTGGGGGAACATGTCAACGCCGAGAACAGCTATTTTTGCCTTCTTTGCGTTGTCGGTTGCGAAGAGCTGAGCCAGCGCCTGAAAGACGCTCTTTTCCGTGTCACGGTAGGCGAGGACATCAACCGCATCCTCTACCCCGCCAGTTACAACCGTCTGGAGGTCGTTGATCGCTGCGCGAAGATCGCCGTTGGCCCTCTTGGTTATCTCCTGAAGGACCTCCTTCGGAACCGTTTTCCCCTCGCGCTTAAGGATTCTCACGAGGGCCTTCATCAAGTCTCTCTGAGTTAAGCGCTTGTATTCAACGATCTGGGCCTTCGCCCTTACCTCCCTCGGTACTTCCCAGTAGTGGTTGGCGCTCATTATGATGGGGTTTCTGGCTTTGTCGATGAGTTTTGCTATCTCCTTGGCCCCACTCTGCTCCATGTTGTCCGCTTCGTCCAAAAATATAATCTTCCTCCTCTTTCCCAAGATGTCCCTTGTGTATGCCGCCTGGACGTAGCGTTCTATCTTACCGAATGTTCTTTCGTCGCTTGCGTTGAGCTCGATTATCTCGAATCCGTACTCGTTTCCCAAAGCATAAACGGTAGTTGTCTTGCCTACCCCCGGGGGACCTGCCAAGAGTAGGGCCTTTTTCTTTGGTGGGTTTCCGTGGAGCCAGGTCTCTATCCAAGCCCTCACCTGTTCCAAAGCTTTTTCCTGATTGACTATATCACTCAGCTTCCTCGGCCTGTACTTCTCTACCCAGGGCATCATTTCCATCACTTGCCCATAATCGTGAACTGGGCGAGTAAAGCTTCAAGCTGTATCATCTCGTTCGCTCCTTCAACGAGCCTGAAGTTGTACTCGCCTATTTTGTCGGCCAAAGCCACCTTTTTGTCCTCAGGAATTGGCAGGTTGAAGACCTCCTTGTGCATTTGGATGAGAACGTCCTCACCGCTCAGGCCCTGCTTGAGGAGTATTTCCCTGAGCTTTTCCCTCGCCTTCAGGAAGTTGCCCTCTAAGGCCGACTTCATCATGTCCCTAATGTCCTCCGGACGAGCCCTGCTCGCAACGAGGAAGACGTTCTCGTCGGTTATCTTGGTGTCAAGGGCGGCAGCGGCCTGCAGGACGTTTATGGCCCTTCTGAGGTCACCTTCAGCGACGTAGAGGAGCGCCTGAAGACCGTCCTCCGTCAGCTCAAGCCCCTCGTTCTCGGCTATGAACTCTATGCGCCTCGCTATATCCTCGTCCCTCAGTGGCCTGAAGCGGAAGATCGCACAGCGGCTCTGGATGGGCTCGATGATCTTTGAGGAGTAGTTGCAGCTGAGAATGAACCTCACGTTGTTCGAGAACATCTCCATCGTCCTTCTCAAGGCCTGCTGGGCGTCCTGGGTCAAAGCATCCGCCTCGTCGAGGAAGATTATCTTGAAGCTGGCCCCGCCTATCGGTTTCGTCCTTGCGAACTCCTTTACTTTCTCTCTAATTACGTTTATACCTCTCTCATCGCTCGCGTTGAGCTCCAAAAAGTTGTGACGCCAGTTTTCACCGAAAAGCTCCCTTGAGAGGGCCAGAGCACTGGTCGTCTTCCCCGTACCAGGCGGTCCGGCAAATAGGAGGTGTGGCATGGATCCGGTTTTAACGTAGTGCTTGAGCCTCCTGACTATGTGATCCTGCCCGACTATATCATCAAGCCTCTGGGGGCGATACTTCTCAACCCAAGGCTTCTCAAGAACCCTAATCTCGTGAAGTTCTTCTGGCATACTCACCACCAGGACATTAATCGTCGGAGAGGGATATTAAGGTTGCGGCGAATCCAAAATCCATTTAACCCGCGAGGTTGCCCCACTATCGGTGGTTTCAATGTGGGTTAAGAAACTCCAGTGGGAGTTGGTTAAATCCTCAAAATGGATTCTCGTTGGAGCCGTTATGGTACTACTCTCAGCGGGCAATCTCTCCGGAGCAGGTTCTCCAGAAAGGGCTGTTTCAAGTTACTTCATTGGAGTGGACCTCTCCCTGTTACTCACCGTGCCCGTAATCGCTACGGAGGTCCCTCTGGACGTCCTAATACTCTCAAAACCCGTTGGGAGAAGGAACGCTTTTCTTCAGCATGCCCTCACCACCGCTTCTTTTGGTCTCCTACTGGCGGGACTCGGGGCAATCATATCCCTCCTGGGAGCATGGAGCCCCAAAGAGACCATGAGGGGCTTTGTGATCTCTACACTCATCGTACTAACCACTCAACCGATTGGCTTTTTTGTGGGATTATTTCTCAGAGGAAAATTCACAAGGGCCATTCTATCAATTGGGATTGCCCTCGGACTGTTCTTCCTCCCATTGGGACTCCTCATCACGGGAAACACTGGGCCGCTCCAAGCGCTCATCATCCCAACGTACGGCCCCGTCATGAGCACCATAAACAAGATGAACCTGTCAGAGGCCACAGCTTTCGCTCTCCTCTCCTCCTGTATATGGACTCTCATCCCGATGATGCTCTTCAGCAGGAGGGAGATCTGCTATTCCCCATAAGGAGATGAGTCCGATGGATCCCCTCGAGCACGCGTCCATACCCTTGCTGGCATACCTTGCCCTTTCGGCGGATCCCCACTGGGGATGCATCCTCGCCCTTGTACTCGGGGCAGTGTTTCCCGACCTTGACGCCTTTACGAAGGAACACCGCTCCTACCTGCACTCTCTCCTCATCGCCTTGCCTTTATCTTTCCCCGCCCTTCACTCCGAATACTATGCCTTCTTCTTCCTGGGCTGGATGAGCCACCTGTTTTTAGACTTCTTCACGGGGGTTATTCCCTTCACATACCCCCTCTCAAGAACCGGATATGGGGTAGAATTCCATGCGAAAGGCGGTCCAGGAGGCCTGAAAATTGAAGGCCACTTCATAAAGAGATACCCAGACCCAAGGAGAGCCTACGAGATCAGTATCGGAGGCAGTCTTGCCCTCTTCATCCTAACGCTGGTAGTTCTGATTCTGAGGATGT
>Ga0256833_1002211_pt1 | contig 13875 bp, 14 predicted proteins | sample 356284metaG_FD_190535 | JGI IMG/M metagenome (GOLD analysis project Ga0256833, IMG submission 190535) | Hydrothermal vent microbial communities from Mid Atlantic Ridge, Atlantic Ocean - 356-284 | ecosystem: Environmental > Aquatic > Marine > Hydrothermal vents | place: Atlantic Ocean: Mid...
GCCGTTGATTACCTGATAGTCGCCACAGGTGCCGGGATTCAGGTCTCCATACTGGCGTCGCATGTAATCCCACTCCTTACAATTTCCATTCTCGCAGGAGTTTTAACAACTTTTTTCGTGGTGTTCTTTGGCAGGAGGCTTCCTTCGTACAACCTCGAAAGGATTGCCGCGATTTACGGGACTGTAACAGGCACCGTCTCAAGTGGACTTTTACTTCTTAGAATAGTTGATCCAGAATTTCAGACACCGGTGGCGAAGGAGATTGGTATTATGAACATCTTTGTTGTACCGATCATCGGTACGCTCACCATTTTGATCAACGGTCCCTTCTGGTGGAAATGGAGTACCCTTTTTACCACCCTGATTTTTGCCGCAATAGGAACTGTATTCTTCCTTGTTATAAAAGTGGTTGGACTTTACGGCGAGAAAAAATTCTAAAATGGAATTGATCCTGGGCGCCATAATTTTTGTTTCCTACACGATCCAGGCGATGACGGGATTTGGAAGTATTGTACTTGCGATAACTTTTGGCTCTTTCTTCTACCCCATCAGGGAGATTTTACCTGTTCTGGTAATGCTTGACCTGATTTTGAACCTTTACATAATTTTGAAACACTTTTCTCATGTGGAACTGGAACTGTTATTCAGGAAAATAATACCACTCATGTTTGCGGGTGCCGTCTTCGGACTTTCAATTTTTAAAACATACGCCGGAGGATCAAAGAGTCTCCTCGGACTCGTTGTCAGTTTTCTTGCAATATTTGAACTTTTTAATTTTTACCGCGGAAAGGAGGAAAGGTTGAGGCCCGGGATACTTAACCTTTTTGTTTTTGGTTCAGGTGTTGTGGAGGGAATGTATGCCTCCGGAGGTCCACTTCTCGTTTATGTCCTGAATAAGCTGGATCTGGATAAGTCATCCTTCAGAAGCACTCTTGCACTTCTCTGGATAGTTATGGACATCTTCCTCGTCGTCGCCTATGTAACTATGGGGATATCTGGTTATGGAAAGATTCTGAAATCCCTTGTTTTTTTGCCCGTAGTGGCCGTCAGTCTCCTGACCGGGGAGCTGCTTCACACGAAAGTAAATGAAAAGAATTTTCGCCTTGTGGTTCTCTATGTTCTTCTAATTGGTGGTTTTTCAATCATTACAGGGAGGTAGAAGATGGAGTTGAGGGGTTTGAATGCAATAGTAACAGGTGGGTCCCGTGGAATCGGGAGGGCAGTTGCCATTGCCCTTGCAGAAAGAGGGGTGAATGTGGGTATAAACTTTGTGAGGAGGGAGAAAGAGGCTTCGAGAGTTCTCAAAGAGGTGGAAAAAAGGGGTGTCAGAGGAATGATGCTGAAGGCCGATGTGTCTGATGCCAGGAGTGTAAAGATGATGGTGAGACAGTTCGTGGAGAGGTTTGGCCGCGTGGACATTCTGATAAACAACGCCGGTGTGTTCCCGAAAAATTACAGGACGGTTGATATTACTGACGACGAATGGGACTGGTTGCTTGGAATAAACCTTCGCGGTGCATTTCTGGTGACCCGTGAAGTTCTCAGGTACATGCCGGATGGAGGTAAGATAGTGAATATCTCGTCCATTGCGGGCAAGATGGGTGGCGTTGCGGGTCCGCACTATGCCGCCTCAAAGGCGGGTCTCATTGGTTTAACATTTGCACTTGCTTCAGAACTTGCAGGGAGGAGAATTGCTGTCAACGCCGTGGCACCGGGGCCTGTTGATACTGAGATGATTCCAGATGAAATAAAAGAAAGGCTCGCAAGGATAACGCCCCTTGGAAGGATTGCAACACCTGAGGAGATTGCCCATACCGTGATTTTTCTGCTGGAAAACGATTACATTACTGGTGAGGTGGTGGATATAAACGGCGGCAGATACATGGACTGAACGATTCCTTGAGGGTGTTCGAATAATCCCCCCTCATGCCACAGGGGCTTTAAAAATCCCTTTTTCAAAGGGGAACTTTAGAAACCCAGATCTCCCTTCACAAGAAGGGGGACAAAAGGGGATACATACGGCTAAAGATACGATCCCCCTGTATCCCCCTTCACCAAGGGGGATTTTAGGAGGAGGGATCCCTTCACCAGTGGAATTTACGAGGGGATCCCACTTCTCCAGGGACGAATTTTGGAAACGACAATCCCCCTTCGACAGAAGGGGGACAAAGGGGGATGTTTACCGCTTAATTTTCAATCCCCCTTCACCAAGGGGGATTTTTGAGAATTTCTCTCCCTCAGCAAGGTGTCTCAAGGGGTTGATAACCGAAGAATCATCTCTATCTGCAAATTAAGTTGAAAAAGAAAAATATTTTTCGAACGGCCTCAACCGGGAAATTGACAGATATACGGTTTTGCTTGTATAATTATGCGTGTTCATTGAATATGAGGCAGAAGCGTGAAAGGCAAAAATTAATAAAGCAGATACTTGAAGAGAAGGAGATAGGTGAGCAATACCAGCTCCTTGAAGAGCTCAAGAAGCGGGGTATAGAGACCACTCAGGCCACGATTTCACGGGATCTTCAGGAAATGGGGGTGGTGAAGGTTCGTATTAAACCCGGTATTTACAAGTACGAGCTTATACAGAAGGGTCAGACCAGCAGGGTATGGGAGAAGATCAAGGTTGCCTTTGAAAACTTCGTCGAATCCATAGATTACACGGGTAATCTTATACTGATAAAGACATCCCCCGGGAATGCTCATGGAGTGGCGGCACTTATAGATGAACTGAAGTACGATGGGATACTCGGCACCCTGGCAGGTGACGATTCCATACTCGTTATCGTTAAAGAGCCGGAGATGACGGGACGGATCGTCAAAGAATTCACCTCCCTGATCTCCCATTGATAATAACGATTTTCCTGCTTCTCAACCTTATCACATGGGTTTACGGTTACTTTTTGCTACCTGCTTCTGGATTGCGAATGAGCCCTCAGCTCGTTCAGATGTACAGACTTTCCCTCTTCTTAATAAGTGTTATTATTTTCCTCACCGGTAGATTCCTTCTAATTCTCCTCAGGGGGTTAAATCTGCGGAGAAAAGCACTGGAGGTGGTTGTGTACTCACCTTCTTTGATAATTTCCCTGATTGGCGTTTACATGGCCTATGTTACAGGAAATCGCAGGGAGCTTCTTCTGTTTTCCCTCATATCGTTGTACTACCTGGTCCGTTATCACGGAATCCTGGGAAGATGGGATGGATAGAGAAGATAATCCGTAAGGAAGCTCCTCTTAAGATCAGTCGTTTCGTTGAGCTTGCCCTCTACCATCCCGTTCACGGGTACTACAGCAGGACAGTAACGGGAAAAGACGGGGATTTCTACACCGCACCTGATCTGCATCCCATATTTGGAGAAGCCATTGGAGATTATTTACAGGAAAGAGGGGCAGGAGTTGTTCTCGAAGCCGGTGCCGGAAAGGGATGGCTCGCCCATGACATTCTACAGGTGTACGATGGTGAATACTGGATCGTTGAAAGAAGTGAACACATGAAGAAAATTGAATTTGAAGTTCTGAAACCATTTAAAAATAGAGTAAAGTGGTTTCATGACATTAAGAGTGTCCCTGCATTTGATGGTGTGTTTCTGTCAAACGAGCTTTTTGACGCATTCCCGTTCGACCTTTACAGGAGAACCGAAAAAGGGTGGCAGGAGGTTCTCGTTGACGAAAATTTCCGTTTCGTTTATCGGGATGCAGATGAAAGTGTAAGGAGTATTCTCCTTGAGTACGGGGATGTAGAGTTTTTGGTATTACCGCGTGGATGGGATGAATTCGTCCGCGAACTTTCAAAAAGGCATACAGGTGAATTTATAGTGATAGACTATGGATTTGAGAGGAACGAACTTGTAAAGAAATTTCCGTGGGGCACCATTCAAACTTACAGGAAACACAGGCCGGGGAAAAGTTTCCTTAAGGATCCCGGGGAGCAGGATATCACATTTTTTATTGATTTTACCTTACTAAAGGAGACATTTGAAAAGTACGGATACAGGGATGTCAGACTGAAGACCCAGGCAGATTTTTTGGTTGAGGACATAAAGATCCTTAACAGGCTTGTGGAGATGGAAAAGACCTGTGATACGAAGAGTGTCGTGAAAGCGAGGCTTGCAGTCAAGACCCTTCTTGTGGATTTCGGCAGATCTTTTAAGGTACTCAGGGGACGGAAGTAGTTCGTAATACGAACGAATTTGAACTCCGTTTGTACCACCTTATAATTCGGCATCATGGTGACCCTGAAGTTTGGTATTGCCTTTATTTTTGCCATCATTCTGCTTGTTTTGAGGCAGGATATATGGCTCGTGATCGCCGTTCTTTCATTGATCGTTGCGCTTCTTTTCAAGATCCCGATTGATGTTGTCCTTCAGGCTTTTAGAGAGGGGATCCTGGGGCGTTCCACGGTTCGTTTAATCCTTGCAGTCTGGCTCATAATTTCTTTTGGTGAGGTGTTGTACAGATCCGGTTATCTTACAAGGTTTGTCTCCTCAGTTGAAGGAATATTCAGGGATCAGAGGCTGGCTTTTATTATGCCCTCTGCAATTATAGGTTTACTACCCATGCCTTCAGGTGCCATGCTTTCTGCGCCTCTGGCAGAGGAGATAGGAAAGAAGTTGAATGTTTCAAGGGAGGAGCTGACCTTTTTCAACTACTGGTTTCGTCACATCTGGGAGTACTCATGGCCGCTTTATCCAGGGCTTATTCTTGCTTCAGCCATAACAGGTGTTCCCGTATGGAAAATAGGACTCAGACAGGTTCCAATGGTCCTGGTAGCTGTTTTAATAGGGATTTTCCTGCTAATGAGAAGGATTCCATCTGTCAGGGAAGTCGGAGAGATTTCAGTATGGAAAATCCTTGATTTCGTGGTGGTCCTCTGGCCAATTTATGTAATCGTTACACTCGTCATGATCCTCAGGCTGGATCTTATCTACGGGCTTTCAGCGGTTTTTCTCCTCGTTGTACTGATCTATCGGGCATCTTTGCGTGATGTTCTGGCATCACTCAAAAAGGGGTTTTCCTGGAAGATTTTCCTCATACTCGTATCCGTTATGGTCTTTAAAAGTGAGCTTGAGGTTTCCGGAGTGATGGAACACCTGCCCGGTGAAATGGTGAGATGGGGATTTTCACCCGTTGTTCCACTTGTTTTGATACCCTTCCTTGTGGGTTTTTTGACCGGTGTCAATTCTGCGTACATAGGCGTCGGGTTTCCTGTGTTAATGGGAATTTTAGGCGAAAACCTCGATATGATTTTTATAGCCTATGTTAGTGGATTCATGGGTGTACTCCTTTCTCCGGCCCATCTGTGTCTTGCAGTTACAAAAACTTATTTCCGGGCTGACACTGCAAAACTTTACAGAATGCTCTTTCCGTCTGTTCTTGCACTTTATAGCCTGTTCTGGCTGTACATGTGGATTTTCAGATTATGAAAAAAGACAGGTTAAAGGGTACCCTTTACGCCATCGTTTCGGCCGTGGGTTACTCTTCGGTTTATATCCTTGCGAGGTTCGCACAGGAGTACACGAGGATCGAGGTCTTTCTCTTCTGGTGGTTCCTTTATGCTGCTCTTTTGAGTTTTTTCATAGTTAAAAAGAGTGTTCGTGGGTTCTGGAAGAGTCTTAAGGCCCATACGGTGTTTTTCATCTATTTCGGAATGTCAGAGGCTGTTGGGACATTCACATTCTTTTACCTGCTCAGGGTAATGAATCCTTCCATTCTCGCCTTTGTGGGGAATCTCAGCCCTGTTTTTGTGGCAGTCTGGGCATTTGGGATTCTGAAAGAGAGGCTGAATGCAATTGAAATAATCGGGGGGCTGGTTGCAATCTCCGGTGTTCTCATCATAACAGGAGCTTCACCTGCGGGTGATATCCTGAAGATTCTTGTGGTCGTGGTGATTACGATGATGTTTTCTTTGAATTCGGTTCTGGTCAGGTTAAAAGTTAGGGACATTCCACCCTTTTTTATGGTTACCTTCAGGGTGTTCTCCCTTTTAGCGGTTTACACGATTTATCTCATCACTCAGGCAGGGGGTATTGAATTGCCGGATAAAAGGTCAGTTCCATTTATTATTCTCGGGGCGACCATGGGGCCGGTCGTGGCAACATTTTCTGTCTTTCAGGCATTGAAGTATCTGAAAGCGGCGGATGTCTCCATAATCAAGTCCATCCAGCCACTACTTGTAACCCTTGGCAGTGTGATTTTCCTTGGAAAATTTATTACTTTGAGACAGCTCGTTGGAGGAATTCTGATAATCGTGGGTGTTAATCTGGTCGTCTTTGCCTCCTCAAAGGAGGTTAAATGAGGTTTCTTCCGCCGTCAAGCCTGATAATTTCCCCTGTTAAATAGGTATTTTCGAAGGCGAGGAACTCAACGAGCCTTATGAGTTCACCCGGTTCAGGAAGTCTTTTCATAGGCAGGCGGTAGGAGTATCCCGAAAAGGGCTCTGAAATTGCGCCCAGGGCAATGGCGTTGGCGAGAACACGGGGGGCAAAGATTTTTGCAACAGTTTTCGTGAGCATGTGCTGGCCTGCAGCTGCAATTGAGTTCACAGGATGGTTCGTGTAGGGGATGGTGCCGCTGATGTCTGTAATGAGGATGATGTTTTTAATTCCGTTCTGAGCAAAATAAAAGGTTATGTAGCTTATTCCGGTGAGGTTGATCCTTATGCCTTTTTCCATTGTTTTGAAATCCAGGGTGTTGCCGTAGAAAAGCTTTCCCGCAGAAATCACGGCAGTATTGTGTTCTGATACGGGTATTTTTTCAACATCAGGATCCTCGAGGTCAAGGCGTACGGCTTTTGCACCGGTTTGTCTTGAGAGTAGTTTTGCAAGGGCCTCGTTTGATCGGTATGTGAAGAGCACATTAACTATTCTTGAAAAATGTTTTACGAGTTCAGAGCCAATTTTACCGGTTCCCCCGACGATTATCATTTCTCAAGCATACCGTCTCTTATCCGGATAATTCTTTTTGTTTTTGCGCTGACCTCGGGATCATGGGTGACGACGATCACCGTTCTACCTTCAGAATTTAGCTCTTCAAAGAGGTTCATGATTTCCCTGCCCGTTCTGGTATCAAGGTTACCCGTGGGCTCGTCTGCCAGTATGATGGCCGGATCATTAGCCAGAGCTCTTGCGATGGCGACCCTCTGTGCCTCGCCACCGGAAATTTCAGTTGGTCGGTGAAAGGCCCTGTGAGACAGTCCCACCCTCTCCAGGAGTGCCATTGCCCTCTTTCTTCTCTCTTTTGATGGGACACCTGCATAGGTCATGGGTAGCTCCACATTTTCAATATTTGTAATCCGAGGGAGCAGGTTGAAGTTCTGGAAGACGAAGCCTATTTTTTCGCGCCTGATTTCCGCAAGTCTGTCTTCGTCAAGTTCGGAGATGTCAAGGCCATCGAGGTAGTATTTGCCCGAGGTAGGTCGGTCAAGACACCCAAGTATGTGCATGAGGGTGGATTTTCCTGATCCTGAAGGTCCCATTATGGAAACATACTCTCCTATATCGATCTTAAGCGAAATTCCCCGCAATGCCGGTACTTCTACACCGTCAAGTCTGTAGATTTTCACAAGATCCCGGGTTTCTATGAGGCTCATTTTTTGCCAAAGTACTCCTTTCGCTTGGTGATTTTGACTTTTTCGCCGTCTTTGAGCCTTTTTAGAATTCTGAAAGGACCTGTGAGGATGGTATCTCCCTCGCTCAGGCCTTCAGTAACTTCTGCGAATCTGTCGTCGGAGATCCCCGTTTTAATCGGGGTGAGATGCGCAATGCCGTTTTTGTAAACGAATACCACATCCCTTTCCACTCCATCAATTTTTCGTGTTCCTATGGCTGAAATGGGGACCTTCAGGGCATTTTCCCGGGTATCAACGATGATCTCGCAGGATGCGGACATGCCGGGAAGGAGGCCGTGCGATCCCCCTTCAATGGAAATCTCAACAGGATATGTTACGGAGGTTTCGCTACCAGTAGATGACAGTTTTGGGTAGCCTCCGATAGAGGCGACGACTCCGTGAAAAACAGAGTCAGGCATCGCATCCACGGTGATTTCAACCGGGTCTCCCTCTTTGATGCCCACGATCTCGGTCTCGTCCACTTCCGCCTTAACGAGGATTTCAGAGAGATTTGCAAGGGTCATAATGACTGTTCCGGGTGTGTTCATGGTACCCACCACCACCATCTCGCCCTCCTCCTTGTTTCTCGAAAGAACGATACCGTCTATGGGAGACTTTATCAGTGTTTTCCTTAAATCTTCTAAGAATTGCTCGAGTAAAAAGCTGTCTGCCTTTACCTGCGCAACCTGTGCCCTGAACCTTGATTCAACATCCTGGAACTCAGCCTCCGGTATCACCCCCTTCTTGAATAGCTTTTTTGCCCTCCTGTACGAGTACTCCAGGTTACTGAGCCTTGCAATGTCTGCCTCGAGGATAGCTCTCTGTCTCTTTACCTTTGCTTCGTAAGTTCCGGCCTCAATCTTCAGTAGTTTCTGGCCTGTTTTAACGGAGTCTCCCACATCCACATAGAATTTTTCTATTCTACCCATCACATCTGAGCTGATGTCAACCTGAACTCTGGCCCTTATCTCTCCCTCAGCTGACACTTTCGTCACGATCTTCCCCCTCTTTACTGTGTCAAAAAAGACCGTTTTACCGGCCTCTTCTCCACCCTTTTTTAGATTCAAAATCACGAAAGCGGCGACAATCAATAAGACGACAAAACCAATCAGGATTTTTTTCATCTCAAAACCTCCAATCCAAGCAATGTTTTTAAGCTTATAAGTGAAACATAGTAGTTGTAACGGGCTTCAATTAGCCTGAGGTTGGCCTCCCTGAGCCTTACCTGGGCATCAAAGTACTCGAGTGATGTTATCTTACCCGCCCGGTATTCCTGGTATGACTTTTCATAGAGGAGACTGGCAAGTTTCTGATTTTCACGCTGAAGCTCAAGATCGTGAATAGCAGCCTTATAGCCGTCGTAGGCGTCATCTATATTCTTTAGAATGCTGTAGGTTGTTTTCTTGTGGTAGAGTCTCATTAGCTGAACCTCTTTCTTCTGCAACCTGACATTAAACGGATAGGAGTTGAGATTAATAGAAAAATTAACATAAAAGCCTGAGGTTGAATAATCTGAGGAATATCCGGGGTTAATAGTGTCGTGGACTTTACGAAATCCAAGGTAAACTTTCGGTAGAAAGGAGAAAAGTGCCCTTTTATGGTTCCATTCTGCATTTTCTGCCTGAAGCAGGACTTTCCGGTAGGCCTCCTTCAATCTGACTATTGAATCGACGATGTCTCTTGATAGTTGCATACGGAAGTTTTCGAAGGGTATTCCCTTTACACCTATCATGATCTCCGTTTCAGCAGGGATACCGAGCTGGAATTTCAGCTCCCTTTTTGCTCTTTCCAGCTCAATTTCCGCCTGTTTCATGCTGTTTTGATTCTGAAGATAATTGATTCTCCCGCGGAGAACATCAAGTTCAGTTGCCAGCCCGGCACTCTGCCTTTCTTTAAGCGTTTCAAACTCCTTTCTTGCGAGTTCCACAGTCTGCCTGAGGTAATCCACTTTCTCCCGGATCGTCAAAACCCTGTAGTAAAGCTTCAGGGTTTTCACGGTGACATCTGCCTTCAGGTTTGAATATGTGAGATGCTGGATCTTCAGATTGTTTTTTGCCGAATAGTACGAAACGAATTTTTCCGGGTCAAAAATACTCTGTTCGAGGTTGAAGGTGTATCCCCTCTTTTCAAAGGTTTTCCCTTCCTGTCTGTACTTAGAGTAATTTCCGTACAGTGTGCCGGAGGGGATGAGGCTGAAAAGAGCCTCCTTTTTCTGGATCTCTGCTGACTCCAGCCGATAAATGGCCTCTCTTATCTCGAAGTTCTTCTCGAGTGCAAGTCTCACAGCATCCTCTGGATATAGTGTGAGTGTATCTGAAACCAGCAGGATGGAGATTAAAAGCGTAACCATCCGCTACCTCCCATCGCGAAAATCAGTCCTAAAGCAACGAGATACAATAACCACAGTCCAAAGACTACTGTGAAACTTCTTTCGCGATTCACCCGGGCAAGTTCAGAAAATCCAATTGCCATGACTGAAAGCGACAGGATGGTAAATATGTCCACATTTGACATAACTCTGTAAAGGGTGCCCTTATTTTTAAAGAAAATAGATAGGTCGAAGCTCACGAAAGGCTTACCGGTTGCATACTCTATAATGAGCTTGAGGATCTGAGAGGCCAGGCTGATAATGTTGGCGTAAACCACGACATAGAGGCTGTCTGCGAAAGACCTGATGTTGCCCCAGATGGAGAAGACCTGCTGAAATATCAGACCCTGAAAGAGGAGTTTAACGGGTACCATAAGAATTACGGTCACGAGACCGGAGATGAGAAGTCTTTCTTTTGTAAATTTCTGTAGGGCCTGCTGTCTCTGCTCCTCCGGTAGGTTCTGCAACCTTTGGGAAATCTGCTCCATAAGATAGGGGTACTGGTGTTTAAAGGAGAGGAGGTAGATAATGACAGAGACGACCACTATACCTCCAAAGATGATCCAGGGGTTAATCCCCTCGTCCATTTCCCTTTTTCTAAAAACTTTCACAGGGTCGTAGAAAATTCTTAAAATATCCATGATAGGACCTCCGTTTTATTCATACCTTAAAGCCTCAATGGGATCCATTTTACTCGCCTTGTTGGCAGGATAAATTCCGAAAAATAGCCCCACGAGACTGGAGAAACCAAGACCCAAAAGTACACTCCAGACGGGCATGGATGCAGGTAGTGGGGTTGTGACATCTACGATCTTCGCAATGGAAAATCCAAGAAGAACGCCAATGATACCACCGAGGGATGTCAGGAAAATCGATTCAAACAGAAACTGATATAGTATGTCTCTTCTTTTTGCCCCCACCGCCATTCTGATGCCAATCTCCCTTGTTCTCTCAGTTACTGATACGAGCATAATGTTCATGATACCAATTCCACCCACGATGAGCGCCAGAGACGCTATGCCTATCATCGCGATAAATATACCTGATGTGAGTTTTCTGTACGCAGAAAGGAGCATCTCGCTCGTATTCAATGCAAAGTCGTTATTCTGATCAAACCTCAAGCCCCGCCTGATCCTTATAAGTTCCTCAAGTATTTCAAGTCCCTTCTTCAGGGGAACATCGTCCCTGAATTTTACGAGGATTCTGAAGGAATACCAGACCCTGTAGGGCCTTATCCTGGGGTTGTAATAGTACTTCAGAGCGGTTGTTACCGGTATCAACATCATGTCGTCCAGATTGTTCCCCATGAACTCCCCCTTTTCCTTTAAGACGCCTATAACAGTGAACTTGTGACCTCTAAAGGAAATCCGTTTACCCAGGGGATTTTTATCTCCGAAGAGATTTTTCGAAATGTAACTTCCGAGAATAACGACCCTGCGGCTGCGGGTTATATCCTGGTCAGTAAAGTTCCTGCCCCTCTGGATCTCATAGCCTGTAATGTATATGTACTCCCTGTCCGTACCCACGATGTTACTGCAATCTACAGAGTTTGATCTGTATTTGAGCTTGCCTGCAATTATGGGCTGGAAAGGTGCCACATTTTCGACCACACTGAGCTTCTTTATGGCTTCTGCATCTTCGAGAGTAAAGCCCTTCCGTCTCTCCACCTCCCTCCAGAGTTTCCTCATCTTTGTTTGAGAACCGCCCATGATGATCCATTCCCACTTCTGTACATAGACAGTCCTGGTCCCCAGGTCTCCCAGAACGGAATAGACATACCGGTTCATCCCGTCAATTATAGAAACCATGGATATAACTGTTCCCACTCCGATAATTATCCCCAGAGTGGTCAGGATCGACCTGAGTTTATTGGCTTTTAATCCGGTATAAGCTGTTTTAATAGGAGTAACAATGGACATACAGGCATTTTAAAGGGATTGTGGCGGAATTACAATGAATCTTTTTACCTGAATTTAATTCCGGAATTATCGCCATTTTAAAATTGAATTCTAAGGTGGAGAATCTTCGTGTGCAGGCTGTAAATTCGGAAGAATCACTGAAAGTGGATTTTTTTTGAACATGAAAATAGATATTGCTGTAAAATCGTCCACCGGGAAAATTTGAATTTTCAGTCAAAGGTTGTTAAAATAGGGTAGGTTCTTTGAAAAAGGGAGGTAACCCCATGTATGAGTTTAATTTACAGATAAAGCATCTACTGGAGCATGGTGTAAGGTATGCTCCGGATGAGGAGATCGTTTACAGGGATCTCGTTAGGCACACCTACAGAGATTTTGACAGAAGGGTCAGAAGGCTTGCCTCTGCTCTTCAAAAGTTGGGGGTGAAAAAAGGCAGCAGGGTAGCCGTTCTCGAATGGGATTCCCACAGGTATCTTGAGCTTTACTTTGCCGTTCCCATGATCGGAGCCGTATTACACAATGTGAATGTAAGATTGGCGCCTGCTGATATACTGTATATTCTCAATCACGCAGAGGACGAAGTAATGTTTATCAACAAGGACTTTCTCCCCCTCGTTGAACAGGCCAGAGATAAACTGCCACTGATCAAAAAATATGTCGTACTTACAGATGACGAAATGCCTGAAACTCCCCTGACGGATATGGAATACGAGAAACTTCTTGAGGAAGGAGACGAAGGTTTTGAGTTCCCTGATCTTGAAGAAGATACGGTTGCAACTCTGGGTTATACAACGGGGACGACAGGTAAACCCAAAGGGGTGTACTTCACCCACCGTCAGCTCGTTCTTCATACCTTTGCACTCGGTCTAAACCAGTCGGCTTACATAACCGATGCACCTTTCACCACAAATGATGTTTACATGCCCCTGACTCCCATGTTTCATGTTCACGCCTGGGGAGTTCCCTATCTTGCCACATTGCTCGGTACGAAGCAGGTTTATCCCGGAAGATACGAACCGAAGATGATCATGAAACTTGTACTTGAGGAAAAGGTTACCTTCACCCACTGCGTCCCGACAATCCTTCAGATGATTGTTAGCGCCATACCCGAGGGTGTGAAGTTACCGGGATGGAAGGTGGTGATAGGTGGTGCGAAGCTTCCAAAAGGACTTGCCCTTGCCGCTGAGAAGAAAGGTATAATTGTGGTTGCTGGTTACGGCCTTTCCGAAACTGCGCCTGTGCTCACCATTGCGAACTTTACCAAAAAGGTTGCAAAACTTCCTGAAGAGGAGAAATTTGACTTCAAAATCAAGACGGGAATTCCCGTTCCCCTGGTTCAGCTCAGAGTCGTGCACGAGGACATGACCGATGTGAAGCCTGATGGTAAAGACATGGGAGAAATTGTTGTAAGGACTCCGTGGCTTACTCCGGAGTACCTCAAGGACCCTGAAAAGACAGAAGAGCTATGGAGGGGTGGATGGCTACACACCAGAGATGTTGCGGTTGTGGATGAATATGGCTACATTACTATAAAAGATAGGTTGAAGGATGTGATAAAGAGTGGAGGCGAATGGATATCCTCCCTCACCCTTGAAAACCTGCTTAGCTTACACGAGGCCGTTCTGGAGGCCGCAGTAATCGGGATACCCGACGAAAAATGGGACGAAAGACCCATTGCCCTCGTGGTTCTGAAACCTGAATACAGGGGTAAGGTAACGGAAGAGGATCTTAAAAAACACCTTGAAAAGTTTGTTGAGGACGGCACCATAACCAAGTGGGCAGTACCCGACAGTATTTACTTCCTGGATGCACTCCCAAAGACCAGTGTGGGCAAAATCGACAAAAAGGTCCTGAGAGAAAAGTTCGCATCATGAGACTTTATAAACAGACATCACTGCACAGGTGGATAAGAGGTCTGGTGGGATTTGTAATCCTCGTTCTGGGAGTGAATATCTTAAAGCAGCCCTGGCACACGGCTCTGACTGTAAT
>Ga0256833_1002212_pt1 | contig 13874 bp, 15 predicted proteins | sample 356284metaG_FD_190535 | JGI IMG/M metagenome (GOLD analysis project Ga0256833, IMG submission 190535) | Hydrothermal vent microbial communities from Mid Atlantic Ridge, Atlantic Ocean - 356-284 | ecosystem: Environmental > Aquatic > Marine > Hydrothermal vents | place: Atlantic Ocean: Mid...
GCCTCTATATTTTCAAAATCATCTTCTTTTAGCTTAATAAATATAATTTTCATAATATAGTGCTGTTCAAGAAGTGTATTATAACAATATTTTGATATACTCTTATTAATTTTTTTAAGGAGTCTATTATATCAGAAGGCAAAAGAAGGTCAGATATTGAGTGTGGTATGGATGTTGCAATTGTTTTAAAAGAGGATCAAGCTAGTGGGTATTTAACTTATGGTAAGGTTGTACAAATTTTGACAAAGTCAGCTACTCATCCTCATGGTATTAAAGTAAGGCTATCAACAGGCGAGGTTGGTAGAGTTAAAAAGTTTATAAAATGAGACTTTTTATAGATGGTGATGCATTTCCTAATTTATTAAAACCTATTGTTTTTAGAGCAATAGAGAGGCTTACTATTGATACAAAGGTGGTATCTAATAAAAAAATATCTATTGGCAATAGTAGTAAATTTATAGAATATATTATAGTAGAGCAGGGTGCTGATGTTGCAGATAGAAAGATTGTAGAGCTATGTAATAGTGGCGACTTTGTTATTACAGCCGATATTCCACTAGCAGATGCTATTATATCTTTAGATGCTCACGCAATTGACCATAGAGGTGAGCTTTATACTAAAGAGAATATAAAACAACACTTGGCAATGAGAAACTTAATGGAGAGTATTAGAGAGAGCGGAGAGATAACAAAAGGCCCTAAAGCATTCAGTCAAAAAGATACACACAATTTTGCTAATTCTCTTAATGGACTTCTTGCAAAACTTATAAATTGAGAATATTTATAATAAATTTAGTAATTAGTTTTGGTAGGTTAAAGTAGTTTATAAGCATAAAAGAAATTAATCTCTTTTGCTTACCTCTTGGCATAGTTTTACAAAATATTTTGCATTTTCTACGGGAACATCGGGCAGTATTCCGTGACCTAAATTAAAGATGTGTCTTCCGTCTTTCATAAGTTTGGCAAGAGACTCTACACACTCTTTTGTCGCCTCTTTGCTGTATAGTCTTGTTGGTTCCATATTGCCTTGTAATACATATTTGTCGCCGAGTTTCTCTTTTGCAAGTGCCATTGGAGTTCCCCAATCTACTCCAAATACATCAAAGTTTCCATATACTAAACCTCTCTCAACGAATGATGCTACACCTTTTGGGAACATTATTATTGGAATATGTGGGTATTTACTCTTTAAGTAGTCTGCAATCTCTACCATATATTTCCAGCTAAATTCATCATATTTGCTTGGCTCTATTGCACTTGCCCAGCTATCGAAAATCTGAACAACATCAATACCTGCTTGAATTTGCTTTTCCATATATAGCTTAACAACTTCTGTAACTTTCGCTAAGATGTTGTGCAGAAGCTTGGGGTTTGAATAGATCATCTTTTTGCATATATTGTATGTTTTTGTGCCTTGACCCTCTATCATATATGTTGCTAGTGTCCATGGTGCTCCACAAAAGCCAATTAGGGCTTTATCATCTGCTAATCTCTCTTTGATTAGTTTGATTGTATCGTAAACATAAGTTAGTTTACTAGCAGCTTCTTCGCCACCTATTAATCTATCTAAATCTTCTTGGCTTCTTATTGGGTCTGCAAATTTTGGTCCTTCGCCCTTTACGAAGCTTAAATCCATTCCCATTTCATTTGGAACAACCAAAATATCGCTAAATAAAATTGCAGCATCTACTCCTACAATATCAACTGGCTGAAGTGTTACCTCACAAGCCATTTCGGGATTGTGGCAAAGAGACAAAAAGTCTCCAGCTTTTGCTCTTACCTCCATATACTCTGGAAGGTATCTTCCTGCTTGTCTCATCATCCAAACTGGTGTGTATGGCGTATCTTTACCAAGACATGCATCTATAAAAATTTTATTCATGTGAATTACCACCTTTATGCATAAAATAGAAAGCTAATGCAATAAATAGTATCGATAGCGCAAGAGCCAACATATCAGTTGCATTTCCATAAGTTGTATTCATAGCTCTTTTAAAAAAGCCAACCATTAAAACCATAATAATAACTTTTGCCAATTTGTCTTTTAGTTCATCAAGAGAGTGAATTTCTAAAACTTTTGAAGCTGGGCTTCTCTTTGCAATATCAATTTGAGAGATAAACAATTCATAGAGTCCAAATCCAAAAAGAAACAGAACTATTGCAATCAAATATAGATCAACTGCACCAATAAGATTGCTTACTAAATCTTCATGAAAGTTCTCAGGATGCATATGGTTAATATATACATTAAATACTAATTTAGCAACTCCAATTACATCTGCACTTGCTACAATAAAGAGCAAAACTCCACCAATCATACTAAATATAACAGCAAAAAGAACAAAAAACCTTGTATTCCATAGTGTTCCTTCAAATACTCTCTCTATCATTGATTGATTCTCTAAATCCATCTCCAAATGCTCTTTATCTGTATGTGTCTCTTTCATTAAATATCCTCTAATTCAATCCATTTTTTAGCAATTCTAACTGCATTTGTAGCAGCTCCAACTCTGATTTGATCAGCAACAACCCACATATGTAAGATATTATCCTGGAAGATATCTTTTCTGACTCTTCCTACATATGTGATATCACTGTCTGTTGCAATAATAGGCATAGGGTATATGCCTTGTTCTAAATTATCCATAACCTCTACATCTTCAAAGTTATTTAAGGATAATCTAACTTGCTCTACATCTACTACTATATCATCTGCAAATGTAACTGTTACAGCTTCTGAGTGGCTTCTTAAGACTGGAACCCTAACACAAGTTGCACTAACAGGCACAGATGCACCTAAAATTTTAGTTGTCTCATTTGTCATTTTCATCTCTTCTTTCGTATAGCCATTTTCCATTGGCTTATCTACTTGAGGTATAACATTTAGTGCTATTTGGTGCTGGAATGCTTTATGTTCACTTTCATCAAGTTTAAATGCAAAAAACTCTTGCATTTGACGAACTAACTCTTCCATTCCACTTTTACCTGCGCCACTTGTTGCTTGATAAGTGCTAACATCAACTCTTTTTATTCCACCATATAAATCATATAGAGGTTTTAGAGCTAAAACCATTTGTATTGTAGAGCAGTTTGGGTTTGCAATAATACCCTTTTCTCTCCAAGCCAATATGTCTTGTGGGTTTACCTCTGGAACGACTAAAGGCACTTCTGGATCCATTCTAAAGTGGCTTGTATTATCTATTACAACTGCACCAGCTTCTACTGCATATTTGGCATATTTTTCACTTATACTTCCACCTGCGCTAAAAAAAGCTATATCTATATCTCTGCCTTCAAATACATCTTCGGTAAGCTCTTCGATTTTATATATATTTCCACAGCACTCAACTTCTTCTCCCACACTTCTAGCACTTGCAAGTGGTAAAATATCTCCTACTGGAAAGTTTTGCTCTTCTAATATTCTAAATATCTCTTCGCCTACAGCACCACTTGCACCTACTACTGCTATATTATATAATCTACTCATTTTCTAAATTTTCTCCATTTTCACTATTTTCTTTTTCAGAACTATCTTCATCTCCTGGTTTATCTTTTGGACACTTAGCTATACTTACAACGCTATCACCTTTATCAACATTTACAATAATAACACCACTTGTATTTCTACCAGCTTTTCTAATAGTTTGCATATCTACTCTAATCATTTTCCCTGTGCTTGTTAGTGCCATTAAATCTTGTTCTTCATCAACAATTACACTACCAACAACTTTTTTACCTGTTTTATTGCTAAGTTTCATAGAGATAACGCCACTACCTGCTCTATTTGTTAGGCGATACTCCTCTACATTAGTTCTTTTACCAACACCTTTTTCGCTAACAGTTAGTAGCTCTTGGCTCTCATTTTCGATTACACAAGCATCTACTACATAGTCTCCATCTTGTTTAAATTTGATACCTCTTACACCTCTTGTATTTCTACCTTGGGTTCTAGTTTTATCTAAATCAAATCTAATTACTTGCCCAAGAGCTGTAAAAATCATTAAATATTTAGAAGAGTCTTGAGCTATTTGTGCAGTTACTAGTTCATCATCTTCATCAAGCACAATTGCTCTTACTCCATTGCTTCTAATATTTCCAAATTCATTTAATGCTGTTCTTTTTACAACACCATTTTTTGTAAAGAATGCTAAAGATTTGCCCTCATCAAAATCTGTTGTAGGAATAATAGCCATTATCTTCTCATCAGGTTTTAAGTTAATTAAATTTACAACAGCTTTACCTTTAGCAGTTCTGCTACCTTCTGGAATTTTATAAACTTTAAGCCAATAGATTTGTCCTTTATCTGTTACAAACATTAAAGTATCATGTGTGTTTGATGTAAAGAACATTTCTATAAAGTCATCATCATAAGTTGTAACTGCAATCTTGCCTTTGCCACCACGGTTTTGTCTCTCATATAACTTAACTGGAACTCTCTTAATGTAGCCTCTATGAGTAATTGTAACTACCATAGGCTCATTAGGGATTAAATCTTCAATATCAATATCGTCATAATCTTCTATAATTTCAGTTCTTCTTTTTGTGCTGTAGTTACTTTTAATCTCTAGCAACTCATTTTTAATAATTTCGTTAATTTTCTCTTCGCTTTTTAAGATGCCTTGTAATTTTTCTATAAGCTCAAGAAGCTCATTTAGCTCTGTTTCAATTTTTTCTATCTCTAAGCCCGTTAGACGACGAAGTCTCATCTCTAAAATAGCTCTAGCTTGAACTTCACTTAAAGTAAATCTACTCATTAAGTTCTCTCTAGCCTCTTCATCATTTGCAGATGCTCTAATAATTTTAATTACTTCATCTATATTATCTACAGCAATTTTTAAACCCTCTAAGATATGTGCTCTAGCTCTTGCTTTTTCAAGTTCAAAAATTGTTCTTCTAATGATTACTGTTCTTCTATGTTTTAAGAATATCTCTAACATTTGAGGAAGAGATAGAATTTTAGGCTCTTTATTAACAATAGATAGCATTATTATTCCAAATGTAATTTGCATTTGAGTAGATTTATACAGATTATTTAGTATAATATCACTCATAGCATCTCTTTTGAGCTCAATTACCACCCTTATGCCATCTCTATCTGATTCATCTCTAATTTCACTAATTCCATCTATCTGCTTATCTCTAACAAGTTGTGCAATATTTTCAATTAAACGAGATTTATTAACTTGATATGGTAATTCATCTATTACAATTACCTCTTTGCTCTTCTTCTCTTCGATATGTATTTTAGCTCTTACCTTTATTCTACCACGACCAGTAGTATAAGCATCTACAATTCCTTTTTTACCAAAGATAATACCACCTGTAGGAAAGTCTGGACCTTGAACATACTCTATTAGCTCTTGTGTTGATATTTCACTATTATCCAAATATGCCAAAAGTGCATCTATAAGTTCATCTAGTCTATGAGGTGGAATATTTGTAGCCATACCAACAGCAATACCACTAGAACCATTTAAAAGTAAATTTGGAATACGGCTTGGTAAAACATCAGGTTCACTCATACTATCATCATAGTTTGGAATAAAATCAACGGTATCTTTATCGATATCACGAAGAAGCTCTTCGGCAATTTTTGTCATACGAGCTTCTGTGTATCTCATAGCAGCTGCATTATCTCCATCAATAGAACCAAAGTTTCCTTGTCCATCTACTAACGGTTCTCTCATAGAGAACTCTTGAGCCATTCTAACAAGGGCATCATAAACTGAGTTATCACCATGTGGGTGATACTTACCGATAACATCTCCAACAATTCTTGCAGATTTTTTATAAGAGGCACGGTGAGATAGATTAAGCTCATTCATAGCAAATAGAATTCTTCTATGAACTGGCTTTAAACCATCTCTGGCATCTGGCAATGCACGACCTACAATAACGCTCATAGAGTAGTCTAAGTAGCTACCTTTTATGCTCTCTTCTATATTTATATCTTCAACTAAGTTGTTTTCAAACAAATCACTCATACTCCACCTTTATTGGGTATTAAAATAGATAATATTATACCTAAAAAAGATAAGAGTTAAGATTAGAGTGCTTACTATTATTTAGATGTAATAATTTAAATAAATTACACTTTATATACTTATTGATAATAAGATATCCATAAAATGGATACATATAACACTATAGTTACGAAATTTCAGTAAACATTAAAGATTATATATTATAATATAGCTACTAATAATGAGTATTATAAATAGTAAAGGTATAAAAATTTACTAAAAAAGGAAAAATATGTCACAAAGTAGTGAAGAGGTTTATATACCAGAGAGATTTGAAAAGGCTGTAACACTTCATCTGTTAAAAAATAAATTAGCAGATGGTAAAAATATAAATCCGCCACTAATTTTAGGTATAGATGGATTACCAGGAACCGGAAAAACATTTCAGTGTAGAAAAGTTATTGAAAAATTAGATTTTCATGGGGTTTCGATTGCCGGAAGTGAGCTAGAGAGTAAAGAGGCTGGAGAACCAGCAATGCTAATAGAAGAGAGATATATAGATGCTAACTTTACGCTAGACAGAAGAGCAGCAAAAGGTGCAGCTATTATAATGGATGATTTAGATGTTTTTATTGGAGATTGGGGTAGTGGAACTCAATATACGGTAAATAGACAATTTATTTTTGGTGCTTTAATGGCTCTTGCAGATAATCCATATATGGTTGGGGGTCAAAAAACAAGAAGAATTCCAATTATTATAACAGGGAATGACTTTACAAAGCTTTATGAGCCTTTAACAAGACCTGGTAGGTTTGAAAGATTTACTTGGATACCAGGAAAAGAGGAGATAATAGCTGTTGCATCATCTATATTAAATTTTGCAGATAAAGGCATAGTTAGAAGATTGGTTTTGGCATTAATAGATTTATATCAAAAAAATGATTCAAAAGTTATTCCAATCTCATTCTTTTCACATCTTAAAACTATGTTAATTGATGATATTATATGGGATTATTATCAAAATAATCCAGTTTTAGATGATAGAGCTAATGATAAATTTAAAGTGCATTTTAATAATTTTTTTGAAACAGCAAACCTTCAAGAGGAGCTATTAAATAAAGCTTCTCTATTATCACAAAGAACTACTTTTGATGTTCACTTTAGAGGTAATGCTAGATAAGGAGTGTTAGGCTATGGGTTAGGGGATAAATAACCCATATTTTTTAATCTCTGCTTTTGATTTTTTATATTCTGGGCAGTAGCACTCAACTAAAGACCAAAATTCCTTTGAGTGGTTTTTATGTTTAATATGTGATAATTCATGAATAACTACATACTCTATTAACTCTTTTGGCAACATAACTAAATAACTATTTAGAGAGATACTATTTTTGTAAGAGCAACTTCCCCATTGTGTTTTGGTTTTTCTGTAACTTAATTTACTTGACCTTACTTTCATTATATCTTCATAATACTTAACTATTGGAGTAATTACTTTTGGAGCTTGTTGTTTGTAAAATTTATCTCTTAACTGCTCTTTTATCTCTTTGTTAAAGATTGAATCTAATTCTACTTCTATATTATTATTTAAAAATTTAAATCTATTTTTATTGCCATTTTTTACAGAAATTTCTAAAGGAGTCCCTAAATATAGTAATTCATTTTCTCTCTCTAATATACTTTTATAATTTATCTTATCTTTATACTTTAAATATATCTTCTCTAACATATTTATATTTTTATTTAAAATAAGCTCTATTGACTCTTTGCTACTAGAGTAGGGGGCTTTAACCTCTAAATAGCATCTGTTATTGTCATTTTTAATTTTAAAGTGTATATTTTTTTTGAGTCTCTTGCTATTAACTATAACAACTTCTATACTTATGTTATTTAACTTTAATTTTATAATTACTCTCCCTCTCCTAATCCATATGTAATTCCTTTTTCATCTAAAAACTCTATATACTTTTCAAACTCTTTTTTAGCTAATTTTTCATCTAAAGAGGCTACAGATATTGTTGTTCTTGGTCCATCGTTATATATTTTTGGCAAAGAAGAGACATCAATATTTTTAGGTGTTTGGTTCATTAAATCTATAAATTCACTCTCTTTACAAAGTGCTGTAAGGGTATATCTATACTCTTTTTTTCCTCTGTTGCTAAAGTGTTTATCTAAAATATACTCTACCATAGGGTGACTCATCTCGGGAAAACCTGGCATAAAGAAGAATCTATTATCGAGACTAAAACCATACATTCCATTAAAACTGTTTGGTATCAAGTTGGCATCTTTTGGTAGCTCGGCCATCTTTAATGGGTGTTTATTTGAAGTATCTTTTATTTTCTCTTCTATTTTTGATTTAAACTTTTTATTTGTATATAATTTTCCATCTCTTAAAGCTTTTGCAGCAGCTTCTCTGGTGTGGTCATCTGGAGTAGAGCCAATACCTCCAAAACTAAAGAGTATAGAGTTTGGAAGAGTTGATATGTAAGATATAGCAGATGCAATAAGTTGGGGTCTGTCATCTATAATAAAAGAGCCACTAAACTTTAAACCTCTTTTATTCAAAGCATCTCTTACAAAATTAAAATGAGAATCATCTCTTCTTCCATTTAAAAGTTCTGTTCCAATAATTAATGCATAAAAGTTCTCTCTATTCATAAGATTACTCTTCTATGTAGTTTTTAAGTTTTCTACCAACCTTAGGGTGTTTAAGCTTTTTAATTGCACTACTTTCTATCTGTCTTACCCTCTCTCTTGTTACGCTAAGCTCTTTCCCAATCTCTTCAAGTGTTCTATCACTTTTATCATTTAATAGTCCAAATCTCATTCTTACAACAGCTTGTTCTCTGTCATTAAGTTGCTCTAAAACTTCATCAATTTGACGATTAAGATCATCATTCATAACAGCATCTGTTGGGCTTTGAGAAGTTTTGTCTTCTATAAAATCTCCAAATCTTCCATCATCTTCATCACCCACAGGAGCTTCTAAAGATACAGGCTCTTTTGTTATTTTAATTACATTTTTAACTTTATCAACAGTTAGCCCTACCTCTTTTGCAATAGTATTTAAATCTGGCTCTTTTCCACTCTCTTGTAGATGTTTCCTTATTATTTTATTGATTCTATTTATAGTCTCAATCATATGTATAGGAATTCTAATTGTTCTTGCTTGGTCAGCAATTGCACGGCTAATTGCCTGACGAATCCACCAAGTAGCGTATGTAGAGAATTTATACCCTTTTTGGTATTCAAATTTATCTACAGCCTTCATTAAACCAATATTACCCTCTTGAATTAAATCTAAAAATGGTAAGCCACGATTTGTATATCTTTTAGCAATTGAAACAACTAAACGCAAGTTAGATTTTGCCATTCTAATTTTTGCTTTTTCACTCTTACTCTTACCTATTTTTATCTGCTGTAGAATCTCTTGTAACTTTTCTGGGTCAAGGTTAAAGCTGTTTTTACTAGCCTCTTTTGTTTCAAAGAGTTTCTTGATTTGAACATAAGTGCTAACCATTGTTGCCTCTGGAACAGCACTTATAATATCATCTTTACTCATATTAATAATATTATCTAAAATCTTTTGATGCTCTTGTCTTAATTGTTCATTAAATAACTGTAACTTATACTCTAATTTTTTAAGCTCTCTTTCAAAAGAGTCATCGCTTTTAAGTGCTGTCTCTATAGCTTTTACTAATTCATTAATAAGTTTACTTGTTGGTCCTAAATTGAGTAAAGCCTCTTTAAGTAGATGTTTTTTGTGTGCTACTTTTAGACTTTGCTGAAAAATAGCATCTTCAGAAGCTTTATCATCTTCTAGAAGTTGTTCATACTTATCTTTCTCTTTCATCCACTCCTTTTTTGCTTTTTCAAGAGCTTTAAATTTTTCCATTACCTGTTGACTTCTTTTATCTATCTTCGGTGTTTTCTCTTCTTGTTTTTCACTTTCACCATCTTCTAAATTATCTTCTGTGCTCTCTTTATCATCACTCTCTATCTCTTCATCATCTTCACTACTATCAGTGTCATCAAAACTTTTAAATAACTCTTTTACTCTTCTTTCTCTATTTAGTAGAGGCTCTTTGTAGTTTAAAATATAATCAATTAAATATGGGACAGAGCAGATTGCATCAATAATAATATCTTCGCCTTCTTCAATTTGCTGACTTAGTTCTATCTCTTCTTCTTTTGTAAGTAGAGGAATTTTACCCATCTCTCTTAAATACATACGAACAGGAGAGTCACTTCTACTCCACTCTAAAAGCTCTTTATCTTTTGTTATATCAAATTCATCTTCTATTTCAGCATCATAGGCAGCTTCGCGTTCTACGGCTAACTCTTTTGCTTTTTTATCATTTACAAATTTTGCATACTCAGAAGCAGAAACAATTTTAATATTATGCTTTTTTGCTAAAGATTTTATCTTTTTGGATTGTGTTACAGTCGGTGCTTTTTCAAAATGTTTTACTATATTTTCATAAGTAGCAGAAGAGTTTTTTTTAAGTTTACTAAACTCTTTTTCTATAATTTCAATTGGGTCTAACTTCTTTTTTGTTGCCATATGGGGTAGCTCCTAACTATTTTTGTGCAGTTATTATTAAATTAGTTATTAAATTTAAGATATATATTATACCGAAATTTTTTATATTTTGTTACAATTTTAAACTTTTTTTTAAAAAAATATATATTTTGGTAACAACTTGCTCCATTTGTAAAATTTGGGTATAATCGCGTAAAATTTTTAAGTTAAGGATAGTTTGTGAGAGGTAAAGTTTGGAAATTTGGTAAAAATATTGATACCGATATCATTATTGCAGCAAGATACTTAAATACAAGTGATCCAAAAGAGTTAGCAAAACATATAATGGAAGATGCAGACCCTAAGTTTACTCAAAAAATGAGTGTAGGCGATATAATAGTAGCCGATGAGAACTTTGGCTGTGGCTCTTCTAGAGAGCATGCACCAATAGCACTTAAAGAAGCAGGTGTAGCAGCAGTTATAGCACCAACATTTGCTAGAATTTTTTATAGAAATGCATTTAATATGGGATTACCTATTTTTGAGTTAAAAGAGATAGATGAGATAAATGAGGGCGACACTGTTAAAATTGATATGCAAAGTGGAGAAGTTGTAAATGAGACAACTGGTAAAAGTTATAAATTTACTCCAATACCAGAGTTTATGCAAGAGCTTGTAAATAGTGGTGGACTTATTGAGTATGCAAAAAAAGAGATAGCTCAAAATTAGGAGAATAGATATGGGTAAAATATATAAAATTGGTATAATCAAAGGTGATGGAATTGGTCCAGAGATTGTTGATGAAGCTATTAATGTTTTGGATGCAACTGCATCTAAATTTGGATTTGAGATTCAATATGAAGAGTTTCTTTTAGGTGGAGCAGCAATAGACGAAACAGGCATTCCATTACCTCCTGAGACAATAGCTGGTGTCAAGAGACAAGATGCAGTTCTTTTTGGTGCAATAGGTGGTCCAAAATGGGATAATTTAGAGCGCCATTTGCGTCCAGAGAGTGGACTTTTGGGTTTAAGAAAAGAGATGGGAACATTTGCCAACCTTAGACCGGCAATTGTTTATGATGAGTTGGTAAATGCATCTACACTTAAAGAGAATGTTGTTAGTGGTGTAGATATTATGGTTGTAAGAGAGCTAACTGGAGGTATATATTTTGGAGAACCAAGAGAATACGGTCAGGATAAAGCGTATAATACAATGGTTTATACAAGAGATGAGATTAAAAGAATAGCAAAAGTAGCTTTTGATATTGCAATGAAGAGAGATAAGAGAGTATGCTCAGTAGATAAAGCAAATGTATTAGAGGTTTCTCAATTATGGAGAGAAGTGGTAGAGGAGGTAGCACAAGATTACACAGAGGTAGAACTTACTCATATGTATGTAGATAATGCAGCAATGCAGTTAATTCGTAATCCAAAGCAATTTGATGTGATGGTAACAGGAAATATTTTTGGAGATATTTTATCAGATGCAGCAAGTATGTTAAGTGGCTCTATTGGTTTATTGCCAAGTGCAAGCACAGGAAGTAAAGTTGGATTATACGAACCAATTCACGGCTCTGCACCAGATATTGCAGGGCAAGGTATTGCAAACCCAATAGCAACAATAGCAAGTGCAGCTATGATGTTAAGATATGAGTTAAATGAAGAAGAGGCGGCAAATTCAATAGAGGATGCAATTAAAAAAGCTTTAAGTGATGGTTACAGAACAGGTGACATTAGCGCATTTGATGCAAAAGAGATAGTCTCTTGTAGTGAAATGGGTAGTATAATTGCAAATAATATTTCTAAGAGTTAAGTAATGGAGCAAAGAGCAAGGGTATTGATTGATTGTATCGATAGAAAAGGTTTGGTTTATCAAATATCTAAACTATTTTATGATTTAAATTTAAATATAGTAAGCAATAGAGAGTTTGTAGATAAAGAGACAAAACGCTTCTTTATGCGAACAGTTGTAGTTGGTAACTTCTCTACAGAAGAATTAAAAGATAAATTAAACTCTATAACCAAAAGCGATGCAAATATAAAAGTTGTTCCTCCTGCTAAAAAGAGTATAGTAATTATGGCTACAAAAGAGTCTCATGCTCTAGGAGATATATTGATAAGGCACTATGATGGTGAACTAGAAGCAAATATAGTAGCAGTTATCGCAAATAGAGATAATTTGAAAGATTTGGTAGAGAGGTTTAATATACCATTTATATATGTTAGTTCAGATAATATTAGTAGAGAAGATCATGAAGATATACTTTTAAAAGAGTTAAAAAAATTAAACTTTAACTATATTGTTTTGGCAAAATATATGCGTATTTTAACTCCTAAATTTGTATCAGAGTATCAAGATAAAATTATAAATATACATCACTCTTTTTTACCGGCATTTATCGGTGCAAACCCTTACAAACAAGCTTACGATAGAGGTGTTAAAATTATAGGGGCTACTGCACACTTTGTAACAAATGATTTAGATGAAGGTCCTATAATTGCGCAAGATGTAACGCCAGTAAACCATAGATTAGATTGGAGAGATATGCAACAAGCAGGTAGAGATGTCGAAAAAGTTGTTTTATCACGAGCTCTTAAACTTGTGTTGCAAGATAGAGTCTTTATATATGGGAATAAAACGGTGGTATTTTAATGTTTAATATTGTATTAATTGAGCCACAAATTCCACCAAATACAGGAAGTATAGGCAGAATGTGTGTTAATTTAAATGCTACTTTGCATTTGGTAGAGCCTTTGGGGTTTGATATTAGTGAAAGTGCTGTAAGAAGAGCAGGGTTAGATTACTGGAACCAATTAGATTTAAAAGTGTGGAAAAATTTAGAAGAGTTTTTAAAAAATAACCCAATAGATAAAATGCACTTTGCAACAACTAAAACAGATAATATATATTGGGATGTAAAATACAATATAGGAGATTATATTGTATTTGGTTCAGAAACTAAAGGTATTCCAGAGTGGTTACTTAAAGATAATTTAGATAAAACAATAACAATACCAATGGGAAGTAAAGGCAGAAGCCTAAATTTAGCAACAAGCACAGGAGTTGTAACATACGAAGCCCTTAGGCAAAATTATAACAATATAGATTTTAATAAAATAAAAATAAATTTTAAGGGTGAAATATGAGTTTTTTTGATTATCTATATATCTTTGCAACTATACTTTTTGCATATATAACTATTATGATAGTTGTTAGAAATTTTCAAAGAAAATTTAATGAAAATGGTGAACGAAAAGATTTAAATAACAAGTGATAATGTAATTTATTAAATGCAATATGTGTTAATTTCTTTTAATATATTCTCTCTAGCTTTTACTTCATATTTATTATAAAAATAGGGTAGAGTATATATTTTGTCTTTTAA
>Ga0256833_1002213_pt1 | contig 13873 bp, 12 predicted proteins | sample 356284metaG_FD_190535 | JGI IMG/M metagenome (GOLD analysis project Ga0256833, IMG submission 190535) | Hydrothermal vent microbial communities from Mid Atlantic Ridge, Atlantic Ocean - 356-284 | ecosystem: Environmental > Aquatic > Marine > Hydrothermal vents | place: Atlantic Ocean: Mid...
GGAGCAGTAAATTCCCAGCCTTCCGTAGATATCAATACTGCCTAAAACTTTAAATGGAGTAAAAACAAGATAAAAACCACCATCTACAGGCTGAAGAGATACCTGATAATCCTGTCTGTATCTGTTTTTTCCTCCATAAGGTATAAAAGCAAAGTATGGATAGGGGCAGTTTTTGCTTTTTAACTTTACAGGGGAAACGGTAATAACGTCAACAGCAAAGTAGCGATTTTTTTCTGGATTTACGGCAGGAAACAGCCTGACACTGATTTTTATTTCTCTGTCTGTTTTTTCTACAGACTGTATCTGTATGGATTTTCCTGTTTTAACTGTTAGTCTTACAGGATACAGAGTATAAACTGTATGAAACTCTTCCCTATCACTCCTGCACACAAGGAAAAGTTTTTTTGGCAGTTTCTTTTCGGGAATCCATTTTTTGATAGATAGTTTTATAACACCAGCCGTCATCATCAGGGCTTTTTTCTTTGCTTTTTCTTCAGATAGTCCAGACTGTATAAAGTATTCAAGCTGTCTTGAGTAATACTCAGCAACATTAGAGTCTGTTTTTATGGCTTTTTTAACCTCTTTTTTCAGATAACTGTTAATCTCGTATATGTCTGTGGTTACTGTTGGATTGATGTTAGGTCTGTAGGGATTTGCAAGGAAGGGCTTGTCATTTGGCACAGCCACAGCATTAATTGATTTTACATAGAAAAATGGGCTAACACCTCCTGTTTTGATAGCTTTTTTTATCTCTTCTACGCTAAAGTCTGTTAGGTATTTACAGTATTTTTCTTTAGATAAAGCCTGTGATATGTCTCCTGAAATCATATAACCTCCTTCAGAAAGTCTAACCCAGCTCAGATGTAAAACAGGTTTTTCTAACCTTTTTATCGTGTACTTCCATCTATTATTTTCAAAATGAACAGCCTCTCCAAAAGCTGTCATAAACAGTAGCAGAAATATAAAAGCAGGCATTACACACCTTTTAGCTGTGATATTCTAAATATAAACAACAAAAAAGGGGTAATCAATTTGATAATAGCTATTGACGGTCCCGCTGGATGTGGAAAGTCTACAATAGCAAAGATGATAGCAAAAAAGCTCGGCTATACCTACATAGATACTGGTGCAATGTATCGGGCGGTAGCCCTGAAGCTAAAGAGAGAAAATGTTAATCCTGATGATTTAAAGGCAGTTTTGAAGGTTATGGAAGATACTGACATACAGCTGAAACCTGCGGAAAATGGGGTAAAAGTGTTCTTAGATGGTGAGGATGTATCAGACCAGATAAGAACAGAAGAGATAGGCAAGACAGCATCACAGATAGCCCGCTATCCACAGGTAAGAAAAGTGCTTGTTAAAATGCAGAGACATTTAGGAGAAAAGGCGAAAAATGCCGTAATAGAGGGAAGGGATGCTGGCACTGTTATCTTTCCAGATGCAGATGTGAAGATATTTCTGACAGCAAAACCGGAGGTTAGAGCTGAAAGAAGGTATAAGGAGCTGAAAGAGAAAGGTTTGGATGTATCATACGAAGAGATACTGAAACAGGTAAAAGAAAGGGATTACTTAGACGAAACGAGAAAGGACAGCCCATTAAAACCTGCAGAAGATGCTGTTATTATTGATACATCCAACAAAAGCATAGAGCAGGTATTTAATGAAGTTATGGAAGTGATTAAAAGAAAAAGTGTTTAAGTTCTGATAAAAAAACTGCTGAACCTGTCTTTAAACTTCTTTTCTATCCTGGCAAGCTCCTCCTTTAAAAAACCTGTTTTTGTCTGGAAGCTTTTATCCACCAGGTTTTCCGACGGGTAAAAGTTCTGGATTACGTATCTGTCTGAGCCTTTTATCAGATTACATATTTTCAGTATATCTGCATAGGTGTGAATTCCATAAATGACTGTTGTTCTAAACTCATACTCTATTCCTGAGCTTTTTATCAGTTTTATACTACTGGCAATTTTTTCTGTATCTGCATTTACTCCTGTTATTTCTTTATACTTTTCTAATGGGGCTTTCACGTCCATAGCTATGTAATCTACTAATTTTCTTTCAATAAGCAGTTTTATCATCTGGGGATTAGAGCCGTTTGTATCTAACTTGATGTAGTAGCCTAATCTTTTTATCTTTAGCAGAAGGTCAGGAAGGTCAGGAAAGATTGTAGGTTCTCCACCTGTTATAACAACTCCTTCAATTTTTCCTTTTCTGTTTTCTAAAAATTCTAAAATCTCTTCCTCCTGCAGAGAAAAAGAAAAATACTCAGGCAGAACAAGTTCCCTGTTGTGACAGTATGGACAGCGGAAGTTGCAGCCCTGAACAAAGATTACTGCTGATATTTTTCCCGGATAATCAATAAGAGAAAACTTCTGAAATCCACCTATTTTCATCTCTTTATCCTCTAAATTTTTATAAAAAGGCCTCCCGGGGAGGGAGGAAGGGGGAGAGGGGGGAGAAAACACAGTCATCAAGTGGCAGCAGCAGGAAAAACTTTGAAGCTTTTTCTATTTTTAAACTCTTCCTTTTTACCATCATTCCAGTGCTTAACAGGTCTGAAATAGCCAACAATCCTTGAGTAAACCTCCGTTTCTTCTCCGCAGTGGGGACATTCTTTATGCTCTCCAGACAGATATCCATCTTTCGGACATACACTAAATGTGGGGGTTAAAGTGAAATACGGCAAGTGGTAGTTTTCACACACTGTCTTGATAAATGTTTTAACAGCTGAAACTTCAGATATCTTTTCACCTAAGAAGAAATGTATGACTGTTCCTCCTGTATATTTTGTTTGAAGACTGTCCTGATGCTCAAGAACAAAGAATGGGTCGTCAGAATAGTTGACAGGTAGATGTGTTGAGTTTGTGTAATAGGGTGCTGCTCCATTGTGATACTCATCTTCGTTTGCCACTACAATGTCCGGGTATTTTGATTTATCTATCTTTGCCAGTCTGTAGGAAGTTCCCTCTGCCGGTGTTGCCTCAAGATTGTAGTTGTTTCCAGTTTCAAGCTGAAACTTAATAAGTTTGTCATTTATAAAACTGAGAACTTTCTCAGCAAAAGCTTTCCCTCTATCTGTTCCTATACTTTCACCAAACAGATTCAGACACGCTTCATTCATTCCTATTATCCCAACTGTTGAAAAATGATTTTTCCAGAACTCTCCAGTCTGGGCTTTTATGCTTCTCAGATAAAACTTTGAGTATGGATACAGACCTTTTTCTGTAAGCTGTTCAAGGAACTCTCTTTTTATCTCTAAGCTTTCTTTTGCAACTTCAAGTAGCTCATTTAGCCTATCAAAAAACTCCCCTTCAGTCGAAGAGAGATACCCAATTCTCGGCAGATTAATGGTTACAACACCAATGGAACCGGTCAGTGGATTTGCACCAAACAGTCCTCCTCCCCTTTTTTTCAGCTCTCTCACATCAAGTCTCAGCCTGCAGCACATACTCCTTGCGTCATTTGGGTCAAGGTCTGAGTTAATAAAGTTTGCAAAGTAAGGGATACCATACTTTCCTGTCATCTTCCACAGCTTTTCATAAGCAGGGTTATCCCAGTCAAAATCTTTTGTTATGTTGTATGTGGGGATAGGAAAGGTAAACACCCTACCTGACGCATCTCCTTCGCTCATCACTTCCCAGAATGCCTGATTAATCATGTCCATCTCTTTTTGAAAATCTCTGTATTTTTCCCCTTTAATCTCTCCACCAATCACAACAAACTGGTCTGCATATGGGGAGCTTTCTGCTTTCAGGTCAAAAGAGAGGTTAGTAAACGGTGTCTGAAATCCTACCCTTGTTGGAACATTCAGATTAAAAACAAACTCCTGAATAGCCTGTTTGACCTGTCTGTAAGAAAGTCCGTCGTATCTGACAAATGGAGCAAGGAGGGTATCAAAATTAGAAAATGCCTGTGCTCCAGCTGCTTCACCCTGCAGTGTGTACAGAAAGTTAACAATCTGCCCCAGTGCAGATGATAGATGTTTCGGAGGATTACTTTCAGCCTTTCCGTAAGCACCTTTGAAACCTGTAGTTAGAAGGTCATATAAATCCCATCCTACACAGTAAACACTCAGGTTCTGAAGGTCGTGTATATGTAAGTCTCCTTCTCTGTGGGCTTTTGATATTTTTTCATTGTAAACTTTAGTGAGCCAGTATTCTTTTGTTATCTCAGATGATATGTAAAAGTTTAAACCTTGCAGTGAGTAGGTTGTGTTGCTGTTTTCGTAAACCCTCCAGTCTAACTTTTTCAGGTAGTTTTCTACTAAATAGGCACCCATAATGCCCTCCTTCTATATATAGTGGTGTTTTTTGTAGCATACGATATATAGTATAGTGGAGAAAAACTGATTTGTAATTGATGGAAATCAACAGTTGATTACTTTATGATTTCTGTACCGATACCTTCAGATGTGAAAATTTCAAGGAGAACGCAGTGGGGTATTCTACCGTCAAGTATGTGGGCTTTTTTTACCCCTTCTTCTAAAGCCTGAATGCAGGCTTTTACCTTTGGTATCATTCCCCCTGTTATGGTTCCATTTTCTATCATCTGATTAATCTGGCTGATGTTTATGGATGATATTGTTTTTCCTTCTTGGTCTTTCAGACCTTCTATGTCTGTCAAGAATATAGCTTTTTCTGCTTTTAATGCTCCTGCAACAGCTGAAGCGACAAAATCAGCATTTATGTTGTAGGCGTTTCCTTCACTGTCAAAACCTATAGGGGCTATCACAGGTATGTAGTTATCCTCTTCTAAATGTTTCAGTATCTGAACATCTACAAACTCCACCTCTCCCACGTGTCCTAAGTCAAGAAGTTCTGTTGGTCTAAAATCTCCCATCTGTCTGAAGTACTCTTCAGCATCTAACTTTTTTGCCCTTATCAGTCCACCGTCTTTTCCTGTCAGCCCAACAGCCCTGATATGTCCACCTGCATATCTGTTTATCAGCATCACAATATTTTTGTTTACCAGTCCCCCTAAAACCATCTCTACAACTTCCATTGTTTCCCTGTCTGTTACTCTCAGACCCCCAACAAATTTTGATTCTAATCCCATTCTCTTTAAAACCTGACCTATCTGGGGACCCCCACCGTGAACAATTACAGGATTTATACCTATGTATTTGAGCATCAGTATGTCCTGTGCAAAGGCTGTTTTCAGGTCTGCCTTTGCCATTGCATTCCCGCCGTATTTTATAACAAAGGTCTTTCCTCTAAATTTTGTTATAAAGGGAAGTGCTTCCATAAGTATTTCAGCTTTCTCCACGAACCTTTCCATCTAATCCTCCATAAACTCTTTTAGAAACTCTACTATCTCTTTTTTTGCAGGTATGTCAACCCAGTACTGACCGTCTTCATGCTCTATTCTGAGTATTTTCCCATTAGGTGAGCTGGCTGTTTTAAAAATTGTCAAACCTTTAGAAAAATACCACTCTATATTTTCGTATGGTGATTTCATGTGGATGGTAAATCCACCTTTTCTTTTTGAGATTTTTTCAACAGTTACAGGGGTTCTGTTAATAATATCCTCTTCCTGCCACTCTTCAGATAGCACATCAACAGCAATGCCGTTAACCTTTATCTTCAGCTCCTCCATACTTTCCGCTCTCCTTCATCTTTTTTATCTCCTTTAAAAGCTGGTCAACCATCTCATCTTCAGAAACCCTTCTAACAGGCTGTCCCTCTTTAAAAAGCAGAGCAGACCTGTTTCCGCAGGCAAGACCGATATCTGCTTCCCTTGCTTCTCCAATAGCATTTACCACACATCCCATTATGGCAACTTTTATAGGCAGTGTTTCCCCTTCTAATTTTTCTTCAACCTTTTTTACAACTTCAGGCAGATTTACCTCTATCCTTCCGCAGGTTGGACAGGATATTATCTCTATTCCTCTCCTTCTAAGGCCGAGGGACTGTAATATCTGGTAAGCCACCTTTACCTCTTCTACAGGGTCTGCTGTTAAGGAAACCCTTACTGTATCACCTATTCCCATATACAGCAGGATTCCTATACCAACAGCAGACTTTATAGAACCTTTCCCTGAAGGTCCTGCCTCTGTGATACCTATATGCAGTGGAATGTCTGTTTTTTCTGCAAATATTCTGTTTGCCTGAATGTTTTGCAAAACGTCAGAGCCTTTTATGGAAACCTTGAAGTTTGTAAAACCTACCTTTTCAAAAAATTCTGACCAGTAGAGTGCACTTTCTGCTAATGCTTCAGCTGTGGGATATCCATATTTTTCCAACAGTCTTTCTTCTAAAGAACCTGAATTTATTCCCAGTCTAACAGCTATATTTTTTTTCTTGCATTCCTGAAGTATCTCTTTTATCTTTCCTTCATCACTGATATTTCCCGGGTTGAGTCTTATGCCGTGTATTCCGCTCTCCAGAGCCAAAAATGCTATTCTTGGTGAGAAATGTATGTCTGCAATAACAGGGATAGGGGAGTTTTTTACTATCTCAGGGAGAGCTTTTGCATCTTTTTCCGTTGGAGCTGCAACCCTTACTATCTCACAGCCAGCCTCGTGTAATCTGTTTATCTGACTTAGGGTTTCTTCTATGTTGTGGGTTTTTGTGTCTGTCATAGACTGGACAACTACAGGAGCATCGTCTCCTATTTTTACCTTTCCCACATAAACAGGTCTTGTTTTCCTTCTTTTAATCATTTATCTAAGGGACACCTCTTTTACAGGTATTTTTAAAACCATTCCCGGTTTTATCAGGTTGTCTCTTATTTTATTCAATTTTACTATTTCTTCAACAGTTACTCCGTATCTTCTGGCAATCCTGTAAAGGGTTTCCCCTTTTTTTACATAATGGTACTTTAGCCTGTAGCTTACTTTTTTGACGGTAACTTTTTTCTTCCTGTAAGGCACGTTCAGGTTGTATCCTGCATAAGCGATACCTTTCTTAAAGTGTGCGTTGTATTTTCTGAGCAGTCCATAATCAACACCTAATTCCCTGCTTAAATTCTTCAGGCTTTTTGTTCTGTGGTACTTTTTTGTTTCCACGTAATATATGTTTGCCCTGTGTATTTTTATGCCGTATTTTCTTGGATTTTTTGCTATCAGAACCATAGCAAAGAATTTTGGCACATATTCTCTGGTCTGTTTAGGCAGTCTATACTTTATGTCCCAAAAGTCGTTGCTGGCACTTCTCAGTTTTCTCTGAACACATCCTTCCCCGCAGTTATATGCAGCAAGAACCAGATCCCATCTGCCAAACATTCTGTACAGATACTTCAGATATTTTGCCGCTGCAACAGTGGATTTGTAGGGGTCTCTCCTTTCGTCAACTCTGCTGTTTATTCTCAGTCCAAATCTCTTTCCTGTTATCCTGACAAACTGCCACAGACCTGCTGCTCCTGACGGTGACGTGGCGTATGGGTCAAATGCACTTTCAATGGCTGGCAGATATGCCAGCTCTTCTGGTATACCGTGTTTTTTGAATACAGACTTTATCATAGGAAGGTAAAAGTTAGCCCTGTTTAATGCTCTTTCTGTCCAGCTTTTGTTCCTTATGCCGTAAAAATAAAGGTACTTTCTTATATCTTTTTTGTTAGGGATTTTTATACCTGTTTTTATTGATTCCTCAAACAGTATCTGCTCGTCCTCACTGTCTAACTTTGGAAGGTCTTTCTCGTTTATGTATATCCCGTCAACCTTGATTACTGTTTTCTCATCACCCTTTTTGATGATGATGTATGCTTTATCTTTCTTTTTTATTATGTAGGCTTTTGTCTGGGGTTTTTTTGAGCTGCACGAGAAAGTCAGGAATGCCAGTATTATCCCTGCGATGAGATAATACCGGCTCTTTCTGTTCATTGTCAGTCCTTTATAAGATTTTTGTTCCTCAATGCTATCTCTTTAGCTTCTTCGGAAAAAATACCTGCAACTTTATGCTCTTTTATGTTGTTTTCCTCGTCCATATAAACTAAATTTACCTTAAAATCTTTCAGCTCGCTGTCCTCAAGGTCTGCATATGAAACGATTATAATCAGGTCTCCTGAATGACCAAGCCTTGCAGCAGCACCATTTAATATACACTCTCCACTGTATCTTGCTCCCGGTATGACGTATGTGGAGAATCTGTGTCCATTGTTGATGTTAAACACTTCAACCTTTTCAAAAGGAACAAGATTTGCAGCTTCCATTACTGCTTCATCAAGGGTAAGGGAACCTTCGTAATGAAGGTCTGCCCCTGTTATTGTTATTCTATGAATCTTAGACTTTAGAACTGTTCTTCTCATCAAAATTCCCTCTCAACGATAAATTTTGCAAGCTCTTCTAACCTTTTAAGGTATTTATTGTCTGGGAAGTTTTCAAGTTCCTTAACAGCATTATCAACAAGCTGTTTAGCCTTTTCTATGGTTTTCGTCATACCTCCCTTTTCCTGGACTATCCGTTTTACTCTGCTTATCTTTTCTTGAGAAGGGTTTATATCCCGAATTACTTCTTTGACAAACTCTTTTTCTTCTTCTGTCAGCTGGTCTAACACTGAAAGCAATGGGTAGGTAATTTTTCCTTCCCTCAGGTCGTTACAGACAGGTTTTCCTAGCTTTTCCTCTGTTGATGCGTAATCTAAGTAATCATCTATAAGCTGAAAAGCCAGTCCTATGTTAAGTCCGTATCTGTATGCACTTTCTTTCTGTTTTTGTGAACCTCCTCCAAGGGCTGTTCCCACATAGCAGCAGCTGCCAAATAAAACTGCTGTCTTGCCTTCTAATATCTGGAAGTATTCGTCATAAGTGATGTCTATATCTCCTATCTTTTTCAGCTCCAGTAGCTGTCCCTCTGCCATCTTTTTAACAGAATCTGAGACATTTTTTATCATGTCTATATCTCCATAAACAGAAAACAGGTAAAGGGCATTGGCGTACATATAATCCCCTGTTAAAACAACTGTATCATTTCCAAACACCCTGTTGGCAGAGGGTTTTCCTCTTCTTGTGTCTGCCCCGTCAACAACATCGTCGTGCAGCAAAGAAGCAGTATGGAGGTACTCCATCGCAACGGCCAGAGGATAATCCCTGTCCTGATTTTCTCCTCTGAGAAGTTTTGCAAAAGTGAGGACAAGGACTGGTCTGAGCCTTTTTCCTCCACTGGATAGAATGTAGTTTCCAATCTTCAGTAAAAACTCAACCTCAGAGTCCATAAACTTTGAAAGCTCACTCTCAATTCTGTCAATAACAGCCTTTTCTACCATACCTTCACCTTCTTTAGTGCGCCCGGCAGGATTTGAACCTGCGACCCCCAGCCCCGGAAACCGGTGCTCTATCCTACTGAGCTACGGGCGCATTTATAAGATTTCTTAATCTTTCCATGTTTATAATGTCCCAGTTTCCTTCCTTTCGGGTCTCCAGTATAAAGGGCAGTTTACTAAAATATTCATCATTTAGGAAATTTTCAAATCCTGCGTAACCTATAGAGCCTTCCCCTATATGCTGGTGTCTGTCTTTCCGTGAGTTAAATGGTGTTTTTGAGTCGTTGCAGTGGATAACCTTAACATTTTCTAAACCTATCTTTTCTTTCAGCTCCTCTTTATATCTGAAAAATCCTTCTTCATCATTAATTTTGTATCCAGCAGAGTATATGTGGCATGTGTCCACACATATCCCGATTTTTCTGCCGGTAAAAGGCTCCATAAGCTGGGACAGCTCATCTGTTGTTTTTCCAATTTCTCCCTTCTGACCTGCCAGTGTTTCGTATAAAAATGTGGTGTTTTTCAGCTCCACTTCAGAGAGAATTACTTCCATGCTGTTTATTATATTTTTTATTCCTTCTTTTTCTGTCAGCCCTTTTGTCTTACCTGCATGTATCACATAGTAATCAATACCTAACTCTTCACAGAGCTGCAGCTCGTTTATTACCCCTCTGATAGATTTTTCCCTCAGTTCTTTATTCCCTGATGCAAGGTTGAACAGGTAAGAAGAGTGAACAACTGCAGGGGATATACCTGTCTCTTTTCTTTTTTTGAGAAACATCTGTTTTTCTTCTTCAGTTCTTTCTTTCCATCTCCATGAACGGGGAGAAGAAAGGAAAAACTGAATTGTCTGTGCTCCTACCTCTTTTCCCCTGTCAAACACAAGGTCAAGGGATTTAGAAGATGAGACGTGGGTTCCTATTTTTACCATTTCAGCCTGAACACTCCTGTTATGTATGGATTTGATTTTCTCTCTATGCCGATTTTTGTTGTATCTCCATGTCCCGGTATAACGTCAGTATCATCAGGAAGTTCCATCAGTTTTTTTAGCGACTGCTCCATCTGTGAGTTATCACCTCCGGGAAGGTCTGTTCTTCCTATGCTTCCTTTAAAAAGGGTGTCTCCTGTTATGACAAACTGATTTTTTTCATCATAAAAACATACACTTCCCGGCGTGTGTCCCGGTGTTTCTATAACTTTCAGTGAAAACCTACCAAACTCTATAACATCCCCTTCTTTTATTTTTATATCTATCTCTGGACAGGGATAAGCTCCTATCATCTGGGCAAAACCGGGGAATATATCGTTATTTATCAGAAATAAATCCTTCTCATTCATAACAAATGGAACATCGTATCTCTCCTTTAGATAACCTACCTGTCCAACATGGTCAAGGTGTCCGTGTGTTGCAATTATATAACGGAGAGTAAGATTCTCCAGACTTTTTACTATCCTGTCTCCTTCTGCTCCCGGGTCAACAACAACAGCCTCTCTGCTTTCTTCATCTATCACAATAACGCAGTTTTCCTCTAAAGGACCAACAGTGAGAACTTTTATCATTCTTTTATTCCTAAATACTTTTTGTCTACTAAAGAGGTTGTATATTCTCCAGACAGAAAATCTGGGTCTTCTAAAATTTTCAGATGGAAATCTTTTGTTGTTTTGATACCTTCAACAACAAGCTCTGTTAATGCTCTTTTTCCTCTGATGATGGCTTCTTCCCTTGTTTTTCCGTAGACTATCAATTTTGCTATCAGAGAGTCATAGTATGGCGGAACAGTATACCCTTTGTAGATGTGTGTATCAACTCTAACTCCAAATCCTCCAGGAAGGTAAAGCTCTTTGATTGTTCCTGGATTTGGAGTGAAACTTTCAGGGTCTTCTGCATTTATTCTGAACTCTATTGCATGACCCCTGTTTTTTATATCTTCCTGCTTAAAGTCAAGTTTCTGTCCATCAGCTATGAGCATCTGCCATGCAACAAGGTCTATACCTGATGTCATCTCAGAGACAGGATGTTCAACCTGAATTCTGCCGTTCATCTCAATAAAGTAAAAGTTCATCTCACTGTCAACGATAAATTCAACAGTTCCTGCTCCTGTAAACCCCACGTGCTTTGCAAATCTTACAGCTGCTTCTCCCATTTTTTTTCTCACTTCATCTGTTATAAATGGTGACGGAGATTCTTCAAGGAGTTTCTGATGTCTCCTCTGAATAGAACATTCCCTTTCCCCAATGTAAACAACATTTCCGTATTCGTCGGCTAATATCTGCACTTCTATGTGTTTTGGGTTTGTTATAAACTTTTCTATGTAAACTCTACTGTCCCCAAAGTTCGTTTCTGCTTCCCTCTGGGCTACAGGAAGTAATCTTGTTAGCTCCTGAGGAGAATGAACAACCCTCATTCCTCTTCCACCGCCACCTGCAGCAGCCTTTAAAAGAACAGGGTATCCTATGTTGTCTGCAATCTCTAAGGCTTCTTTTAGAGTTTCAACAGGAGGACTACCGGGAATAATAGGAACACCTGCTTCCTGAGCTGCCTTTCTTGCTGCAGCCTTATCACCGGTTAATCTTGTGGTCTGTGATTTTGGACCTATGAACTTTATGTTTGATTTTTCTAAAATTGCTGCAAAATTCGGGTTTTCTGCTAAAAATCCATAACCGGGATAAACGGCATCAGCATAGGAGATTTCTATAGCCGAAAGGATAGAAGGTATGTTCAGATAACTCTTGTCAGATGGCGCTTTTCCTATACATATAGAGTAATCTGCAAGTTTTATATGCATTGAATCTTTATCAGCTTCAGAGTAAACAGCTATTGATTCTCCTCCAAGCTCCCTTATTGCTCTGATAGCCCTGATTGCAATTTCTCCTCTGTTTGCTATCAGGATTCTCTTTATGTTTTTTAACTTTTTCAATATTTATCCCCTGAATTTTATAGCTTTTTTAAACAAATTTCCTAATATTATATAATAACTACCAGATATATTAATAAAAATTCAGGTTTTAAGATGGGAGATGTTGACTTTAAAAGTAGAAGAAAGCTGACCTTTCTCCGTTTGATGGTCTCTCAGGGAATTGTCCCTGCTGAGAAGGTCAGGGATAATCCAAATATTGAAGGAAGAGATTTTACAGACATTTTAACCTACCTTGTTGAGAGTAACATTGCAGATGAAAACAAGATAAAAGAGTTTTTTGTTGAATTTCTTAACCTGAAACCCTTTGACCAGTCTATAGAAATAGATGTGGACGATTCCATACTGTCAAACATTACTTATAACTACATGGTAAAAAAGAAGTTTGCCCCTGTAAAATACATAAAAGATGAAGATAAGCTGTCAATAGCTGCATTTAATCCTATAGATAAGGAGATTATTCACTATCTGAAATTTTTAGGAATTAAGAATATTGAAATATTAGTGGCATCATACTCAGAGATAAAACAGCTCCTTGAAAGCTACAGCAGGATGGCGTCTCCTACAGAGATTATTGACAACATCGGTTTAGATGCAGAGGTTGAGGAAGAGATACAGAAAGAAGAAGATATCAGTGTATCAGAAGCTATTGCTGAAGCAGAAGAAGCACCTATAGTAAAGGCATCAAGACTGTTTATTGTTAATGCAGTTCGTCAGGGAGCCTCTGACATACATATAGAACCTTTTGAGAAAGAGCTGAGAGTCAGGTACAGAATAGACGGAATACTTAGAACTGTCCAGAGACTGCCTGTAAACATAAAAGATGCCCTTGTTGCTCGTTATAAGATAATGGCCAATTTAGATATTGCAGAAAAGAGACTGCCTCAAGATGGAAGGATAAGGGTAAGGATAGACAGAAGACCAATAGACCTGAGGGTTTCCATTATTCCTACTGTTTACGGCGAAAAGGTCGTAATGAGGATTCAGGATGCACAGGCGTATTTAGGTCTGAAACTTGAGGATTTAGGATTTGAACCAGATGACCTGGAAAAAATAAGAAAAGCCATATACAGCCCGTGGGGAATGGTTTTAGTTACAGGTCCAACAGGTTCAGGTAAAACAACTACCCTTTATACTGCCCTCATGGAGAGGAATACAGAAGACGTAAACATATCAACAGCTGAAGACCCTGTGGAAGTCTCCATTCCCGGTATCAATCAGGTTCAGATTAAAGAGCATATCGGCCTGACCTTTGCTGAAGCTCTCAGGTCGTTCTTGAGGCAAGACCCTGACATTATTCTTGTTGGTGAGATTAGAGACAGGGAAACAGCAGAGATATCTATAAAGGCAGCATTAACAGGACACCTTGTATTTTCTACACTCCACACAAACGATGCTCCATCTTCCATTACAAGGATGATAGACATAGGTGTTGAACACTTTTTAGTGGGAACAGCTGTAAACATGATAATAGCCCAGAGACTTGTAAGAAAGCTGTGTGACCATTGCAGACAGCCTGCAAATTACCCGAAGGAGTTCTGGACAGGTCTTGGACTGTCAGAAAAAGATGTTGAGGAAGGACAGTTTTTTGTTCACAATCCTGAAGGATGCGAAAGATGTAACAAAACAGGATACAGAGGAAGAACGGCTGTTCATGAAATCCTTGAAGTGGACGATACTATAAGAAAGGCTATACTTTCTGGAGCAAATGCAAGCCAGCTAAAAGAACTGGCAATAAAAAACGGTATGAGAACTTTATTCCAG
>Ga0256833_1002215_pt1 | contig 13871 bp, 15 predicted proteins | sample 356284metaG_FD_190535 | JGI IMG/M metagenome (GOLD analysis project Ga0256833, IMG submission 190535) | Hydrothermal vent microbial communities from Mid Atlantic Ridge, Atlantic Ocean - 356-284 | ecosystem: Environmental > Aquatic > Marine > Hydrothermal vents | place: Atlantic Ocean: Mid...
GAGCGATTATTATCTTGTTCCCCTCGCCCAGAGCATCTGCATTTTTCGGTATTTCTCTGTACATGAAGTGTGCCACAAATCCAAGGCCTCCGATGTACTTCTTCACCAAGTCCTCCTTGATCGGTTCTTTCTTCACTTCCCCATTGCTGAGGTTTATGCGCAGAATGTTTCCGTAATTCATATTAATCACCACTCGGAGAATGGAAAATGCGAATATAAGGGTTCGTTATGTTCACACATACATATCATTTTGAAAATGCGCTCATGACCTCTGCAAATATCTCCATTCCTTTCCTTATGTCATCTTCACTCGCAGCGTAGGAGAAGCGAATGTGCGATTTGGCATTGTCACCAAAAGCCTCGCCCGGAGTGCAGAGCACCCCACGCTTCACTGTTTCCTTCACTACATCAATAACGTTGTCCACGTGTATCTTTGGAAACATGTAGAATGCGCCCTTTGGAAGATTTGGCTCCACTCCCGGAATATCTTTTAGGAGAGAGTACATTAAATCTCTGCGTCTCCTGAAGTATTGCATCATGTAATCCACGTAATCCGAAGCCTCCTTGAGAGCTACGATTGCCGCATATTCAATGGGGCTCTGTGGACATGCCACGGTGTAATAATGTATCTTTCCTATCTGCTCCACAAACTCCTTCGGTGCTATGAGGTATCCCAGTCTCCAGCCGGTCATCGCAAATTCTTTGGAAAAAGAGTTTATGAACACCAACTTGTCGTACTTACCGAGAAATGTCTGGGGCGGTGAATCGTAAACCATGTTGAAATACACCTCATCGGATATGATTATCAGGTCGTTATCCTCCGCGAGGTCAACGATCATCTTTATTGCAGATTCGTCAAGCACCCCTCCAGTGGGGTTATTTGGAGAGTTTACAATAATTGCCTTGGTGCGAGGTGTTATACGATCTTGAATATCTTCCTGCATAGGAACGAAATCGTGCTCTTGATAAAGGGGATACGCAACTGGCTTTCCTTCCGCAATTCTTATGTGCGGCTTGTAGAGAACGAAGCCCGGATCAGGATAAAGAACCTCGTCTCCTGGACCAACTAAACTGAGAATCGTGGCCATGAACCCCTCAGTGGCTCCAACGGTCACCAGCACATTGTCCCCCGAAAAATCCCCGTAGCTGGAGTATTTCTCCGCAATCAATTCACGAAGCTCCGCAAATCCCTTTGATGGTCCGTATTTGTTGTAGCCCTTCTCCACCCCTTCCATTATGGCTCTTTTCACCACTTCTGGAGGATGAAAATCAGGCTCCCCTAGCCCCAGATTGATCACCTTGCCCTGTGCAAGGTCAAAAATCTTGCGAATTCCCGAAAGCTCAATGTTCTTTACTCTCTCTGAGAACATAGTAGGGCATGGCATTGGAGAATTAAACCTTTCCTATGAAGGGGCACCTACGGTTCCCCTTTCAAAACCCCTCCCTTATCATTGTTCAATAGACATTCGCTGGCGGTTATAACTTCTTCCATCAATTCCCTTTCAAACTACTCTCTTATCGCTGCTCAATAGATATTCGCTGGTGATTATAACTTCCTCTACCAATTCCCTTTCTAACTCATTTCTTATCGCTGTTCAATAGATATTCGCCGGTGATTATAACTTCTTCCATTAATCCCATTTCAAACTCCTCCCTTATCGCCGCTCAATAGATGCTCGCCGGTGATTATTTCCTCCATTAATTCCATTTCAAAACCCCTCCCTTTTGATATATTTTCGTAATGCTTGGAACACTCACGCATTGCCCCATTCGGGAAGTACTAGCATCGGAGATGCTTATTTCTTAATTCTAAACCCTGCCCTTGTGTTTGGATAAATATAGTTACCTTAAATGGTTGCAGGTATTCTCCTCGCCGCAGTGATCTTAATGAGAAGGAGACACTGATTTTTCTCTAATTATTTTTTGCTTCACTCACCTAATCAGTTTTGTAAATCGCAAACTATATAATGGTAATTTCCATTGCTAACACGGGTGGACGTTTATGCCAGAAGAAAATATTGATGAAATAATTCAGGAGATACTCAGCGAGGAGAAAAAAGTGGAAGAGGCGCCGGAGGAAGAGGTAATACCCACCGAGGAGCTATACGAGTGCCCGGTATGTCATCATCAGGTTTATGAAGATGCAAAATTCTGTCCTTACTGCTACGCGGTGTTTGAAGAGGATGTTGATTACAGGAATCTTATTGAGACACTAATCAAAAAACTGAAATTTGTTATACCATTGGCCCAAAAGCTGAATGTACCCCTTGCATCGGTAAATGAAAACATTAAAGAGGCTAAAAAATTCGCAACATCTGATGATTATCCAAGTGGCTATGCACATCTTCAGGAAGCGTATTACACTGTGGTAAAAGGCATAGTGGACGCTTATCAGCAGGAACTGGAAAAGTACGAGGTTATGATGGGCCTTGACACAGAGATAAGAGACATGTATACCAGAGCGAAGGATTATCTTGATGAGTGGGATCTGGAAAGCTTCACCAAGTTGTTTGAGAAATTGACAAAAAAAGCCTCAGAGGTCTCAAAGGATCTCAAAAGTTATCTTGACAAGCTTGAATCCGTGGAAAATGCACTAAAAATTGCCAAGGACTTTGGAATAGACACAACCAAAGCGGAGAAGGTGGTTGATACATCCAAGGATATGGCAGATGCTAAAAAATATGCAGATGCAGCCAAACTGCTCAACGAAGCATTGTTGCCCATAAAAGATGAGATAGAAGCTAAAATGGAACCGTTTCTCAAAATGGTCAAGGAGGAGGTCATGCGTTCCACATACTCCGGAAGCTCCGATGCAAAAACTGTGATTCGCCTTGTTAGAGAACTTAAAGTTTACAAGGATGAGGGAAACTTAATCAAGGTGCTGCAAAAAATGGACGAGATCAGCAAAGAAATGTCAAAACAGGAGTAAATACACCAGCAAGCCTGCAAGTGAACCTGCGTTTAGATACGGCAATCCGGGCTGTGGCTTTCCGCTGTTCACCATTATGTTGAGTAGAGTCATGGAGCACACAGCACCAACCAATGTGAAAATTCCAGCTGTCAATCCAAACATTCTCGCTGCGCCAACAACCATTATGCCCGGTATCATTACATCACCAAATCCCATATAATACGCGTCCCGTTCTTTGGTTTTTTGAACTTTCTTTTTTATTCCCTCTGCATTTTTATATGTGTAATCGGATTTTGCGGGCACAACAAAGAGAGCAGGAAGGTTGTGCTCAATAACATTGTCTGCAAGAGTAACCATGTGTTTGGTTTTGTAAACGGATATCGCATCGTATATTGCAAGAAGCGCTAAAAATAAAATTATAGGTACAAGTCCAAAGGACATGCCCACAATTAGAGCAATGCCCACCGCCATTAAAGTTCCGGTTATGTTCATCATGTACCACTCTGGATTCTTGATAACCAGAACAGTTATCAGTATTGCAAGAATCAAAGATATGAGGTCCGATGCAGGTATGGAAAAATAGTAAAATATTGGAAAAAGCGCGTACCACATGCTCCATACCACCGCAAAATAGAATATGCCCTTAAGCAACCCAATTTTGTTCTTTTTCGCCACGAACAAAATCACCGCTGTGATTCCAATTATGTAAAGAACATAAAAAACAGCAATCCACGGATTGTTTTCCTCGCTACCCATAGAGCCTTCATAAATCATGTAAGCGGGCATGAGCACAAGTGCAAGGAGATTAGCCACTATGAAAATCATGAACATGTTCAACTGAGCAAGGGTCTCTTCCTTAACCATGAAATAGGATAAAAAAGCAATAGAGTATAATACTTTGTGTTGCTGATTCTACATCAATAATTTGCTTTTTCACATGCTTATCATTACCACAACGTTTTCATTCACCACATGTTTTAATGGAAATTTGAGAGATTGGAGTACACGAACAATACAACGAAGTTACACAAATGATAAGAATATGTATTAAAAAGCCTATAAACGGTTAGTCCGATGCAATAAAAAATTTAAAATGTATGCGCCACATAGTGGATATTCATGCTTGGAGCGATAGATATTGAAGACCATGCCGTTGTTGTAAATCACAAGATAAAACATATAAAAAAAGATTGGGGCATATTTTTCACACCACAGTGGGTTGTTGATTTAATGGTTAATTTAATAAATGAAAAAAATTAAATATAAATGATGTGAGAATTCTTGAACCTGCATGCGGGATTTGTCAATTTTTAATTGGAATTAAAAGAAATAAAAACCATATTTTTGACTATGCAGTTACTAAAATAGGTGTGGAAATTAACAAGGAGGTTATCGAATACACTGAACAACATATTTTTGGGGGAGTTGAGGATATACACATAATCAATGATGACTATTTACTTTGGGATACAAGAGAGCATTTTGATGTGATTTTAGGAAATCCCCCTTATGGAATACCAAGTCTATCAGAGCACTATACAATACGGGTGGACAACAATACCAAAAACAAATATAAAAAAATTTATGAGACTTGGTATGGAAAATACAATGTTTATGGTGCATTTATAGAAAAATCAATAAAATTATTGAAGAAAGAGGGGCAGCTTATTTTCATTGTTCCTGCTACATTCATGATTTTAGACGAATTTAAAAAACTTCGTAATTTTATTGCAAAACAAGGTAAGACTGAGATTATATACATGGGTAATGAGGTTTTTAAACCTGATGCAGACGTAACAACTGTGATTTTAAGATTTGTAAAATCAGAATCGGAGAAGAATAAAATGATTATGATTACAATAATGGAGAATTAGAGGTAATCACAAAAAACAATCACTGGAAGGGAGAAGTAATATTATTTTCAACTGAATTCAGTCGAAAAGTAGAAAATATTTGCAGTTTTAGGCTTGGAGATGTTTATACAATAAGAATATCACCTAGAACTCCAGAAATAAAACATAATATAAGCATAATAAAATCAAATAAGATTACGAATAAAGAGAACATATTACCCATTCTTAACGGTAGAAATTTAAAGATTGGAGAAGTGATTTACAAGCCTTTAACTGGTTATTGGATTGAAGAAAAAAATAAAACCTCTTTACGAAAGTTTTTTAATAAGCCACATATAGTAGTAGGATTAGGTTTTAGAGGAAATGGACAATTAGGAGCTGCTTATGATTACAAAGCATATCCATGGATGGGGGATGTTTATCACTTATTGAGAAAACACACCCTAACAAATATAAGTTTTGATCTTAGTGATGAAGAGGTGGTTAATTTTTTAAATTCAGAGATAATAAAAAGGTATGTAAAAGATGTATTTAGAGACATAACATATCATTTTAACATTACACAGCTTAAAATGCTTCCATTACCTACAAAAAAGGAATTAAAAAAATTATATGAGGTGTTAGCATGAGCAGAAACTGGAAAAAAGACCTGAACAAATTCGAAAAATTTCTTAACAATATAAATATACAAAAATACGCGCACTTGAGGAAAATAAAAACCGTAGAACAGGATCTGCCTAGAGAACTTTTGCCTCTTGAAATATTTTATAGACATTACTGGGATACAACTGACTTTAAGGATTATGATAAAATTTTTGAAATATACTGGTCTGAAAAGCTAAATCCACACATTTATGAATTTATAAAAAAATACTTTTATGGTTGCTCATTACAATTTGTTGAAGAGGGTTTTAAGGCAAGATTGTATAGAATATGATTGTATAGAATATGGATGTCTATCCTCACACAATTTCACTTTCAATATTTATGGAATGCATTATTCCCAGAGAAAGTTGTGTCATCTGCAGATTTGGATAGAATGGGCATCGATGCTATTGTGGAATTACGCAACATAAAGGTTGCCATTCAGGTTAAGAAGGTATCGTATAGAAGAGAAGCATCAGACCGTAGATTTACAAGGAGACAAAAAACTCAAGCAGATATTATCGTAGAAGTACCATATTTAGTAATAGACATTGAAGAATTGAAAAGCAAAATTAAAAATCCAAGAGTAAGAGAATCCACAAAAATAAAATGCCAGAATGCTTTAGATGTATTCAATAAAAATTTCATTAAACTTGACAATGGATTTGTTATTTTCAAAGAAGAATACTTGAGACACATATATCAAATAACGCTTGAAAAAATAAAAACTGTTGAAAAAGGGGAGATGATAACATATGAGAATATTTTGGCGTGGTAAATAGTATCAAAGTTGGAATGTATAGCGTTTGGCACGCCCCAAAATATTTGTATGTATCGTTTTTTCACCCTCACATGGTTTGGTGGATATACGCTTTGATAACGATGCTCATGTTCGGCACCACCAACTTCTTGGTCAAATACGCAGGATACAAAGGAATGGACTCTCTATTCACATCCATAGTCCTCTGGCTGGCAACAGGTGCAACAGGCTTGCTATTTTTAGCACTATACTGGCACGAGTTTCTTCAAAATATGAAAAGCACCAATCCATGGCTTTTGCTGCTTCCCATCTCTGCAGGAGTGGCTCTCGCTCTTGGCATGTACGCCATAAAAATAGCTTTGAGCACTGGACCGGCTGGACCCACCGTGGCTATAACAGCGGCCAATGCGTTTCTGGTGGCGTTCTTAGCATATCTTTTGATTGGCGAGAATATAAGCGCAGTGAAAATAGTGGGTATGCTGGTGATATTCGCAGGAGTAATAATAATTACACTTTAAAACCTGAGCTCCTATGCTCCAATATCTCTCCGTCAATCACTCTGAAAGAGAGTATCATGTTCTTCACTTCCGTTATGTATGCAATAGTATTACCACGGGATATGTACCAAGCTTTGCCACGCTTTGCATAAGGAAACTTTCTGAAAATCTCTGGCGGCACATCTTTTTTTGTTATCTCTGTCATATTTGCACAAGATATGCACACATCTCCCTTCATCTCATCAGAGCCAACTGTACGTCCACATATAGGACACTTTAAAGAATGGGATTCACAGTACCTATTACCGCTTAGCTCTGAGACATGCGCATGTCTATCGCACAACTCTACGTGGCACACAGCGCATTCATAGGTGTGCTCAGAGCATAGAAAAGAGCCGCAAACACTGCATTTATGGGCATGATCAGGGCATAGAGGAGCATTGCAAACTTCACAGTACACCGCATGTTCTGAACTTAGCGCCACTCCACATTCTTTGCATCTTATCTCAGGAATGACCCATATTCCACCATACCCCCTCTCAAGATGCTCCTTGCAGTACCATTTTCCTTCTATCTCAACCGCGCAGTTCTCGCATACATTCTTTCCGCATATCTCACATTTGTGAATGTGGTCAGGGCATACATTTGACCCGCAAACTTCGCAAACCCTCGTATGCATTGGCCCAATGGTCGCACCGCAGACTGAGCATGTGTACGTGTGTTCCTCACATAATGGTGCGTTGCATACTGAGCAATGATGCACATGCTCTGAGCACATCTCATTGGTGCAAAACTTGCATTTGGTTGCATGCTCCTCGCAAAGTGGTGCGTTACACACTGAGCAATGATGCACATGCTCCTCGCACAGCGGCGCATTGCATTCTTTGCACAAATGAGCGTTTATCATGGGCTTACCACATACTTTGCACTCCTTTTCGCAATCTGCACAAGCTAATCCATCCACTGTAAGATAAAACTCTTCAGAGCTTTTACCGCACCCTGCACATTTCAAATCATGCTTGCCTGTCAGGTTGTCAAATTTCCAAACCACCTCCCTTTTGGTAAATTCATTGCTGAGAACAGTACGATGAATCTCAAGAGGTGCAATTATTTTAAGAAGAGACACAGGCTCAACTTTTACCCTCAGATCCGGAAGAGTCGCATTGCGCCGTCTCTCTATCTCCTCCTCAATTCTACGCGCTTCCTCCATCTTCCCCTCACTCTTTTTCTCAATTGCCATTTTTTTAAGATGCTCAAGCATATCCTCTCTCTTTCTCTGAAGCTCCTCGTGAAACTTACTTTCCTCTTCTTTAGCTCTACTCTTTATGTGCTCCATCACCTCATCTGGAATCTTAAACTCATTCTCAGCCTGAACCTCTTCAAACTCCGCATCTTTCAAAACATTCGGATTCATCGCGCCCTTATCGCCCCAGAGATATTCCAGTATTTCAACCTTTGAATCAAGACCTATATAGGTTATTTTGAGGGCAAATGAATGAAGCACTCTCTCCTCCTCATAGACATCATCTTCCACATGGCAGTTTTTAAATGTAGGCTTTCTCCGCTTCATTCGGACTGCTGCAAATTGCTCCATTCACACACCTCCCGCAACCACGCTTAGTTTGAACTCTGAGAACATATCACTGTTCATGCGCTCGGTGCTCTCATAACTGCTCTTTATTTTCTCCAGAGCGTTTGCAAGTTCCTCAAATCTCCTACCAAGCTCCTCTTTGGTTCTGGACTTCATTATTATATCAGCCACTATCGCTTCAAAGTTTCCTTCAAGAGACCCTAAAATCGCATCAACCTCACCTACAACGCTCCTGAACAGATTTATCTTCCTGTCAAGTATGTTAAGAACATGCTCCTCAATGGTGTCTCTGTACGCCAAATTAACAACATATATATCTCTGGACTGCCCTATTCTGTGTATTCTTCCAATTCTCTGCTCAACCTTCATGGGATTCCACGGAAGGTCAAAGTTTATCATGGTATTTACAAACTGCAAGTTCAAGCCCTCTCCGCCAGAGTCTGTAGCCACTAAAAATCCACCTCTATCCTTAAACATCCTTATTGCTTCTTTCCTCTCTAAACTGTTCATACCCCCATGAAAAATTATAGCACGAAATCCAAAATCGTTTAGAAACTCCGCTATTTCTCTTTGTGTCTCAATGTAAGTTGTGAATATTACCCCCCCTTCAACCGTGTCCGCCACCCGTTTTAAAAGTGCAATTTTGCTGAAATGAGCATCCATACCGAGCCTATAGATGCGCAGTAACTTCTCCCTTGCATTTAAGTTTCTCTCCCTTTTAAGTGCATTCCACGCCATCTTTGCCACCGCTCGGGGCGAGGAAGTGGCAGCCTTCGCATAGGCAATCACTCTAAGTTTGTTATCTTCGCTTTTCAGAAAATCAAGAATGCTGTCGTAAAGTACTCTCTCACCTTCACTTAACTCTCCAAGATGTGTCTTCACCACCCGATTTGTGAAATCAACAAACACATCCCTTCTTCTATTTCTTATCATCACACTCTCAAGTTTAGCCTTCAATTCATCTAAATTCACAACCTCATGACCCCTCCGATCTTTGAAGTAACGACTCTCAAATTCCCTGTATGTGCCGAACATTCCGGGCTTAAGAAGATCCGCAAGATAGTATATCTCCTTTAGAGAGTTGCTAACTGGAGTAGCTGTAAGAAGAAGCATAAACTTGGAATCTATGCTCCTGATTAGCCTGTAATTTTGCGTACCGGGATTGCGAACATGATGTGCTTCATCCACTATTAGCATATCCCAGCGCCGTGAGATCACACTCTCCCTATGTGGCTCTCGCTTAGCTAAATGAATTGACGCAATCACCATATTGTTTAGAAAATCCTCACTCTGCGTTGCGATGGTAAATTCAATGCCGAATTTTTCAAGCATTTCCGCATGCCATTGCCCTGTAAGAGAGGCGGGTGTAAGAATTAGTGCAGTTTCCACCTCCTTTCTGAGAATCTTCTCTTTGAGAATCAAGCCTGCTTCAACGGTCTTTCCAAGCCCCACCTCATCAGCCAAGATTGCTCTTGTGTTCATCTCGTAAATGACTTTTTTAGCCACTGAAATCTGGTGGGCCATTGGCTCAAAATCAATGCTCTTTCGGACAATAAGTTCCTCCTTTACCATCTGACGAGCATTTTTGAGAGCTTTGAGATACCCATCAAGCGTACCTTGCAATTCCGAGGGAAAATCACGGACCTCAATAATCACAGCGAAGGAAATGGGAGGACTGTATTTTAGAATTACGATGCACTTCAATTCAATTTATACAAAGAATAGGTATTATGAAAAAAATTTAAATGTTATGCTCCATTAATTGCAGCAGATGTATCCACTACTCTCAGAAATCACGGAAGGTGCTGGCTCAATATACATAATTGTATCACTTATTTTGATTATTGGGCTGCTTTTTGGATTTATTTTCAAAAAGATACATCTTACAGAAGTTTTGGCATATCTCTTTGCGGGATTGCTCATTTCATTGTTTGGATTCAAAGCACCCTCCTCCTTCTTTTCAACGGTCACTGGGGTAACTTTAGCGCTTGTTGGGTACATCGTCGGACTGAGCTTCTCATACGATTTCTTAAAAAGAATGGGTAGAAAAGTTATGATTATTTTAATTGTGGAAGTCATCATAACATCCTTCACGGTGATGCTGTTTGTTTACGCTTTCACGGGGGATATGGCTCTTGCAGTTCTGCTTGGCTCACTTGCGCCGGCCACCGCTCCCGCGGGCACGATTGCAGTGTTCAGGTCCTTATCTTCACATGGCATACTAACAGATGTGGCCACTGCGGTGGTGGGCCTTGACGATGCGGCGGGAATAGTAATGTATGTGATTGGAATTATATGGACCAAGAGTCTATTGGGGTACCATGTCACCGTAGAAATGTCCATTCTTCAAGCTCTTTGGGAGATTTTGGGCGCGTTTCTCTTGGGTGGTGGAATAGGAATAGCTTTCAGCTACGCAAGCAAAAAAGTTGAGCTTAATCCTGACCAGCAACTGGTGATTGGAATTGCTGTTGCGCTCATTGGTTGGGGATTGGCTTACGTTATCGGCGTGTCAAACATACTCACCGCCATGGCCATCGGAATGACCACCATAAACCTTCACAGAGATATTGGAGTGAGCAGCTATAGGGCCATAGACTCAGTAATGACACCCGTTTACATTCTGTTCTTCGGAGCAATCGGAATGGAGATAAACTTCGGATATTTGGAGGCTCTCTGGGCCGTGGCAATAGTGTACTGCATAGGCAGAACCGTTGGTAAAATCATAGGTTGCGGATTGGGTTCCATGCTTGCAAAAGCCGAAACGAAGCTTAAAAAGTACCTTGGAATTGCGCTTTTGAATCAGGCGGGTGTGGCGGTGGGTCTTGCGGCCCATGCGGCAAATGAGATATCTGCATCGCATTTGGGAGCAATAATAATAACTTTGATTGCCGTTACAACCGCGATATTTCAGATAGTATCACCATTGGGCACTCAATTTGCAGTTCGCAAGGCTGGAGAAACGAAGATGTAATATTTTTTATATGAAAAAGAGATTTACGGAGATGATTGAAGCTGTGATAGTTCACATAATAAAAGATGATAAAATTTTGCTACATTATAAAAAGAGAGGGCATGGCGCAGGATACTGGAACGGAATAGGTGGAAAAGTTGAGCAAGGAGAAACACCAGAGGAATGTGCAGTAAGAGAGGCTATGGAGGAGATGCACGCAGGCATAAAAAATTTGAAAAAATTGGGCATTTTAATATTTTACGATGTTTATGCAGAAGACTGGAAGGTGTACGTTTTTAGGGCCGAGATTGAAGGAGAACCAAAAGAGAGCGAGGAATCAAAACCTAAGTGGTTCCACATCAACGATATACCTTATGAGCAGATGTGGGAAGATGATAAGTACTGGATGCCATTGGTTATAAATGAATTAAAATTTAACGGAGAGTTCTGGTTCTCTGGAAAAAAGATGCTGAGATTCAAACTTGAAGCTTGGACAAATGATGAGAAAATATAAAGGACTCTACAAATCCCATAAAGAAAATTTTTTAATTTGCTGACACATACACCCCTATGAAAATTGTTGCTGGAAGTGCATCTCTTGGTTTGGGGAGAAGAATAGCAGAGGCAATGGATGTTGAATTCATAGAACCTGATAGGTCACGTTTTCCTGATGGGGAGCAGCGGGTTTTAGTGCCTGAAATTAACGATGAAGTTGTTGCGCTTGTTCAAACAACCTATCCCGAGGAGAAAATAATTGAGCTCTTCATTTTACAGGATGCTCTACGTGAGCTAGGTGTGAAAAAAATAATAACAGTAGTTCCTTATTTTGGCTATTCACGGCAGGACAAAATATTTGTGAGGGGAGAGGCAATAAGCGCAAGGGTCATGGCACGGCACATTGCACTATACTCGGACTATTTCATTGGTATGGATCTACACGCAGATTCCATCTTAAACTGGTTCAACATACCCACCATGCACCTTCACGCCACAAGGCCCATTGGCAAGTTTCTTAAAGAGAGAGGGGTGAATGTCGTAATCTCACCTGACAAAGGTGGCTACAAGAGAGCAAAGTATGTTGCAGATACTGTTAACGCTGAGTTTGATTATCTTGAGAAGACTCGCCTTAGCGGAGAGGAAGTGATAATAAAACCTAAACATTTAGAGGTTGATGGAAAAGTTGTTGCCATAGTTGACGATATAATATCCACTGGCGGTACTATCGCAAGGGCCTCCGAGCAGTTGAGGGAGCAGGGTGCATCCAAAATATATGCTGTCTGCACCCATGGGCTCTTCATAAAAAATGCCGTGGAAAAGCTTAAAAATAGCGTGGATGAATTCGCAGCTACGGATACCATTGAGAGTGAACATAGCAAAATAACCGTGGCTGAGGTAATTGCTCACGCACTTAAAAATATGAAAATTTAGCTCTTACTTAAGTACCGCTCCTGTCTTAATGTACCACAGGTACAGGTCAAATTCAGCGAGATTCATTCCCACCGATTTCGCAATTTTCCTTTCTTTTTCCTCAATCTCAAGGTACCTTTTTCTGGTGAGATTTTTCACCTCTTCCAGATAACCATGCTCCTGAAGCACGCGAATTATGTGCCGATCCACAATCGCGAGATTCTTCGCGCCGGTGTTGCGTAGAAAATGCGATGCTTCCTTCATTCCCAGACCCTTTACCCTCTCCACAAGATAATCTCGCGCCTCAAACTCGTTCATCTCCAAAATAGTTTGAAGTTCAGGAAGTATCCACCGCGCCTGCACAATGTATGCCGCTCGCACTCTCCAGAACCTGTACCCGATTTTTCTCAGCTCCGCCCTCAATTTTTCCTCAGGATATGTGAGAAATCCATCACCTATGCTATTCTGCGCCTTCAAGCCCATCTTCGCCGATGAGTTTGCGGTGAGAATGCAGAATGCAAGCTCCTGAAATATTCTCTCTGGGCTCTCACGGCGCACGCGCTCAAATTCTTTAATTCTCTCGGAAACCACATCTCCTATCTCAGACCTGAGTGCCTCAACCTTTTCAATTAGATTCATATTCTATCCCTCAGAAAATTTACGAACTCGCCAAGATCATTGAATACATAATCCTCCATTCCAGCTGGCTTCTTTGCAACTCCAGTGAGGAGAAGCACGTTTCTCGCATTCAATTTTCTTCCAAGTATCATGTCCGTGTCAGTTCTATCTCCCACCATCCAGTACTCTCCATTTCCAAGAACATTCTTCAAGATTTCTATGTACGGCTCGTTGGGCTTGCCTATGACCATCGCCTTCTTGCCTGTGGCTGCCTCAAGCGCCGCCACCATGCTCCCTGCTCCGGGAATCAATCCTTCCTCGGATGGAAAGTTCACATCACTGTTGGTGGCTACGAACTCAGCTCCGTTGTTTATCGCAAGAGTCCCAGATTTTAGCTTCTCATAGGTAAGATTTCTATCCATGCCCACCAGCACGTGCGTAGCCTTTCTCCATTCATCCAAATTCAAAACTTTCCAACCTATTCTTTTAGTTTCCTCTTCAACACCCTTCTCCCCAATAATAATCGCTCTGCCATTTTTCTCTCTATTTCGCAGGAATTCCGCGGTGGCATACGAGGAGGTGATTATTCTTTCAGGTTTCACATTTATTCCCATTCTCGCAAGCTTCTCCGCAAACATC
>Ga0256833_1002216_pt1 | contig 13870 bp, 17 predicted proteins | sample 356284metaG_FD_190535 | JGI IMG/M metagenome (GOLD analysis project Ga0256833, IMG submission 190535) | Hydrothermal vent microbial communities from Mid Atlantic Ridge, Atlantic Ocean - 356-284 | ecosystem: Environmental > Aquatic > Marine > Hydrothermal vents | place: Atlantic Ocean: Mid...
ACCTTGACGGCTTTAGTGCCTTACTCCTCAGTTTCTGTCTTAAAAAACAAGAAAATTTTCAGGCACAGCGTAGGAGCCCGCCCCTGCGGGCGATTGGGACACATTGCTTGAGCCGTGATTATCGCCCGCAGGGGCGGGCTCCTACGGTAATCATTATTGGGTTGCGGGTTTTCCGCTTTAGACCTTTTTTTTTCAGTCTGCGGTTTAGTCCGCCGCTGCCTACTGCCAGGTGCCGGAAATACAATACTGTTGCCGGTTATCGCGGGCCGGTTCCGGTTTTTGGGGCGTACTGATTTGCCCGGTGGAGGGGTTGAATTTATACAGGTCTTTTTTAGCATAGTCCTCATCGGCCAGTATTGTGCTTTTCTGAATTGCCGATACGGCGCGATTATATTTGAATGTAATGATTTTCATAAAATGTTTCCTTTTGCTGTTTTTCGAAAAAAAATCTGAAAAAAAGCGGGCGATATTTCTATTTTGATGAAATACCGCCCGGAAAAGCCGAATCGTTATTAACCTTGCAGCAACTGCAGCGCCAGTTGCGGGGTTTGGTTGGCCTGGGTGAGGATGGAAACACCTGCCTGCTGCAGGATATTGGCTTTGGTCATTTCCGAGGTCTCCTGGGCAATGTCTGCGTCCCGGATACGGGAGCGGGCAGCGGTCAGGTTCTCGGCCACGTTTTTTAAGTTGGCAATGGTGGATTCAAAGCGGTTCTGCAGAGCGCCGAGATCACCACGCTGGGCATCAATCTTGCCAAGGGCGGCATCAACAATCTTCAGGGCCTTGTTGGCATTTTCCACAGTACTGATGTCGATGGTGGTCACTTCCTCGAGGGCTGAAATCTGGTCGCCGTCCACAATGGAACCGGCGCCGGCAGCCGCGGAGGATGAAACCGTATAGGAATCCTGGGAAGAAAATTCTATGGTGCCTGCTACTCGGGTAGAATCGGCGCCGCCACTGGTGAGCTGTTCCGCCTGATTATCAGCCCCGGTCACATCAACAGTGCCGCCGGCGCTGTTGGTGAAATCACTGATGACAATATCTTTGCCTTCGGCCTGGGTCAGGGTGATTTTACCTGCATTGACCGTAGCTGTAACCCCGGTGGTACCACTCTGGTCATTAATGACCGTGGCCAGTTCACCAAGATCGGACTGGGTGACGGAGGCGTTAATGGTTGCGGTATTACCGCCGGAACCAAGGGTCATGGTGACAACTCCATCGGTTGACAGATTATCTATGGTAGCTTCTGTACGTGCGGTTGCCGTTACCCCGGTCTGGGATGCGGCATTGGTAATCTGGGAGGCTATCTTCCAGGCGGTTGCCCCTGCGGCAATGGAAATCGGCGGATTGGTACTTCCCTTGGAGCCGGTGATGGTCAGATTTTGGGCGCCGATGGTATTGGTTGTATTATTGGGAGCAACGCCATCATTAGCCACCACAGAAGAACCTGTCCCCTGGTTGGCCGTATGGTTGGTTGCATACACGGCATATCTGCCCAGATCATCGGCGGCCATGGACTGGATGGAAACGCCGATGGTCTCATTGGCATTGGGGCCGACCTGGAACTGTTGGGAGACAAAGGAACCGTCAAGAATGCGCAGTCCGTTAAAGGTGGTGGACTGGGCAATGCGGTTCATTTCGGTTTTTAACTGGTTGACCTCCGCCTGCAGGGCGGAACGGTCGGCAGCAGAGTTGGTGGCATTGGCAGCCTGAACAGAGAGTTCACGCATGCGCTGCAGGATATTTGTGGATTCCTGCATGGCGCCTTCTGCGGTCTGGGCAAGGGATATGCCGTCGTTTGCGTTTCTGGCAGCCTGGTTGAGACCCCGGATTTGCGAGGTCATGCGGTCGGAGATGGCAAGTCCTGCGGCGTCGTCTTTAGCGGAATTAATGCGTAGTCCGGAAGAAAGCCTTTCCATGGATGTGGAAAGGTCGCCCTGGGTGCGTTCAAGGTTTCTCTGGGCATTAAGTGAAGCTACGTTCGTATTGATCGTTAAAGCCATGGTTATCCTCCATGAATTTTTGAGCCCTGGTCGTCAACTGTTGACCAATCGGCTTACGATACAAACGTAACATCTCTCAGATACTGCCCTTTACTGTCTCTCATTCCACTCTTCGGATATTTTGTAAGAAGAGTTAAGTTTTTTTTTCTTTTTCATGAAAAATTTCTTCTACGTGAAAACTCCGGAGCTTTAAAAGAAAAAAAGCCGCTGTCCACAGGGGACAGCGGCATGAAAGAGAGGAGGGGGGGTGTTATTTTGCCGGTTCTACTTGTGGAAGCGGTGTTTTCGTGTCAAAACGGCTGTCTTCGATGATACCCTGCAAGGCCTTGTTGGTCCGGGGAGAATAAAGAATAGGACCGGCCAGATTGAGGGTGATCTCTTTTTCCGGTGAAATAGAGACAATGGTCAGAACAAAATATTCATCTTCAGCCCCTATGCCGAGTTTTTCTCGTTCACCATCATCGGCTTTTACCTGGTAATCAAAGAAAAAGTTGGTCGGGTCGGTGACCACAAAGGCAAAATCAGGATCATCCACGCTTTGAATCCAGAAAAGAGGCCCTTCCTTTTTGTTGGGCATAACAATAAAGTTATGCAAATGTTCAAGGCCGATGAGACCTTCAGGAAAGGAAATGACATTGGATGGGTCATACTCAACTTCGCCAAAGCGCGTCATAATTTTTTTCATTTTTTTACCGTCCTGGTCGCAAGCTTAGCGCTTAATGCATCAAGATCATCGAGATTCCAGTTCGTGGCCTCGACATTTTCCTGTCTAATTCGATCAAAAACTTCCTGCCGGTAGATTTTCGTTTCCCGGGGTGCATCAATACCAATACGGATGCCGCCGCCTTTGATTTCAATAATTTTAATGGAGATGGAATCACCAATGATAATCCCTTCACCGGCTTTTCTGGTCAAAACCAGCATAGTGTACTCCGTGTAAGTGTCCGATAATAATGTGTACAGAGAATCATCATATAGAGGAGCCCATTGGGTTGTAATTGATCACAGGTACGTCAGAACATTGAGTTCATGTCTTTTGGTTTGATCATTTGAAGCCTTGCGGACTCGCTTATCTGAACTCGAAAAAAAACTGTTAAATCACCGGTTTCTTAGTGCTCGGGGATATTCTGTCCTTTAACAGTCCTTCCTCCCTGGATAATTATCTCGCACCATTTATAAAAAGGCAAGGTTTTTTAATAGATCTGGCGAGTTACCAGTTAATAGAGTGTACGATTACATATAGTCAAGTATGGAGAGTTTGGAAACCTTGCTTGTCACGCTCAACGCGGCCTGAAATGCGGTTTCCTGCTGCATAATATTATTAAATGCCTCAATGGCATCGGCATCTTCATAACGGGAGAGGATCTGCTTTAGGTCAACCCTGACCCCTTCCTGGTGATGCATGGCGGTTTCAACGCGGGAGGCGCGGTTACCCATCTGAGAGCGTAATCTTCTTGTCTGATCCGACGCTCCGTCAATGTCCTGGATGCTTGCCTGCAGCCCGGCCTGGTCGTTTGTCCGGATAGCCTCTTCGGCCCTGGTTAATACTGAAAACACATCATATCGTCCAGGTTCGACACTGTTATTTGGCGGCGGATTTTGGTTCCAGGCACTGGTGCCTAAAAAGAGGTCATTGCCGGTCAGGTTGACCTGTAATTTCTCTCCCGGGGTTATTTCAAGCCTGGTTGCATTCTCGTCACCCTGATACAGATAGGGCCAGGTTGTATGATCGGTGGCATCATAGAGCGCTGGATCATAGGCAGGGTTTTTAACAAATGGTTTGGTCGATTCTTCATAGCCTGAAAATAGATATTTGCCATCCACCCTGGCATTGGCGGCATCGAGAAGCTCCTGGCGCAGATTGACGATTTCATCGGCAAGCACGGATCGGTCTTCATTATTTAAAGACCCGTTGACAACATTTACGGAAATCTCCTTCACTCGCTGCATGATGTTTTCCACATGTTCGAGATGACCGTCGGCAGCCTGCATTTTGTCAAGCGCCTGGCCCATGGTTTCCATGTAACGGTCAACATTGGAAAGCTGTTTTCTGGTATTTAAGACCGGGCGAATGGCAGCCGGATTGTCCGAGGGCCTATTGAGTTTTTTGCCGCTTGCCCCGATTTTGCGTAATTCCTCAAGTTGCAGGTTCAGGTCATTGAGTCTGGAACCCAGCATCCGGTAGGTGGTTCCCTGGGTAGCTTTCATTGTTTACCTCTTAAGTTGCAGGAGCGAGTTCATCATCTCGTCAATGGTGGAGAGAAATTTTGCCGATGATTCAAAGCCGCGCTGGTATTGGACAAGATCAACCATTTCTTCTTCAAGGGAAACACCGGCAAAGCCGTCGCGCAGGTTGTGCAGCTGGATGCTTGCATCCTGTGCGCCGCCGTGGGCAAGCTTATTCCTGCTTGCCTCAATGCCGACGGTTGAGACGATTTGGCTGAAAAAATTGTCAAAGGTGTCTGTTGTGCCGGTCATCTTGTAGGTCGTCTCCAGGGAGGCGATGGCGAGTGCATTTTCATTGTCGCCGGGAGCTGCAGTGTTGCCGCCGGCAGCAGCCAGGTAGCGGGAATCGGCAAGGGCAACATTTATATGTCGGCTTGGCGGCGTGCCGGGTGGCAGGGCGGTGAGGTCATCAAAGAATAACTGGCCGGTTGCCGGATTTCCTGTGCCGGGATCCGTGTACCAGCCATTTGCATGCACATCGTTGACGGCCTTGGTAATTTCCACTGCCAGGGTGTCAAGATCTCCGCGCAGACCTGAAATAAAGTTATCCCGGATATCAAACATCCCCTTCATTTCTCCGCCGAGTTCCTGGCTGAAGACATCCTTGACATTGCCGCCGATGGTAATCTGCAGGTTGACGTCGGTGCCGGTGGTGACGACACTTAGCGGCATGGCTTTGTTGCCCTGGACAAGAGGAGTTCCTCCGGGTAACTGCATGGCCAGCATCCCTCTGTTATCGGTATAGGTTTGCACGCCCAGACTCTTTGAGAGGCTCTCCACAAGCAGATCACGCTGGTCTCTGGCTGCGTTGGCAGACTGACCGTTAACTTCAATCTGAAATATACGATCGTTGAGTTGTGCAACCTGCGAGACCTGCTCGTTGAGATTATCTATTTTTGAAACAATGCTGTTATTAAGGTTGTTACGAACGGTTTCCAGTTCATTGTAGGTGTCGCGAAAGGCATCGCCCATGAGCTGGCCGCGTTGCAGAACCATGTCCCGTTCGACCTGACCGCTTGGATTGGTGGTCAGCTGCTGCCAGGCGTCAAAGAAATCGTTGATACTTGATGCGAGATTGTGATCGGAAACGTTGAATATCCGCTCCAATTCTGAAAGAGGGGTCGATTTGCCGCTTTCCTCTCCCAGAGCGATTGATTTTTCCTGGAGCTGGCGGTTGATAAAAACATCATGTTCACGGCTTACATCGGAGACGGTCACTCCCTGACCCACAAAAAAATCACCGAAGTTGACAGCGGGAATCTGCGTCAGCTCGGCCCGTTGCCTGGAATATCCCTCGGTGTTGACGTTGGCGATATTATTGCCGACGATTTCAATGGATTTCTGGTTGGTCATCAGGCTCGTCTTGCCTGCATTCAGCGCTGTGAGAAGTCCGCTCATAGTAATTATCCGGATTTTTAGTATTTTTCAGGTACTGATTGTAAAGGGTTGCGGAATAAATCCGCTGATGAAAGATAACCACTCTGATGGCGCTCGAACTTTGTATTTCAGGTGGTCAATTCTGCGCAGTACTTTACCTGCACGGAATTCTTATCGGAAAAAGAGGGGAAATAATTTAGTGAAAAAAAGGAAAAGATGTTCAGTGTGGATGAAGAAGTAAAAATAATTCAGTTGGTTACAAGAAATCGGCCGAGAAGTGATATCGTTTTGGCTGGTTTTACTACTCCGGTGCGTCTGCTGGTCAGGCTGTGCAAGTCAGATCCTGCCGGAGAGCAGACGACCGTTTGCGCAATTGTTGGTGGTGGCTCCGTACCGGCTGTAGGTAGCAGGTGCGGATTTGCGGCCAAAAAATTCCATGGTATCCTGGATCCAGTTCAGGGTCGCCTTGAACAGATAGGCATTACGCAGGTTTTCCTGTTGTATCTTGTGTGCCAGTGGCCGGTCTTCGGGATGCAGGTTCTCAATAGTGCCTATTACCTGCAGCAACGCCTCTTTCTGCTCTCTGTCCCTGGTCATGGCCGCAAGGTCAAGGGCCTTGGCATGCTCACGTTCGGACAGGATGACGGCGTGCAGTTGCTGCAGAAGATCCTGCACCGATTCCCTGGTCATGGTTATCCCTCCTCGACCAGAAATTTCAGCAGGCTTGAGGCAACCTTGTTCAGGTCCGGTTCATAGGAACCGTTGGAAACCTGTTGTTTCAGTTCCTGGACCCTGGCGGCGCGATTTGTATCCTCTGTTGCTGCCGTAGTCTGTGTTCCTTTTGCCCCATGTAATGCCGAGGAGAAAGAAGCACCTTCCGCACCTTCGGTTTTGTTGGATTTTTGTGCTTCACCGGGACGACTGATTTTTCCATTGGTCCCGATTGGGCCAAATCCGCGTACTCCAAAAAATTCAACTGTCATGACGACCACCCTGTAATAAAATAATCAAGCTGCTGTAGTCTGGGCTTCTGCGACCCAGTTGTCAAGTTTTTCCATAACCGCATCATAGGTATCATAGGAGATATCCGGCAGCTCGCCGCCAAAGGCCTTGAGCGCTTCCTGAAATCCCTTGTCCACACCTTCTTTTATAGCGTCAATGCGGCTCGGGTCGCCACCGGCAAGTCCGATGGCAAACTGAAAAATTCTATCCGAGGTCTTGGCAACACCAAAGTATCCATCATCGTCTGTAAGGTCTTTGGCCTCTTGCGGGCTGACGGCACTGATGTCGACTTCGATGTCGCCCACCATAACCTTGGTATTTATTCCCTGTTCTTTCAACAGGTTGGCCACCAGTCCCTGCAACATGTCGTATTTTGCACCCTCGCCTGTATCCAATGTCATTGAACTGGAATAGGTGAGAGCAGAGCTGGAATCACTATATAAAGTGATCCTGTCTTTTAATACGGATTTTTTGCCGTTTTCAGGGTTAGTGGAAAAAATGGTATTTTCCTTCTGAAAATTATGCTGCGCATGCGGCATGTTTTCGGCGTGCTGGCTGTAACTGATATTTTCGAGCATTTCCGGCCTCCCTGCTGGATTTATGGAGCATCCTTGCTCCACGTTTACCGGAAATTATTCTTCCGGTTACCATGACTATCGGTAGGAAATGAAGAAAACTTTACCTGTTTTTTTATTTTTTTTCGGAATCGGAAAGATATTTTTCCATTTGACGATACATCTGATCGGCGAGGCCCATGCTTTGCTTTTTTGAAATTTCGTTGGCTATCTCGGCGTCGAACATGTCCTGATAAATAGCATGGGCGGTGTCTTTTTTAAACAGTCCTCCATCGGGAAGGGTTTTGCGCATGGATTTGAACATGGACTGAATAAAGATAGCTTCAAATTGGCGGCAGGATCGTTTAAGTGAGGCTCTGTCTTTTGTTATCGACTTGTCGTTGTCGGGGATGGAATGACTGCCGGAGGCAACGAGGGGGAGTTTATCAAGTTGATTCATGGCTATATATCGGTAAATTAAATAACACGCAACTCGGCATGCAGGGCGCCGGCAGCTTTGATGGCCTGAAAAATAGCGATCAGGTCTCTGGGAGTTGCGCCAATGGCATTGAGCGCCTTGGCAATCTCTCCTATACTGACCCCCATATCTAGAACCACCAGGTTGCCCTCATCTTCAGTGACCTCAATATTAGTCTTTGGAGCGGCAACGGTTTGACCGGCGGCCAGGGGGTTGGGCTGGGAAACATCCAATCCTTCGGAGATAACCAGATTTAAATTACCGTGGGAGATTGCGACAGTGGCGATACGCACATCCTGACCCATAACAATGGTACCGGTACGCTCATTAACCACTATGCGGGCAGGAGAGTCGGCCGCAACGTCAATATTTTCAAGATCGGCGACAAAGCCGACCACATCATCTTTGTAGTCGAGGGGCATCAGTACCTTGATGGTTCCGCTGTCTGACGAGTGGGCGGTATTGGGACCAAATCTGTTGTTGATTGCTTCGGTCATCCGCGCCGCTGTAGTAAAGTCGGGGTCCTTCAGTTCATAAAGCAGGTCACCGCTGGGCGGCAGCTTCCAGCCGACGGACCGTTCTACAATAGCGCCATTGGCAATCCGGCCGGCGGTTGGAAAATTTTTCTGTACTTTAGCCGCTTTGCCGCCAAAGGCAATGGACCCGACAGCAAGTGGCCCCTGGGCAACGGCATAGGTCCTGCCATCGGGTCCTTTCAGCGGTGTCATAAGCAGGGTGCCGCCGGAAAGACTCGTTGCGTCACCCATGGTGGAAACCTGGACATCTATACGTGATCCCGGTCTGGCAAAGGGTGGCAGATTAGCGGTAATCATGACGGCGGCCACGTTGTCGGTCTTCATCTGTCGGAAGACATCAGGTGTAATCGACATGCCAAGCCTTTTGACCAGATTTATCAAGGCCTGCCTGGTAAACACGGATTTTTTAATATCATCGCCGGTGCCGTTTAATCCCATCACCAGGCCATAGCCGAGTAACTGATTGTCACGTACTCCTTCAATAGCGGCAAGATCCTTGATCCGCGCTGCATAAAGAGAGGAGGTCATACAAAGGAGAAGGGTAAAACAACAGGTGAACCCGATGAGAAAATGTGTTTTTTTCATGTCGATACACCGTGCAGTAATTGCAGAAGAAAAATTTGTCTATACATTAGAATGGCCACACCCGGTCCACGATGCGAGTCAGCCAGCCGGGCCGCTGTTTGTCGGATATAATACCCTTGCCGGTATAGGCAATCTGCGCATTGAGTATTTTGCTGGAATCGACCTCATTGGCTGCGCTGACATCCCAGGGCCTGACAATACCCGTTAAATAAATGATCTGATTTTCATTGTTGACCACCACGGACTTACCACCACGGATTTTCATGTTGCCGTTGGGATAGACCTGGATGACCTGGGTAGTCAATGTGGCCAGCAGATCCTCCTTACGGGTGGTCTTGCCGGATCCCTTGAAATTATTTTTGAATTGGGCCTCAATCAGGTTGGAGGGATCGATATTCGGATTGTTTTCTTTGACCACCTTTTCAAAACCGAAAAAGGTCGGGATTGACGCTGAAATACCAGTGTCCTTAGCTGTTTCCGTGCTGGATACCTTGGAGGCGCTGGCCTTTTCCAGAATGATGACCGTGACGATATCCCCAACATGGTGCGCCCGGAGATCGGAGATCCAGTTACTTTCATCTCCGGTATACAACGAGCCGGGGGACAGGGGCTTGTTGTGTTGCACAACCGGCGCTTCAAGGGGTTCGGGAACTTTCATTACACTGGTTTTTCTGTCAGCGCAGCCCTGGTTGCAGGTGAGAATAAAGATGGCGGATAGAAGCAAACAAGAGATTTCCCATGTTGTTGATGGAGCAGATGTTTTCCGGTTCATATCAAAACTCCACGGAAACGATGCCGGGCGCATCGACTTTACAGTAGACCAGTTTACTGGAACTGATATTTTTGACCCGGATGAAATCACCGGGCCGTCCGTCCATGGTGGCAATTCCTTTTGTGGATATCTGTAATGCGCCCCTGCTGGCAATAATTTTGACCGGTTCCCCTTTTCTGACCACCGGAGGTGGAGCCACATTCATGCTGCCAAGGGGGCGGCCGGCCCGGATGGTCCGTTTTGCCTGCAGGCCCAAAACACTGTCCATGGAAAAGTAGGGAGTATCAAGCCTGCTGATATCCTGGCGGACCATTTCTACCTTATCAGGAGTGATGATGGATCCTCTTCGTATATTAACAGCAGCCGTTGCAACGGCTGCCAGAGCCTCAAGCTTACCCCGTACAGTACAATTCCTGACGTTTTTACCATCAACCTTAAACAGGATGTTGAAACTTGAACTGCCGATGATAGTCGGCCTGGATGATCGTATTGTATAGGTTAATTTTCCAGTGGGAAGGACAATATTTTCCGGGGCTCGAACAGAGGTGAATCGTATTTCGGCATCGGGAAGTTTTTGCAGATTACGGCCGATGTATTGGGCAACAATCTGTTTCATCTGTTGTTGAGTAATAACCTGTGATTTTCTGGTCACTATTACGGAATCGGCCCCACCCCATTTGATTTCTGCAGCGTGTTTTGCATGCCGCAGTGATTCGATAATAGAAGCTGCTTTGAGAGTACGCTCCTTCCCCGGCTCGGGTGAAGAGGCAATCCTGGTTGCTGCCAGGAGTTCAGCTTTTTCGCCGGTCGGGCTGATGGAGGCAATATCTCCGAGCAGCGTGTATTGTGTGGACACCTGCGCCTCTTTGTGCAGTTCAATATTGATGCGTCCAAAGGCCTGGGATGCAGGCAGCGCCATAAAGAGGATAAGGCAATGGGAAAAGATTGATTTAATCATAAATTAGACCATGTTGACCACGGTGCTCATCATTTCATCCGAGGTTGATACCGCCTTGGAGTTAATTTCAAAAGCCCTTTGAGCGGTGATCATGCGTGCTATTTCACCGACGAGATTGACATTGGATTGTTCAATATAACCCTGCTGCAGGGTACCGTACCCGTCACTGCCCGGTGTGCCGATGGTGGCTGTTCCCGAGGCTTCGGTCTCGCGGAAGAGGTTGCGTCCAATTGCCAGCAGGCCGGCATCATTAACAAAGGTTGCCAGGTCAATATTACCCAGTTCCGTTGAGGTGGTATCATCTCCAAGAATGGCGCTGACGACTCCGGTGGCGCTTATAGTCACCTCGCGAGCGTTATCAGGGATGGTGATAGCGGGAACGATCGGATTGCCTTCCGGGGTGACAAGGCGTCCGGTACCGTCAAGATTCAGGTTGCCGGCCCGGGTGTATGCGGTATTACCGTCTGGGAGATCCACCTGGAAAAATCCCGGCCCCTGGATGGCAATGTCATATATATTTGAGGTCTCAACTATATCACCTTCAGTAAAGACTTTGGTGACAGCCGCTGGTCGGACACCCAGGCCGACCTGAATGCCCGATGGCGATTGAGTGCCGCTGTCTGAGGTCGGCGCCCCCGGGACCTGGACCTGTTGATAAATTAAATCCTGAAAAGAGGTAACGCTTTTCTTAAAACCGGCGGTGGAAACGTTTGCCAGATTATTGGCAATGACGTCCATGTTCAGGTTTTGTCCACGCATTCCGGTTGTTGCGGTCCATAAAGATCTCATTATTTCGCTCCTGTTATAGGCCCTTGTTCAGTTTCAACAGTTCAATTTAGAGAGAATGATCAGCCAACAGTGCCAAGTTCATTTTGACGTTCACTTAAATTGGAATAATTTTTTTGCACTTTCAGGCATGCGTCAAATCTGCGCTGGGTATTAATCATCATGGTCATTTCCTCGACCATGTTGATGTTTGATCCTTCCAGGTTGTTCTGGATAATGGTTACAGTATCCGCAGCTTTTGATGATGCGCCTTTTTTAAGCTTGAACAGGCTGTTGCCTGTTTTTTCGAGCTTAGCCGTGTCAGATACTGTAAAAACCTGTATTTTTTGGCCACTGGGCGTATTGTCCAGAGAAATATTGCCTGCTTCATCAATATAAATTTTTTTTCCCCTGGCATCACCAAGCTGGATTGGCTGACTGGAGTCATTTAACACGTCAAAGTTTTCAGATGTCTTCAGTATTCCGTTGTTATCAATGTAAAAGCTCCCGTTACGGGTGAAGAATGTCTCTCCATTGCCGCGGATTTTGAAAAAACCCTTACCCGAGATGGCAACATCTAAGTCGCGGCCGGTGGTGCGCAGTGGACCCTGGGAAAAATCGATCCCGATTGTACGGATCTTGCTGTAATTAATCCCCCTGGCCGCCGTTGTCTGTCGACTGCCTTTGAGAAGGGCTGCAAAACTGATTCGATCTTTTTTAAAACCGGTGGAGTTAATGTTGGCCATGTTGTTGGCGATATTGGCCATGGCCTGTTCCCGGGAAACGGCTCCGCTCAGTGCGCTGTATTTTCCTGATACCATGATTTTTTCTAATTGTTCAGTCGATCATCTGATGATACGTGCTGTGTATCCACTTCTTATTTCGACAACATGTCCCTGTTTCTTTACCTTTTAAACAAAATGGCGTCGTAAAAACTTCGATCTACGGTGTTGTGTGTTCTGTGGCGATTTTCAACATATTCCTAAATTGAGCGTTTCACCCTGCCGGTCGCCATATTTGAAGGCTTGATAGAATCGCCACGGCCCACAAGGGCGCGGAGCGCCGGGAAAAACGTTCACCGCAGAGCTGCGGAACCAGAATACCTTTTTTGGTTCCGGCTTTGCCGGGTAAGGCATTATTCAAAGCAGTTGCCTTTGCTGGAAATAAACGCCAGGGTGGCAAGTTGACCTGCCTCAGCCAGGGATATACCCAATACCTCGGAAATTTCATCCGTGCTCATTCCCCTGGCCGCCAGATTGGCGAAGAATTTATATTTTTCCGGTACCTCCCCCAATTTTCCTGTCTGTAGTTCCAGTCTGGGTTGTTGAAATTTTGTAACCATGGCCGCATGATCCAGTGAATCTGAAAAGGCAGGGGCTGCACTGTTCTTGGCCGAATCATTAAGGATGGCTTCAACTTTTCCGCATAACATTTTGATTTTTCGTTTTTCCTGTCTTTTTTCAGCTCTCAGCCTGATGAACGTGAGCGCACCTGCCAGGATGCACACACATGAAAACAGGATGGAGAGCGTCAGGGCGTAATGTGTAATCGTGTCGGTCATTATGTCATTCATCATGTCAGTCATCGTAAAGTTCACTGTTTATAAGTTTAACCCGTAATTTTATCAGGGCCTGGCTATGCAGTTGCGAAACCCTGCCTTCAGTAACCCCTATAACCTCGGCTATTTCTTTCTGGGTCAACTCTTCATAATAGTAGAGAGCAATAACAAGCCGTTCCTTTTTTGACAGTTCCTCAAGCACTTCGGCCATCAGGGCCGTCATTTCCTGTGATTCAATAAGATCCATCGGGGTAGGGTCGTCAGTCTGTTCAAGGCTGTCAAGAAAACTACGGCCCTCTTCGGAGTGATCCAGGGTTTCGTTGAGACTGACGCAACCGAGATGGGAAACTTTGGTCAGGGTATCATGGTATTGGTCAAGTGACATATCCATGGCTTCTGCCATTTCCTCCTCATCGGGAGACCGACCGAGTTTTCGTTCCAGTCGGAGCATGGTCTGGCTCAGTTGAGAGTGTTTTTCCCTGAGTGACCTGGAGAACCAGTCAAGCTTACGCATTTCATCAAAGATGGCCCCCCGTATTCGGTATTCAGCAAAGGTTCTGAATTTTGCTCCTTTAGATGGATCATATTTATTGGCGGCATCAATAAGTCCTTCCATGGCTGCGCTGGTCATATCGTCCTTGCTCATGAAGGAGGGCACCTGCGGGACCATGCGCTGGACAACTATGTCCACAAGCGACATATGTTCCCGTATCAGCCGGGAGCGATCATCGAGTGGTGGTACGGATGAATAAACCATTGTTCAGTTGGAGTTCCGTTCAGGAAAATTACGAGTTTCCATACCTTCAGCCCTTGTTGCCGAAATCCAACAGACGTTTCCAGAAAAACTGGATAGATCCCTTGGCTTCAATATTTTGAGGTTCCTGGAGCATGGCCCTGGCAAGGGCGTCAAAGGCGGCGCTGGTTTTTGAGTCCGGAAAGAGTTCCACCATAACCTGTTGTTTTCTTATTGCGTCGATCATCTGTTTATCCCTTGGGATCGATCCCATGTAATCAATGGAAATATCGAGATACCTGTTGGCGACCATGGTGAGCTTT
>Ga0256833_1002217_pt1 | contig 13865 bp, 15 predicted proteins | sample 356284metaG_FD_190535 | JGI IMG/M metagenome (GOLD analysis project Ga0256833, IMG submission 190535) | Hydrothermal vent microbial communities from Mid Atlantic Ridge, Atlantic Ocean - 356-284 | ecosystem: Environmental > Aquatic > Marine > Hydrothermal vents | place: Atlantic Ocean: Mid...
CGCATATCCTCTCCTGTCTGGACAAAGGAGATCGCCATAAAGTCCACCTCGTGCTCCACACCCCAGGCGATATCCCGGCGGTCTTTCTCCGTCAATACCTCCATCTCCAGTCGGGTATTGGGAAAATTGACCCCCTTACGTGAAGAGAGCATCCCTCCACTGATCACTTCGGCCCGGACACTTTGGCCCGTTTCAATCACTCGGGTACAGATGATCCCGTCGTAGAGGTAGATCAGATCCCCGACTTTGAGTTTGTCCAAGAGCTCCGGATGGTTGAGACTCACGACCAAACGGTGGGGCTCGACGAAATCACCGACGACCTCCTCCCTGACAAACTCGATAATGTCTCCTACTTGAAGAGTAACGTCCCTTTTGAGCTTGCCGATGCGGACTTTGGGTCCACTGATATCTTGGAGAATCCCCACGAAATATCCCGTCCGTCTGGAGGCTTCTCGAATCATCTTCAGGGAGCTTGTGTGGTAGTCGTGATCCCCATGGCTGAAGTTGAGACGAAAGAGGTTGACCCCCGCCCGGATCATCGCTTCGAGTCGGTCGACGGAGTGACAGGCCGGCCCCACCGTCGCCAGGATTTTGCAGTGTTTTTTCATCACGATTCCTTAATAGCTTATAAAAAGGGGGTCACGGACACCAAGCGCATCGGCAGCCAGCGTAGAGCGATCCACAAAGAGATCACGGTGCTCATCCCTACAAAAACCCAAAAGGCCCATAGCGCTCTGCTCGCCAGATAGCCTCCGACGAAGCCTACCGTCAAGCCGCCGATATGGGCACTCATATCAATGCCGGGGATCAAAATCCCAAATATTAGGTTGAGGGCCAAGACGGCTCCAAACTCCTGCATAAAAAGCCGAAAGCGCTCTCCTAGACGCTGACGGTGGAAGAGCATCAGACCCCCGATCGCACCAAAAATCCCGAAGATTGCTCCGCTGGCTCCGATGCTCACCGTCATCGGATGCACCACCATCGAAACGAGAAAGCCGACAATCCCCGAAAGAAGATAGAGTAGCAGATAAACACTGCGGGAAAAATAGAGCTCCATCATCCGCCCTACAATGAAAAGAGAGACCATATTGAGCGCCAGGTGTTCCATCCCTCCATGGAGGAACATGGCACTCAAAAGCCGCCACCACTCTCCTTGACCCACAAGCGCCGGAGCATAGACCCCTCCGCATTGGACCAATGTTCGGGTTCCGATTTCCGATAAACTTCCGCCACACCATGCACTCACTGCATACGCAAGGAGATTGAGAAAAATCAGGGAAGCCGTAAGGGGGTATTCTTTTGCGAAGCGCCGCATCAGATCTGGCTGATGGCTGTCGGGAAAATCACTCCGTCGATTCCGAAACGCAGCATTGTATCGATCTGGCGTTCGTTCTCGATCAGGACGAGAATCTTCGTATCAAAAAGATAATCTTCGGCGATTTTCTGAAGCGTAATCGCCTGTTCGTGTTCACTGACGACATAGCTGGCTCCAAGGGCATTGGCAAAAACGCCGTCCCGGGTCTCGCTAATGGTGACCGCATACGGCAATCCGTTTTTCTGACAATGGCGAGCCAAATCGATGGACACGTTCAAGGGTTCGAGAAGGAGAATATCCCCGGTAGAAGTTTTTTCAATCTCCGGAATGGAAAAAACTTTCACAAAACGGGGAGATTCGATCCATTCATGACCAAAAATAAGCATCATTTTCTCCTTTATTTCGATTTCTCAAGGCACTCGGAGGAGCAGTAGTATTTCCCTTTGAACAAAATCGCCTCCTTCTTCACGACAAAGGTCGAACAGCGATCACACTCTACCAACGTCTCTTCATCGCTCTCTCCCTTCTCCTCCGCTTTAGTCCCAACGGAAGCTTTCCGCCCCGGGAGAATCTTTCCGCCTGCAAAGCGGTAAAGCGCGTAAAGGACTCCTCCAATGATTAGGAGCTTCAACCACATATATCCGCCCGCCTCTTAGGCATCAACATCGGCAAGAGTACGGGCGGCGGGGTAGGCTTCCAGACGCTCGACGGGGATGGGTTTGCCGGTTTTTTCGCAGATTCCGTAGCTCCCCTTTTCGATCTTTTTCAGTGCATTTTCCACCTCGGCAATCTGACGTTTCAAATCATTCAGTAAGCGTTGGTCGATGGCGTTTTGGGCATCCAGCTCCGCCATGTCTCCCCGATCCTCCGCCCCTTCGGCGCTGTCATTGAGGGCCTGGGTCTCGTCGCTGACGCCGTCGATCTCTTTTTCTAGTCTTTGCTTCTCATCCAGAAGTCTGTTGCGGAAATACTCTAGATCCAGATCATCCCGTTTTGTCATAAATTCTCCTTATTTCTTTTGGCTCGAGTATTTGTCCTGCTATGATAACATTTTTGCCAAGGAGGCAAACGGCTCCCCAGCCTCATCCCCTGCTCAGGATCAGATAGCGCCGGGGCGGCCGCTCTCGGATCTGCGCTTCAAACCCTTCGACGCGGTTCAGCTCCTCATCGACCCGGCTCCCCTTGTAGAGAAGATAACGCGTTTGCTCGTCCCGGAGATGCTCCGTCAACCTCAGCAAAAGCGCCGTATCGCTGACGGCCCTGGAGCTGATCAAGCCAAAGGGAGCATGATCCAGATCTTCCACCCGTTTGCGCACCACCTCCACCCGATCCAGCCCCATTTCCAGAGCTGCCAAGCGCAGAAAGGCCGATCGCTTTTGCAGAGGCTCACAGAGCACCGTCTCCGTCTCCGGCCAGACCGCCGCCAGCACCAAGCCGGGAAAGCCGGCTCCAGTCCCTACATCCAACAGACTCTCCGGCGGATCGACGAAACTTACGGGATAGAGCGAATCAAACAAATTCTCTTCGATCTCATGAAGGCTCTTTGCGCCGGTGAGATTGTGCGTCGCGTTCCACTCCGACAGCAGCTGCGTAAAGCGCTCCAAACGTGCACCTGCTTCCGCATCCAGCTTGATCCCTGCCTTTTGAAGCTCCCCTGCAATCACGCGACACCCTCATCTAGCATTGCCTATCTACCATCCTCCGCATTCAAAGCAGATGCCCCATCCGCTCTTTCTTGGTACGCAGATACTTTTCGTTATGGGGATTGGCCTCGATGACGAGAGGGATGCGTTCGACGATCTCTACATTATGGAGTGATTCGATCTTTTTGGGGTTGTTGGTCAGGAGACGCATACGGGTGATACCGAAATGCTCCAGAATCGTCTCGACGATCTCGTAGGTGCGCTCGTCGGCGGCAAATCCCAGCTGATGGTTGGCCGCCACGGTGTCAAGCCCCTGATCCTGAAGAGCGTAGGCGTTGACCTTGTTGAGCAGGCCGATGTTGCGCCCCTCTTGCCGATGGTAGATCAGCATTCCTCCTTCGGAGGCGATTCGCTCCAGCGCCGCTTCAAGCTGCTCACCGCAGTCACACTTGACCGACCCCAGAGCATCGCCCGTGAGACACTCGGAATGGACTCGTACGAGAGGAAGTTCCGGCAAGGGTTCGCTAAAGAGCGCCAGATGTTCCCGACACCCCTCCTTGAAGGCTTGGATCCTGAAAGTTCCATACCGCGTCGGCAAGGTCGCAATTTCGGAAATATCGATTTTTTTCATGGGGGCATTATACCCCAAGCCTCCCCAGAGATAAAACCGTGTAGAATAATCGAAAATTCTTTCAAAAGGTGTTTTTACCATGTTTGCACGATTTCGACGGCGGCGGCTCTCACCGGTACTCCGCGATCTCCTGCAGGAGACCCATCTGAGCGTCGACGATTTCATCTATCCTCTCTTCATCCGTCCCGGAGAAGGCATCCGCAACGAAGTCGCCTCGATGCCCGGAGTCTTCCAACTCAGCATCGACGAAGCGATCAAAGAGTGCGAAAGCCTCAAAGCGTTGGGACTACGGGCGGTCATCCTCTTCGGCATTCCCGAAACTAAGGACAGCGTCGGCTCCGACGCGCTGTGCGATCACGGGATCATCGCAACGGCCCTGCGGGAGCTGAAAAAGGCTCACCCCGATCTCTTCGTCGTCACCGACCTCTGCTTCTGCGAATACACCGACCACGGCCACTGCGGAATTCTCGATCCGGTGCTGCAGACCGTGGACAACGACGCGACACTGCACAACCTAGGCCTCCAGGCCGTCGTCCACGCCAAGGCCGGCGCCGACATGATCGCTCCCAGCGGGATGATGGACGGGATGATCACCGCGATTCGCTCCGCTCTCGACGAGGCAGGGTACAAGCACCTGCCGATCATGAGCTACTCCACCAAGTTCGCCTCCGCCTGGTACGGCCCCTTCCGGGACGTCGCCGAATCGGCTCCCAGCTTCGGCGATCGGCGCAGCTATCAAATGAATCCCGCCAACCGACGCGAAGCGATCCTCGAATCCCTCGCCGACGAGGAGGAGGGCGCCGACATCCTGATGGTCAAGCCGGGGCTGGCCTATCTGGACATCCTCCGGGATATCCGGGAGGCCAGCCGCCTTCCCCTGGCGGTCTACAACGTCAGCGGCGAATACTCCATGCTCAAAATGGCAGCCAAAGCCGGTGTCATAGATTACGAGCGGGTCATGATGGAGACGCTACTGGGTTTCAAGCGCGCCGGTGCGGACATCATCATCAGCTACCATGCCAAAGAGGCTGCAGCCTTGATACGCCGGGCCCAATAAGCATACCGAAGGATCCTCACCATGAATGCTACCGAATACACCCAGTCGGTCCTCGACTATATCCGGGAGTGCTCTCCCGGACAGGATGAGTTTTATCAAGCGGCGACCGAGGTCTTCGAAAGTCTCGTCCCGCTTCTTGAAGAGGAGAAAAAATACCGGGAAAACAGCATTCTGGAGCGCATCATCCTTCCGGAACGCACTATCATCTTCCGGGTAACCTGGATCGACGATGCCGGCAAGGTTCAGACCAACCTGGGCTATCGGGTCCAGTTCAACTCCACCCTCGGGCCCTACAAAGGGGGGCTGCGTTTCCACCCCAGCGTCAACCTGGGTATCGTCAAGTTTCTCGGCTTCGAACAGATCTTCAAAAACGCCCTGACCAATCTCGGCATCGGCGGAGGAAAAGGAGGGAGCAATTTCGATCCAAAAGGCAAAAGTGAAAATGAAATTATGCGCTTTTGCCAGGCCTACATGAATGAACTCCACCGCCACATCGGCGAGACCCGGGACGTCCCCGCCGGCGATATCGGCGTGGGCGAGCGGGAGATCGGTTATCTTTTCGGCCAGTACAAAATGTTGACCGGACGTTTCGAAGGCGTCGTCACCGGCAAAGGCATCGGCTGGGGAGGCTCCTTCGGCCGGCGGGAGGCGACCGGATACGGCTCCGTCTACTTTGCCGAACATATTCTCAACAAATACGACGATGAGCTCAAGGGGAAAACCTGTTGCGTCTCCGGATCGGGCAACGTGGCCACCTACACCATCGAAAAGCTCTACAGCATGGGGGCCCTTCCCGTCAGCTGTTCCGACAGCCGAGGGACGATCCATCACCCTGCCGGCATCGATCTCAAAACCCTCAAAGCGATAAAAGAGGTCGGCCGGGAATCCCTGGAAAAATATGCCCATCTCCACCCCGACGCCACTTACATCCCGCTGCACAAATACCCCGAAGGAGGCCATGCCATCTGGTCCATCCCCTGTGACGTCGCCTTTCCCAGCGCCACCCAAAACGAGCTGACCCTCGTCGATGCCAAAAATCTGGTCGCCAACGGCTGCCGCCTGGTCAACGAAGGAGCCAATATGCCGACGACTCCCGATGCCCTGGAGTATCTCCAAAACCACGGCGTCCTCTTCGGGCCCGCCAAGGCGGCCAACGCCGGCGGCGTCGCCGTCAGCCAGCTAGAGATGGCTCAAAACGCCAGTATGCAGCGCTGGAGCTTCGCCGAGGTCGATACCCGGCTCTTCGGTATCATGAAGAGCATCTTCGAAACCGCCGACGAAACCGCCCGGGAATTCGGCCGAGAAGGCGATCTGCTCACGGGAGCAAACATTGCAGGCTTTCGCCGAGTCGCCGATGCCATGATTGCCCAGGGGGCGATCTAGGTACCGCCAAAACAGAAGTGCCCCATCTTGCTCGCCTTCAAATCTTCGTCGAGCATCGCTTCGATAATGCCAGTACGCTCCTCTATGTTGATCAAGTTTATGAACTGAGTTTCGATACTGTCGATAAGATCCGACTTTTCAAATCTCTCGAAGCAAATAAATCTCTCTGGATCACCGAAGTCAACTGGCCCCTTAATAGCCAGGGGGAATACATGCTTATTGCCAGCAATGGCGGGTCGGAATTATATGGCCCGCTACCTCCTCTTAGCCCTAGGAAGCGGCTTCTCCGACGGGTCTAATGACGGCAACACTTTGCCAAGGGATACCCTAAAGATCATCCTGATCACGCTGGAAAGCTGTTGCTTCTTGAATTTAAACAACCCGCTAAACTTTACCGCTGACTCCTGACTCTCCTGTAGTTGCCGGGACTTCTAGACCGTGTCGAAGCATGACACCGACAAAACTAGACAAAGCTGTTATGAGAAAAAAAAGCATGGAGAAAGCAACACCCTTTTCCACGGGCAACCCCAGCTCTCCAAAACCATAGAGGAACACAAACTCTCGAATCCCTATACCCCCAATACTCAAAGGCAAAACAGCCGCAACACTGGAGAGAAGGAAGAGCGTCAGTGTTTCTATCCATACTCCTTGCAGGTCCAAAGCCACGACCAGGCACCAGGCACACGCTAATTGTAGGAGTTGGGTCGCCATTCCTAAAAGCGTCGTCGAAATCAGAACATCCCTCGTCTTCCCCCGATAAAAGAAGCTCATAACGGGATATACAGCTATAAGCTCCAGCCAAACCAAAGGGACAAGCCAAGAGTAAAGTACCGAATAACGGCTCAGAAGAAAAAGAATCCCCGCAAAGAAAAGCAGTGCAGAAAGACCGCTGATACGATCGAGGAGCGTCACCCCAAGTAAAGCTTTTGCCGAAGCGCCCCTATGGCGTTTGAGGAGGTAAATTTTGTAGCCGTCTCCCCCGATTCCTCCCGGAAGGAAAAGATTGTAGAACATCCCGATGTAGTAGAGTCGTAACGCCTCGATCTCTCCAAGTTCGACTCCCAAAATTCGAAAAAAATAGTTCAAACGTAAGGAGCTAACAATCTTGGAGAGATTGAAAAAGACCAGGGCGGCGATAACGGCCCAAAGATTCACCGAAGCGATCGTTGCGAAGACTCGGTCCAGCGAAACCCTATCCAAAACATATACCAAAGCTCCCAGACTCAGGAGAATCTTCAGTATCAACTCGGCGTAACGCTTAACGGCCAACAAAAACCTCTTTGATCCGGTAGGGTTTCTTATCCTGGGATTCGAAATAAGTTCGCATGATCAACTCGGCGATGAAACCGGTGGTGATCAGTTGGATTCCCACCAGGACCAGCATCACCCCCAGAGTCAACAATGGTCGATGACCTATCTCATGCCCCGTAATCTTTAGGAAAAGAAGATAGAGATTAATCAAAGCACCCAGGCCGAAGGTAGCAATACCCAGACCCCCGAAAAGATGCATCGGCTTGGTCCGATATTTCTGCATAAAAAGCATAAGCATCAGATCACTAAGAACTCGGAACGTCCTCCCCAGACCATATTTAGACTCCCCGTGAATTCGCGGATGGTGACGAACATCCATCTCCACTATCTTAGCCCCCACCATCTCTGCCAATACGGGGATGAAGCGGTGCAATTCTCCGTAAAGATCCAACTGCTTCGCAACATCGCTTTTAAATACCTTCAAGGTACAACCGTAGTCATTTAGATAGACGCCGGTACTTTTTCGAATTATCCAGTTGGCAATTTTACTGGGAATTTTACGCAAGAAAATCCCGTCTTTGCGCTTAAGCCTCCGTCCCGCCACGACATCGGCTCCACTCTCCTCCATTTTTTTAATCATCAGAGGAATATCCTCCGGGTCATTCTGCAAATCCCCATCCAGGGTCGCGATCAACTCCCCCTTTGCCGCATCGATCCCTGCAGCCATCGCAGTTGTCTGACCATAGTTCCTATTTAAGATCAGGATCCGTGTCCGTTGATCTGCCCATTGCTTCATTCGCTCCACCGTCGCATCGGACGATCCGTCGTCGACGAGGATCAGCTCGTAGTCGATTCCCTTCAGCGCTCGCCGAATCGCTTCAAACAGTGGAGCTACATTTTCTTCTTCGTTCATCATAGGAACCACTACCGAAAGTGTCATATCCTCTTCTTGCCTTTACACAATTATTTTTAGAATTTTACCCAAAAGGAGTCAAAGGAAAGATGCCTGACGAAGAAATAGGATAATTTTTCTTATTTACCTTCGATTATACTTTCTAGTGCATAATGCGGGCGTCGGCAAACGATTGACTTACCGTCATCGCGACACCGACCATCGAATTCATTTTTCCTCCTTTGAATTTGTTTTTCCCTCCTTTCCTCTCCCGGGCAACCGGGAGATTATCAATCGCCCGTCCGATTCATTCCCACTCCTTTTCGCGGAACGAAAAGATCCGCGTTCCGCCATATTATCACGCCAACTCCTTTTGCCGATTGCACGATAAAAATATGAAATCCCAATCTTTGGGAATATTGAGAGTGGAAGTAGAGTGCGTATTTTTGATAAAAAGAAAGTAAGGAAAAAGTATAGAAGGTGAAGCGTGGGAAGACCCCACGGAAGGAAGAAGCGCTTAGCGCTTGGAGAACTGAGGGCTCCGGCGGGCTTTCTTCTTCCCGTATTTTTTCCGCTCGACGACGCGGGCGTCGCGGGTGAGCAGACCCATGGGCTTGAGAATGGCCCGGAAAGCGGGCTCATACTCGACGAGGGCCTTGGTGATGCCGTGCTTGAGAGCATCGGCCTGGGCGCTGTATCCGCCGCCGAGAGTCGTGGCCTTGACGGTCACCGCTTCGAGTTGCTTCGTTGCCTCGAGGGGAAGGCGGACCTTCATCTTGAGAGTCTCATGTCCCCCGAGCCACTCGTCGAGACTCTTGCCGTTGACGATGATTCCGCCGTTGCCGGGAGTCAGCCAGACTTTGGCGATTGCCGTTTTTCTTTTACCGGTTGCATAGACTGTCGCCATCTTACTTTCCTTTGTTCAGTTGTGCGGTATGGGGATGCTCGGCGCCTTCGTAGACTTTGAGCTTCTTGAGCATCTGACGGCCCAGCTTGGTCTTGGGCAGCATGCCCCGGACCGCTAGGCGGTAGAGCTTCTCGGTGTGGTTCTCCAGCATGTCGGAGAGTTTGTTGGACTTGGTGCTTCCGAAGTATCCGCTGTGGCGGAAGTACTCTTTGTCCTCCAGCTTGTTGCCGCTGAATTTCGCTTTCTTGGCGTTGATGATCACCACGTAGTCGCCGCAGTCGACGTTGGGGGTGAAGGAGGGCTTGTGCTTGCCCCGGAGATAAGTAGCGGCTTCCGTCAAAATGCGTCCGAAGGTCTTGCCTTCCGCATCGATCAGGTGCCAGTCGCGCTCTACTTCATGAGGCTTGACGACTTGTGTCATTTTCATGATCGTTTCCTTGTTTGATTTCCTACGGCCGGGCCGTATCGGTAGCGGGATTGTAGCGGCTTGTTCTTAAACTATACTGAATTTAAGCAATATTTAAACTAAATTCTCCATCTCCTTCATTTGCCGGCTCCGATCCACTCCATCTCTACCCCCTCTTCCGTCAGATAGAGTAGTAGACCTCGGGTCGGCTTGCCGTCGAGAGCAGTAAGGGTCTCACAGTAGTCGGCGACCTGATCCCGGTGATGGGATGCAAATTTTCGAGAGCTCTTATAGTCCACGACGATGCGTTCCTCTTCCCGCTCCACAAGCAGGTCGATTTGCCGGAGCTTTCCTCCCCGGGAGAGGGGCTGTTCTCTGAGTAGCTCGGCTCCCTCCAGCAGTCGAAGAAAGGGGCCATACTCCAACAACTGCCTGATCCGCTTCTCGATGGAGCCGATCCCCGCTTTACCCAGCAGTGCTCCGTAGCGATTGCGCAGAGCATCCAGGGCCTCGGGAAGCGCCGAGAGTTCGTAGGGGTCGAGCATCTCCAGGGCGTAATGCATCGCCGTACCCAGGAGGATCGCGCCATAATCGGGGCCTTCGTCGTTCTCTTCCTCCTCCGAAATCTCCTGGCGACCGTAGGCACCGAGACTCAGACTCTCTGGAAAAGCAACAGACTCCTCCTCCGCTACCGGAGTCGCCGTAATACTTCCCAGGCGTATCATCGGCATATCGAGGGGCTCAAAAAGAGACTCCTCTCTCTTGCGCAAGACGATCAGCCCTTTCACTGCCCGGGTCAGGGCCACGTAAAGGAGATTGAGGCGATCTTTGTAAGCCGCAGCTTTGCGCTCTTCTAATACGCCGGCATAATCCGCATCAAAGCGCTCCCGCCCCTTGATCCGATAGAAAAAGCGCTCGATCCTCAGATCTTCGCCGTAGCGGGGGATCAGCGCTTCTCTATCGCTTCCGCCCCGGCCGCTGCGGTCTGCTACGATCACATAGTCGAACTCCAGACCCTTGGAGCCGTGAATGGTCAAAATCTTCGCCCCCCGAAGGGTATGAGCCGCTACGGGGATCCGAGAGCGGGCGAACTCTTCGAGAAACTCCGGCAGAGTCTCGTAGCCTCCGGCAAACTCCAATAGTTTCAGAAAATTGGGATCGTTCTCGAAAATTCCGTAAGCCTCTATCAACCGGTGAAGGATCTCAGCCGGCGGCATCTCCGGACGATACCAGGTATGCTCGGCAGGCACTTCCCGACCGCTACGCATCAGGAGAGGCACGGCGTCGAGGGCTTCGCCCCGGTAGAGATGCTCGGCCATCGCCACAAGGGAGGCGATCCGGGGAAGGGTCCGCAGAGAGCTTGAAGTCTGAAGCACGGTCTCGATCCCCGCATCCGCTGCCAGTTCCTGAAGGCGGCTGCCCTCCTTGTTGGTCGCCACGAGGAAGGCGATCCGCTCCGGCGCCACCCCTGCCCCGATCAGATCCGAAGCGACCTTCAGCGCCTCTTCCAAAGGCTCTTGCGTCTCCCGGACTTCCAGATAGCCCTCCTCCTTGCTGTGGGGGCGTTGCGGACGATAACCCGGCATGACCCCGTCGAACCATCGGTTGACACTCTCTACGGGCAGTCGGGTGCTGCGGTAGTTGACCTCCAGATGCTCCACCGGAATGTTATAAAGTGCCGCCACCCGGTCGAAGAGCTCCTCCACTCCGCCCCGGAAACGGTAGAGCGACTGCTTGGTATCTCCGACATAGAAGAAACTGCGGCGCTCCTGCTGCCCCTCGCCGGCAAAGATCTCGTCGACGAGGGGCTTGAGTAGCAGGAACTGCAAGGTCGAAGTATCCTGGAACTCGTCGAGAAGAATATGACGAAAACGACTATCGAGCCGGAAGTAAAGCATATCCTTCGCCAGGCTCTCATAGAGGAGCCGATAGGCAAAGTATCCCAGATCGTCGAAGTCCAACTCTCCACGGCCCCGGGCCCGCTCGATCCGTGCGTTGCGGTAATGACCGTAGAGCCGTCCCAGTCGGGTGAGCACCGCCCGCTCTCTCGCCAGAAGCCACCGGCGCAACAGATGCCGCAACGCCTGATACTCCTCCTCGATACGCGGATCTTTTTCGAGATATTTTCGGTAGTTGCGATGCTCGGCGAGGGTCGTTTTGTCGAACAGACTTTTAGCCGAAAGCTCGGCTGCGCTGGCCGGTGCGAAGTTCTTGACGGCCGCTTGGGACGCGCCCGCCGCCTCCACCCGTCGATGTAGCGATGCTCTCAATTCCTCGATCGCCGCCTCCAGTTCTACAGGGCTCTCTCCGTCGCCATGCGGAAAGTCCGGCAGAAGAGCATCCTGACGATAGAGGCTCTCCAGGCTCTCCATCATCCCCGAGACTCTCCTCTTTTGCATCTGAATCGCCAGCTCCACCAGCACGCCCAGAAGTCCTTCCCGCTCCAACTCCTGCAGCAGCGCCCCCTCCAGATCGCCCCCCGGCTCCTCTTTCGGGACAAAATCCGGCTCCAGGCCGATCTCCAAAGCTCCCGCCCGCAATACCGAGACGAAAAAACTGTCGAGGGTGACGATATGGTTCTCCGAACGCAAAAACCGGCGAAGCACCTCATCCCGACGCTCCAGCAGCTCCCGGGGGCTCAACTCCGTCTGCTCGGCCAGTTTCTTACGAAAAGCGTCAAACTCCTCCCGGTCGAGAAAACGCAATGCCTGGACCACGCGTTGGCGCATCTCCGCCGCGGCTTTATTGGTAAAAGTCGCCGCCAAAATCGCCGCCGGGGACTCCTCCAGAAAGAGAAGAGCCAGATAGCGTACGCTCAGTGCAAAGGTCTTCCCGCTCCCCGCCGAGGCAGAAAGAGCCAAAAAGGGCTGAAATCCCATCCATTTACTCCTTGGTAGTTCCCACTGTACAGATCTTACACTCAGGGCACCTCTTTATTGTCAATTGTACCAGGTCGGACATTGACTTTCACAAGATAATAAACATTTATTATCTTATGAAGTAATAGATATCCTATATTTTGATCTTAGTCATCTATTTTTATAAACTAAAAAGTTATACTGTACTTCAATCATATTCAAAAGGAGTCAAAGTGAATCGAATCCTCTCAATAACTGCAGCGATTACCACCATGAGCCTCGGCCTCCAGGCCGCCGATATTCCGGCAGCCCCGAAGAGCTATCCCGAGGGAGAAGTCGGGCGTATGGTCAAACTCGGCGAAGCGATCATGAACGAGACCAATACCCACCCCCTGACCAAAGATCTGGTAGGCAACAAGCTTCAGTGCAAAAGCTGTCACCTCAAAGGGACCGACGGCAAGCCCGGCACCGCCCACGGTATCGGGACCTTTATCGGTACCGCCACCGCTTTCCCCGCCTATTCCAAGCGGGAAAAGACCGTCCAGACCCTCCAGGACCGGATCAACAACTGCTTCATGCGCAGCATGAACGGTAAGCGTCCCGTCATCGATACCGAAGCGAGTATCGCCATGGCGACCTACATTACCTGGCTCTCCCAGGGACTGCCCATGAAAATGGACACCAAACGCCCCTGCTCCCCGTACAACAGCGAGCGCTGGGCTAAAAATGCCAAAAAATTCGCCCAGATTCAGAAAAAAGCCACCCACGTCAACTACCTCAACGGTAAAAAAATCTTTGAGACCAAGTGCGCCTCCTGCCACGGTAAGAACGGAGCCGGCATGGGGACTTTCCCTCCCCTCTGGGGCAAAGATGCTCAGGGCAAATGGCTGGCTTACAATACCGGAGCGGGAATGAGCAAGCTCAACAAAGGCGCTGCCTGGGTCCAGTCCAATATGCCCCTGGGCCAGGGAGGCACGCTCAGCGATCAGGAAGCTGCCGACGTGATGCTCTACGTCGACGCCCAGCCCCGGGCCGACTTCGATCTGGCCAAAGGACTGCTGCCCAAGTGCGAAATGGGTTACTACAACTCTAGGGTCCTCAAGGAGCACCACAGCGTGCGCAGCAACTTCAAGCAGTTCGGCCTCGATATCGACGCTATCCGGGGCGACAAGAAAATCCCCTAAACCCTCCGGGGGGGCCAAAGCTATACCCCACAAAACTCTGTACACTGCTAAAATTCAACAAAAGAGTGAACGCGATAGAATTCAAACGCACCTTCTCGGGGAAACCGCACCGATTACCCTTGCTTAAACTTTCTGAGAATGAATAATGTATGCTAAAATAGCCTCCGGGAAGGAAAGGGAAGAACTCTCTACTGTTTGAGTAACTTTCCTGCTTTTGCCTCTCTTTACCATCTGCTTCAAGGAATTACTATGTCGCTACGTCATCTTTTTTATCTACTCTTTACCGTGATTTCCCTCTCCCTCTTTACCGCCTGCGGCGGAGGTGACGGATCAGGCAA
>Ga0256833_1002218_pt1 | contig 13864 bp, 12 predicted proteins | sample 356284metaG_FD_190535 | JGI IMG/M metagenome (GOLD analysis project Ga0256833, IMG submission 190535) | Hydrothermal vent microbial communities from Mid Atlantic Ridge, Atlantic Ocean - 356-284 | ecosystem: Environmental > Aquatic > Marine > Hydrothermal vents | place: Atlantic Ocean: Mid...
GAAACTAAAACTTGACCTACTACACCCATATTCTTTAACACCGTGATCTACTAGATCATCGCTGGCTAAGTCCCAGTCATCATCTATGGTCAGAGCATTGGATACTGTATAGAACTCCTCTAGTTTTTTGGCGGCCCAGTACTTACCAGCTGTTTCGAGAACCCATGCCTGATCAGGATCTACTATGAGGAAACTATTATGATACTTAAACTTCTTCTCGTAGGAATAATTGCCGCCCTGACCAGGATCCTCTATCAAGCTTATTATGAAATCAAGTGCTTCGCGTGCATCTCGAGATCTCTCGAGTGCTAGACGGAGAATATCCATTCCTAATAGCCCTTCTTCGCTGTAGGGCTCCTTCGTGAAAACAGCTACGTTGCCGATGGCAAGCCCATACTCGTTTACACCCATTTCTGCACCATAAGTCCACCAGGGCCTCGATATTAGGACGGCGTATGTGGTTCTTGCCTGAGGATACTCGCCGAAGGTCAACTTGACCGTTGACTCCTCGTGCTTCCTCCTCGGGATATATTCTATTACTTGGGCCTCGTTTGGCTCTCTGTCACTGTTCTTCGCGAAAACATTCATTCCTAGCCGAGTATTCTTCTTATCTATGAATACCATATCGCACAAGCATAGACACCAGCTATTCCTCAAAGAAGTATATATGCGGGAATCATCTGTAAAGATTTCCATAGTGTACCTATTTCTTCATATAGTATTTGACCCTGTTAAGATCATTCGGTGTATCAAGATCAAGTATTATCCCTGGAAACCATAGCTCTAAGAGAATAGTTTCCCGCGCATATTTCCTTGTTAGTTCCTTTAATCCTTTTTTCTCTTCAGATATACCTAGTATCTCAGGCACGGTTTCCCGTGTGAAGAGTATTGGGTGCCCTCTCCTCCCATTATATGTTGCAACTATTACCTTGTAGAGATCTTGGCTAACGGTATGTTTCTCCGTCATAAACCTGTAGACCAAAGGGTGAATCCAGGCAGTATCTCCCGGCGCGATAAATATTCCATTGTACTCCTCAATGTTTTCTATGACGTACCATACACCAGCTTTGACGCTGCTTGACATACCCTTATGGTAGTTCTCGTTGTATACCTCAATATAGTCTAAGCCGCTTAATGTATCAATGATTTCATCTCTCATATGCCCGGTGACCACTATTACGGGGCCGACCCCCGCCTCCAAGGCATTCTCAATGGTCATTCTCACAACGGGTTTTTTCGGCTCGTACTCGTAGAGGAGCTTGTTGCCTGGAAACCTCCTGCTAAGCCCAGCTGCCAGCACTATTATGGGGTATTCGGGCCTCACCGATTATACACGCTCACAGGTCTTAATCGATGCTATATAGAGAACTGGGTGTTTAGGCATATATAAAGAGGGTGAAGATGAAAGGAAAAGAGTTGTCATGCGCCTATTCTTATAGCTCCTCCAAACAATCCCCCTTTCTTGATTATGAATACTAGTCTTCCACGCCAGTACCTAGCAACTTTATCGTAGGCTTTCTTGAAAACAGATCGTACATTGGCTATCTTCCAAGACTCCTTGGTCGGCGTGAAGGTTATCTCTAATCCCCCGTCTGGCATCGCTCTGTAAGTCACTGATTTGATCGTGACGTCTTCTTTATTGGTAAGTATGATTACTGCACCCGCTATCCGGGCAGCGTACATCTCTTCTCTCCGTTCGAACACCAAGTCTTTACGGTAGTCACCAAAGCTTATCCCTAGCTTTGCCCTTGTCGGATAACCATACGCCTCGACATACTTTGAGAACAAAGCGTACAACATCACCTCCGGGTCTAGCCAAGGCGTTACAGGCTCCATGACAGCGTCTATCGAGCAGGTATTTCTATCCCTCTTAATCTCGATGAATATAGGTGTGAAGCCCAGGTCTATAAGAACATTCTTCATCTCCTTCTCGAGATCTATGGTTGGTCTTCCCAGCCTCTTCTCAGCCGTTTCAGGCCTATGTCTTTCCTCGCGTGCTTGACGCGCTGAGCGTGACTTCTCAGAAGGTTCTGACACAGTCTCTTTTGACCCAGGCTTCTCCTTTTCTCTTGGCCTAGAAATCGACTTGCCCGGCTTCGACGCTACTTTTAGGCTTGGTATTTTCTTATCTTTAAATATGTCAAGCAGAATGTCTTCGGGCACCCTATACACATCAATCCATTTCGCGGTGCATTGACTCCTCAGCTTAGCGATACGACTCCATGCTTGTTCCCCATATATTTTTTGGCTTGAAATACTCATTATGGCCGCTATTATTAGGCCTCCTAAAACATATAATGTAGCCTCAGCTTCTCTACCATCTTCTTCAAACCCAAGGACAATCTTATAGAAGCCACGTACGAGAGAGTCTATCCATTCCTTCTCAATCCATTCACATGCTGCAGGACCGCTTCGGCTTAGGATAGGTTCTTGGATTAATGTTATACGTGCCTTGATTAAAGCGGAGTCAAATAATCTACTTGATTCTTCTATACTAGTCAAGGCTCATTCTCTCCGTATTCTATGAGGAGGCGTTCCGCTTCATTATGTTATCGTTGTTTGAAATATTAATTCTTATCTTGATGTTGATAAACCTGTAGAATAAAAACAACTATACATGACATCATAAGTATAAATGATAGGGAGTCAATGTTTTATAACAGAGTCGAGGGTTTTTGTCCTACAGCATTGTTGTATGCCCGCCTCAGACCATTAAGCAGATCCTCGACAGTTATACCTAGGAGGTAAGAATTTTCGACGAGTTCCATCGTCACAGCAAGGGCATCATCAAGCCTGCATCCGAGAAGCTTCTTCTCGATATCATTTATCAGAGTCTCGGGATAGGAGAAGAAATCACCACTTATAAAACACTTCCTTATAATACCCTGTGTGTCGACCAAGAGATCAATTATCAGGGTCTTCCCAGCCCTGGATCTTATGATGCTCCTGCCCCACCTCATTTCCTAAACACCCATTCCTCGTCCTTGTACTTAGCGATGAGCTTCTCGGCTAGGAGTAGCTCTTCCTTGGTGAGGCGTGAGGGCTTAAGCTCTACGCCGAGAGCTTGGGAGAACCCTTTCTTCAATGCCTCAAGGACCTCTGAGAGCCCTGGTCTTCTACCAATTATTTCTGATAAAGTGGTGACTCGATCCCTTATTGATGAGACGCCGTGACTCTCCAGTTTCTCTCTAGGAGCTCTCAGGCATTGTGATAGCTTATCAAGATCTGTCGCGTACATGAATGTACCATGTTGTAGTAATGCTTTCTTCTTTCTCGTTTGTGCACTCCCGCTTATCTTCTTACCATCCACCACCACGTCGTTTATGGGCTTGAACTCTGCTCTCACACCGAAGATCCTGAGAGCATATACTATGCCTCTGCATATCCGTTGATAAGACTCAAGAACGTCTTCGCCTACATCACTTATATCTGCCACGACGCTATAGGTAACTTCTCCGGATCCGTCATGGTATACGCTCCCGCCGCCAGTGATCCTCCTTGTCAACGGTATTTCGTGCTCCCTTATGTAATCGAGATTAACGCTGTCCTTGACGCGCTGGAAATAACCTATGGTGACACCGCTCGGCAGTATCCTGTAGAGGCGGAGAGTATTTGGTATCTTGTCCTGCTCACGTAGCTGCAGCATCGCCTCGTCGAGGGCCATGCACCAGTACAGTTCTCCCTCATTGACTATGAGCCGCCACACAGCCAAGGAGACCACCATGTACAGGATACAGCATATACGGAACACACATAATTATTATTGCTCTTAGAACAACACGGTTGAGTAGGTGCCGAAAACAATGCTTATCAGGGCTTCTATCGGCAGCCAGGCTGTACTTGGTCTCATGAGCCTTAGAATGCTTGTTGCCCCCACTACGATATATCTGCTACAATACTCGCCAACGGGCTGTGGCGGAGGATGCATATATTGTCCTCAGAGCCGCAGGTATAGTGGAGACAGCAACTATGTGTCTAGGATCGAGTGGCCGCCCGTAGATCTTGAAGTCGTAAAAGATGCTCTTCGAAGCTATGATAACTATTCAAGAGTGTGTCTTCAATCTGTACTTAAACCGGGCTGGATCAATGAATATATAGTTCTCGCAAGAGAGATCAGGAGATCAACGTCTAAGCCGATCAGTGCGGCAGTGAACATAATGGATCACGATAAGCTTGAAAAACTCAGAGAAATAGGTGTCGATAGAGTCGGTGTCGGTCTAGACGCGGCATCACCACGCGTATTCATGAAGACGGGAAAGCCTGGAACATGGAATGCTTATTGGTGTTTTATTCGTGATTCTATAAAGGTTTTCGGAGAAGACAATGTAACAGTGCATATAATACTCGGCCTAGGAGAAACCGAGGAGGAAATAATCAAAACACTCGTAGGGATATATGGCGAAGGAGCTAGAGCGGCTCTCTTCGCGTATACCCATGCTCCGGGGACTATGAGGATCGGTGGTCAACCAGACATATACTACTATAGGAAAATACAGGTTCTAAACTATCTTCTCAGTAGAAGATGGAGCCCGGAAGAGCTTTTCAGGGATAACCATGTTAGGCACGAGATAGCCGAGATGATCAGAGAACACCCGTTTAAATACCTGGAAGCAGTGCTCACGAGCGGATGCCCAGGCTGTAACAGGCCTTTCTATAATGAGAGGCCTGGGGGCCCGATCTACAACTATCCCTCCCATAAACTGCTTGATAGAGATAAGGAGAGAGTAGCCAGTGAGATCAGAAAGGCTTTCGAGATGTAGTGTCATGCCTAGAAGAAGCACCAAGGCCTACATACCCGGAAAGACTTTTCCCTCCGTAAGCATAACTGGGACGCGGTGTTGGCTGCAGTGTAGATACTGTATGGCTAGATATCTTGGGCAAATGGAGCATGTCGATACACCTGAGGGTCTGTACTGGTATGCCCGACAGATAAGCAAGATGGGTGGCCGCGGATTACTGGTTAGCGGAGGCTACACAGTGGATGGGAAGCTACCTTTTAAGCCATTCTTGTCGGGCATTAAGAGGATAAAAAAGGAGCTAGGCCTAATAATCAGTATTCACCCGGGCCTCGTTGATCGTGTGGAGGCGGAACAACTGAGAGATGCGGGCGTGGATATTGTCGACTACGAGCTTATCCTTGATGAGATGGTTATTAGACATGTATTGGGTCTTAAGAGAACACCAGACGATTTTATCAGGTCTTTCGAGTACCTTCTTAACCATGGCCCATCATACGTGGCGCCTCATTTATTGGTTGGCGCCAATTATGGGGTTATTTCATGGGAGTATAAAGCCGTAGATCTGCTTGCATCATACAATCCGTACATGATAGTATTTCTCTCCTTGATACCGACAAAATATACTCCAATGGAAAAAGTGTCTCCGCCATCGCCTAGCTCGTTCATCAGACTACTTAGATATGCCCGTGAAAAACACCCATCTTGGATTATCAGCGTAGGCTGTATGAGGCCTAGGCAATACAAGGTCCGTGTGGATCCCATCATTATTGATAATGAGTTAGCGGATAGGATAGTATTACCTCGCCGAGAATACATTATAGAATACGACTTAGAAGTAGTGAATGCTTGTTGTTCCGTCCCGGATGAGCTACTCTATTAGCCTAGACAGGATCACAGGATAAATATGATCTTATAGGATATATTAATTGAGGGAGAAGCAATCCTCAGGGGCGAGGTCAAAGGTCTTGGTCCGTATACTTGTCCTTACAGCCCAGGATCTCTTAGAGCTTCTGGATCCTAAGAGTCTCGTTGACGCCATAGCACAGGCCTTCAAAAAGTACAGCAAGGGAGAAACAGTTACGCCACCACGAACGGTATTCTATGTCGAGGGTAACTGGTGGGGAATCATGCAGAGCTATGTGCCGGGGGAGGGAGTCGGCGTTAAAGTCGTGAATATAATACCGTCGAACAGGGAAAGAGGTCTCCCAACCATACAAGCCCTGGTATCCCTCTATGACCCAGTAACCGGTTCTCCGCAGGCGATCATGGAGGGCGGAGTACTTACAGCCCTCCGAACAGCAGCTGCATCGGCTCTCTCGGTCAAGCTTCTCGCACCCAAGGAGAAGGGGGCCGTGGCAGTTATTGGTACTGGTTACCAGGCAAGATTCCAGCTTCGCTTTATAAAGGAGTACTACAGGCCAAGCCAGGTCAGGATCTATGATATAAGGAGAGAGGCTATGGAGGAATATAAAAGGTTTGTCGAGGAAGAGCTGGGACTCGAAGTCTACATGGCTAAAGACCATAGAGACTGTATCAAGGGTGCTAGAATAGTTGTTGAGGCATCGACAACGAAGGACCCAGTAATATATGGAGATGTACTCGAGCCACCAGTACATATTGTAAGCATAGGTGCGCACACCCCTACGGCGAGAGCACTTGATGATGAAGCCATTGAGAAAGTGGACTTGATAGTTGTGGATTCTAGAAAAGCGGTGATGGAGGAAGCCGGAGACATAAGAATACCTGTTCAGAAGGGATTGATCAAAATGGAGGATCTCGTGGAGCTGGGAGAACTTGTAGAGAAGGGATTAGATGAGAGACCAGCCATTACGCTATTCAAGAGTGTAGGGCTTGCAATACAAGATGCTTGCGCCGCAGGACTGGCCTATAAGAAAGCATTGGAGAAAGGCCTAGGCAAATGGATCAGTATTTAGCCTGTCCATCCTATGGAGAAACATAATATTATTCTTTTTTAAACATGGTTAGGCCTATTGCATGTCTATTCTTGGGAAAAGATAATCATTAAAAATAGGCGCTTATGTCTTAACAAGAAGTGTGGATGATAATCCGGCCGAGCTGGTCATAATGGCCTCCGAGCTAACACTGTGGATGACCTCTTCAACCCTCAGGATAAGATCAGATTCTATAGGAGAAATCCTTTCAGGCCTCAAGACCAGCTTCGCGGGACGCTATATCCCGAACTTCACAATAACTAGGGGGGACTCAGGAGATCCTGACGCCGTTATTGATTGGATAAGTGCTCGTGAAGGCTTTAGAGTAAACGAGATAAAGATCAATTGCTACCCGGAATACTATCGCATAACGAGTGCTCCTCCAAAACCATATATTAACGAAGCACCATATTTCTTCATCCTACAAGTTCTCAGCAGATTGTCAACACGTAGATCTCAGATCGTGTTCACGGATACTGTGAGCTTCGTCGATGAAAGTGGAAGAGCAGTCATGCTTATGGGATATCCTCATACGGGTAAAAGCACCCTTACAGCCATTGCTCTCAGCAAGGGCTACATACCACTAACAACCGAGAATACAGTGGTAGATGCGTCCGGCGGGGATCCAACCATCGTTGGTGGGACCGGAATATTAGTCTACGACCCCGCTATCAGAGAATTATATGGGGTCAAGACACCTGTTCATGAGAAAACACGCCACGGGTACCTCGTGGTTGATCTTGATAAGGTCGTCCCTGAGCGCCGCGAGTACTTGGAGAGCGGAGTAGTGATTGATAGGCTGTACGTCCTACACTGTAGTTTTTCGAGCAAGGGATCGGACTATAAGTTGATCAGGGGGAGGAAAATAGCTAAGACACTCTGGTACTTCGCGACAGCTCTTGTGAAGGGTGTGGATTACTATGAACCTTACCCCTTAGACCTAGCGACGGCCGAGGTGATGAAGCCCATAGGTAGGGCGATCAAGGACATGTCTGTCAAGTATGACGGCCGATTCTATGAGGTATTCGGAAGACATGACAAGGTTTTCGAGATGATTGTAGAGATGAAATAATCTAGATAAGAACATCGTAGTAGGTCATTATATCTCCAATAATTCTCTCTACAAATCTCAGCAATGGGTAAGAAACTGCTATGGACGCTATCCCCCCAATGGCAAGCACTGGTAGGGGCTGGCTTGATAGATAGAAGGCTAGACCGGATATCCCCATGAACATAACTATGACTATGATCTCTAGCAACACGGCGGTTAAGCCCTCCACGGTATATATACCTGCTGTCGTCTCTCTGATCACCTGCCTCTTGCTTGCCTGATAAGACAATGTTATAAGCTGTATAGCTGCTCCAGCAATGCCCGCTGGTAGATAATAAGGTATCGTGAGCAACAGGTAAATCCTATTCATATAGAGTGATAGGCCCACAAACATTATTATGGCTGCCTCAACACTATTAACTGCTAACTTAGAGATCACGGCCCCAGCCACTGGCGCCATGTCAATAGCATATGTCCTGTAGAGCCAGTAGCACCTCAGATCCACCGCAAGGACATGGCTACTGAGCGTATAAAGAGCCATACCTATCATCATGGGGACGAATATCTCTATGAAGACCTCGTCCGCGTCCTCAGGGATCCCCATGAGTCTCCGTGCCATGAATCCTGCCGCACCCGCCGCCACTATAAGTACTGCTAGGCCTAGGAGATGCTTCTTGTTGAGAATCCTGCTGGTGAACAAGTAGGAATACAGTATACTTCTAGGAGAACCATATTTTATATGGGGCATCTCTCCCTCTAAGAGCCTAACATTCACTGCGGCCCTCGGGCTTAGATCCTCTATATCTATCCTCCTAGACAGAACAGATGCTATGAGAGAGAACCCCACTATCTCAGCATATCCCAGAAGAAGGATGGTCGCGACACCTGTTAAACTAATACTCTTCGAGAACGGATACACAAGGCAAGCAACTACGGGCATGTATGGTATTCCGAGGATCACGGAATACGTCCCGGTAAGCAAGGAATGCATTATACCAGCCAGTAATAGGGCTATAAACGACATGACCAGCAATAACTTGTGGCCGGTCTTCCTAACCACTAGTTTGAATAGTATCTCGATCATAATAGTGCCTAATAACAGGATAAGGCCTCCAAACATGACGAGGACTCCACGGAGTGGATCGCCTGTGAACGCCATTCCAACTAGGGCGAGTCCGAGGAAGGCCGGGGTCAGTATTATAGGTGAGACTAATATAGATATTATGTTCGCCAACATAAACTCGTCTAGACCAATCGGCTGGCTGAGAAGTACCTCGTATTCCTCCTCCCTTAAATAGATCGGTTTACCCTTGATGAGTGTATAGATAGTGTATATGATTAGGAAGCTAGAGATTAGGATGGTCAGTGTGTAGTGGTTTAGTCGGAAGCTGTGGAGCAAAGGCCTCGCAGCATCTAGGATGGTCTTGTTTGCCATAGGCCTGCTGTAGTACTGAATTGCGTTGACGAGGAGCAAGGCTGTTATTATAACCAAGAGTATCTGGCCAGACCTCTTTTTGAGGAAGGGGTTAATAGCCCTGTTCTTGACTAGATACCATGAAATATAGAGGATTATCCTGAGCCTCATCATTTTTGGGTCAGCCTTTTACGATCCTTAGAAATACTTCTTCTAGGCTGGACTCCTCGCTCGCCATCTTCTTAATCTTGTCAACTGTGCCCTCCGCGACTAGTCTCCCTTTATTGATTATCCCAACTCTTGTACAGAAACGCTCAACCATGTCAAGCAAATGACTCGATATAAGGGCTGTAGCGCCACTCGACACAAGCTTCTTGACTTCATGCTTGAAGAAATGCTGTGCCTCAGGATCCATTCCTGCCATGGGCTCATCCATCACCATTAGCTTTGGCCTGACAAGAAAGGCCGCGGTAACTAGCACTTTTTGTAGCATACCCCTCGATAGCTGGGATAGCATAGTATTCTCTTTCTCAGAAAGGTTAAATCCCTCGATGAGATGCTCGGCATAATCAATTATTTCCTCCCACTTAATATTCCTCAGCCCTGTTATGAAGCGGAGGAACTCCTTCACGGTGAGATTCCTAAAGACAACTGGGTTCTCGGGGACATAACTTGCCAACCTTAGTGCTTCGACCCTGTTCTTCATAACGCTCTTACCGTAGATTAGTACCCCTCCCTTATCAGGCTTTAGTAGCCCCATAGTTATCTTTAGAGTTGTTGATTTTCCGGCTCCATTGGGGCCGATAAGGCCATATATTTCTCCTTCTTTAATAGTCATGGATAAGCCTCTTAATGCCTTAACGCCTCCAGGATAAGTCTTGTGTAGGTCTGCAAGGACTAAGGCATACTTCAAATGTTCCCACCGTTTCTGAGCTTAGTGGAAACAGCACTACGTTCTTCTTTGAAGTATAGTAGTTGTTTTCTGATTTAAATGTTGTCTAATAGATACATGAATCAGATGAAATCGTTATTAGCTAATTTTTTCGCATATGAATAGATTATCGGATATATTATTTGGTCGAAATGATAGAAGAAAAACCTCTTCGATCATCTATTTTTCCCCAGGTAAGGATTTCAAGGTGCTGTGTCGAATGCATAAGCTATTCCTAGGACTAATCTTTTTCAGCGAAGACTGAAACGTATTAGGCAGCGTTACGTAACAGGGGATAACGTATATCCGGGAATATGTTTATTAGGATCTCGGCGTCATTGTAAGGGTGGGGACAAGAAAAGCAAGGGTTAACGTAATTCTTTGCGCATGTAGGGGCTCCATATAGGGTGGTTGTATCCTAGTTTCTCATAGTATTTCCTCACGCCTATCCCGCTGATAACGAGTATTCTCTGTGCATCAAATTCTTCGACAGCTATTCTTTCTGCCTCCATCATTAGCTTACGCCCTATGCCGCGATGCTGTATCTCACCCTTCATACCGAGCGGTGTCTCGGGCCCATATACGTGCAGTTCTCTTATGATCACGGTCCTTGAGTCTATCTCGGGCCTATGAGCGTAGGGGCTGGGTATTCTCATCCTGAGGATCCCTAGCACGATGTCTTGCCTGGTATCCTTCATTTCGAGGAAAACCTCTGTTCCATCACTGGCCTCGTATGTTATCCTGACGATCCCAGTGTATCTTGGATCGGGTCTTTTGCCATACTTGTATAGCTGGAGCCCCGCCTCCCTATACCTGATCTCTCGTATCTTGATGCCTTTCTCCTCGCATCTTTTCTCGACAAGCTCTCTCAGGTTAGCCTTCCGTGTCCCAGCCACCACCTCGTCAGCTGGTATGTCTCGTCTTATCCTCATCACTCTAACATATTCTGGGATGTACCTGTACATCTCCGATATGATCTCAACCGCCTCTTCGTCGCTGTAGGGCCTGTACTTCCCCCTCTTCCACATCTCATAGAGCTCGGTCCTTGGGACAACTTCTGTAGGATAAATTTTCAGCATGTCCGGCCTATAATCGGGATCCTCGAAGATCTCCCTGATCATTTCTATGTCCCTATCAGGATCACTGCCTGGGAGACCAAGCATGACATGGTAGACGATCTTGAAGCCGGCGTCACGGAGTATTCTCGTCGAGAGCCGCGTAGTCCTGGTTGTATGGCCTCTCCTGATCTTCTCAAGGATATCATCGTAGATGCTCTGGACACCTAGCTCCACACGGGTAGCCCCGAGATATAGTAGTCTGTCAGCATGGTCCCATAAGCCATAGTCGGGGCGAGTCTCGATTGTAAGGCCAACACATCTTTTTTGAGCGGTCTCATTACGTAGTTGCGAGTTCAAGAGACCCCACTTCCTCGGCGGCTCGGGATCTGGGTATCTGTTCATGGCCTCTAAAGCCATAGCGATAAACCATTCCTGGTAGCGTCGCGGTAAAGCAAGGAATGTGCCACCCATAACTATGAGCTCGATCTTCTGTGCGCTATGCCCAAACAACTCGTATTGGCGGAGACGCCACCAGACCTGCCTGTAAGGATGAAACCCAAATCTCCTGGCTCTCCTCAGGGCAGGCTCATTGCCAAAATAGCTCTTAGGCCCATTCCATCCGGGGCCGCCGGGACAATAGATACAGTTACCTGGACACGGTAGTGTATGAGTCATAACAGAGACCACAGATACCCCGCTGAGCATTCGTGATGGCTTCTTAATCCTTGTGATGCTAGAAGCTCTTGACGTCAATGTCATTCACCTGTTCGGCCTAATGAATGCGTCACTAGATGTTTTATCAGGGTAGAGGTTGTTTTGATGAATTATTTTCTTCTACTATTTACTATATGTAGCTTGTCGTGCACTGCTTGTACTATATATTCTATGTATTTACAATGTGCTAGGTAGTAACCTTGTGTCGTTAGTCGTTATATATTCATATTCATATCATCCGGCTTAATGGGCAAGGTGTCCACAGTTCATGGGGAAGAGCCGCAATGACGCGACGGACAGTATATGGTCTAGGGCTAGGGGTCGTCTTTCCTATCTCATCCCTTTAAGTGATCACCTTGTAGTTACAAGCTTAGATTAACATCTGTATCTAATGGATATGTGGTCTGTACGGCTTCCCGGAGACTCATATAGTCTATCAGCATGTCGGGGGAGACCTGTGGAGCCATTATGTCGTGTTCTACATACTCTAATGTGCTTGGCTTTGCAAAGTATACTCCATACGCTGTTATATATAGTCTGAGGACCTCCATGGGGTAATCAATATGTTTTAGCAATTCTATGCCCGGCTCAACAATGATCATAGATCCTGTGGAAAGGCTCTCTCCGTATTTTTCAGCGATTATCAGGGCAATTGTTTTCACAGCTCTTGTGATCAAATCTGGGTCTAGATCTAAAGCTTTGCATGGGGAAACAAGTCTAGCCATAGGAATTAATGCCTCATATATAGGGAGATTAATAAATAGTCCAAGCGGTATATAGCCCGCCCATAAATAGAGCACTGGTATTTTGACGGAGAAAGGCATGTATGGTGGGAGTACTCTAAGGAATAATAAATTATAGTTATCAAGATAATCAACATAGATCAGTCCGCCGATTCTCTTCGTCTTCTCGAGAAACTTTATGATGCAGTGATCATCATCCAGGCAAAGAGACTTTGCAGGCCATTCCAGTAATTCTCCTAACCTTTTAGAAGATTCTTTAACGAGTTCAAGCCAGCCAGGTAGGCCAGACAACATGTATTTCTGGACAGCCACGATACGCTCTTCCAGTTTCTCCTCCACACATTTGCCTAGCATGAGGAACGAGTAGACGGGTATCTCTTCGGGGACCTTAACATAGAAGATCCGGCGCTTCACATCATTAACCCGTATTTTACCGATCGGACGTGTCTCAATCCTGTCAACTCCATAGCGCATCTTCAACTTCTCTATAAAGGTCTCAAGGAGCTTATGGTCCGGACAAATATGCATGGCTTAACTCCACTCAAGTCCTTAGATACTGTTTTCACACGTTATTATGGCTTGATGATACGGTTGATTTCCTGTTGTTCAATCCGAGAGAATATTTTGGTGTACCAACATAAACATATATATGGTATACTTCCCGGTTCTGTAGGGAATCGTTAATGAGCCCTAGCCATAGAAGAATGATAGTCCTGATGGTTGTTGTAGCCCTAGTGGTTGCGGCTGTATTGGCCGGGCTTGAGCTTCGAGGTAGTGGCGGAGCAGGGCTCACGTTTAGGGTCATGGATTCACGGGAGGTGGTCTCTTTCTTAGAGAGTATAAGCATTAATAGGTCGTTGTCATGGATGCTGGATGAGCTGGTACACCCGAAAGGCTATATCAGGATCCTCGATTCTCCGCCCTACACGATGGTTTCTCCTAACCCGAAGCCTTTGACGGAGGGCATGTACGATGTTGAGCCCTACAACCTGACATTTTATCTCGAGGAGGTGGCAGGGGAGAAGCATGAGACATTGTATAGTGGGGTCTACAAGACAAGCTACGGTGCAGCAATCTACATAGAAATACTGGTTCGTAGGGGGGGATCAAGCGAGAGAGCACTTGCCATCATATACGCAGGAATAAACGACACGGCTGCATGGGATAAGCTGGTCGCCAGATACGTTGTTCTGTCTGGCCTGGGATATAAGACTGTGAGAGATGCGTTACTCCAAATATATAGTACATATAAGTACGGGGGC